>Ga0163162_10000057_pt1 | contig 109241 bp, 47 predicted proteins | sample S55metaG_FD_115310 | JGI IMG/M metagenome (GOLD analysis project Ga0163162, IMG submission 115310) | Switchgrass rhizosphere microbial communities from Kellogg Biological Station, Michigan, USA - S5-5 metaG | ecosystem: Host-associated > Plants > Roots > Rhizosphere > Soil | place: USA...
GCCAGATGGTCGGACTTTTCATCCAGCAAACGGTAAGTCAGCGATTCCGTTCCAAAAACAACAGCCAGATCATCTCCATGCAATGCCGCCTGCTCACGGAAAAGAGCGATAATATTATCATCCCTTCGATATGCCAAATCCGTATTGTTGAATTCGTGAAGAATCTTATTTTTTTCTGATTCACTTACTAAGCTAAGTTTTGATACGGGAATGCTACAATCTGAGGCAATTTGTCTGATCACAGTATGCAAGTGGGTTATCAGACACTGAATTAATTGCTTTTCGTAAACATTAGCGTTATAATTAAAATTTATAGAGATTTCATTTCCAGGCTCAATGACCAGAGACAAGTTATAGGTAGTCGGTTCAAAAACCTCAAGATCGGTAACTGTGTAAGAGCCTTGTCCACTCTCGCCATCTCCTTCGATTTCTTTAAAACTTGGGAAATTATAATAAATAATGATGTGGTCCAGTAGAGCCTTGCCCAAAGCACTGGTGGCCTGAATATCTGGTAGTGAACTGTAATGATATGCCTCACTTTCTATAGCCTTCTCCTGGATCCGTAATAGAAAATCAGCCAAATTATCCTGATCATTATAATTTACCCTAACTGGCACAGTATTGATAAATAATCCTACCATGCGTTCGATACCCTGCAATTCCGCTGGCCTGCCTGAAACAACAGAGCCAAATACCACATCCTGGTTGTTGTTATACTTTGATAATACAATTGCCCAAGCTCCCTGCAACAATGTATTTAAAGTAAGGCCATACTTTGTACAAATGTTTTTCAAAACATTCGTGGTCTGCTTATCAAGAACGAAGCCGCTTATTGCAAGCTCAAAACTTGCTACTAAAGGTTTTTCTGTAGGTATAGTTGCCAGACCTTCATATCCCGAAAGGTAATTCCTCCAATAATTTGCAGATTCATCTTTATCTCTGTCTTCTAACCAACTGATGTAATTTGAGTAAGGCTGTACAGCAGGTAAATCAGGTTGTTTTCCCTCAAGATAACTTCTATAAAAAATGCTAAATTCACTTACAAGAATACTAATGCACCAACCGTCCATCAAAATATGGTGAGAACTCCAAATAAACTCGTAATCCTCATCTGCAATCTTATAAATGCTTATTCTGATCGGTACTTCTTCAGATAGCCTGAATCTCTTTTCCCTATCTAATCGACGATACTTTTCTACAGCAGCTTCTCTCCCTACGCTGATAACTTCTTCTGTGATATCTTCATAAATGAAAGTACCATCATTCTCAAGGAGCACAACCTGGAGCGGACGTTCAAGATCTTCGTATACAAAAATAGTTCTAAGAATATCATATCGCTTTATCACAGACTGGAAACTCTTTCTGACTAAATCTATATCTAGCTGCCCTTTCAAGCGGTAACTTGTCTGTTCGAAATAACTGGCTTCGTCCTGATCCAGCAGGTAATGAAATAACATACCTTCCTGCATTGGGGATAAAGGATAGACGTCTTTTATCATATTGCTTGACTGAGCTGTCATAATTTTATAAGTTTTTTTTGTAGTTCTTCCAATTGCGAGTTTGATAATCCTTTGTAAGTCAAATCTGAAGGTGTTAGTTCCTGTTTTCCGTAGCTGAGACAATATTCGACCAGTTTCTTCAGACTTTCTTTATAAGTAACCATTAGGGCCTCAATGTCTCTTTGTTCATATTGACGTGTACTGTAAGTCAGGCTCATTCTTAGGCAACCGGACGATACCATTCCAAGAAGTTCAAATTCATAATTTCTTTCTTCTGATACACCAGATGTATTGCCTGTCGATTCCTTAGCAATGGAAAATGTTTTCCCCTCTGTATCACTGTCAAACTGTCCCAGATAATTATAAATTATAACTGCATTATCTTCCGAGACTATATCAGCTTCATCGCCTGGCTGGTATTTTCCGATGAGGTAATCAATTCCGTTGTTCGGCACCTGCCTAAGCGATTCTTTAACAGATTTAATTAATCCCGACAATCCTTCACCCGAATGCTCCAGAAGCATAGGATAAATGCTGGTAAACCATCCTATAGTCCGGCCTATCTCTATGCCTTCCATCAGTTGTTCCCGGCCATGACTTTCCAGATCAATCTTCAATGCGCCAGGACCATAGTGCTCGTTTATGCTCATCAAAAACCCCGCTAATAAGATATCATTGATCTGGGTACTGAAGGTTTTATGGACCTCTCCTAAAATCTTCGCAGTTAACTCCTCGTCAACATGAAAACCAGTAGTTTGCGCATCACAAATAATATTTAGCTCCGCTAGATCTGATTTGCGGATTTTTACCTGCTTTTTATTCAATACAGAATTCCAGTATGTGATTGCATTTCTATATTTTTTGCTGTTCCTATATTCCTGAAGCTGTTCAGCCCACAGTTTGAAAGAATCCGTTTTTAAGGGCAACTTTAAAGGCACCCCTTGTTTAAGCTGAGTATATAGTGTCTCGATATCTTCGAAAAGTATTCGCCATGACACCCCATCTATCACCAGGTGATGGATTACGATGAGCAGTTGACTGCCAACTTTCCTCTTAAACAGCGCTAATTTCATTAGGGGCCCGCTTTCCAGATCAATACTGGCCTGCAGACCGTTACACAACAACAACTGTTTTGATTCGGGCGCTTCTTCAGTGGTCAAATCTTCTACTATGCAAGATAGGGGATAATCAAGCCCATGGTTATATTGGTCTATCTTATTTCCTGATCTTTGGTACACCATTCTCAAAGCATCGTGGTGACGTAGTAATTCGGTAAATATGGTCCGCACTTCCTCTTCGGAAATCCCTTGTTCAAAATTCAGCATCACTGACTGATTGTAATACTGTTTCGATTTGATCTTATTTTCAAAAAACCAACTTTGAATGCCGGTTAGCGGAATCAGTCCGGTCACGGTGGATTGATCAGATACTTTTTTGAGTGCTTTAAGGTGCCTGGAAAGCAATTTTATCGTCTGGTAGGTAAAAGTATCCTTAACTGTAACATCATAACCGGCAGTCCTTAATCTGGAACAGATTTGGATTGACCTAATGGAGTCACCTCCCAAAGAAAAAAAATTATCAAGTATGCTTATTTTACCAACGCCCAGTACTTTAGACCAGATATCGCAAAGAAGCTCTTCTTCTTGCGTTTCGGGGCCAACATAAGCTTCTTCATTGGTAAGCTCCGGTGTGGGTAATGCTTTCCGGTCTATTTTCAAATTAGCAGTCAATGGCATTTTATCCAACCTAACATAATGGGCAGGCATCATGTAATGGGGCAAATAAGTGGAAAGATGCTCTTTCAAATAGCTTACAGGCAATTCCTCTGCTGCGACATAGTAGGCTACCAGGTACTTGTCTCCTATTTCGCCACAAGCAACTACAACACTATCCCTTACCTGTTCAAGCATACTCAAACGACATGAGATTTCCAGGGGTTCAATTCTGAATCCACGTATTTTTACCTGGTCATCAGCACGTCCCAGATATTCTATTTTAGCTTCATCGACCCATCTTGCGAGATCGCCCGTCCTGTACATTCTTTGCCCTCCGCCAACAAATACATCCGCCGGAAATTTTTTGCTCGTCAATGACGGATCATTCGCATAACCACGCGCCAATCCACTTCCTGAAATATACAATTCTCCAATGCCCCCTACAGGTACCGGCGTAAGGTTATCGTTTAATAAATAGATCCGGGTATTTTGAATAGGATTCCCGATCGGAACAGAAAAAGTTTTGTCTTCAGGATTGAATTTATAGCTCATACAACCAACAGTTGCTTCTGTAGGACCATATTCGTTGTAAATCTCAATTCTTCCGTTTGACCTTTGGTAAATATCCTGTGCAACAGATGTTTCAAGTAATTCGCCCCCCAGGATCAGCCTGCTCACTTTACAGTCTTCTGAAAACAGTTCCTGGGTTTCAACCATCAATTTAAGATGTGTTGGTGTAAGTTTGATGGTATCGACTCTATTGTCATTAAGAATCTTTCCGATTAAGTTTTCTCCTGATTCTTCATAAATAATTACTTGTCCACCAGTAGATAGCGGTATGAAGATGGAAGTTAGCGTCAGGTCAAAGGAAATAGAGGTGAACAAAGGAAAAGAGGCTTTCTCCCCTCTTAGATAATAACCTGATGCCCAGTAAACATAATTCCATAGTGAACGATGCTCTATTTCAACCCCTTTAGGTGACCCTGTAGAACCAGAGGTATAAATTAAATACGCCAGATCCCTACCAGCAGGCCTTTCTGCCAGTGCAGCATCGGGGAAGTCTTTTATCCGATCCATTACCTGATCCAGGTTTACAAACTTGCAGCTTGAGCGCTCTGCTGAGAACAGGTTCTTATATACTGTACGACTGACTAAAACTTTCATCCCTGAATCTGATAAGATGGAATCAATCCGCGCTGCCGGATAATTTATTGACAGCGGCACATATACACCACCTGCTTTCATAATCCCGTAAATCATCGGTAATAACTCCTCTTCCCGATCCAGCAACACACCTACCAGATCACCCCTACCTACTCCGAATTCCTCCCGAAGATAATTTGCTACTCTTGATGAACTTTTCTGAAGCTCGCTGTAAGTCATCGTATTCTTTTTGAAATGTAGTGCAACCTGATCTGGTACCAACATCGCCTGCTCCTCAAACAAATCAATGACCGTCTTCTCAAACTGATAGTTGACATGGGTCAGATTAAATGAATGAACTAACTGTTCCCGCTCTGCAGGACTCAGGATATCGATCTGAGATAACTTAATCTCCGGATTCCTGAGCACTTCTTCCACGATCCGTCTCAAACAGGAAATCATCCTATCTACGCTCTCCTGTTTGAATAAAGCTGTAGAATATTCAAGATCCATCACTAGCCCATGATCCGATTCTTGTGCGATTAAAATCAGGTCAAATTTTGAAACACTATGACCGCTCTTCTGCCTTTCTAACTTTAAGCCCGGAATAACCAACTCGGTACGCTCTACATTCTGGAGCACAAACATCACATCGAACAGAGGATTGTGGCTAGTGTCTCTTGACAGATTTAACTCTCCTATCAGCTCATCATATTGATAAGATTGATGTTCAAAACCCATCAGCGATTTTGATTTCACCTCTGATAAAAATTCCTTGAAACCAAGTCCTCCCTTAGGATAGTTACGCAGCACCAGTGTATTGATAAATACACCCATGATACCTTCCAGATCCGCATGGTCTCTCCCGGCTACAGGAGTCCCAACACTAATATCTTCCTGATTGCTCAACTTACTCAATAAAACATTAAATAATGACAGCATAGTCATAAACAATGTAGCGCCTACCTCATCTCCTAAACTCTTCAGTTTGGATGTGGTCTCTCTGTCGAAGGAAAAATTCCTGCTGCCCCCCGCATAGTCTTTAACCGGCGGACGGGCAAAGTCTGTAGGCAATGACAGCACACTTACAGATTCCGCGAACTCTTTTTTCCAGAAATCATGCTGAGCAGCAATTCGCTCCTGTTGCCTTTCCTCATGCTGCCACTCTGCATAATCCTTATATTGTAAAGCAAGCGCGGGAAGCTCTTCGCCATTGTATAAAGACATAAAGTCTTTGATCAGAATCCCTTGTGATACCCCATCTGTGATGATATGGTGCATATCCACCAAAAGTAAATGAGATTCGGCTGATAACCTGATCAGTCCTACCCTGATCAGGGGTGCATGCCGGAGATCAAATGGACGAATGAAATCTCTGATTAACGATTCCACGCCGGAGTCGGGTGCCTCAAACCACTCCAACTCAAAAGGGCCCTCTTCCTGCACTTGTTGAAAAACTGTTCCATTGGTGACATGAAAACTGGTCCTCAAACTCTCATGACGTTCAATCAGTTTTCGGAAAACACCACTTAACTTTTCTTTGTCCAGCAGTCCTGTTAACGCAACGACTACCGGAAGGTTATAGGCCAGCGATGACTGGTCAAACTCATATAAAAAATACAACCGTTGCTGACCTGACGAAACCCGGTAATATTCCTTCTTTTTCGTCTTTTGAATTGACGTTGATGTCGATGGAGCTGTCACATTTGATAAGTGAAACGCTACAATTTTTCCAGATATTAATATAGCCTGTTGCTGAACCGTGATGTTACTAAACAATTCGCTAAGCGATACCCTTATATTGAATTCAGAAAACATCTTTGAAATCAACCTCATGATCCCTAAAGAACTTCCACCAGCTTTGTGGAAACTTTCATCAGCTGAGATCTCCTTTTCACCCAGAATTGATTTCCAGATATTCAGAATCTTGGCTTCCATTTCATTGGCAGCACCTACAAGCGTTTTTTCCTTTTTATATTCACCAAGTGCCCCATAGTTAATTTTACCAGTTGTAAGCAAAGGATATTCGGCGATGTCGATGTATCTGGCCGGCAACATATAATCGGGCAAATTTTCACTTGCATAGGACATTACTGAAGCCTCCCATGTATTGTTATCTTTCGCCTCCTGATTTAAGATCACATAGGCGGATAACGTTTCCGATTTCGAATCTACTGTTACAACAGCATTTCTGATTTCCGGAGCTCTTGCCAATGCCAGCTCTATTTCCTCGAGTTCAATCCTGATTCCCCTCAGTTTGATCTGCCTGTCTTCTCTTCCCAACAGTTCAATTGTACCATCAAATAATCTTCGGGCTTTGTCTCCAGTCCTAAATCCAATTTTCCTGATCGGCTCTTCCTCCATGACGATGAACTTCTCTGCAGTAAGTTGGGGATCTTTCAGGTAGCCTTTGGTGGCATATGGTGTTACAATGTACAGATCACCAGCTATCAGCGGGCCGCAGGGATTCATATGGTTATCGGCAATAAGAATTTCCGTATCGTCGATAGGATCACCAATAGGCATCCTTGATTTCTCAGCATCCAGTGGGTTGATCCTGTACATACACCTGATCATGGTTGTCTCTGTCGTACCATACAAATTAACGAGTTGTACCCGATTCCCGAATATTTCATACCAGGTCCTGAGATCTGATGGGATTATTTTCTCGCCCGACATTAAAACATACTTTAGTTCCGGAAGTTGCCCTGTGTTGAGTCTGGAATGATTTAAAATCCTGAAAACACTTGGGACACAATGTACAACATTGACTTTTTCAAGTTCAAGCCATTCACTTAACTTCTTGAAGCTGAAAAAATCATCCTCCTTTGGTGGAACGCATACAGTTCCCCCGGATAAAAGTGGGACAAAAACATCTCGAAGAAATGCATCAAAATATGGGCTGATAAACTGGCTGAACTGCATTCCAGAGACGATATCAAAAGCCTTTATTTCCCAATTCAAAAACTGAGTCAAACTGACATTTCTTCCAATTATCCCTTTAGGCTTTCCAGTGGAGCCGGAAGTAAAATAGATATATACGCTATCGTCTTCGTCAAAATCCGGATATGTGACTACAGTCTCTTGCGAAGCCTGGATCTCCTCAAATAAGTACTGTTTTACAGCAGCAACTGCCCCCTGATTAACCAACTTGTCCGTTATAAGGCACCCTGGCTTTAAATCACTGATCATTTCCGATAGCCGTTTATCGGGCAGTCTGTTATCGATGATTACAAAAGCACACCTGGCAAGAAGGACACCTATCATAGCGGAAATGGTATTTGAAATCGTATTAAGTGCGATACCAATAATGGCTCCTGGCTCCTGGTTTTTCGCCAGGAGGAATTTCGCCATTTTATTGGAGCTGCTCAGGAGTTGATTGTAGCTGATCTGAGTCCCGGATTCTTTTATCGCAACATGATTTTGATAAACCCTGAGGCTTTTTAACAATTCTGATTGTAGTGTCATTGTATTCCTTATTTAGGTATGTTATTTATAATCTATCAGGTCGATAGTCTTGTTTCAGGAGAAGATGAGTAGGTAAACCCTGCGCTATTTAGCGAACAAAAGAATAGGGCTGAGACATGGCGGTTAAAATTTTACGCTCGCCTTCAAAAGGGTTTCTGCCATGAGAAAACATCATATTATCCAGTAAAAGAAAATCGTCTTTTTCCCATTTAAACACGATGGAGTGCTGTGCATAAAAATCCTTAAACTCCTGTATAGTAGCATCATCTATTTCGCTTCCATCCCCGAAAGAAGTTACGAAAGGAAGGTTTTCGTCACCAAAAAACTCTGCCACGATCGGATCAAATAATGACTTATGGCCAAAGTACATATGATTAAACCACATTTCTTCGTTTAAAATCGGATGGTTTTGGAACGCGGGAAGAATCGTTTGTACCCTCAGGTGATCTTTATCTACCCATTTAAATTCAACTCCTTCTTCCCTGAGCTTTTTATTCACTACCTCTACGTCATCTGTCTGATATATGGTTCTCCAGTCAAGCCCCACACCCGGTACAGTATTACGAAGATATTTAACCCCTTTTTCCCTGAATTTTTGTTTGGTCTCCTCACTTAAAAACTTAAGCAATTTTCTTTCGTCAGCAATTGGTGTTTCTCCTCCAACCGCCGATGGTATCAAGCAGAAGAATGCGATAATCCGGTTATAGACATTTGAATAGGAGTTTTCCGTATGCATATGGATAACCTGATCTTTGGGGTGGGTAGTGGAAGTATATATATTTCCTACCACCTCATTTCTAGGCGATGTCCGATTCTTATAGTCAATAGGATCACCACCCAGAGCCCTGAAATGTAAATCAAAACCTTGAGGGCTACCTATTTCAAACCCTCTCAGCAAAACAGCTCCGTATTTCAACAACAACGAATTGATAGATGCTGAATGTTTATGAAACCATTCAAGGCTGTTATCACATGAAACTGACTCGATAACTACAGGCCAATCACCGGCTTCTATCGGGATCTGAATGTTTACTTCATCACCGAAACCTGCAGCTGCTCTACTGTCAGCTACAGAAAGTAATTCTTTTTTTAGCATACTGATAATTTAATTTATACTTCCAATGGATAATGCATTGTTTTTTAGAAAAGTGGCCATGATATTTCGATAATAATCTATCAGCAATCCAACGGTTTGCTCATCATATTTCAATTGATCGTAAATAAAGTCGATTGTCAAATAATCAGCTTGCCGCCGAACTTCTAACATTAACTCAAATTCTACACGTTCATCTTTTTTAGTCTTCATTTGCACGATTTCAAAATCTTTCTCAGCGAGATACTGTTCCATAAGATTAGCAAATGAAAAATGGACTCTTACGGTCTCCATTTTGTTTTGAACCTGGTCTTCGCTGAGCTGTGCCAACATCTGGTCAAATTGAAAATCCTGATTCTCAAATGCTTCCAGCACAGTCGTTTTTACATTCTGCAATAAAGTTTCGAATGAAGTTTCTTCTTTTACAGTCATTCTAAGAGGCAGAAGATTCACAAACGTCCCCACTATTTTTTCGAGATCAGAATGTGTCCGTCCAAGCACATCGGTGCCAATAATGATGTCAGAGCTACCCGAGATCCTGGCAATAAGGAGGTAAAAGAAAGAAAGGAATAGCATATACTCACTAACATCATTCTTGATCGCCAGCTTATTGAGTTTTTCCATATCTTGGCCATCAATACGAAGGGTCAGTTTGTCTGAACCTCTCCCTTTTGAAAAATTCAATGAATTTGAAGAGACCGGTAAATTGAGTTGCGGGATTGGACCAGAAAGCTTGTTCCGCCAATATTCTCTTTGAACGGACAGATTAGAACGAGGCGTTTCTAACCATTCTACATAATCCACGTAACTGGCTTTCAACTGGTCAAGGGGTAAGTTGTTATAGATGCTGATAAAATCCTGCACCAAGATATTTAATGAAAATCCGTCGGCCACAATGTGGTGTAAATCAATAAACATGAAATTAGCATCATGTCCATAAGAGATTCCGACTCTAAGGAGAGACTGCCCAAAAAGATCTATGGGCGCGATAAAATTGCTAAAAGCAGCCTGAGGGGTTTCTTCTTTTTCATCTAAAATTTCCAAAGAAACTTCAAGACCATCATATATCACCTGTACTATTCCTTCCTCACCATATTTAAACCCTGTTCTCAGGCTTTCGTGACGTTCAATCAATTGGTTAAAGGTTTCTCGTATTCTGACAACATCAACATCTCCATGAATTCTGACCGGTATTGAAATATTATAGGCAGCACTTTCTTCGTGTAAAAGGTGTTGAAAAAACATGCGTTCCTGTGCCGCGGATAAGGGATACTGATCCTTTTTAGTTGCTTTAGGAATTTGAATGTGTTTCGTCCGTTCTTTTGAAGCGATTAAAGTCGCCATTGACCGGAGTTCATTAGTTACAAATATCTCTTTCAGCTTTAATGCAATCCCAAATTGCTTTTTAATTTTCGACAACAGGTAAAAAGCCTTTATAGAATGTCCTCCCAATTCAATGAATGATTGGCCTTCTTTTATTTCTTCCGCATCAATATGAAGAATTTCTACCCACATTTGTACTAATGCTCTTTCGATATGATTAATCGGAACCAGTGTCGCCGCAATATTCTCAGGATCCGGCAAGCCACTTCGGTCAAGCTTTCCATTTGCCGTTAGCGGAAGCTCTGGCAATTGAAGGAAATGTGACGGCTGCATATATGGCGGCAGTTTTTCAGCCATACTGGATTTGATATCCCTGATGTCCTTTTCCGAATCAGCTGTAAAATAAGCGATCAGGAACTTGTTACCCTGCTTATCTTCTTTGAGCAAAATGGCGGCTTCTTTGATTCCGGTATAACTCAACAGATTTTGTTTGATGTCGTCCAACTCTACCCGGATGCCACGTATCTTTACCTGATGGTCCTTTCTGTCCAAAATCTCTACCTCACCGTTGTAATGCATACGGGCCATATCACCGGTTCTGTAAATGAGATCGTTCCGGTCATTGCCAAATGGATTAATAACAAATACCCTGTCATTTTCTTCAACCATTCCAATATATCCATTTGACCTGTAAGGTGTTCTTATAAAAATCTCACCCGTAGCCCCTGTCGGACATGGGTTAAGTTGATCGTCCAATATGAGGAATTGTGCTCCTGGTATCGGTAATAAAGGAATAAAAGCACGTTCCTGATCATTAGACTGGATGCGGTAATAGCTTTTTGCCAGAGTTGTTTCTGTCGGACCATAGATATTGACCAGCTGAACTGTTTCATTAATTCTTTCATACCAGTTCTTCAATTCAAAAGGCAATATTTTTTCGCCCGCAAGGAGGATATATTTTAAACTTGGGAAGCTATCCGCTGTCAAAGCAACAGTATTGAATATCCTGAAAAGGCTGGGCACGCAATGCATAAACGAAATCTCGCTTCTGTTTATCCAGTTTATCAGTCCTTCATCTGTAAACAGCAAATCTGTTTCTGGAATACAGATCGTTGCACCAGCGCATAATGGCACGAGCGTATCTCTTAAGAAAACATCAAAACCTGTATTTGTAAACTGTGCGAACCGTTGGGTTGAATTCAGATTAAACTCTGCCAGTTCCCAAGAGATAAAATGTGACAATCCCTTGTTTTTTCCTATTACGCCCTTAGGAACACCGGTAGAACCTGATGTAAAATAAACATAAATCTCATCTTCAATATCGTAGTCATAGCAAACCTGGAGTTGTTGATCTTTATACTGTGCAATAGCATATACATCTATATATTGGATATTGGGATCTAATACTTCCAGTCCGGAGACCTTGATCGCCTGATCATTTTTCAGAATGATCGCACAATCTGTTTGACGAATAATTGACTCCAACCTGAATTTCGGGATATTTGTATCTAAAGCAACGAATACCATCCTGACCTTCATTATCGCAACCATCGATACTATAAACCAATACCTATCATCACATAAAACGCCTGCCTTATTTCCAGGCGCAGTTCCAGCGGCTAATAAGGCGGCCATACATGCATCAACATCGTTATGGAATTGCCTGTAAGAATAGGTTCTGCCGGAATATTCAATTGCTATCTTATCTGCGTGTATATTAAAACTCCGATTAAGTAATTCCTGTACCGGCAAAATGTTTTCCTGCAATTCGAGGTTTTTAGCATAGTTTTCAGATATAGTACTGAATTCATTATCACTGTAAATGGAAACATCCTGTACCAGATTTCCAGGCTGGCGGATCATCATAGTCAACACATTTTTAAGGTGCTTTACCAGGTCTTTAATAAAGACTGGGCTATAAACATTTGCATTGAATTCGAATATGACCTCAATTTCATCAAGTGGCAAAATTTTGACATTTAAGTCATAATTAGTCTGAACCCTTCCGTTTACGTTTTCAAAATTCAGGTCGGCAACCCCACTATCCTCCGAAGAGCTGATCTGTTTACCCAGTGGAAAATTCTCAAAAATCATCAGATGATCGAAAAGATAATTCCCAAGCTCACTTAATGACTGTATATCAGAAAGTGGATGATATTGATGAGAAACACTGTTTAATGCTTCTTTTTGTATATTTTTCAGCAACTGCTCTACTGTAGTATAAGAATCATAACTAATTCTAACAGGTACCGTGTTGATAAACAAACCAATCATTGTTTCAATTCCTTCAATTTCTGCAGGGCGGCCGGAAACAACAGATCCAAACACAACATCATTGGTTTGGTTATATTTACTTAATAAAATTGCCCATGCAGCCTGTAGGAAGGTGCTCGTGGTAACCCCGTAGTGACTTGTTAGCGTTGACAGTTGAACCGTATAATTTCTGTCAAGCACAAATCCAAGATCGGAAAGTTTATAACCTTCGTTATTCGCTTCAAGTTTAGGCAAACTGGTTTGCTGTCCGTATCCACTAAGATAATTTTCCCAGTAGGCTGCCGAGGGTTGACTTTCTCGGGCTTCAATCCAGCTGATGTACTTTGAATAAGGCTTTATCTGGGCCAACTGAATATCCACTCCAATAAACTTTCCTGCATAAATTTCTTTGAACTCATTTACAATGACCCCCATACACCACCCGTCCATCAGGATATGATGATAACTCCAGACAAAATGATATTCTTCTTCAGCCGTCTGGAATATAGTAAGACGCATCAAAGGATCTTTAGCCAGATCAAAACCTGCCAACCTGTCTGCAGTACAAAAACTTTCAAGCAATTCCGTTATCTCCACACTTTCATTGCGAAGATCTTTAAATGTTACGATCAGCTCACGGGATTTTAATACGCATTGAAGCGGACGGTCAAACCCTTCGTAAAAAAAGGCTGTTCTAAGAATTTCATGTCTCACCATTAACTCATTCATTGCTGCTTTGACCAGCTTGATCTCTACCTTTCCTGCAACTTTTGCAGTAATCTGCTCAAAATACTGACCTGAATGGGCATCGTAGGTGGCATGAAACAGCATACCTTCCTGCATTGGAGATAAACTGTAAATGTCTTCTATGTCTTGTTCCTGTTGGATGATATCTAGTTGTGAAATACTTAGTCCCCGGTAGGTCAGATCTGAAGGTGTAAGCACTGACTTATGGTAATTTTTACAGAAGTTTATAATCTCTATCAGACGCTCCTGGTACCTGTTAATCAATCTTTCAATAGTTTCTCTGAAGAACTGCGCACTGCTGTACATCAGTCTCATTTCTAAACGGCCATCAAGAACAATCCCTGAAAAGACCAACTCGTATTCCCTAGGGGACCGACCGTCGATTTCATCGCCGTTTTGCCCCTTCAGAATCCCGAAGCTTTTCCCTTTTAAGTCTTCATCAAATTGTCCAAGATAATTAAAACTGATCTGAGCGGAATCGGCAACGCCTTCCTGTTGATAGAGCAGATAATCCAGTCCATCATGAGGTACCGATCTTATCTTTTCTTTTACCGTCTTAATATGATCTGCCAGAGTAACATCATCCTTTAGTTCAAGAATCAATGGGTAAATGGTCGTAAACCAACCAATAGTACGATTGATATTGATCTCTCCAATCGAATGGTTACGGCCATGTCCTTCCATCTCTATCTTTAAAGCCTCCAGATCGAAACAATCTTGTAGCGCAAGACTCAGTGAAACTAACAACAAATCGTTTACCTGTGTATTAAACGGTACATTGGCAAGTGTCAATAATCCACGGGTCATTTCTTCACTAAGCAGAAATGTGGCTTCTTCTTTCTGTTCATAAGTATTTTTGCCTTCTGGTATGTCTTTTCGTATTTGGGAGGTTCTGATCCCCAACTCCCGTTCCCATACCTCACGGGCATTTTTGAAAGATGCGCCTTCCCTGTAGCGCTCAAGCCCATATGCCCATGTCTGAAATGAATCGGTTTTCAGCGGCAATACGGGTTCCTGTCCATTACGCAGTTGATCATACAGGGCTTCGAAATCTTCGAACAGTATCCTCCAGGATACACCGTCAATAACGAGATGGTGGACAACAATAATTAATTGGCTTTTACCCTCCAGTTGGTATAATCTTACTTTCATAAGCGGTCCACTCGATAAATCGATTCCGGCCTGCAACGATCGGTTCATCTTTAATACAGTCTCGGTAGGAGAAGGCGTTCCGTTCAGATCAATTTCCTCTACCCAAACTTCTGCCTCTGTACCTAAAATTTCCTGTTGTACTTCGCCGGTATCATCAAATCTGAATATGATTCGCAATGCATCATGATGTGCCAGCAACCTGCTGAACGTTTCCTTTAAAAGCGAAATATCTAATGATTCCTCAAACTGCAGAAAAACAGATTGGTTATAATGATTCTTTTCTGTAATGCACCCGAATAGGAACCAATGTTGGATTGGTGTCAAGGGTAGCTGGCCTTTAATTTCAGACTGATCAATACGCCGGGCAAGAGGAGTCAACAAATTTGAAAGCTCTGCAATGGTTGGTGCTGTCATTATAGATTTTACAGACAGTTCATAACCGAGACTACGTACCCGTGAACTAATCTGGATCGATTTGATAGAATCACCACCGAGGAAAAAGAAATTATCTTTAATTCCTGGCCGGTTTACACCAAGTACCTGTGACCAGACCTCTTTCAGCAACTCTTCCTGTGGTGTTCCTGGTTCGTCATTTCCAGGCATCGTTTCTTCCTGCATAGCAATAACCGGTAATGCTTTCTTATCAACTTTGCCATTAGTATTAACCGGAAAATGATCCATCCAGCAGTAATGACTTGGCACCATGTATTCTGGCAGACAATTAAAAAGAAAACTGCGTAGTTCGTTGGTATCAAGCGCTACATCTGAAACATAATAGGCAACAATATATTTGTTTCCCGCTTCTTCCAAGCAAACTACAACACTTTCGCGGATTTGCTCCTGAGAGTTCAAATGATGAGCAATTTCTCTTAATTCAATCCGGAAACCACGTATTTTCACCTGGTCGTCCTTTCTGCCCAAGAAACTAATATTACCATCTGGCATCCAGCAACCTACATCACCCGTGCGATACATACGGATACCTTTTGTTTCTGAAAAAGGGTCTTCCACAAAAACAGCATTAGTTTTTTCAGGTTGGTTTAAATAGCCTCTTCCAACACCTGCACCTGAAACAACAATTTCTCCCCTCACTCCTATTGGGCAAAGTGCGCTCAGGTCTTTATTCACAATGTATACTTTTAAATTGGAGGCTGTCTTTCCTATCGGAATGGTGGCGTATACCGGGGCTCCCTTCATAATATAATGCGTAATATCGTCTGATGCTTCTGTCGGCCCATAGGCATTCATCATCTTAATATCTGGATATAGGTTAAACCATCTTTTGACCAGCGTTTTATGAAGAATCTCACCGGTAGCGATCATAATGCTAAGTTTCGATAAACTTTTCAGGTTTTTCTGCTCTTCCAAACTTGTCAAAATTACAGAGAGGTAGGAAGGAACAACCTGAAGTATCGTAATTCCATCATTATAGATACTATCCAGGAATTTTTCCGGATTAAGTATCTTATCCTTTGCATAGATGACTGTTTTTCCTCCAACAACGAGAGCGGATAAAAATTGCCATATAGAAATATCGAAAGTCTGAGATGCATTTTGCGCCACGATACTCATTGAATCGATCTGAAGGTCCTCAATTTTCAAAAACAGGTGATTAAGCATCCCCTTATGTTCCAACATTGCGCCCTTGGGCACTCCCGTCGATCCTGAAGTATAAATAATATACGATAAATTATCCGGACAGATCTTTCGTGCTAAATTCTCTCCAGACAATTTTTCCCAATCGGTACGGTCAGTAAAATTTAATCCCTGAAGACTTTCTCTGTTACGGGTATGATCCAGGCAAATAATATGCAGTTCGGGAATAAGCGAAATGAGAGAATTCAATAGATCATCCCTCATTAAGGATGATGTAGTAACCAAAAACCCCGGACGTGCATCCTTGCACACTTCAACAATCCTTGCAATCGGAAAATCAGTTGCCAACGGAACATAAGCACCACCTGCTTTGAAAATTCCGATCATTGCAGCCAACATATCTATTGAACGATCGCAGAGCATAATTACAGGTTTTTCCAGTTCCAGGCCATGTAAGACCAGAGCATGCGCCAGTTGATTGCTACGCGCATTTAAAGCCGAATAGCTTATTTCTTCTTCCTCGTCGATTGTTGCGATATTTTCTGGCACCAATTTAACGCGTTCTTCAAAAAGGTCTACAAAGGTCTTATCCAGCGGATAGTCTTTCTCAGTATCATTAAATTCATATAACAGTTTATGAATATCTGAATGGGACAAGATATTAAGATTGCTTATTTTCTGATCGTAATCGCTTATCGTAAGATGCATAATCTTCAGAAAATGCCTAATCAGCTGGTTGATGATACCTTCATCATATTTTCCTGAATCATATTCAGCTCTGAACAATAGCTCCTCTCCCGGAATTATATTAAGACAGAAATCATAATTGGTCAGTTCAAACATTTCTATCTCTCCGATTTCAAAATGTTTTTGCCCTTTGCCTGAACTAATCTGACTTTGAATCGGGAAATTTTCAAAAACCAGAATATGATTAAACAGGTTCCTGCCCAGTTGGTTCGTACCAAATACCTCAGACAGGGACAAATATTGATAATCATGATTCTTCAATGCATCCTGCTGCATTCTTTTCATAAGGTCCAGAATCGTATCTCCGGCGCCATATTGTACACGCACAGGCAATGTGTTGATAAAGAGCCCAACCATGTTTTCAATACCTTTTACTTCAGATGATCGGCCAGATACAACTGCCCCGAATACCACGTCGTCGGTATCATTATATTTTGCCAAAAGGATACCCCAAAGCGATTGTATAATTGTATTGAGTGTACTACCTGAATTTCTGGAAATTCTTTGCAATGCTGCTGTTTCTTCCTTAGTTGCTACAAATTGTTTTATTCGGATGTCTGGTTTATCAGCTGCTGGCATACCCGAATCATGCTGTAAAATGGCAATATTTTCGTATGAAGTCAGGTAATTACTCCAATGTCGCTCTGCAGCCGTTTTATCTTTTCCTGCCAACCAGGTAATGTATTTTGCATAAGGCTCAGTGACAGGAAGTACCACTGGTTTCCTTTCCATATAACCTTCATATATCGTCATAAACTCATCGACAATAAGTCCCATGCACCAGCCATCCATTAAAATATGATGGTAACTCCAAATGAACTCAAAATCTGATTCGTCAAGCTGAAGCACAGTCAGGCGCATGAGAGGATCTTTGGAAAGATTAAATTTCCTGGACCGGTCCCTATTTCGACAAAAAGTCCTCGCTTCATCAGCCAACATCTCAGGAAATTCCATTCTAATGTCCAAATAGGAAAAATCAATTTTTCGTTCTTTCAGCACGATCTGAAGAGGCTTGTCCAAGCCATCATAAAGAAAAACTGTCCGCAATACATCATGCCTGGCAGCAATCTCATTCATAGTACGCTCTACTTCATCGATCACCAGGCTCCCTTTTACCCCACAGGCGACCTGCTCAAAATAATGGTCTGAATCCGGATCATGAAGGGTATGAAACAAGAGTCCTTCCTGCATAGGAGAAAGGGAATAAACATTCTCGAGGTCGTACATTTCCTGCAAAGCCCCGAGGTCCGCTATAGAAATATTTCTGTGTGTGACGTCAGATGGCGTCAAACTGATTTCCTGTCTTGAGGAACAATACTCAATCACTGCTGATAAGTGATGCGCATAACGCTGTACGAGTTCTTGTATTTTGCTGATGTCGTACTGATCTTTGCTGTATGTTAGTGTTATTTCCAGCTCTTTATTCAATACAATACCGGATATTTCCAGCTCATATTTCCTCTCTTTTGAGGAAGAGATCTCCTTACCTTTGCCACCAGGAATCAGTTCAAAAGCAGCGTCGTTAACATCCTCGTCAAACTGACCTAAATAGTTAAAATTGATTTGCGCTTTTTCTTCCGTTACAGCATCAGCTCCATTCTCCTGTTGATACAGGAGATAATCTACACCTTGATTCGGCACAGCCCTGATCTGCTCCTTTACTTCTCTGATCATTTCGTATGCCGAATTGCTCTCGCAATGAAATATGATTGGATATAAACTCGTAAACCAACCTATTGTGCGCCCTGTATTTGTCTCCTCTCCAAGTAATCCACGCCCATGCCCTTCAATGTCTATCTTTATTCTTGACACACCAAACGTTTCCTTTAGGGCTGGTAATAAAGACACCAGCAGCAAATCATTAATCTGCGTATTAAAAGGACGATGAGCTCTGGTGAGCAATTTCCTGGTCATCTGACTGTTCAAACGAAATACCTGCTCTTCCGAAGCTCCATAGGTATTATCTCCTTCAGGATGATCTGCAGGTATCCTGTCAAATTCTTTCAGCGCCTCACCCGACCAGTAATCACAAGCTGTTTTAAACGGTATACTTTTTATGTAATCGCTCAGGCGAAGAGTCCAAAGCTGATAGGAGTCTGTTTTCAGTGGCAATTCCAATTGCTGTTTATCACGTATCTGCTGGTATAGCGTCTGAAAATCCTCTAACAGGATCCGCCAGGATATACCGTCGATCACCAAATGATGCACTACAATCAGGATACGTACTTCTCCAGGCAACCTATATAATCGTACGCGCATCAATGGCCCGTTCTCTAACTCAATTCCCCGCTGAAACACACTGTTCATCGATTCAAAAGCAAGTTCAGGATTCAGATCGGCAGTCAGATTGACCTCTTCAACCATAACCGGCATTTGTACATCCTTAACCCATTGGGTATATGTCCCGTTTTTATAAATGAAAACCGTTCGAAGCGCATCATGATGGTTCTGCAGGTATTGCAGGACAGTTTCCAGTGTCTCAATACTAATATCCTGCCGAAAGCGCATCACAACAGATTGATTATAATGATACTTTTCAACGGAATTATCATCCAGAAACCAATGTTGAATCGGGCTCAATGCAACCTGTCCATTGACAGCTGACTGATCTGCCTGTTTTTCCAATGGCTTTAATTCACGTGCCTGTTCAGAAATTGTCGGCTTGGTCATAATGGTTCGTACAGACAATTCGTACCCAAAATTGCGGATTCTGGAGCTGACCTGGATTGACTTAATAGAATCTCCGCCCAATTCAAAGAAATGGTCATATATACCTGGCTGCACATTAAGTACGGATGACCAGACTTCCTGCAATAAACGCTCTTCCAACGTACCTGCAGGTTCATAACCCCGTGTAACGGATTTCAATTCTACAACAGGTAATGCCTTTTTATCCAGCTTTCCATTCTGGGTTACCGGCAGGTAATCCAGTCTGAGGTAATGAGCAGGCACCATATACGGAGGCAAATATTCTGAAAGGTATCCTCTTAGCTCTGCTACAGACAATTCCTTTGCTGAAACATAATAGGCTACCAGGTATTTTTCCCCTGTTTCACCGCAAGCGAGTATTACGTTATCCTTTACCTGATCAAGCATGGCCAGCCTGTGCGAGATTTCAGCCAGTTCAATTCTGAACCCACGTATTTTAACCTGGTCATCAAGACGTCCGATGTATTCTATTTTTTCCTCATCAATCCACCTTGCCAGGTCACCAGTCTTGTACATTCTCTGATTTTTCCCTGAGATTACGCCAACCGGGAATTTTTCCTGCGTGAGGCCGGGATTATTTATATACCCCTTAGCGAGCCCACTTCCGGAAATGTACAATTCCCCGATGCCTCCTACCGGTGTCGGATTCAAGCAATTGTCTAACAGATAGATCTGAGTGTTTTGAATTGGACTGCCGATAGGAACGGAAAAAGTCTGATCATATGGATTATACTTGTAGATCATACAACCAATGGTCGCCTCAGTAGGCCCATACTCGTTGTAAATTTCAATTCTGCCATTTGATCTCCGGTAAACTTCCTGTGCAATAGACGTTTCAAGTAATTCGCCCCCCAGGATCAGCCTGCTCACTTTGCAATCATCTGAGAACAAGGCTTCATTTTCGACCATTAATTTAAGATGTGTTGGGGTAAGCTTGATCGTATCCACCCTATTCTCACTGATAATGTCACTAACCAGGTTGTCTGCCAGGTCTTCGTAAAGAACAACCTCTCCTCCACTGACAAGCGGAATAAAAATGGAAGTTAATGTCAGGTCAAAAGCAATTGAGGTAAATAAAGGAAACGAACCTTTTTCCCCCTTCAGGTAAAATGCAGAAGCCCAATCGATATAATTCCACAGCGAACCATGTGTTATTTCAACTCCTTTTGGCAAGCCGGTAGACCCGGATGTATAAATGACGTATGCTGCATCACTTGCTGAAACTGCCACTTCCGAAGAAATGTCCTGCATTGCAGACCATTTCCCGAGCAGCAGCTCGATATCCAGTTCCTGATATCCACCTATTATTGCCGGGAACCAGCCCGTTCTTGAAATCAATGCCTTAGCACCAGAATCATTTAGAATATGTATTATTCTTTCCTGAGGCAAGCTGCGGTCAATCGGTAGATAAATTGCACCTGCTTTAAAAATACCCAGCAAAACAGGGATCAGATATTCCTCCCTTTCCAGCAATACAGCCACGATATTTCCTTTTTCTATCCCCTGTTCTATTCGTAGATAACTTGCTATTTTTCCTGAGAGTTGGTCAAGTTCGCGGTAAGTAATTTTATTTTTGTGATAACATACTGCCGGACTATGCGGACTTTTCGATACCTGCTGTTGAAAAAGCGTGATGAAAGCGGCTTCTGCAGAATGGCTGGCAGATGTAGCATTAAATGCTTCTAATAATTTCAGCTTCTCCGGATCAGTGAGCATATTGATCTCTGAAACAGGAATATCCCCGGCAACAACAATTTCTGAAATAAGTTTCCGCAAATGCCCCACCACCTGCCGCATCATTTCTTCACTGTAAACGTTAGCATTGTAATCCAGTTTAAAATGAATTTTTTCGCCAGGAACCACCACCACAGCAAGATCATAATTTGTTTGCTCGAAAACTTTTACATTTTCGATCTTAAAGATGTCCTGTCCAGCCGCTGAGGATTGTATTTCGTCCTGGATCGGATAGTTGTCAAACACTAGGATATGGTCTAGCAGGTCCCTACCCAGACTACTCAGATTCTGGATTTCTGACAAGGAATGATAATGATGCGGGTTACTCTCAAGTGCATCATTCTGTATCTGCCTCAAAGACTCCCCTATTGATTGCTGTTTGTCAAATGTGATCCTGATCGGAACAGTATTAATAAACAGTCCAACCATATTTTCAATCCCGGGCAATTCAGAAGGACGCCCAGCTACAACAATGCCGAAAACAACATCGTTGCTATTGTTATATTTTGATAATAGTGTACCCCAAATAAACTGAATCAGGGTGTTAATGGTCACCCCATTTCTGGCAGCTTGTTCAAGTAAAGCTTCTGTTTCGTCCTTTTCAAGTCTTAGATAAGCGCTATTTAGTTCATAGGGCAATCCAATTACAGCCTGACCGGCTTGTGGTATCTTTGCCAATGTATCATAACCACTCAGATATTGTTTCCAATAAAGTGCGGATTGTTCTTTCTCTCTTCTTTCAAGCCACTGGATATAATCCGAAAAAGGTTTCAACACCAGTCGCCTGCTATGTCCTAGTTCTACATACTCGTTATAAATCCTTCTGAAGTCTTGTAAAATGATCCCGATACACCAGCCATCCATCAAGATATGATGATAACTCCAGATAAAATAGTATTCGTCGGATCCCGTTTGCAAGATCGTTATCCGCAGCAAAGCATCTTTGCTCAGGTTGAATTTTTTATTCCTGTCTTGCTGCTTGACCGCTTCGACAAGTTCATCAACCGAAATCTGATCATATTGTTCTCTAACGTCAGAAAACACGAAATCAATTTCTCTTTCCTTCAGTACCAATTGGATTGGCCGGTCGAAACCTTCCCACAGAAATGCAGTTCTTAAAACATCGTATTGATTAATAATATCGTTTATGGATTTTCTAACCAGCTCCATATCCAGCAATCCGCGGTTTAAATAAGAAATCTGCAGAAAATACTCGTCTGAGTCGCTGTCATTAAGGGCATGAAACAATAAACCTTCCTGTAGGGGAGACAATGTGTAAATGTTATCAAATACATATTTGTTTTGCAGGCTTCGAACCTGTTCTACCGACAAACCTTTAAACGTAAAATCCGCCGGCGTCTTTTCAATACCCTCGAATTGTATACAGAAATCAACACATTCGATCAGGCAGTCACGAAAAGTATCCATGAGTTCCGCTATTGTTTCCTGTTGGTATTGCTCTTTGCTGTAGGCAATTTGAAACTCCAATTGTCCCTTAACCACCTTTCCCAGGAAATCCCAGTCATAAGCCCAGGATTCATTTGGAGAAATCACGTTACCTGTATTTGCATCAGAGATCGTGTAGCTGGTACTTTTGATATCCGAATCGAACTGCCCCAGGTAATTAAAGAATATCTGGCTGCGCGCCTCTTCGACAGCGCTGGATTCGGGATCAAAATACCTGCTGAGCAAATAATCAAATCCCTTATTAGGTGTTTCTCTAAGGCGCTCTTTAACCTGGATAATGAGATCTTTCAGGTCATGTTCCCGGATAGACAAGGTAACAGGATATATAGACGCAAACCATCCTATGGTCCGACTGATGTTTACACCTTCAATGATATCCTCTCTTCCATGACCTTCCAGATCAATCCTGATGCTATCATTACCATAAATCCGATTTATGGCCATAAACAACGCTGTCAGGAGAATATCGTTGGGTTGTGTGTTAAAGGGCCGGTGAATATCTGACAACAATTTTGAGGTCGTATCTATATCCAAAGAAAAAGTACGGACAGCTCTTTCTTTCAGTTCATTTTTTCCGACAGGGTAATCGCGGGAAATCCCCCCCACCTCTTTATCTAAGTCGGCATCCCAGAATTTTTTAGCATCCAGATACCTGCTATTTTTCATATAGGTTGATAGATGATCTGGCCAGGAAAGAAATGAATCTGTTTTAAGCGGCAATTCAGCTTCTTTATTTGAGGTATAACTTCTATACAGACTATCAAAATCTTCAAATAAAATTCTCCACGATATTCCGTCTATAACCAAATGATGTATTGCAATCAGCAACCGGCTTTCATTTTTTCCATGAAACAGGGCGAGTTTCAGAAGTGGGCCTTCTGTAAGCTCAATACTCTCCTGTAATTTTTCAGCCAGACTGGAAAATACGGCTTCCGGATCATTCTCTGTTGACAAATCATGTTCTACAAGCGCAACACCTCCGCCAACACCCCGGTTATGCATCATGATCTGACCATTATATTCCCTAAAAACCATCCTCAGGGCATCGTGATGAGCTAATATCTTTTGAAAAATATAGATGATCATCGCGGCCGAAATTCGTTCATCAAACCGGATAATAACTGATTGATTAAAATGGTTTTTGTTTCGGATCACTCCCGAGAAAAACCAATTCTGGATAGGGGTTAATAAAGCTTGTCCTTCTACTATTTTCTGATCCGTAATGGCAACGAGCGTTTTTAGCTTAGTTGCCAATGTACGTATGGTCAGGTTATTAAATATATCTTTTATGGCCAGTTCATACCCCATGCTTCTCGCTCTTGAGCTGATCTGGATCGATTTGATAGAGTCTCCACCCAATGAAAAGAAGTTATCGGTAGCGCTTACATCCGGAACATTCAGTACATCAGACCAGATCCTGGCCAAAATTTTCTCTTCTTGGCTGGAAGGAGAAACATGATCTGCCTTATCCGATTTCGGATCTGGTAATTGACTGCGGTCTACTTTTTTATTAGGAGTCAATGGGATAAACATAAGCTGAACCAAGTAAGCCGGAATCATGTAGTAAGGCAGTGATCTGGAAAGATATTCCCGCAGCAGATCGGTATCGGCATCCTCATCGGAGGTAAAATAAGCGACGATATAAGGACCACCATCATCTTCTTTTACATCAACAACAACCTCTTTTACCGTTTCGTGTAGCAATAGATTGCTTTCTATCTCTCCTAACTCAATCCTATAACCTCTGATCTTTACCTGATGATCTTCCCTTCCCATCAGTTGTATACTTCCATCAGGCAGCCACCGGCCAACATCACCGGTTTTGTAAATCCTTCCACCTTGTTTAAAAGGGTCATTCAGAAAGCGATCCCTGGTCAGCTCCGCTTTATTCCAATATCCTCTGGAAAGTCCGGTTCCTCCGATATACACTTCTCCGGGTATGCCTACCGGGAGAAGGTTCATTTCTTTATTCAGAATGTAAATACGTGTATTGGCTATCGGTTTTCCGATATCAATTTTAGGGGTTTTGCCTTGGATTGCAGAAACCGTCGACCAAATGGTAGTTTCTGTCGGGCCATACATATTAAAGATCCTGGCATCGGTAACTTTCTGTAAAGAAGTAACCAACTCTGCCTTTAAAGGCTCTCCGCCAATCAGCAAAGTACGGATGTTTTTCAAAAACCTTTTAGAATCAGTGTCAGTATCCAAAAGCTTAAGGAAAGAGGGAGTAGATTGCATCATTGTGATCGGTTTATGATCATTTACTCTTTCTTTTGAGAACAGATCTTTCAGCTCCTTCAAATGAGAAAGGGAATCGAGTACGATCTTATCATCCACTCCGAAATCTATCAGGCATGCAATTTCATCGACTCCAGCAGCTTTAAGTTTTCGAACCATCCGGCTAGCTGTTTCTTTTGTCCCAATCAGGGAACTTGTTTTAAAATAGCGCTGGAAAGCATGAGTGAGAATAGTTTCCCTCAAATCGTCAGAAATCTCGGATTCATTCAATCCTGCTTCGTCAAAAATCACCTTACTTAAGCCGATGGAGCTCTTTAAATACGCTTTAAATGGTTCTTCAACAAGCTTTTCTACTTCATCAATATCGTCTTGAATAAAGGTGTGTAACATCAAGGCTACCTTACCCGGCCCGAATCCTGCCGATTGTCTGGCCGACTGATAAACCGCAATCTTGGCCTTTAATTCCTCTATATCCTGTCCAAGCAAATGAGTCAGAAGGTTAGCGCCAATCTCTCCAGCCTTTTCAAAGGTTTTTTCACTTCCTGCAGCAGTTACCCAAACAGACAACTCATCTTTTACCGGCCTGATAGCCAAGGAGAAATTTGCGTATTCGCCACTTGATTGTTTTACTTTGACACTATTTCCTTTCCATAAATTCCTGACGGATTCAATCTGGCCGTACATCACATCATGCCGGTTGTTAAAGCTTTCACTGGACAGGGCAAAATCATTCGGGTTCCAACCTGCGACAAAGGAGAGACTGGTTCTGCCTTTTGACAGATGATCAACCGCCGACCAGTCCTGAGCGATATCCACAATCTGATGCAAAGGAGAAACAATACTTCCGCTCCTTAATTCTATGTTTGTAGTTAATGAGGCCAGGGCAGAACTGATGACAACCGGGTTCGGATACAGTCCTCCAAATTCATGAAAATGTCTTTCAGGTGTCCAGACAGCATTAAAGCCATTCTGATCTCCATATTTTACAGAATTTAGGAGTAGATCGTATTTGTTAACATTTTGGTTGTGATTATAATTGGCAAAAAAGAATAAACTGAAATCCATTGCATGATCACTTCCTTCCACATACCTGTCCAGACCTGATAAAGACATGTCTGAGGGATGTATGACGACCTGAGTACCATGACATAAGGTCCACAGCAATTCCAATACAGAAATATCAAATGAAATACTGGTTACCGATAACATGGCCCCCTCTTCTTCACACCCGATCCGCTCGTTCATACCGACGAAAAAATTCAAAACATTTTCATGGGAAATCATTACCCCTTTAGGCTTTCCGGTGGAACCTGAAGTATAAATCACATAACTTAAATCACTTGAAGAATGGGTTAGTGGCAGACGACTTATTTCCTCAGCATACTTTTTACCCCTTTCGAGGAGTACAACGGTACCATGATAATCCATTTCCAGGTTTTTCCCTGCCAGGACTACGCTGGCTTCACAGTCCTGAAGAATGTAGGCAACGCGGTCTTTCGGATAAGTGATGTCTATCGGAACATAAGCTGCTCCCGCTTTCAGTACCGCAAGGATTCCGATCATCATAAGTTCAGACCTATCCATCATGATTCCCACAAAACTGCCCTTATCAACCTGAAGATCATTGCGAAGAAGACGGGCCAGCGAATTGGCACTTTCCTCCAATTGCTGATAGGACAGCTGATACCCTTCATAAACTACGGCGATGTCCTTCGGTTTGCTATCCGATTGCCGTTCAAAAAGTGAGACAATAGTTTCACTTACATCAACCGGCTGTTCCGTATCATTAAAAGTTTGCAGAATAAGACGCCGCTCCTCTTTGCTAAGAATGTCAACTTCAGATATTTTCAAACCAGAATCAGCTCCGATAATGGATAATAGATTTTCAAAATGAAGAACCAACTGTCTGACATTTTCTTTTTCGTACCTGTTCCTGTTATAATCAAACCGGATGCTCATCATCTGACCAGGAACTACAGTAATAGAAAAATCATAATTCGACTGTTCAAAGAATTCCACATCCTCGATCAGGAAGTCAGCAGCATCTGCAGGCTCTCTGAGCTTATCCTGGATAGGATAGTTCTCAAATACAACAAAATGGTCAAACAGATTTCTGCCAAGTATACTTTGTGCCTGTACATCTGCAAGCGAATGGTATTGAAAAGGTTCACTATCCAAAAATTCCTGTTGAACGCGCTGAAGCAGGTCAGCAATACGATCATCTTTATCATAAGAAACCCTAATCGGAATCATATTCATAAACAAGCCGACCATGGTGCCAATTCCTTCAATTTCTGGTGGACGGCCCGATACAACCGAACCAAATACAACATCACTTACATTGTTATATTTGGCCAGCAGTATTCCCCAGGCAGTTTGAATGATATTATTAAGAGTGACACCCAAGGTAGCGGAGAGGTCGCTCAACAACCGATACTGGCTTTCGTCTAAAGTTAATGTAAGCGTATCTTGCACATAATGATAGTCGCCAGGCACCAAACGACCTGCCAAAGGTAAAGTTGCCAGTGCTTCATACCTGCTCAGCTTATTTTTCCAATATACTCTGGCAGCTTCCTTGTCCCTTTTTTCCAACCAGTCTATATATTTTGAATAAGGTTGGGTTTTAACAGATGGGAGTACTGAATTGTAAATTTTATGCTTATATAGCTCACGGAATTCGTTTAAAATAATTCCCAAACACCAACCGTCCATTAAAATATGATGGTAACTCCAGAAAACCTGAAATTCCTCATTGTCTGTTTGGAGGATTGATATTCTCAGTAAAACATCCTTTGATAAGTCAAACTTATTTTTCCGGTCTTCCTGTTTGTATGCCTCAATCACCTGCCTTGTTCCAGATCTGTGACATTCGTCGCGGACATCTCTGAATATAAAATTTCCAATCTGGTGTTTTAACACAACCTGGAGTGGACGTTCGAACTGATTGGGCAGATAAATGGTTCTTAACACATCATGCTTATGGATCAGCTGCTCAATCCCAGCGCTCATGGCATCTAAATCCAATCCACCGGATACCCGATAATTTACCTGATTAAAGTACTGGTCTGAATCCTCATCATGTAAGGCGTGAAACAGTAGTCCTTCCTGCATTGGTGACAACGGATAAACATCTTCAATGTCATGATCCCGTTGCAAAGATTCAAGGAGAGCATCAGGGACTTGCTTAAAGGTCAGATCGGATGGGCTGAGTTCCTGTTGATCAAGGCTACAACAATAGTCAATAAGCTCTTTTAACGCTTCCTGATAAAGGCGCATCACGTCGGTTATGGTATTGTTCAAATACTGTCTTTCACTATAGGTAAGGCTGATTTGCAATTCATCATTGTTCACCAAACCAATAATTTCCCAGTCGTAGTCCGATTCCCCTCTGGATGAAATGACCTCTCCCGTAAGTGCTGTCGTTGCTGAAAATGATCGTTCCTTTGTATCCGCATCGAACTGGCCCAGATAATTAAAAAATATTGGTGCCTGTGTCTTATCGAAAAGATCCCCGGAGGCGGTTGGATCCTGATATTTATAGAGTAAGTAGTCCAATCCGTTTTGAGGGATGTTCCTGCTTGTTTCCTTAATCTTCTTAATAGTCCCGGCAAGAGAGCCGCCTTCCTCCAGCCAGATCGGATAGACACTTGTAAACCAACCAATTGTCCTGACCACATTCACCTGCTCATTGATCTGTTCCCGACCATGTCCTTCCAGGTCTACCTTAAGTGACTTGTTGCCATATTTTCTCTGAACAGCTAAAATTAAAGCGGCCAACAAAATATCATTTACACGAGTATTGAATGGCTGGTGCACCCTACCCAGCAACTGAGCAGTCTCTTCTTTACTTAACCTGAACTGCGCTGTGTTTTGGTCTTCAACTTTATTGGTACTAACTTCCCAGTCTCTGGAAAGCCCCTCGGCTTCCTGTAAAAGCTGATGATTCCAATAACTCCTTGCATCTGAAAACTCTTTCGTAACCAGGTAATTTTTTAGCGTGGTGGTCCAGGATTGGTACGAGTCTGTTTTCAAAGGAAGTCTGAATACTTCTCCCTTCAGGGCCTGCTGGTATAAATTTTCAATGTCTTCGAACAGAATCCTCCAGGAAATACCATCCACAACCAGGTGGTGAATAACAATCAGCAGAAAGCTCTTCTTTTCCCTATGGAATAAACCCAGACTGACCAGCGGGCCGTTTTCCAGGTCAATATCAGATTGAATCTGATTGGCTTCTGACAGTATCTGATGTTCAAAATCTGCAACGCCGGTCAGATCCACTTCTTTGATCCTAGCTTGTATACCTGGTTCCTTATATTCTGGTACTACTGATCCGGCTTCAACGCGAAACACAAGCCTCAATGCATCGTGGTGCTCCAGTAACTTTTCAAAGATGCCGGCAATGAGGTCGCGATGTATCCCGTCTTCAAAATGTAGCATTACAGATTGGTTGTAGTGTGCTTTTTCGACTTTTACATAGTCATAAAACCAATGCTGTATTGGCGCAAGGTCTCCAATACCAGTTACCGGGTCTTGGTTAAAATGGGTGTTGATGCGTTTCAATTTCAACGCCAACAATTCGATATTCTGACTAATAAAAATATCTTTGACTTTTATATCATATCCTGCTTCTCTTACCTTGGCAACTATTTGTATAGATTTGATAGAATCACCACCGAGGGCGAAGAAGTTATCCGTAACATTCATCTTCTTTACTCCCAGAATAGCTGACCAGATATCCGTCAACATCACTTCTTCAGCAGTTTGTGCCTCCCTGATGTTTGTATCCTGTTCAATTTCGGGCTCAGGCAATTTTTTTCGATCGATTTTTCCGTTTGGTGTCAACGGTATTTCTTCTATTTTGACAAAAAAGGAAGGTATCATATATTCTGGTATCTTTTCACCTAGAAAAGCACGCAGTTGCCTAATTTCCAATTTTTCAGATGCTACATAATAAGCGACGATACATTGTTCAGCATTTTTATTTTTCGCCACTGCAACGACTTCATCTATCCCGCCCAACTCTCTCAAATGACTTTCAATTTCGCCAAGTTCTATTCTAAAACCACGTATTTTCACCTGATCGTCTTCCCTGCCGAGTAGTTCCAGTTCCCCATTCGCCAGCCACCTGGCCAAATCCCCCGTTTTATAGATGAATTGTTCTGCGTTAAATGGATTTTCAATGAATCGCTCCCGTGTTAGCTCCTGCAATCCCCAGTATCCTCTTGAAACACCCTCTCCTCCAATGTAAAGATCACCTGAAACACCAGTTGGGCACAGGTGGAGATGCGGGTCGAGTACGTAGATCTGTGTATTGGCAATCGGGCTACCTATAGTTATATTTTCATCATACCCGAACTTTTTCACGCTCGACCATACGGTGGTCTCGGTAGGTCCGTACATATTGTAAATCTCACCTGTACAACGGTTCCTCAGCTTTTGCAACAACCATGATGGTAGAGCCTCTCCCCCGGCAAGTATATATCGGAGCTTCTTTAAAAATTGTTGTGAACCGCGGTCAGCTTCCAGCACTTTCAAAAAAGATGGAGTTGATTGCATCATCGATACGGATACCAGCTCGCTTTCCCGTTTCGCTGGAGAGAAAACATCCTTTAGTTCATTCAGGTATTTCAGGCTTTCCAAAACCTTTTCCTTCGATACGCCAAAATCAATCAAACATCCAATCTCATCAACACCAAGGCCATATAGTGAATGGATTAATCGTCTTGCAGAGCTTACGGTACCGATCAGCGAGCTTGTCTTATAGTAGCGCTTAAAAGCATTTTTCAGTATCTCTTCTTCGAGCTCTGGAGTAAGCTCGCCATTCATCAAATCCGGCTCCTGGAGAATGATCTTACTTAGACCAATATGTGATTTCAGATAAGCCATAAATGGCTTTTCTACAATCGACTCTACCTCGTCAATATCCGCTCCTAGAAAAGTATGCAACATTAACGAAATCTGTCCTTCGCCCGAATGTCCTGCGTCTTTCCTTGCTTTTCTATAGATGCCTATCTTTCTTCCCAGTTCTTCCATTTCTTGTCCGAGAAGGTGTGTCAGGACATTGGCACCAATCATTCCGGCTTTTCTGAATGTATCTTCATTATCAGAAGCGGTAACCCATATTGGCAGCTCTTGCTGAAGAGGCTTCTGTAGAATGCGAATGCTCTTCCCATTCCTGGACTCAATTTCCTGACCCCGCCACAATTGCTGTATACGTTCAATACCTGAGAACAGATCATTACTGCGGGTCTGAAAACCGGTTTTCGATAAAGCGAAATCATTTGGGTTCCATCCCGAAGCGAAAGCCAACCCGATTCGTCCCCCAGAAAGATTGTCTATGGCAGACAGTTCGTTCGCCACATCAATAGGATCATGCAATGGCAAGACTACACTGCCGCATCTTAACTGGATTTGCTGCGTGAGTGCGGCCAGGGCTGAATTTAAAACCAGGGGGTTTGGATATAGTCCCCCGAATTCGTGAAAATGTCTTTCGGGTGTCCAGACTGCTTTGAAACCAGCCTGATCAGCAAATACCGTAGCATTGATCAACAAGTCATGTTTATTTTTCTCTTCATCGGGATTGTAATTAGCAAAGAAGAATAAACTAAAATCCATGACAGGCCTTTGCTCAATTACGTAACGGTCAAAACCACTGAGCCCCGCATCTGCTGAATGAAGTTCTACCTGGATTCCCCTACAAAGTGTCCACAGCAATTCCAGAACAGAAATATCGAACGAGATACTGGTAATGGCCAGCATTTTGTCGTTCTCATTCACAGAAAAATGTTGATCCATTCCCAGGAAAAAGTTATTCACGTTTCTGTGGGTCACCATAACACCTTTTGGATTTCCGGTAGACCCTGATGTATAGATCATATAGCACAGATCAGACGCATCGTTTATGCCAGGTAGATTTTCTGTACCAGAAGTGCCTTCTGATGAAACAAAAGGAAGAAATTCAATATTCCCTGTGTATTCAATATCACCGGCATATTTCTCCTGCGTAAGCAATACCCTGGCTTTTGAGTTGTCAAGAATAAACTCCTTTCTGCTTTGCGGATAGGAAGGATCAATCGGTACATAAGCAGCTCCTGATTTCAGAATAGCCAACATCCCGGTTACCATAAATTCAGATCTTTCGACCATGATTGCCACAAAATCATCCGGACGAATATCATAGGCCCTTCTCAGGTGAGCTGCCAATACATTCACCTGCTCGTTCAGCATCCTGAACGTAAACTCCTTGCCCTCAAAAGTTAAGGCTATACGTTCCGGGCTTGTTTTGACTTGATCTTCGAATAGGGTTACAAGCGTTTTGTCAGCAGAAAAGGCCAATTCTGTTCGGTTGAAATGGAATAACAATTGTCTTTTTTCCTCTTCGGACAATAACTCAATTTCAGAAATTTTTTGGCTCTTATCACCCTCGATCAAATGGGAGAGTATTTTTTTATAATATCCGGCAAAACGCAGGATACTCGCTTTCGTAAATAGTTCAGTACAATATTCAAAACTGACTACTAAGCAGCTTCCAACATTTTTTATGGTCAAGGTGAGATCAAACTTTGATTTACCTACCTCAAATTTATATGGTCGAAATGAAAGACCTGGAATATCAAGACTTGTAGTTTCAAAATTGTCGAATACGAACAAGACGTCAAATAAGGGATTCCTGCTGACGTCTCTTTCCAGTTTGAGATGATCAATCAATTCCTCAAAAGGAAATGACTGATTTTCGAAGCAGGCCAATACATTAGTTTTGACGTTTTCGAGAAATTGATCTACGCTTAGATCGGCACTGGCCGAACTTCTGACAGGTAATGTATTGACGAACATTCCGACGATTTCTTCCAGTCCGGGATGCGCTCTCCCTGCAACAGGACAACCGATGATTAGATCCTCCTGATTGCTAATCTTGGAGAGCAGGATCATATAGGCCGATAATATCAGGGTGAACAATGTATTTTCCCGCATTGAGGCAATATTTTTCAAATTGCCAGTTTGCAGCTCATCGAGCTCAAACTCCAAAGTAGCTCCTTCATAGCTTTTCAGCGCCGGCCTTGGAAAATCTGTTGGCAAATTCAATTTCGGTATTTCCCCTGAATACTGGTTCAACCAGAACTCCTTCTGTATAGCGATTGCCCGGGCATTTTGTGCCTTTCGTTGCCAAACCGTAAAATCTTTATAGTCAATGCGCAATATTGGCAGAGATTCACCTTTATAAAAGGACAGAAAATCTTTCAGCAATAGGTGTTGAGAAGCCCCATCGCTAACAATATGGTGGATATCGAAAATCAACAAATGTAAATCTACATCAACTTCAACGAGTCCTACCCTGAAAAGCGGGGCTTGCTCCAGGTCGAAAGGTCTTATAAAATCAGACACAACAGTATCTAATTTACTATGGTCGGTCTTAAAATATTCGATATCCGGGGTTAATGTGTCAACTATTTTTTGATATGGGGCACCGTCAACTTCTGTAAAGTAAGTTCTTAAACTTCCATGTCTCTCCACTAATAGTGTTATAGCCTTCTCAAATTGGCCTATATCCAGTTTCCCATGAATTTCAGCAACAAAACAACCGTTGTAAGCAGTAGAATCCGACTCATACTTGGCCAGAAAATATAGCCTTTTCTGGGCATAAGACAGGGGATAAATATCTGATGGGTCAGCGGAAGATATTTCCCGGAAAATTGAAGTTTCTTTTGCCTCTACCAGAGCGCTGAGGTTTCTGATGTTGTTACTGCCTAATAATTCCTTTATAGAAATGCGTACCCCACAGGTTTTTAAAAGGGAATTGCAAAAAATGATTGCACGTAAAGAATCCAGTCCGAGTTCAAAGAAACTTTGCCCGGCCCCAATCTGGTCAGGATTTAATTTCAGTGCCTTTGCCAACATTTCGGCCAGCTCTGTCTCACGTTCACTTAAAGTAACCTTATCCACATTATTTTCAAATTGCGGAAGCGGCAAATTATCCATATCCACCTTTCCGTTAATGGTCAATGGAATATGAGGTATCACTAGAAAGTGACGGGGTATCATGTAATCAGGAAGAGATTTGTTTAGAAAATCGCGCAGCAACGATGTGTCAATACCATGTTCGGCAGTCAAATAGGCAACCATGTATTTGTCATCACCGTCTTTCCAGACTTTGATAAGGGATTCTTTTACCTCACTAAACTGCCTGATGTGCGTATTGATCTCCTCAAGTTCGATCCGATAACCTTGTATCTTAACCTGCGAGTCTATTCTTCCTTTAAAAACAATATCTCCGTTTTCGCTCCGCATGGCCAGATCGCCCGACTTGTACATGTAAGGATAACGGCCGAATGTGTTTCTAAGAAATTTGCGACTGGTTTGTCCTTCATCATTCAGGTATCCTTTTGCTAAACCCAGTCCTGAGATGAATAGTTCACCAATTACCCCGTCTGGCACCGGCAGGCCTTTACTATTCAGGATATATATTTCCGTATTCGCAATAGGACGACCAATAGGCACTGACAAGTGACCGGTTTGCTGGATATCATACTGATAAATCATACAACCCACGGTCGCCTCGGTGGGACCGTACTCATTATAAATTTCAACATTGCCCTCAAAGGCCTGATAAATGTTCCTGGCCAGCTCTTCTTCAAGTTCTTCTCCGCCAACAATAAACTTTATCCTTTCTTTCCGTTTGTTTTCACGCAGGAAATCAAGGCTCCTGATCAACCTTAAATGAGATGGCGTCAGTTTGATGACATTTGATTTCCCTTCTGCAAAGATCTGTTCAATTGCAAACTCTGGACGTTGACCATCGTATATAATGAGCTGGTTACCGGAAATGAGCGGAAGAAAAATAGAGGTGATTGTCAAATCAAACGAAATGGAGGTAAACAATGGAAAAACAGCTTCCATCCCGGCAATGTATTGTCCCAACCCCCATTTCAAGTAATTAGACAAAGATTGATGTGTGATCATCACGCCCTTTGGTACTCCGGTGGAACCTGAAGTATAAATAATATAACATAAATCACTGCCAGAAATGATAGTATCAGGTGATGTGTAAACAATCTCCCCGCTCATCCCAATAAAAGGGATAACTTCACTTGTACCATAAACCCTTAGTTTACTTTGTTCATCCCCAACCAGAATGACTCTCAATCCCGCATCTCTGATGATTACTTTCCTCCGTTCTGCTTTCAAACGTGGGTCTATGGGCACAAAACATCCTCCCAATTTCAATATTGCTAAAAGACAGGTAATCATATGCTGATCTGAAGGCATCATCACGCCAACCAGGTCTCCTTTTCTAATTCCATGCACTTCATAAAGAAAACCCGCAATATGGTTAACCGCATTCTGAAGTTCACCGTAACTGATATCCATACCTTCTATAGACAAAGCTGTCATTGAAGCATTTACTCTAAACTGCTCCTCCAGCAGATCAGTAACCAACTGATCATCATAGGTTACTTTAGTATCGTTTCCATAGTGCAACAGCATGGCCTGTTCGGATTCGGTAGTCAATTCAACCAGATCTACTTTTGTACCGGGTTGTTCCAATACCTGGTCAAGAAGCCATAAAAAGCTTTTGCTGAAAGAATCAACATAAGCAGCATCTACAAGTTCAGAATTGTAAGTAAAAACCAATTTCAACTCTTCCAGAAAAGTAGCACTAACTACTAAGGGAATATCAATTGATTCATAAAAATCCAACAATTCAATAGAAAAATTATCAGTACCCTTTGTAATGATATCATCAATAGGATAATTTTCAATGACCACTGCACTGTCAAAAAGATCTTTATTGGTCCCTAGATTCAGCAACTTCTTAATTTCGTAGTAAGAAACCTGGTTAAGCTCACTGCGTTCCAAAAGTTCATTGTGTGTATTCAGAACGACTTCCAATAAGGATTTTGCCCCCAACTGCTTATACCTCATCGGTACTACGTCAATAAAATTTCCGATAATATCATCCGAACCAGGAGCTAGCAGATTCCTGAAAGAAACGGTCGCACCAAAAATGAGGTCGTCGGAACTTTTAAGTTTACTTAAAAGAATTCCATGTACACTGTAAATAACTTCAGCTATGGTCACTTTATTGCTACTGCAAAATTCCTTCAACTTTTCCAGCGGAAATGCCATTGTTTTCTTGCGGATTTTATCTCTATCTTCAATACGTCGTATCTTTTGAGACTGAATATCCTCCAATTCCAGTTCCTTAAGGTAATTGAACCAATACTGCATTTCTTCATCAGTCATGGAGTTTGAACTACCAGTGGATTTATATATTCCTTTATTCGCCAAACGCACTTTGCCGGTTAGCAACAATGCCTCGTAATTTTCGAAGATCTCTTTAAACACCACCCCTGTACTCCAGCCATCATACAGGATATGGTGACTTGTAATACCAAGAATGATCGTCTCCTTCGTTATTTTAATGATAGCAAAGCGGATTGCCCCCTCCGACAAATCAAACCGCTCATTTCTATCATTTTGCAAAATAATATCAACCTGTTTGTCCAGTTCGTCCGTGTTAAGGGCGGAAAAATCAGAAACATTTATTGTTGCTCCATTTTCCTTAAGTATAATCTGAATAGGTTCTCTTAAATTTTCCCACCTGAATACAGATCTTAAAGCCTCATTACCTTTGATAACTGCCTCGATTGCCAGCTTAAGTTTTGATTCGTCAAACCTACCCTCCACACGCACCGAAACCTGTATGTTTAATATATTTGACTCTTCTTCCTTCAGATACGTATACAACATTCCTTGTTGAACGGTACTCAGCTTAAGTACATCCTGAACATTTGACTTACTTATCTTCTTAGACATCTTCTACTATTTTACGGGTTGGCTATAATTAATTTAAAGGGTATTTCGTGACCTATCAGAACTTTATGGTGTGCATTGGAATTCCTGATCCATCAAATAATGCAAACGTTTCCTGTATCAGCCATTTTCTCACATTGCTTCTGCTACATTTTTTTAATCCCAAAAGCCCAAATCTGAAATTTTCATTTTTTATGTCGGCCGGCATTTCATAGTAAACTCCATTGGAATTATCAGAAAAAACTGTGCTTTCAAATGCATCAAAGCGATCATAATCTTCCTCCAGCCACTCGTCAACATATTGTTTAATTGTTGTGCATGGCCTGATTGGAAACAAACTGATAATCATACAGGTTCCGCCTAAGGACAAATAAGAAGGCAGTCCTTTTACAATCCGGCTGAGTATTTCCATGCCAGATGCACCACCACTCCAAAAATTATCGCCAGCATCAGTTAGCACATCCGGATTATAGGGTGGATTGGCAAGCAGCAGATCAAATTCTCCCTCTACTGGCTGGAACAAGTCACCCAAAAGAAACTTTACATTCTTAACCCCATTCAACTTTGCATTAAATTCAGAAAATGTAATTGCCCTGGGGTTAATATCTACGCCTATAACCTCCTCGCTATGACCAGATGCGAGAATAGCATGAACACCAGAACCAGTACATAAGTCTAAAGTTCTTTTTACTTGCTTACGTTCGATCATGCCTCCCAGGATATAAGATTCTGTGAACAGATACATAATCTGGTTAATTGCGTCGTTCTTTCCAATATGATCAGTTACAATATATTTATCATAACAAGGAAACAAACAAAAGTCTGAGGTAACAGTTACTCCCTGAATTCCAATCAGATTCATTCTCTGCAAAGCATCCAGTTGCTTCGCAGAAAAAATCTCTGCCAGATCGGTTAAAAGAACAGCTCTTTCCCTGATAAACAGGTCAAGTAACAATGTAACCCTATCTCTTACAGTTGGTGTTCCTCTGAAAAAAGGGATGCCATTCATTTTATCAACGCCGAGCCTTTCCGCACTTGCAGGCAATGTGTAGCCGGCTTGAATCAATCCTTTTGTAACATCCAGCATTAAATCTTCTTCAATAGCAAGAGGCAGGGAAATCTTTTTAAAATATGAGTTCATAATATTTAAGGGCTTGGTGCAGTTTCGTTAAAAATGCTGAAGGCCGGTTACCTTTTCAGGAAACACGTCATAGATAAATCTGTGGGTATCTTGAATGACAACGCTTACCAACAGCGCTAGAAATAATTTAAGACAGCAATGGGTATTTGAAGAATCAGATGACATTCATCGATTTCAGGCAGATTGCCAGGCTTTCAAGCTTACTAAAAATATATTCTTTTCCCCAGGCCAGGTCAATCCTGAATGCAACCTCATCAGCATCGTTACCGGCAATTTTTATGTGTTCATAAAATGCGGAAAGAATATTTTCCGGAACAGCGGCTACAGACTGCTCATTTTCGTTTTGCACAGACATTTCATCTTCGTAAAGATCGGCAAGCAAGGTCACTTTACCTTTTTCTTTGAGGTGTAAAGAGGAAGATACCGCCTTTCTGTATTTCTCAATCCGATCCAACCATAGGGGATTGTTTTCCTTTCCGGATGGTGTCAGTATATGAAACCCGAGTTCTCCTGCTTTTATGAAACTTAACTCTTCATGGATTTCTGTTAGCAAAACCCATATCGGTAATTCCTCTTGTACTGGTCTAGGAAAAATTTTTAATTCAACCTCATTTCCCAATCCGTTTATCCGCTTAACCGCATCTCCTTTCCACAGACCGCGCAGCTCGCTGACATGCTTCTCCATTAAATCGCCAAATGGCATTTGATCGGAACCTGATGGCATCATTATACCAATACGGCCGTTGGAAAGATTATCAACTACAGACCAGTCTTCTACCGATCGTATTGCGTCCCTCCTATCCGGGGGCAGGCATTCACCACGAAGCGCTATTCGGGAGGTCCGGACAGAAAGCGCAGAATGAATGATGGTAGGGTTCAATTTTATACCGCTATGATCGTGCTTATTTTCATCAATAATGCAGGCAAAGCTGAAACCCAGCTCATCAGCATATACTATTGTTTCCAGCAGTAGTTCAAAGGAATCTCCTTTACTCAAATTTTGGTTCATCAGAAAACAAAGTCCAATTCCCATATTGTCTGGTGATTGAACCTGACGATGAGCATTGTAATTATTTTCGTAAACCGCATCTAAATTGTGCATATTTTTTAGAATATATAAGGTGAGTGTTTTCTCTTTGCATGATCTTTACTTGTTAAGCCAGCGCTTAAATACCATTTTTCCATCACAGTCCGGACATTTTTTAAAATACTCCGTAGCAATATATTTTGCCAGCTCATAATTATCGTCTTTCAGATAATAAACCAACTCGATCATATCCGTCATAGTAAACATTTTGGGAACCTCCCCAAGAAGCTTCTTATCTACCAATGCTTTGGCTGCAGGGGCACCCTCCTGTATATAAGCTTTGAAAACATCATTAGCCTCACTCGGATATTGATTATCATAAACCCTTGAAAAGCAACGCTTAATATCCATTCCGGTTGTGACTTCGCAAAGCTTACTTCCAATTTTCTCAGATCGCTCTGAGTTTCCGAAATAGACAAATCCGGATTTATTTTTGATCGAATATAAACCGAGCCCTTTAAATCCATCACAATCGCCCCCCTGAAGGACTAGCGTATCATTTGCACCAAAATTTAACTCAAAACCTGGACCGTATTTCTTTTCATCCTCTATAAGGATCTGCGGAGTTAACATCACATCGATTAAAGACTTATCGATATGTTTATAGTCAAAAACAGAGAGCAACAGGCGCGCATAATCTACCGCTGTGGTATGAATATGGCTCATAATAAAAGGCTTTGTATTCTTCCATCTTTCCATATGACGGCCAAATTGATCGTGTGCGGCAGCATGATTGATGTTAGCCTTACCTACAGAGGTAGTATAGGTATCTTTCAATTTTAGGGGTTGATATACTTCCTCCTTTAAAATCTGCTCAATAGGTTTGTTCCTTATCTTTTCGATCACTTTTGACAGGTAAACATAACCTTCACCTGAATAGGTGTAAGCTGTTCCCGGTTGCGCAATGATATCGACCTGATCTTTAACATTCTGATCAATATTATTTTCAATGCCAGAAGTATGACTCAAAACCATCCGCGGTGTAATGAGTTTGTACCGCTCATCATGTCGCAGCAAATCATACTCCAGGTATTTATACATCGGTGTATCAAGCTGTATTAAACCCTGAGCAATAAGTTGATAAGCGGCATAAACAACAAAACTTTTAGATAAAGAAGCTGCCACAAATTTCGTTCTTCGGTTTACTTTCTGCAGGTGTTTAGAATGAAGATCGAGATAGCCGTATCCTTTGGAGAAAACAATCTTACCGTTATTGATTACTACGACCGATAATCCCGGCACACCTACTTCCTGCATCAAAAATTTGACCTGTTTATTTACTTGATCTACATCGAAGATTTTACCGTTGACCGAATAATGTGATTGTCCAACGCCTTTAAACGGGTACAAGCAAATTGCGGCAAGAAAAATCAGACAAACTTTTAAATTCATAACATCAAAATAAAATTAGCTAGCAGATTTTAATTCCAGGATGACTGTGTAGTCAGTTCATCTTTTGCCGAAAAATGAATTTCTGCATTTCTGTAAATCAATTGAAGGGAATGTATCTCACCTGTTACACGATACATTTTTTGGTACAATATTTCTGAATCAGGGACATAAGTAGTCGGCGCTGATGCAGTGGGGTGCTGATTAGCCATAGCGCTTACCGGCCAATGTATCATAAAAGTATTCATACCTTTTCGAATCCGTTCTGCTGGCAGATTAAGGATACTTTTTGACCAATTGTCACCAGAGATCGCATTTCCGATTCTAATCCCATTGAGCTCAAAGACTATACTTTCAGATATTTCGTAAGGAAACCGGTGAATAATCTCAAGATCTATTTCCTTACCATCCTCATCCGCCATGATCATGAAATAGGAACATTTATAGTACTCTCTATAATAAGCTGTATCTTTCAATTTGGCGCTCAGGTTGTACCTGTAACCATTGTGATAACAAGGCTTTAGTAAATTTACCTTTTTGATGTCCTTGCAATGCTCTATGACTCTGGAATCGGCCAGCTTATCCCGCTCATTAATGCCCAGTTCATCCAGCGACGTTAAAATGGCTTCATAAAGCGGCAGATTAAAAGACTCTGTACCATCGCTTTGCAAGGTCAAAAGAATATAAGTAGAAAAAATACCGCTTTCCACAAGGAAACCAAAATCCTTATTCAACCGTCCCGGGCTAGTAGAGTTCATCGCTTTTGCATAGGCCAGCATATAGTCGGCAATGTTGAAAAAGGACAATGCTTTTTTACAATGATAGCAAATGACCTCAAAATCCTGCCCCCAGTGTGCATTATGGATGGCAGCAAGAAAATGGCTTTTCGCATCATTAATCTCGTCATGGCCAAAATGAATCACTTCATCTAATGATAATGACATCTCCGTCGCAAAAACAAGCGATGAAAATTGAGCGGCAAGATGGTGCATGGCGATGTTGATGCCTTTCACTGTTAGATGGCAATAGTCAAGAAAGATTTCCCGTCCGGGAATACCATCATTTAGATACTGCTGAAAAACCAACGGTAAATCAACCAGCTGAAGTTGGTATTGATTACACATCATCCTGATCTGCTCCTGTAAGGTCATAGTTATACCCGGGCAGGACGTCTGATATATTTTATTCTCGATAGCATCTCTCAAATATTTTCTGGCTCCATAAATATCTCCATTCCGCAAACAGCATTCCGCCTTTAGCTCATATCCATAAGGATTTGAGGGGAATAAACTGATGAGTTGATCAGATAGGGATGATGCTCTTTCCACCGCTCCATTTTTTAATGCATCACTGGTATCTGAACAGATCTGATACCAATCGGATACCTTATCGGCATTAAACAAGGGCAACTTTTCTAAATCGTTACTTCTCCAGTCCATTAAATTAAATTCAGGGTTCACGACAAAAGTGAGCAGGTTCTGTTCTCTGGATATTTTACTAAGCATATTGAAAAACTCTTCTGCTTCGCGAAAGACGACCTCCTGAATACCCTGTTTCAGTGCTTCATAGTTGCCCTGATCAATTTCATCAATTACCGCTTCAATCAACCCACGGTCAGCGTTAAATTGTTTCTGACAATTAATAATCCAGTTGTTTCCCCCAAACACCACCAAAGCATCGGGCTTCAGATCCAGGCATTCAAAGGCCAGTTTTTTCAAGTCGGAAATTCCACAATTCGTTCTCGCCAGATCAACGATTTCGACATCGGATCCTGCTTTATCGAATATTTTCTGCAAGGACAAAGCAGGGTTGTATCCGGGATCAACCGGCCAGCCACGTGCAACAGATTCACCTAAAAGTACGATCCTGAATTTTTCAGATTTTGATTCTATTTTAGGTATATCGGCCCAATACACAAATTCATTCGCAAATTGATCGTCACGCAAGTAGATTTTATTGCCGTTATCCCAGCTCATTTTCCAGATGCCAATCGTTTTTTCTATCAAACGATCTTCCTGTTTTTGCTTTCCCTGCACCTCTTTTCTATTTGTCCTGGACAACTTCTCCAGGCCACGACGTATCTCATCATCTCCGGCTTTGTTGAGGCCGATTGATTGGGAAAGCTGAATGGCTAATTCCTTTTCCTCATTTTCTGATCGTTTCTTCATTCTTCAAATCATTGTAGGAAAATAACAAGTTTTGTTATTTTTAGATGAAAGTGTAGACACCAGTTGCAACATCTGATTTTTTAAATTGGTCATAGTTCTGGAGCATATACTCCAATAAGACAATGGAGTTGTTTTCTTTTCTAATGATAAAATCACCGATTACAAGGCAGTCTATGCCACTCATCAGGAAACAGATAATTGCATCTCCGGGAGTATTGACAATAGGCTGACCTCTAACATTAAACGATGTATTTAACACAATAGGACACCCCGTTAACTGCTCGAATTCCCTGATTAGGGAGGCGTATAAAGGATTTGTTTTTTGACTAACCGTCTGAACCCGGGCTGATAAATCGACATGGGTAATTGCAGGTAAATCAAGCGCCGAAATTACAGGACAGGTTTCCAGCATGAAAGGGGAGTCATGGTCAAGGTCAAAATGTTCAGTTGCCTTTTCATCCAGCACAGACGGTGCAAATGGACGAAACATTTCCCTTTTTTTTACCATTGCATTAATCCTGTTTCTCATTTCAGCATCTCTCGGATCTGCCAGAATAGACCTCGCTCCAAGAGACCTTGGGCCGAATTCCATTTTTCCCTGAAACCACCCGATAACTTTTCCTCCTGCCAGATCCTGAGCCGCCTTTTTTAAGAGCAGCCCCTGATCTTCAAAAGTCTCGTACACCAACGACGTTGAGTCGAGTAATTTGCGTATTTCTGTATTGCTGTATTCCGGACCATAATAAACATGTTCCATCTTTTCAATCTTACCTCGCTTATCCGTCATTTCCATATAAGCCAGGGCAGCGGCCCCGAGCGCACAACCTGCATCATTCGATGCTGGCTGAACGTATAATTTTTCAAAAGGTGTGTTGCGCAAAATTTTTGCATTTGCAACGCAGTTCAATGCTACTCCACCTGCCATACAGAGGTTTTTACTATTGGTTTTTTCATACAGGTACCTGGCTTTCTCAACCAGTACCTCTTCTAAAACAACCTGCAGGCTCCGGGCCAAATCAGTATGCTGCTTCAGAACCTCACTTTCAGGATGACGTGGCTGCTCGCCGAGAAGATCTGAAAGTTCATCAGAGAACATTCTGTTACCATTGATGAAATCAAAGTATTTGAGTTCTAAAAAATAACTCCCCCCATCACCTGAACGGATCAGCTTCCTTAACCTTTCTACGTAAACCGGATCGCCATATGGTGCTAAACCCATTACCTTGTACTCGCCGCCATTTACTTTAAACCCTAAAAAACTGGTAATAGCGGCATACAGTAAACCCAGTGAGTCAGGAAAATCTACCTCTTCAAATAAATTCAGATTATTTTTACTGGCATAGCCATATGTGGTCGTGGCCCACTCACCAACACCATCTACTGTTAGGAGTGCAGCCTGATCAAAACCTGAAAAATAGTAACTACTGGCTGCATGCGACAAATGATGTTCATAAAATTTGATCTCTCCCTGATAGCCTAACAGTTTTCTGATTTCAGCTTCAGGTCTTCCGGGATCCATTTTAGTCCTCATCGAATGGTCTAAAAAATCGTGTCCGCTCCAGAGCTGCCGGGACAACTTTTTAACCGGATCTTCATAATATGCAACCACATCAACATCGAGAATAGAGATATTTCCCTCATCCAGACAAAAATTCATTGCATTAACCGGCATGGAGGGGTCTGCTTTCTTTTTTGTAAACCTTTCTTCCTGAGCCGCTGCCACAATCTTGCCATCCCGCATCAGACAACAGGCGGCGTCATGGTAAAGTGCTGAGATACCTATTACATTCATTGTTTTAAGTTTGGAGAGTTTAAAGAGAAACGCCTGCCTGCTCCTCAAGCGCACGGCTTAAGTAGCTGCTTGAAATGGCAATGTCAAAAACAGCCATCCCCATTGGATTAAATAAAATTGCCTGTTCAGGGTCTATAGTGTTAAAATAGTCGATAAAAACAATGTCTTCAATCCTTTTTACATCTTCTTCCTGCAGGTTGTTTTCTTTATGAAAAGATTCAATGTCGGTATTTTCCCTACAAACTTCTTTCCAGTCATCTACTACTATGGCCTTGGAAAACCATGGATATACATCAGTCGTATAATCCCTTAGAGAAACATTCAGATGAAGGGATCCAGGTTTAGGTTTTTCATTAATGTACCGATCTTTTGAAGCGGTACAAGTCATAAAAACATCTGCATTTACATACGCTTTCTGCCATTCCTCAACCACTCTGACCTTATCTTTTATAGCCTCGGGAATATTTGCGGGATTAATTTCTTTGAGATCATAGATCAGCACTTCAGAGATGGTATCTCCCAGTAATTCATTACACATATCAAGGTGATACTGTCCAATTGGACCGAAACCTATAATTCCGACTACCACTTTTTCCGGGTTCCTGCTTTCAAGATATTTCTTCAAGACCAGTCCGCTTACGGAGGCTGTTCTGACTGCAGATATCGAGCCGCTGTTTAATATACCGGTTGGCACCCCAGTGTCAGGGTCGTTTAATACCACCACGCAATGGGCTCTGGGTATCTGCTGCCTAATATTATCAGGAAAACTGGCAATCCATTTAATCCCAGACATGTTGATGTTCCCGCCAACAAACGCCGGCATGGCAATGATACGGTTCTTCTTATCCCGATACCTAAGATATGGTTTAACCGGTTGCACATAGTCCTTTTCCCGGATGCAGGCAATTGCCTGTTCTATCACCTGAATATTTTTATTCCAATTAAGCTTGAAATCCTTAATATCCTGATCACTTAAATAAAGCATATCTATCTGTTTTTTAAATTTAGACTGTCAAACTGCGGTACCTCTACCGGATGGTTCCTTTCATAATCAGACACTTTCTGACACCAATCGTCGTTATAAATAGTGGTAATATACCGCTCCCCACTGTCGGCAAAAATGCACATGACATTCACAGGCTTATACACTTCTTTTTCAGCAAAATATTTTTTGATGGCAGCATATACTGAACCTGAAGAGCCTCCTGCATACAGGTTATAATTGGCCAGCAATTCCCGGCAACAGTTGATACTTTCCATTTCACTGACATATACAACTTCATCTATACAAGCATTTTCCAGGATTGCAGGTGTAATGCTGGAACCTATTCCAGGAATGAAGCGCTTTTTTGCACCACCTCCAAATATGACTGAACCAAGAACATCTACGGCAATAACCCTGGTGTCCGGATTCTCTTCTTTTATTCTTTGTGATACACCTGTAATCGTTCCGCCGGAGCTCACCCCTAAAAAAACGTAATCGATTTCCTGTCTTGGTGCCTCCAGGCAGATTTCTTTTCCCAATGAACTATAGTAAGCCTCGGCAACAAGCGGGTTGCCATATTGATTGGCCCAGTAAATATTTTCAGTCTGACTGATGATTTCTTTCACCTTTTTTAACCTATTGAGCAAAAAACCGCCATGTTGATCGGGTTCGGATATTTTAATGAGTTCTCCCATCTGCAGCTTAATCAGCATTTCATTTACCGGAAGTGTATTCTCATCAATAACACAAATGAACCTGAGGCCCTGAAGTTTGCAATAAGCAGAGAGTGCCACACCAAAATTTCCTGAAGAAGATTCAATGATGGTCGTGTTACTATCGATTACCTGTTCGTTCAAAAGTCTGTTGAGGAGGTAACATGCCGCCCGATCCTTTACACTTCCCGTAGGGTTATAAAATTCCAGCTTTGCGAAAACACGCACCATTGGGGAAAGTCCAATAGGAACCAGTGGTGTATTCCCCACTTTGTTTAAAATATTTTTTACCATTTTCTATAAGGCTGTGTTCCTTTACCAACAAAGGAACGTTCGTATGAACTAGGAGATAATTCGTTTGGTTTCGGTATCCAAACCCACTAATCATTAAAAAGATTCTGGATTTCCTCTTCCTCCAAATCGGCGGAAGGAAAGTCAGAAGGTGTAAAATGAAGTCCCTCTTCTTCTTCTTTGAGATGTCTTAACAGGAGATTTAAATTTTCCAGGAATAAATTGCTAAACTCATCCAATATCGTTCCCTTAAATATGTCCATGCTACCGGTCATACTGGCTATAAATGTCCCCTCAGTAACCCAGGCATTACATTCAAGATAAGTGGTGAAAACATTATCAGGATGCGACTCATTCCCTACATTAAGCGAGCTCAATGACAACATCGGATTATTCATTTCCTTGCCGAGTTCGCCAAGATAGTTTAACCTTAGTTCAGGGAAAAAGCCTGAAAATTGAACATCGTCTGAAAGAAATGCATTAATTCCGTAACCAATTCCTTTATGCGGAACTTTTCGAAGGGTTTCTTTCACTGATTTGATCAATGCCCCAACCTCGCTTTTATAAACAAATTTCACAGGATAAACAGCAGTAAACCAACCTATTGTTCTTGAAACATTTAAACTTCCAAAACCCCTTCCATGATTTTCCTGTTCGATAACAAATTCATTGAATCCTGTTCTGGCTTTTAAAGTCATCAAGAGAGCTGCGTTCAAAATGATAAGCACATCAGTATTGTATGGCTTATGTGCATCTTTTAACAGAAATGCGGTCTTTTCCTGATCAAGAGAAACCACAATAGTTCTTGTATTTTTTATGAAACGTTCAGTTATTGCGATATCCTGAACCATACTGAAAGAACACCGTTCCATTTCTTTCCAATACTCTTTCTCCTGCTCAAATTCTTTCGAAATACTCAATCCGGTCATCATTTCGGTCCAATCCCTGAAGGATGCAGTTTTTGGTGGTAAACTAATCGTTTTGCCTAACTGTATGGCCGAATAAATACTGTACATATCCTGTAACAGGATCCGCCAGGAGATTCCATCAATAATCAGGTGATGAGCTGTTATAAAAAGAAACATTGCCCCATCTTTCTTTTTTAGCAAAGCAGCTTTGAGCAAGAGGCTGCTTGAAAGGTCAAATGAATTTCTGATTCCGTTACAGATATCATCTAAAGACTGTTCTTCGCTAACAGGAATTTCAGTTAAGGTGATCCTCGTGTTCAGATGGTCATTATTGTAAAAAAAGTTTTTTTTCTGCCAGTTATAGTTTAACCGAAGCGTATCATGATGTGCGATTAAGACGTCTAAAGTCTCTTCAAGTGCGCTGATATTTAGTGATTCATTTACTTTAAATAGCGCAGATTGCGTATAACAGCCCGGCCTGTTGAAATCATGCTTAAAAAACCAGGATTGGATAGGGCTAGCTGTTAATTCGCCATTTAAAATACCCTGCTCATAAATTTGCGATGGGTCGGAAGTTTCTGCATGGAGGCTTATGTTTTTGATGGTATGATAAGTTAAAATATCTTTTACTTTAACAGAGATACCCTGTTCAAACAATTTTGAAGAAATCTGAACAGCTTTTATGGAATCACCACCCTGTTCGAAAAAATTGTCTGTTGTCCCCAGCCCTGTTGTCTTTAACACTTCTTCCCAGATTTTAATAAAAATCTTTTCCAGCGTACTTTCCGGAGATTTTTTTTCAGAAAACTCAAGTGCAGTATCCGTTTTTTTTAACCTGACGACGTCAATTTTCCCATTTTTTGTGAGCGGCACTACTGTGATAGGTATGAATTTTTTGGGAATCATGAAATAAGGTAGCCTTTCTGCCAAATAATTCCTAAGTGCCATATCTGAGAATGTCCTTTCCGATCCGTCAGATTGGATATAAGCGTTGAGACTATTGTTGTTTTCAACATCTACCAGAACAACAGCTCTTCCGATACCGCTAAAGTTCACCAGCTGTGCTTCGATTTCAGAAAGCTCGACCCGGTTACCACTAATTTTAACCTGGTTATCATTCCGTCCAATATAGACCATATTTCCATCCGGCAATCTTTTGGCTATATCGCCGGTTTTGTACATTATTAAGCCCGGGAAACAAGGACTTTCTATGAATCGTTCGGCTGTTAGCTCATCGCGGAATAAGTAACCTTGCGCTAAACACCTGCCTGTAATATAAATTTCTCCCTGAACCTGAATCGGAACAGGTTTAAGGTACTTATCAAGCAAATAGATTTGTACACCACGAATTGGCTTGCCGATTGGAACGGTTTTGCTGGCATCAGCAGTATTAAATTGATAAATCATACAACCAACAGTTGCTTCCGTCGGGCCATATTCATTAAAGATCTCAATTTTTCCGTTTGTCAATTCATCAACCTCTTTTGCAAGCCGGCTATCAAATGCCTCCCCTCCCACAATAAACGTCTTGATTTTTGTCGTTGCAGACAGCAACCCATTCTTCATAAGAAGCTTTAAGTGTGCCGGAGTCAGTTTAACGACATCAGCCTTGTTATGTTTTACAACACTTTCAATGGCAACATCCGTATCATCTTCACCATAGATAATTATTTTGTTACCTGTTACCAGCGGAGTAAATATGCTGGTTATAGTCAGATCGAAAGATATAGAAGAGTAGAGTGCAAAAACACATAGTTCGCTGCCTGTATACCTATTACCAGCCCATGTAATATAATTAGAAAGGCTTTCATGATTGATCATAACGCCTTTTGGTGTACCAGTTGATCCTGACGTATAAATTACGTAAGCTAAATCAGTTGCCCTGTTTTCAACTTCGATATCTCCGCTGTCTCCAAGTGCGATTAGTGAATCAAAAGCCGATACCTCTACAGAGAATCCATTATCAAAAATCAGCATCTCCGGATTGAGGTTGCTTATCAAAAACTTGCTTTTGCTGTCCTCCAGAATATACCTGATCCGCTCAGCTGGTGTGTCATGCTCCAGGGGCAGATAAGCGGCACCAGCTTTCATTATACCTAAAATGGTCGCCACCAGCTCCGGTGATCTTTTTAAATGAATGCCAATTAAATCTGATTTCCTGACGCCTTTATGCCTTAACGCACTGGCAACAAGCCGGGCCCTGGCATCGAGTTCTTCGAAAGTGAATTCCTTACCCTCAAACTCAAGTGCAACATCAGACGGTTTACGTTTGACCTGCGATTCAAACAGTTCAGAAACTGAAACATAAATTTCGAAATCGCCATGATCAATGGGCATAAAATCTATCGTTTCAAACTCATTTAACGGAGATAAGTCTGCAATTCTAATCTCAGGGTCTGCTATAGCATGTCTTATAATTTGCTCAAATCCCTGAGAAAGTCTGACGATTGTTTCCACATTGAAAAGGCTGGTTGCATATTCAAATTCACAGGTAAATGAATCTCCATCTTCAATTATCTCCATGGAGAGATCAAATTTTGAAATTCCCGGATCGAATGGATACTTCTCTCCTCTGAGTTCGTCTTTTTCAGTTCCTCCGAGTGCCCAGTCCTGATAAAGGAACATGGTATCAAAAAGCGGGTTTCTTCCAGGATTTGACGGAAGCTCTAAAGCATTCACCAGGTTATCGAACGACCAGTCCTGGTGGTCAATTGCCAGACTGATCAACTCAAAATTGCGCTCCAGCAGCCTGACAAAAGTACCTTCTCCATCGATGAAGTTCCTGATCGGAAGATTGTTGACAAACATTCCGTGTACATTTTGCAGATCAGGGTGTGTTCTTCCATGCGATGGAATGCCTGTAACCAGGTCTTCCTGTCCTGAGTACTTTGCAAGCAGAATGTTATAAGCAGTAAATAAAAAGGAATGTTTGGAAACACTTTTTGCCTTACATAGATTATTCAGGAGCAAAGAAATTTCCTTATTCAGTGTAAACTGTAATCTTTTTCCTCTGCTGTCTTGCATCGCCGGACGCTGAAAGTCAAAAGGCAGCTCAAGAACAGGAATTTCACCTGAAAATTGTTCTGTCCAGTAGCGTTTAACAGATTCAGCAATCTGATTTTTTTGCCGGTGTTCCCAGCACGCAAAATCCCTGAAAGAGGTGCCAAGTGCCGGAAGTTCAGCCCGGTTGTAAAGTTGCAGCAGTTCCTGAACGAATAAATAAACAGACCTTCCGTCGGATATGATGTGGTGAAAATCTAAAAACAGAAACCATTCATCATTATATCTATCTTCAATCAAAACAAACCTATACAACGGACCATTAGTAAGATCAAAAGGTATAATCAACGCTTCCAATGTTTTGTCCAGACTATTTACAGAACAGGTAACAACTGCCAGCTGTACCGGTAATTGTTCAGAAATCCGGAACCAGGGTTCATCCTCCAGATAAAACGTCATTCTTAATGCATCATGTCGTCCGATCAGTTGCTGAAGACATCCTTCTAGTTTTTTAATATCCAGTATTCCTTTTAATTTGATTACCTGAGGGATATTGTAGGTAACTGCATCCGGATTTATTTTCCATGCATAGTAAATCCTTCGTTGTGAGGAAGACACCTTCCAGGAATCCGCTTCGGCAGCCACTGGTATCGGTTCATATACTTTATGCTGTAGATTAGCAATCTCCGCGGCTATTTTCCGTATAGTTTGTAACTTGTACAAACGCTCAAACGGTAGTTCAACCTGTAGCTGCTGCTGTAGCCTCATGACAAATTCGGCGGCTTTTAACGAATTACCCCCAATGTGAAAAAAGTTATGATTGACACCAAAATCCTCGTGCTGAAAAATCTCCTGCCAGATACCCAGCAAATCTCTTTCAACGGCAGTAGAAGGTGCTTCAAAATCTCCCTTGTTAAAACTTTTAAGCAATTCGTCAAGTGCCATTGCTACTGCCTCATAATCTCCGGAGCGGTACCGGTTCATCAGTTCATATCTTTTCAGCTTGCCACTCGTCGTCTTGGGAATCTCCCTTACGGGGATGATTTTATGGATTTCAAACCCAAATTTTTCATTGATTAATTGTTTGAGCGCTACTGCCACGGGAACGAGATTCTCAAGCGCTCCCCTGTGTAATAAAAATCCAACCACCTCTTCAGTTTGTGTTTCTGCACTTAGCGCCCCAAAAACAACAAGTTTGTTCAGTTCAATACCTTCTACAGATTCGGCTTCTTTCTCGATATCATGTGAATAATAGTTTTGGCCATTGGCAAAAATAACATCTTTTACCCTACCAGTTATGTATAAAGCGCCATCTCTAAGAAACCCCAAGTCTCCAGTGTCCAGCCAGCCTTCCTGATCTATCGACCGCTCAAAAAGAGCCGCGGCGTTATAATAACCCGAGGTAACATTTCTTCCTTTGATACGAATATTTCCGATGGTATTCTCGCCAAGAGACAAGCCGTCCGGATTCGTTATTTGAACAGCACAATGATAAACAGGTTTACCAACATTCACCAGGCTAATGCCTTCGGTTGATATCAGTATATTTTCAACCTTGTCTCCAGGATTCAGCCGATGCCGGTTCAGATGAACGGCCTCCAGATTTGCTTTTGGGTCAGAAATACAAACAGCGACAGACGCTTCCGCCAGCCCATATACAGGACAGATGGCCGTATTTTTCAAACCATATTTTGATAATCTTTCGTTGAACTCTATGCACAAACCTTCAGAAATTGGCTCTGCACCGTTATAAATAATTCGCAAACCAGAAAGATCCCAGCTGTATTGGTCATCTCTTAAATTTTTCAGAAAATACCGATACCCAAAGTTTGGTGAGCAGGTGATACTGATCCTGTGCTCAGCGATTTTATCCAGCCATAACCTGGGATTCCGAATGAACAAGCCGGTCGGCATAAGGTATTGATTAATCCCTATGATCAGAGGATTAATATGGAAACCGATCATTCCCATATCATGGCTAAGGGGCATCCAGCTAAGCATAGTATCCTGTTCAGAATAGGAGGCAGCAAGAGTAATTCCTTCAATATTTGCAATCAGGTTTGCATGTGTCAGCACAACGCCTTTCGGACTCCCCGTAGAACCCGACGAAAATTGTAAGAATGCGATGTCTTTTTCATCAGATCCGTAGACTGTTCCTTCTTCTGTTTCACAAAAAACACGATCAATGAAATGCGATCTGTCTATTAACTCGGTCACTTCTTCGTGTAACCCTTCCTTTTCTCCAAAATGCAACACTTGTTGCAGATTATCGTTGGATATGATCAGGGAAGGATTATTCAATAATGACCAAACCTGGAATAGTTTTTTCCTATGGTCATCATTTTTACCAGTTGACAACGGTACAGGAATAATTCCGCCCAGAATACAAGCCCAAAAAATGATCACAAATTTTTTATTTTCCTCGATTTGCAAAACCAATTCATCCTTCGGTTTCAGGCCCTCCTGTTGAAGGAAAAATAAGACCTGAAGTGCCCTGGTTCTTAATTCATTGTAGGAAAGAAATTCTTCTTCCTGTCCACTTTCAATAAAAAATATCCCAGATTTTGAACTCCTGCTTTTTTCAAGAAATATGTTTGTCAGATTCATCATTTATAATCATGCTTAGAAAGAAATAAGACTCAGATATTTTTTATATGGCATTTGGATCATTCGATAAACGTTTCCAATAATATACCAAACGTGATGACGATAATCAGGTAATCGGTTTCAAAAGGAACGTTTACGGTATATCCGTCTTGTTTGTAAATTTTCTTTAACTCTTCTACTTTATGCGGATCAAAAAAGCCTTGTCTCTTGATCTGGTCGAATGAAAGAAGATCATTGATATATTCAATATTATTTTGCAGCAAATAAGGACTACCTGGTGCCACAAATCCAAATTTTTCCCGGTCTATGATTTCAGCAGGCAGAAATTTTCTGGCCATTTCTTTCAGGATATGTTTCTCATTAAAATCTTTAAGTTTGACCCCTGGCGAAACACGAGTAGAGAACTCCACCAAATCTTTGTCCAAAAACGGATACCTCACCTCTACAGAATTGGCCATTGCCATCCGGTCGCCAAAGTCTGATAACAAATGATCTATCAGTCTGATCTTAAAATCTATGTAGGATCTTTTATTAATTATATCCCTGCCCTGTATTTTTTTTATATCGATAACAGGATGATTCAGGCAATTAAATTCATCAAACCTGGAATTCAGATGACTGGAATACAGTGCTCTCCGGCTTTTAATAGACTCTGTAAAATTCCTCTCATAAATAAAATCCTTATCGCCCCACATTTTCATTCTTAACATTTCCTCGACGGGATCGTGAGCCTTTTCGAACAGCTGCATCTCCCTCATCTTGTCAAAACGATACCCTACATAACCAGCAAATAACTCGTCGGCGCCCTGTCCCGATAAAATAACTTTAATTCCCTTACTGCGTACAGATTCTGATAAATAATGAGTAGCAGAGTTAAAAGTTTCTTTGATGGGAGTCTCACAATGGTAAATGCACTTCTTTAATCTTTCACTAATATCTTCATAAAAGAAAGTTTTTTTGTTGAGCGTTGAATTAGTTCGTCTGGCAATCAGTTCCTGGTAAGGGGCTTCAGATATTTGTGAATCCGGAAAATCAATAGAAAAAACCTGTTTACTTGACTCTCCAGCAAATTCCCTAACTTTTGTGGTAATAATTGAGGAATCTAAGCCCCCACTCAAATAGGTAGCCAAAGGTACATCGGATCTGAGCCTATAGCGGATCGATTTGTTAAGCAGATCTTCAATTTGATCGGCACAGTCTCTTTCTGACAAGCCATTCATTGATACCTCGCCTTCCGGATATACGAGATCCCAGTATTCATGGTTATTCAGCTGTCCGGATTCATCTAGAACCAGAAAATGGCCGTTTTCTAAACTGCTTATGTTACTGAAGATCGTGCGTGGACTGACGATACCCGGGAAAGTAAATATCTGATCCAGGCTGGTTTTATCAATTTTACGGGCTACGCCCGGATATTCAAGAATTGCCTTGATTTCGGAGGCGAATATAAATGTATCATCTATATAGGTATAGTAAAACGGGTTAATTCCCATCTGATCACGTACGCAGTAAAGCTTGTAACACTTTTTATCATATAAGGCAAATGCAAATTGTCCGTTTATCTGATTAAAACCATCAACCCCATGATCTTCAAATAAATGCAAAATAACTTCAACATCAGAATCGGTCCGAAAAACATGACCTCTGGTCTTTAGCTCATGTTTCAGTTCGATGTAATTGAAAACTTCACCATTACAGATGAGGATCAGAGATCCATCCTCATTTGAAATAGGTTGCATTCCATTCTCCAGACCAATGATGCTCAGTCGGCTGAAACCAAGGGCCACGTTATCGAAAGTTACAACTTCATTTCCGTCAGGCCCCCTATGAACTAATTTATCTACCATCTTATGAGTTATAGCTTCATCTTCCGGCCCAACTTTCCGACGGATTTTCACAAATCCACAAATTCCGCACATATTCTATATTTCGTTTTCTGATAAATAGTTATTTGAAAGCACTTATCTTGGGCTCCTCTTCCAGCCTGGTCATTAGGCTTTTTAAACTTCTCAACCCAGCCAATACATATTCTGGTGAAATTCCAAAATCAACCAGACAGGCAAACTCATTCACACCAGCTTCCGAAAGTCTTCTGATCATCTCTGCAGCGTGATCAATGGTTCCGATAAGCGATGCCTGCTTTATGTAATGTAGCATATATTCTTTGAGCATTTCCTCGCGGATTTCATCCGAAAGGTCGTCGGCTGCCTCTCCGGATTCTTCATATAAAAACTTATCCAGATCCGCTGAACTTTTCAGGTAATTCAGAAATGGTTTGCTTACCGTTTTGAGGACGAAATCCTCATCCTCATCAACGAATGTGTGCAGCATAACTGCAACTTTTCCTTCATCCGGGTCAAATCCACAGCGGCGGCGAGCTTCACGATACAATCCGATTTTTCTGGACAACTCTGCCGTCTCCTGTCCCAGAAGATGTGTAAGAAGATGGGCACCGATCTCTCCTGCACTAATAAAGGTTTCATCTTTCCTTGAGGCAGTCAACCAGACAGAAAGGTCCTTTTTATAAGGCTCTGGAAATATACAGACGGAAATTTCTTTTCCGACACCATTTTCCTGTAATATCGGTTCTCCCTTCCATAGCTTTCTCACCGTTTTGATCTGCTCATACATGATCTCATTCCTGTTTTTGAAATTGTCCTTCGCCAGCACAAAATCATGCCCATTCCATCCTGATGCAAACGACAGGGCTATCCGGCCTTTAGACAAATTGTCGACAACAGACCATTCTTCCGCGATCCGTATCACATTATGAAGCGGTGAAACAACACTTCCGCTTCGCAGTTCAATTTTCGAGGTGACCATCGCAAGAGCTGAGCTGATAACGGATGGATTGGGAAACAAACCGCCAAATTCATGAAAATGACGTTCAGGAGTCCAGACCGCAGTAAAACCATTCTGGTCAGCATACTTTACGCATTCGATCAAAAGTTCATATTTGTTGTCTGAATCAACTTCGTAATTGGCAAAAAAGAACAGGCTTAAATCGATCATCTGAATCAGTATTGAGTATTTGAAATGGAATTATTTCCAGGTGTATGAGGTAAAAATTTTTGGAAAAATAAAATGCAAATGTATATAAGCGAGGTGCCTGTTCTTGTGTTTAAGAGGGCAACCTAAAAAAAAAAAGGTATAGCTTCGCTAATAGTAGCTACAGGTAACCTTTAACTAATATACTATGATTTGATAAAATAGGAATTACAATAGCAATATATAATTATATTTTCAAAACAAGAAAATATTGAAAGATAAATTTGAAAACCAATCAGCAAAAGACCATTAAAACGACAATACACTATTAAATTTTGCTAACATAATGTTAAAGTATCATAAAAGCAGATCTCAACATCTATTAAAGTAATATACCAATAAAATAAGGTAACAAACCACTTATCATGCGGTTAGGTAACCGGCAACTATACTGTTTCAGTACTGACCACTTTCAGAACACCGGATTCCATTTTTATAATCCTGTCCGCGACATGAAAATAATGATCATCATGAGAAATGACAATAACACATTTTTGTTGCAATTTCAGTTCCGGTAGTAGTTCCTTATAAAAGAAAGATCTAAACTCAGGGTCCTGATCTGCAGCCCATTCATCAAACAGGCAAATGGGTTTATCTTCCAGATAACTAACCAACAAAGCCAGACGTTTACGTTGTCCCGTAGAAAGTCTGATTGTAGAGAATATACCATCATTGATGCTCGTTTTATTATGCAGTTGCAATGTCTCCATAATTTCCTTAATCCGGTCCTGCTTCAGGTTGTGATCAATTCCATAAAGTTTATCAAACAAATGATAATCGCCATATATTGCTGTACATAATTCATTCAAATGAAGTGCTTCCACAGGGTTCCCATCCAATTTAACTTCACCCGAAACAGGGATATATAAACCGCATATCAATTTGGCAAGAGTTGATTTTCCGCTTCCGTTTCCACCTGTAATAAACACCACTTCGCCACTTCTAAATGTATAGTTGATGGGGCCAACGGAAAAGTTGCCGACATCCTCACTATAACGGTATTCTACATTTATCAAGTCCAATGTATGCATACTTCCATTCTCAATAATCCTTTCCTTTCGCTGATCAGAAATAGCCAAGGCCTCCATTTTTTCTTTTAACTGATTAATACGGCCCCAGGATATTTTGATATGCGTGAGTTGAGGGAATGAGTTGAGTACCAGGTTTACGGGACCTGTCATGTACAAAAAGATAAAAATAAATGTACGTATCTTTACATCATCCAGGCCCATCAATAAGAGCGGAAATACAAATACAACACATCCCATCACCAGAGTGAAAATGAGCTCACCAACGACAAAGACGGTAATAAACATACGACCGGTGCTTACGTTTGAATCACGGTATTCCTTGCTGTTTCTTTGTAGATCAGCTTCAAACTCAAGATTCCTTTTGTGATTTAACTTTAGCTCTTTAAACCCGTTTACTAAGCTATTGATAAATCCAATGTATACATTTTGCATAGTCCTTGTCTTCTCCCATACCTTACTTGCCTTTTTCGTTATATAGTAATATAATGCCGCTGCAGAAACAATGGTAATCAGCGAAATTAACAGACCCCATACACTTTCAAGCCCTAGATAAGTCAGGCAACAGATGAGCGTCACCAATCCTGTAACAATACCCACTATCACCTGAGGAAGATTACTAACCTGTTCTGTGTCATTAGATAGAACTGCAATAAGGTTTTCATGTTTCAACTGTTCTATTTTACCAAAGGGGGTGTTGAGCAGGTTATTTACCAGACCTATACGGATCTTATAGATCAGGGAATTAACGACTTGCAACAGTTTAATTCTCAACTGTCCCTGACAATAGATATACAACATGAGCCCAAGTATAAAATAACAGAAGAAACCACTGCGGAAAATATCCTGTCTGCCGATAGCTGCATTTATGGTTAAAATAATCAATGTATTTCCAAATCCGGCAATAGTGCTGAGTATAACTACTGTGTATGTTGCATGGTCCCCATCTTTTTTTATCAATGAGGAACATAGATAATATATAAAAAAGAAAACTATTGCAGCGAACATCAACAATATACAAGTCATAAAATTTGCTGGTGCCCAAACTTCAAGAAAATTCCATGACAAGCCGTTAAATAATGCCCGGGGCATAATGAAAATACAAAATCCAATCAGACATATAATCAACAGGGACAACGTAAAACTCACTATACCTTTAGAAGTAATCTTGTCAGCGCGTTTCCGTTCACCTTTTTTCCATTCCACCAGCAATACGCCCATAAACCAGCATGTAGAGATCATAAACAAACATGCAATAATAAGCATGACAATCATTCCAATATTGAGCTGCTCATAAATATCATTTTCATGAGGGGCCAGCGGCTTGCCATCAAGAATATTTAGTATCCCTTCTGCTATCACTTCAGAATCAGAAGTATTCAAATTTGCTAATACGACAACACCGGTATGGTCATTTTGCCGGAATATAACAAAAGAGGAATAATTGGGATTACTCCCCCCATGGGCAATGGTTTTTTCCCTATCCTGGTACACCATCCATCCACCGGCATAAGAGCGTCCTTTTCCATCTGGCAATACACTTCTGTCTGGGGTATGAGAATCCTCTATCAGTTTCGCATAATTGGTATCCAGTTCTTCATTTAATTGGTAACGGAGCCATTTTTCCATATCATTAATATCGGAAATTATATATCCGGCAGGCAAATTTCCGCTGTAAAATGGAGCATCATACTTTTTCCATTGCAGGAAGTCGAGCTTGTAGCCTTTAGCCAGGTCCGTACCGGCTTCTTTCCTGGACAAGAATGTTTGCGTTAACCCCAAAGGCTGTAATATATATTTTCTGATAAATGCAGGATAAGATTGCCCCGAAACCTTTTCAATCAATAGTCCCAATACATCATAATTCATAGTCGCGTATTCGAAGCTATCTCCCGGAAGCCGGTTTAACTTTATACTTAGGAGACGCTTTACCGTTGTTTCCAGTACCTTGTCCCCTGTTTCGGGTTTGATAAGTTCGATAGAATTGAATGGTATACCGCTGGTATGGTGCAGCAATTGAGCAACCGTGATTACTGGCGCATATAATCCTGCCCCATTACTGCCATATTGCATTTTAAACCAGGGCAAATAAGTGGTAATAGGATCATCCAGTTTAATTTTTCCTTGTTGTACAAGATAGCGTATACCTAGCGCCGTAAAAGCTTTGGAATTAGAGCCAATTTCAAAAGAAGTATGGTTTGTAACGGGTAGTTTCCTTTCCACATCAGCCCATCCATAAGATGCTTTCAAAATAACAGCTTCCTTTTTTATGACCAATACCGACAATCCCGGTATTTTTGCTGATCGCATCTGTTTTTTCACAAACGATTCAATTTCAGCTGTTTTTTCAGCTACACGTGTTTGAGCCTGTGAGGGATTGCCAATTGCCATCCATGAGCAACTGGTGATACAAAAGATTGCCATTTGAAAGAAATGACGATATACATTAAGCAAATAGGGCCTTAGCGACATATACATATATTTGACATAATTAGGGGCAATATTTATTTTTGAATGTACTTTCTGATGGCATCAATCCAATTTATCAAATTTTCAGGAAGGAACACTCCCAAATGGCTCACCGGGATCTTTCTTATGTGTACGTCCCCAAGTAAAACATTTGTCTTAACATGTTGATCAAATCCACAGGGCAGTTTTTTATGCATAGATGCACTATATAACAGTAGCGATGAGTCTATTTTATTCGCCGGATAACGGTAATTAATTAAATCGAGATAATAGCGGACGATAGGAAAATTAAAAAACTTCAGCTCAAAAGCAGATTTCAGTTTTCTTACTGTAGTTGTTTCCGGCAATGCATTTTTTTCAAGAACAAAATCGAGCATAACCTGCCAGATCATTTCATCAGGAACATTTTCAACCAGCTCACATACAGAGGTCCAGTCCATGCCCGGAAGGTCCTTGCCAATATCATAAGAAACAAACCAGATCAGATCTTCGCGTTTATACTCCACCCAGATATTTTCTTCATTGGATTGCCCTGGCCATAAAGGAGCATCCAATAGAATCATTTTTTTTACTTCTTTTCCTTTTCTTGTTAACGAATCGCCTATTGCCGTAGCCATCACACACCCAGTACAGAAGCCTCCTAACCAGAAAGGTCCAGTTTCCTGTATAGTTAATATGTTAGCAACAGCTTCTTCAATGATATCTCCAAATGCTTGTTTATGCCAGGGAACAGTTTTGATGTCCACATCATCATTATTTCTAAGATGATTTAGTAATTCTGAATGAAAGGCCGGTGGATGGATGCTGTAAAAACCGATTAAATCACTTAACAAAGGAGCCATATTGAGTGCCCCTTTAATACTTTTTGATGATTCTAAACCTTCAAGTGGCGGACAAAAAAAGAAAGGTTGCAGAGCCGTAGAAGGTTTTAAATGTGCAATCCGAACTGTCTTTTGCATTTCCATATCATTGGTCTCCATATGCAACGCACCGACATGAGTATGAGCCTTAAAGATTCTATCTGCCAATCTTGAAACTGTAGGCACCTCCATTATCCACTTGAGTGGCATGGATATTCCAAAGCAGATATTTATTCTGAAAGTCAAAAATCCGGCAATTAGAGGGCTTCCTCCAATATCAAACAAGTTATCTTCAAAGGTAACCTTATCTACCTGTAACACACTTTTCCATATATCAGCTAAATACTGCCTGATGATGGCCAAAGAGGTGTTTTCCGAACTGGAAACATAAGCTGGAAACTCTTTATTAATATCATTTTCCCTATTTACCATTTCAGAGACTACCGGAAATTGATCTACTGACACCAATGAAGAAGGGAACATATACTCAGGAAGTACTCTTTTTAAAAAAGCTGATACTGCATCATTGTCATACCCCTTATTTGTTATAAAAAACCCTGTTATTTGTTCCTCTCCCCGCCCATTATCCTGTATTCTCAACATCACATGTTCAAAATCACCTCTTTTTTCATCCAAAGCACCTGTAAGGTCAAAACGGTTGATGACCAGTTCTAAAGAAGAACCATCGTGAAAATTAATGTTAAAAAATGGTGATCTGCTACTTTTTTTCTTCATATAAACTTAAGCTTGCAACGTCCAAACTTTGATCTGTAGCTGCTTAATCCTTTTTCTAAAACTGATGCAAGAGCGTGTACGAATGATGATCACTTACGAAGTGTATATGAAATACTTAGCATCTATAAAATCCATCAACTTCTTATGCCTGTTATATTGATGTATAACTGTCGGTGCTTTTGATAATTGTTTTATGGTAATCAATTGATTTTCAATAAGAATATCACTTTCAGGTTGAAGGGCTGCAGTAAACACGTGTTCTCCGTTTTTTGAAGAGAAAAAATAATCCTTTTTCTGATAGCTAACCATATAGTTCAATACTCCCTGATCCAGACCACTGGTATGAAGGGGCTTGTTGGGGGCCATAACTTCAAGCATAAAATCCTGTAAAAATGTAGAAGAACTTGCCCTGTCTGCCATAATTGTCCCGGCACAATAAATTGTGGCGGCAGACAACTCGCTTAACACCTGTTCACCATAACCTTTTCTAACCCAATCACTATTATTTCCATCATTACCAAGAGGGCAACCATCATACTCTTCATACACAACCACCTTATCTTTTACAAAGGAATTAAAGATGTTTCCTTGAAAAATCAGGTCATTTACATCGGTAAAAAAAAATCTATCGTAATCCGTTTTTAACAACCAGTCGTAATACATAAAGAAACGCGAGATGGTCAAAAAGAAAAAAGCATGTACAAATGTCAATTGCCCTAAAGAAAGTTTCTGTTTTGTTCTTAATGCTTTACATATCTTTCTTTTATTCCATTCCGCCCAGGGACGGCTGAGCTGCAATACGCGCATCATCCAGTTAATCGAACGGTATATATACAAACGGGGAGATAATTCCCGATCAATATTGATCATTTTTATAGAAAGTTCAAATGGGATTTGCCAGGAGAACCGAGTACGATTGTTTACAAAGAGAATCACGTCCCCTTTGTATTCAGATGCCACCAACGAGCTCAAAAACGAATAAATTTTTAAGTCACTGAGGCCAAAAGCTATACCAACAATGGCTTCCTTTGTTTGTTTTTTCATATTGTTTCAGATAAAGAGATCGCAACATTTATTCAACAGCTTGCTCAACAAGTTCCATATAACCAGCTGATTTGAGCAAGAGCTGATCCTGTTTAGTCAAGTGATTCGGCATTTTTGTAAAGATGCCACCACCATGCCTGTTTAACGATTCAGCACCAATACTATTTGTAATTGTTTCGATAATTAGTTTTTGTAAAAAATGCTTATAACATCCCTGATCCTCGTTCAATATCAAAACGGTCACCGGCAGGCCATTTAACCGCCAATACCAGTGAAGCTGAATCAGCTTTACAACAGATTCGATATCTTCTACATCACTAACACGAAATAGAATAACCAGGTCTTCATCTTGTTTTGTCAGACGTTCAAATTTAATACCCCCAACGGCAATTTTCGTCGTTTGTCCAATCATTAAAGAACCTGTAAGTTGTCTGAATAACCGGGCATCCTCCCATGAAATACCAATTTGTTTTGATTGTTCCCTGGCAAACATCGCTGATTGAAGGAAAAGCTGTTCTAAATAAACATTGCTTTTTGATGACTGAGCCAGTTTAAATGCCTGTTCCCTACTCCCCGAAATTCCTGCAGACATCGTCGCCCTAAGCGTTTGGCCAGGAGCGATTCCTATACCATACCGCATAGATACCCCATCTCCCTCAAACACTACATCAGGTTCATTTTCGAGATGCAGGCTAAGAAAAGAGCAACTCAGTCTATCAGATACCGCCTCGAATTTTTTATAATACAAAATCATATTTTTTTCAGGGAAGTCTTCCTTTTCATAAATATCTATATCGTAGGGAAGTTTGGCGGTGATTTCGATTTCTTTTCTTTTGTCTGAAGTATTTCTGAGCGTTAGCACTCTAATCTCCATGTGATCATCATGCGATATGGTGACTTTAATCTGTGCTTCTGTTTCACTGCTATATTGATTAAAAAAAGCATGTCCCTCATGAAAAAACGTTTCATAATTCCAATCTTCTTTTTCCTCCATAGCAAAACTAAAGGAGGCATGACAGCTTTCATGATTATTCAAAACAACATGATACCGGCCACTGGATAATAACTGAACTTCTGGGATTGACAAATCACTAGGCATCGTTGGAAGTATCCTGTTATGGACAGGCCGTTTATTTACAAAGGATGCAGCAGATTTCTGGTTATGAAAGACCGGGTTGTCCGGTAGCTTTTCCTGTAACAAAAAGATGCCAGACTCCATTTCAGCATTAGCAATAAATCTTTTTTGCATCGGTTTATCCAACAGGACATGGGAAAAGGCAAGTAGGCTCATCCCTTGATGATGAACCATAAAACTCCGGATAATATTTCTTGGTTCCCCCTTTTCCAGTCGTGAGGTGGTATAATCGATGGCTTCGTATAAGCCATAACGTCCTTCGCCTCCTTCTGCTGTTAATTTTTCTAAGCCACTACCCGCTTTTTCCGGATTTACCAGCAGTGCAAGAGCGGTTGCATAAGGGCTGACAACCCTGTCTCCAATAACGTGCTGATGTTTAAGACTTAAAGGAGGAACACCAAATACGCGGTATTGATAATTAAGCTGGTCATCAAACAAACCGTAGCATGACTCCGAAGTTCCCCAAGGAATACCTTGGCCTTTTGCATAAGCCATCTGTTCATTTACGGAAGCAGAATTGGCATGTTGCAATATCGTATGCTGAAAAACAGGCATCACCAGATTGGGCATCAGATATTCGAACATGGTCCCGTTAGCGGACAATAAAATAGACTTGTTATTTTTGCTAATCAATGGCCTTCCCAGCGAGAACCAGCTTTTAACTGGCAATTTGTTCTGACATATTGCAACATAGGTTGCAAGTCTTGCTTCGGAAGCCAGCATATCATAACATTCAGTATCCAGACAGTCCTCCTCTACCTTGTACCCGATAGACAACATAGCTGCAGAAGATTTATACAAGAACTCATATTCCTGATCTGCGAGTTGCGAACAGGTTTTGGCCAGCTCACTCAATCGTTTCAACCGACGACAAGCTTCAGCTTTCGCTTTTTCCATCCGGGAACAAAACTGTTCCAACCACTCCAGTTCATGTTCATCCTGCTCTCTACTTATATTTATTACAGAGGCTGGAAGTTGCCAATTTGCCAGTTCTCTCAAAGTAGTCATTTCAGGTAAGGTTAGCTGCTTTAAAGATGGAGGGGCAGCTGGCATACATAACCATGGAGCGATGATCTGCAGGTCATCAATAATGGCCTTTACCTGTGCAACAAATGCTTTGAGCCAATAAGTGTAAAAATCATTTATTTTTTCTATCTCCAGCAGATTTTCTATTGCTGTGGCATAAGTATTTATTTGTTTCAAAATCAACCCGGCATCTTCATTAAGGCAAAATGAAGTTTCAGTAACACGAAGCAGGTATATTTTACAGTCCTCTACTAAAGTGGCAATCCCATCGGGAGCAACATCCATGTTTAACACTTCAATTAAACTGCTGAACTGACGATTTATAAAGATTGGTTGTTCTGCGATATCCGTTAGTCCCTGGCCTAATGTAATCAAATGCCCGGTCAGATTGCCGCTGTCTACCGTAGAAACATACCTTGGTGTAACCGCCGACAATGATTTTATGTCGTACCAATTGTAGAAATGCCCTTTATATCTTTCCAAAGACTGCATAGCATGCAAAGTACCTGTTGTCCGTTCTATTAAGTTGCCAACAGTTATATAACCAAAATCAAGGGCTGTAAGATAAGACAGCAGACATAATCCCATATTGGTTGGAGAAGTATAATAAGCAACTTTTCGTTTAGGATATTCCTGAAAATGGTCTGGTGGGAGCCAATTTACAGCCGCTGTAACCTGATCATCAAAATAAGTCCAGGTTTTACGGGAAAGCCGGTGAATTAGCTGCTTTTGTTCTGAAGACAATTTATTTTCCTCTTCTGGTAGCGGACGATTCGTAATGTGCACGATAAAAGGTCCTGAAAGCCAAAGTGCCAATATAGGGACTGCATAAAATACCAGGTTCGCGTTACTAATCATAAGCGCAAGTAATACTATTCCGCAGATAAAAGTATTAACCCACATTTGTCGGTATGAACCCATAAGGTGATGCGGATAGTGATTTTCACCTCCGGTGGAAGCCTGCCATTCCAATCGTTTGGATTTGGAAATGATTAAACGCCAACAGGCCCGCACAACTGCCGAAAAATGATGTACACCTTCATAGGGCAAACAACTGAACCGATAGATATCATGTAAGAAACCGTAATAAGAATTATTTAGAGAAGAGATCCAATGCGCTGGACTGAACAATTTTCCCGGGGTTTCAAACAATTTGCATATCCATAAAGAAATGCTTGGCGACAATGCAATCAGGAATACCAACAAAGTCACCTTCAATGGTTCTTTCCATATAAACCACCCACAAATAATCAATATTAACAGGGAGATGGGAACTAAACTATGGCGAAGATTATCAAAAATTTTCCATCTTGAAAGTGCAGACAGCGGGTTACTTATTCTCTTTTGGTAAAAACCCGGAACTGACGAAAATAGCCAGGAGGCAATCTGCCAATCTCCCCTGATCCATCGTTCCCTTCGTTTCATCTCCGCCCAATAATTAACCGGCTGTTCATGCAATTTGACATTGCTCAGAAAACCAGTGCGAACATAGGAACCTTCAAGCAGGTCATGACTCAATATCCTGTTTTCGGGCAAACGATTAGTAAGCGCTTTGTTGATAATATCTACGTCATAAATGCCTTTACCCATAAAAGAGCCTTCATCAAAAAGATCCTGATAAACATCAGGCGATGTAGAGGTATATGGATCTATATCCGGGCCTATCCCACGCATACGCTCGTACAGAGAGTTATGGATGCCACGCAAGTCTGTTCCTATCTTTGGTTGCAACATCCCATACCCAACAATAGTTCTGTTTTTATTTTCACTATATACCGGACGGTTTAAAGGATGTGCCATCGCCGCTACCAGTCTCCATGCGGTATCTCTTGGAAGCTGCGTATCTGCATCTAAAGTGATAACATATTTTATACAAGGCAAAATAGTTTGATCAACGATAAGCTCCGAAAAGCTATTGTTATCCGGATTGCGCAATAAATTATTCAGGTCCATCAGTTTACCACGCTTACGCTCGTATCCCATCCATAATTTATCTGTAGCGTTCCATGTTCTTGGACGATGAAACAGAAAAAATTTAGGCCGATCAACTTCGCAAAGCTCTGTGTTTAACCTTATAATTTCAGATTTGACAAAATGAATCAGTTCCACATCCTGCGGGGTCTGTCCAACGGTTGCATCAGTAAAATCAGTGAGTAAACTAAAATACAAATTGTCAGTTTCATTGCCAATAAAATAAATTTTTAACTGGTGAATAAGACGTTCTATTTCATTTTTGCTCGTTAAAAGCGATGGAATGGTGACAAGGGTTGCATATTCAGCGGGTATTGCTTTTGAGAAATCGAGCGTAGGTAAACTTTGAGGAACATTGATCGCCAATACCATCGCATCAATAAATTGTTTGGCTGCATGGCTCAATCCGGTCACCAATACTAAGCAAAATGGCCAAAACAACCAGGTCGTACTTAATTTATCTGCAGGTAATAAATAAAGGAAAAATAGCGCAAATATGATAGTGACCAGACCAATGCCACTCAGGTATAATAATAAGCTATTTTTTTTGCAAAAAGCTTTGATCTTTCCTTTATCGGACAAATGTATGCCCAGAAATTTTTCCAACCGATGACGCTCCTGACCAATCAATAATTGTCCTATATCTATCTTATCAGATTGATCAGATGTCGCTATTAGCCGCTTTGATAACATTAATATACTTTTCGCTATATCAAACTCTGTTACACCAACTTGTTTACTTAATTTACTAATTTCATTTCGATACTTGTCACGGCTAAAGAAATCCATATTTTTGTAAACCCCAGTCGTATCATGACTAAATATTTGATCAATACCACTATTATTGTCGACAAAGTCCTGCCAATCAATAGCATCAATAAAGGACATACTGCAAATGCTGTTGCGGATAATAAGCCTGGTGTGTATTATTGCATTTTCATCAGGGTAATTTTCCAGCAAAATATCGGAGAGGTGCTCAAGGATAGAAAATAGCAGGAATACTTTTATTGCCTTTAGTTCATCATACAGCAAAATGGATACCCCCTGATAAGCCGTTATACATTTAATCAGGTTCTCCGGATCGATCTTTGCATCTGTATGGATAATCAACTCATGGCAGAGCTCATGTACCCGAAGCCTTTTAGGTGTTATTGAGTCCGTTAACTGAGGAAGATCAATTCTCATTGCTGATAGTTTGATCGCAACGTTGTTGATCTGGTTTTTTAAAATAAGAACATGTTCGTTGATCAACCTTCTGACATCAGATACGGGCATATCGCTCCCCTCCCGAAGTTCAGAAGCACCGGTATCGGATAAAAGCTTCTTCTCAATTCTTGATAAGCTGCGGATAAGATTGATGGGTGAATAACCGCTACTGACAGCATGTGCTTTTGCCAATTTACGGCAATGCGTCATTAGTTCAGCCAGATCGCCATAGCGACCGTAATGAGTCCCTTTATTTTTCAATGTATATTAAATCTATTTGTGGATGCCTCAATTCTATTTACTGTCAGTTCTTGATGTTGTGCCAGGGCTGGCACAGAAATATCACCATCAATAATTTATCAATCTCAGGTAAACGTTCGAGTTCATACACAATGAAATACGAAACCCCGTGAAAGTTAGGCTTTTTGTGACCCGATTTTGTCCGGACCGGACGAATGTATCATTTGAGAAAATTTATTTGGATTGATGCATAGCTTCGCTACGACGGAGTCACAAACTCTGTTTATTTTTAATAATACAGAAATTATTAGTCCTGTCATGACTGTTCATGGTCCGCAAGGTCCCGTAATAGTCATAAGAAATAACATCAGCAAGATAATATATTTTTTCCCAAATAACAAAATATAAACTTAATTGAAGAACAAAAACAGACGAAATAGTTTAGTCATGGAGAACTGTTTCTATTAAGGATAATTTCAATACGAAATTGGCAGTGATTTCAGATGTTTCTCTTTCCAGGTTTTGCAAAGTAATCGTAAAAAACTTGCACAAAATAAAACTCAAAAATTATAAAAATCTTTGAGTTTTATTAATTCTCAACATTCCATAGCATATTTACAGATTTATTCCTATCGTATTAAACTCCTGCATGATAATTTCTTCATCCAAATTTAAAGAACATAAATAACATGTATATTCCGGATGAATCTGAAACTCGGTTAAAAACCAGCTTTTCCCTTGATAATTTACGGTATTCTTTATACAGCTAAAATCGTTCAAACCGTTAACTATGCCAACGCCCACCGCCTTTAATAAAGCTTCCTTTTTTACCCATATCTCATAAAAGCGACTTATAGAGTCTGGAGCAGAATCAATAAATTGTTTTTCTTCTGAATTGAAATGTTCCATAATTTCATCGTAATTTATAGTTGTTTTCCGTTCTATATCAACTCCTATTAAACCAGTAGTGCTATAAACAAAAACAACAATGTTAGAAGAGTGCGTGATATTAAATGCGTTCCAATTATCAATTATCGGCCTATTGTTTATATCGCGCTTCCAATCCCCTAAGCAAGTAGGGGCTAAGGTATCACTTAGACTTTCCTGTAACATCAACCTGGAAAGCAATCTTGATTTTTGATCCGGGAAATGTTTATATCGTAAAATTTCATCCCGCATAAAAAGGGGTAAAGAATTAAGATAATGTGAAATATCTGCATCTTTAATAATATCAATATTACAGTATTTTACAACGATCATATCATCTGCTAATTACGTTTGCAAAAGTTATCCCAGCCAATGGCACTGAGCAATTACTACCCGAGAATGTTAATTCATTTATTGACTTCCCTATATGCTTAATAACTTACCCAACCTACTAAATTTTCCTCAATGAAATACCCTTACTGACTCACATTCTTCTGCTAATAATGTAGTATCCAGGCACATTCTAGCATGAAAAATCCAGAGGACACAAAAATCAAAGCGTCAAGCACTTATTAAAGATAACGACTTGGGGTTAGTTTGAAATTTATTTTGCTATAATATAATATTTTCAATATTATGCTGACAGCATATCTTTTGAAAGATTTACCAAAAGACACCTGTTCAATAAATCAATTCTAACAAGAACTTTATTTTTTCCACGATGACTTACTATTTCACACCCTAAACCACTAAAGGTTCCTTTGGGTATAACAACTTTTTTCCCTAGCGGAAAAAGATCACTCGATACTTCAAAATTATCAATTTCATTCAAAGCCAATTCAATATTCTCAATTACGGAATCTTTAACCTTAGCTAGTTTTTTGCCAAGCTTAAGGTATCGAACAAAACCTTTCGCTTTTGTAGAATGATAAAATTCCATGTATGTCGTCAATTTAACAAATACATATGATGGAAATAAAGGACGTGCTATAATTTTCACTCTATCTGTCCATTTTCGTTTTTCTTTCGTGATAGGCAAATAAGTTTCAATTCCAATACGATCTAGATCCTTGATCATCTTTCTTTCCTGGCATGGTCTAGTGTAAATAATGTACCACCCTATTTCAAAAAAAACCATAAACTATTCTATTAAATTATAAATCTTCAATACTTAATTTTATTTATTGCTTATCCCACGTCGATTGAGAAACTTCCCAAAAGTTCTTGATAGATAAACTACTAGTAATTAAACTAAAGATATAGGTTACAAAAATGACAGAGAAATTTTAGCGCAGACAGCATTATTTAAACACCGAACAACACCAATAAGGGTGCAAACAGCAGTTTTAAGATTATAATTCGTTATATATAAATACTTTTATTATCTTGTCAGATATCATACAATGTATTATTTATTACTTATTTTAATATTATAAAATGCACACAAGTCTTGTAATTGATGATGATTTTTCATCTTTAGAAATAATTTCTGAATACATCAGTTCGCAGCCAAGTATCAAATTAATTAATACGTTTAGTGACCCTTTATTAGCGCTGAAAGAAATTAAGAAGTTAACGAAACCGATAGATCTATTATTTATAGACATAGAAATGCCTATGATGAATGGCATTGAGTTGGCCAAATTAATACAACACAAAGCTAGGATATTGATATTTACAACCGCACATACTAAATATGCTTTCGATTCTTATGAATTAAAAGCTGATGCATACTTGCTAAAACCTTTCTCTAAATCTAAATTTGTCCAAACTTTAAAAACAGTCTTATTTAAAGCTAAAAATTATCTCTATCCAAAAGTAGATCATGATTTTATCCTACTTAAAAGTAAAGATCAAAAGACTAAATTTATCAAAATCAACCTAAAAGACATTATTGCTGCTGAATCCCAAAATAAAGAAATTAAAATATATACTTCTGATGAAATTATCTTTGCTAACAACTCACTATCACATATTCTAAAATTACTGGAACATATTGATAATTTCGTGCAGATCCATAAATCTTATATTGTATCTCAAAATCACATTAAAGGTATTGAGCGAAAGTATGTTTTACTTTCGAATAACTTAAAAATACCCATAGGTAGAACGTATAAAAAATTTTACGATCTTTTTTTATTAAAGTAGGTAATTACTGTCAATAATCTGACTTTTTTGGCAATTTGCACTTGATTGGGCATTTCGGTAAAATAGTTATGTTCCGAGTTAAAATCTCAACCCATGGCCGAATGAAAATTTCGTTGATTCCCAAAGAATATCACGATCAAATTCTCTCGGCCCTTCGTGATTGTTGCTAAATAGTCTCATAAAACAACGATTAATCGTAACCTAGCAATAGGCCGCTCTAGCTCGTCAGAAACATATTCATAATTTGCGTCTCTTCAATTAATAATGACATTATTATCACCTATCGTCTGCAACCATAATACGGAAGCCATAGTAGATTCGCTTGCATTATATATACACATCGATCAGCTAAATGAAATTACGGGCAATCTCACCAGTGGGGAACGTTTTGGCAGTCAAAATACTAAGCATAAAAAAAATCAGCTACAAAAATCAAGGTATAAGCTCAGTTGCTATGATGCCAAAGCCGTTTACATAATGGTGCCCGCCTTGAAGGTAAATAATCTTCGCTTTCTGAGTTGAAATCTCTTTTACAGGAAGGTCGGTCTCTTCTTTTCCAAAAAAGCATACAACTTTAGTACCTTGTACACGGTTGATTTCTGCAGGCACAGAAAATCCACTTTCATTGTTGCCAAAACTTAGCAAATCCGAAACATGGATTTCAAAGTCGGTATCTTTTGATGGCGATAGCAGGCCTACAGCCAATACATTATGCCGCAGGTTCTCAGGCAATCTATTGTAAGCAAAACTCATTACATCCGCTCCAAAAGAATAACCTACTAAAATAACTTTTTGCTTTTTCCACTGCCCGGCATAAGTTTCTATTATTTTGGTCATATCTTCAGCAAGCTGTGATGGGTTTTTCTTTTCCCAGAAATATTTTAATGCGTCAAGTCCTGCAACCGGGGCTCCCCGCTCAGCAAAAGCGTCTACAATTTGTTGATCATAACCGGTCCAGCCGCCATCTCCGGAGATAAATACGACCATATAATCGCCACCGGTTGTTTTGGCTTCTGTAAGGTGAAGGGGAAGATCTAATTTTCGCATTGCCCCAACCGGGATTCCCTTTTCCTGGTTCTGAACAATTTCCTTATAGGCAGACATGAGCTGGGGAACCCAGTTTTTCTCATTTCCATAACCATGCCCTACGCCCGGAAGCGGTATAACCTTAGCATTGCCCACATTTTTTAAGAAAGCGGTTGTTGATGCGTAATTGCAAATTTTATCATTCTCGCCCTGAAGAGAAATGAGCGGTGCAGAAAGATTGCCCGCAGCACCAATATCATAACCCTTGTCATCCTTACGTTTTAGAACCGTGAAATTACCAGAACCCTTACATAAAGGTTTTTTAATATTGATATCAGGACAAAATCCCAAAACAATTCCGGCCCTGAACGTATTTTGCGGTGCCTGGGCCAATAGACCATATACCAGTGTAGCCCCTGAAGAATAACCTAAAAGTATAGGAACATTATAGGTTTTATAACCCAGCTTTTTCTGAATAAACTGGCTCATCCGCTCAAAATCTGCAGCAGGATATAAACAGGAAGTTGTACTTTTATTCATCGCACGGAAAACGGGCCTGATATCTACCCCGATTAAAAGCGTATGTTCGTCTTTTAGGTGCAAAGCGATGCCTTCAATGCCTGCATTCCATCCGCCATCACCAGAAATGCAGATGATCACATTTTCTACCGTTTTCTCTGCTTTATAAAGCCTGAGTTTTCCAAATCCTGCATAAGACAGCGAGTCGGCAGGCGCTGCCATAATTTTGGAGGAAATTAAAATCAGCAGCAATACTACGGCTGTATACAAAGGGATTTGCAGATGAATACACTTTGGTAATAAATTATTTTTTTTCATCATGAAAAAGATTAATCGGCTTTCATTACAGCATTTAATGCTGATGGAAGCCTTAAGAGATCGAAATGGGTATCATACACTAAAAACCTGTCTTCCCAGGCAGGAGAAAATTTCTGCTTAAAATCGCGAAGACCATGGTAGTGGCTGAACATGCGAAGCTTTTCATAGGCAAACTTTACAGCCTGTTCAGGAAAATCTCTACCTTTCTCAATACCAGAAAGTGGTGCCATACCCATATTCAAAAACTTGTATCCATTGGCTTTACCATAAGCGATGAGTTCGACGATGAGCGCATCCATATTGCCACCAGGCGCATCTGTGGTCTTACGGATTAAATCATAAGTAAGCTCACCAGATGCATAATCGGGAATAATATTCAAAAATGCGACAACCTTTTCATCCTCATTTTCTAAAGATAAAAGCGGCTGATTTTTGAGTTCATTTTCATCGAACCTTCCCTGAGAAAAAACCATTTCCTCCCGCTCAAGGCTTATCAGCCAGTCATCGCTCACTTGTCTAACTTTTTGCAGCATACCTGACTTGACAGGGGGAAGATAGGTTTTAATCACAAAACCCTTTTTCTGAATACTGCTTAGCGCATTTCTCAACGATTTTCTTGCGCCACCTTCCAAACTAAAACTATCAAGGTCTACTATGGCTTCCTGGCCAATGATAATGTTTTTCCTTCCCAGTTTTTCATACAGGCCAATTTCTTTACCATCTACACGGTAATAAGCGGCTTTAAGTCCATTCTGCAGGCAAAACTGCTCAAACTCAAGGAGTATGCCCAGTTTGATCTCTTCTTGATTTGCACATACTGGTCCTTCTAAAGCGATGGCGAAATCTCCCGAAGCACGGTAGGCTATAAAACCATCGCGATTTTCCGGAAAAAAGAAAAGCTTATCGCTATAGGTTTTAAAATAATCAACAGCAGAACGTCCGTATTTTTCCAGCAGTTGCTTCGCTTCTTCCAATTCCTCTTCCTCAACCCCATCTTCAAAAAGATAGGGTTTAATGGAACCATAAACGATTAGCAGGATAGCTCCGGCACCAAGTAAGCGTATCGAATTTAAAAACAGCGAGGCGAAATGGGTTTTGGCAACAAGCCCACCAGAATTGAGGAATATGAAATTATCAAAAGTGCTGCGGATAGCATTTTCTAAAGAAAAATCAATACCGAAATGCCTTTTATCGAGAAAGTAAAATCCAACTATACCATAAACAGTAACCGCGGCAAAGATTGTGAGTGCAACGCCCAAACTAAAATTCTGCAGGTTACGGTTTGCTTTTACATAATATTGTTTCCGGGTAAGCAGTAATACTACTAATACGGTAAGCGCCAAAACTGCCTCTTCATAATCAAGGCCTTTTATCATATTTCCACCGATGGCCAGTATGCAGAGCAAAACAGCGATATTCCAGGCGCTTCTCATTCCTTTTAACAAAAAGGCAGCGGTAATGAGCTGTAGCACACCAATTAACAACACCAATCCGTTTGATAACCTTAAAGCCTCAACAGGCAAAAAATTTGCGAGTATATCCAGACGTCCTTTAAGGGCCGGAGTAAGTACAGAGATAATGTCAACTATACCCAAAGCAAAAAGCATCAACGCCGGCCAGATGCGCAGCACAATATTTCTTTTATTTAAAATAAAACTTAGCGCACCAAAAACCAATGGTAACCAAAATTCAAACAAGCGGTAAAGAAAGGTAACTGCTGCAGCCTGGGTAGTATCCAGGCCATATCGCTTGAGCACGAGTACAAGACTTAGCTCTACCGCACCAAGCCCTTTTAAAAATGGAGAGATCACCAGAAATAACGTAGCAATTACGTAACCCACAATAGCTGCATCCAGATGCCCTGAAATGCCCAGTGCCTTCATGGCAACAACAAGGTGGGCAATGCCGGCGAACTCAATAAATAAGGAGATTAATATGGTTTTGATCAGCGCAGCGGAAGAAAAATTACTTGCGGCGATTTCTGCTAAAATAAGTTCTGTATCTGGCCTAAAGCGGATAAGCTTTTTATATGCCCATCCTTTTTTGATCAGCGAAACACTTAAACCTACCAGAAGAATAATGGTTAGGCTAAGTGCAGCAAAAGCCAACAAATCGCCATCGAGCTGTTGTTTGGTGAACAGCAGATAAATCATTACGGGGATGGTTACAATAAATACTGTGAAAATACCCACAAGACCATATATATAAGAAGCTAAACTGATCCGTGTGCGGCTTACGCCGCTTTTTTCTATCTCTCCTGAGAAAAAAGCTAACGAAGTAACGCCTCCACCAGGCAGAAACACACTAACAAAATTCCTTTTGAGAAAAAGCTTTAACCCCTTGCCCATGCTAATGTTGGCATCTATGGTTTTAAAGCTATAACGATACATGATGGCGTGGCTAAGGCAATAAACTATGGTTAGGATAATGCCAATTATAACCAAAAGCGTGTTTGATGAGCGGATTATTCCACCAAGCTGGTGAAGCTCATGCTTCTGGTGCCGGAAAAAGAAAATGGCAAAAAGGATAAAGATAAAACCAAGAATTTCCTTGGCATAGTATTTCCTTGACTTAAAGTGTTGATGGTTCAGCTTGATCATAGGTAGATTATCTGGCTATGGCTAAAATAACAAATCAATTCAATAGTAAAAACATATAAATCATATAAATGACACACCAAATTTTATAGTAAAAAAGAGTGGAAAATTAGATCATTCTGTGAAAATTTTAACCGGACACTCATTGGTGAAACCATAATACCTAGAGGATTTTAAGTAAATTATCGTAATCAATACTTAGGCCAATTTTAAAATTATGATTTAATTAATTTGATTTGTTTAACACCTATTAGCCGCCATGGAAATTGCTTTTGCCTTTTCTCTGATAATTCTTTTTCTTCCTGCGTATGCCTAAGCCTCATTTTTGCCACGGAGGGCGAAAAACACGGAAAAATTTAATTTCCTCTGTGATTTCTGTGTTTCCGTGGCTAATTAATTTTTGCACATATTTAAAAGAAATTCCCGGTATTAGCTGCCCGGCGAACCAGCAAGCGGCATAGAAAGCATTATATTTTGCCTTTCATCATTTTTAAAGTTTAAACCGGAATACCATGCAGGGCCTTTAAAAAAAGTGTAGCTTTTTTGTCCGTTCTGATCAATCGAAACCCGCTCTATGGCTGCTACCTGCTCTGGAATGCGGGCGCCAAACCAATCCGGATCAGCCTTCCCTTTCCAGGTAACCAGGTAAAGTACAGAACCAGCTGCATAATCTGCTCCATCTTTTAAACGTTTTGCGGCCATGCCGTTACCATAAAGTGCAGCCATTGTTTTTATTTCTGGCTGCAGGCTCACCGCCATTGGCGTCATTTCCAAAGGATTTTCAGGGAGTTTAGAAATACTGCTGACTGAAGCTTCTTTATTGATCCTGTTAGGTGTACTTGGTCTACAGCCCAACATGATGAATATAAAAAAAGAAAATATCCCTGCTGTGAATCGTAGTTTCATCTTATTTTTTATTAAAATCTTTAATATCAAGTGGTGTGGTAAATACATAATCGTTATTACGCTCGGGCCTGTGACAGCTGATGCATTCGGAATCAAACTTCACCGTTTTACCATAAGGCAGTAGGTTTTCTCCTTTCCAGCGTGCCCAGCCCCAACCCTTGGTATCGGCATAACGTTTAACATTTTTGATCATAAACTCCACCTGAACAAATTGGCCGGCATAAACGCTCCCATCTTTGGCCTGTTGTTGCTTCCATGCAGTTTTGGCAAATATGGTTCCGTCTGGCCAGGGATTTGTTTTTCCTTCATGTATTGCATTAACGGCTACTGGGTTTCCAAAAATGATGCGGATGGTGCCATTATCAAAACGTTCTGTAGTACTTATCGCTTTCCAGCTGCGGTAATTGGCAATATAGCCTACCCCATTTGGCGATTTTTTCACTTCCTTAACAAAAGCTTGCGCTTTCCCGTTTGCTGTGGTTTCTACTGGTGAAGGTTTACCTACGGCGTTATTTAACAGGTAATTTTTAAGCAGGTCGATATCTTTCTCATTCAGCTTTGCTGCCGGGTGTAATGCGGTATAACTGCTTAAGGGCATCTCTTTAGAAAGAATGGCATTTAAGGCGGAATACAAGAGGGCATTACGTTGTGGAGCAGCAAGGAAATCCCATTGTGAAAAATCCAACGCCTTTCTGCCATCACGGATATGCGAGGCTACCAAAAAATTAGCAGGGGTAAGTTTGTCGAACCATTGCCAGTTGGTTTGAGCAGAATGGCAATCGAAACAAGAGGTTTCCAATAACTTGGCTACTTCCTTCGGTACACCTGCCAGCATGTTAACCGGTACTGCTTTTGCAGAACTTAACTCCTTCGGTCTGATCAATTGTGCCAGCACGACCAGGCCAAGGATACAGAGAATAATTTTGAGTTTCATAGATTATTTTTTTGATCTACCCAAAACTAGTGACCAGAGACGCTTCAGGCTATTACAATGCCGCGAAAGGGATAAATTTACCCTTAAAGGCGAATAAATTACTTTGAATAGTCCGATCTTTTTAAGACCTTGACCGCTAAACTCCAATTAAATTTTTCCAGAAGATTTTTAACCAGTCACATGTTAAGAGGGCGATTACACATTCTGCTTTTTGCTGCCATAAGCATAACGGTATTACTGATCAGTTACTTTTCTTTCCGTTACCTTTACCACGGTGCAGCTGAAAAGTTATGGGCCAGCAAAATGGAATCTGGCGCCAGGGAAAGCAGGGAAATTGGCCGCTTGCTTGAACAACAGTTACAAAGTGGATTACCCCAGGAAAAGGTAATCCATAACCTACAGCAAAGCATAGAAAATACCGATACGCAAGGCGAGTTTATCTGCATGTACAATAAAAATGGCATCGAACTCTGTCACCCCAATCCGGCCTTAATCGGTCAGAAAATAACAGATAGCAATTCTATGCTCCAATCTGGCAATGCCATAATACCTTTTAATGAAGCCATTGCTCAGCAGAAAAGTTTGGGTGGTACAAGGAGTTTTTCGGAAGCGAAAAAGAGGAGTTCGGAAATTGTTAATATTTACCCGGTTAAGGGCAGCGATTGGATCGTAGCCGCACATGCCAATATCGAAGTATTACAAACCGAACTGTCTGGCCTCTACAACCAGTTCATTATTTGTTTTTTAACTACAGCGATTATCATTATCGGCAGTTGTTTATTGCTGATCAGGCAGATTTATAGCCGTTATGAAAAAGCGGTTTCGCTGGAAATTAATACCTTGAATGAGAAAGTGAATACTTTGGGCGGCCTAAATGAACAATTGGGGAAATTGCAACAGGAAAATGCCAGCGTTCCTTTAAATCCGGAGAAGGAAATCTTTAGAAAGCGAATTATTACCTATTTAAAGGATGAATTAATCCATCTTGAGACCAGTGAGATAGCATTTTTCTTTTTAGATGGGGCTTCCGTTAATATCGTAACGCACAACAATAAAAAATATTCAACTTCATTAAGTTTAGATGAATTGATGAAACAGCTCGATGGTGAACGCTTTTATCGTGCAAACAGGCAGTTCATCATCAGCCTGAACTGTATCGAAACCATTTACATTTATGGCAAAAATCAATTGAAGATTGTGGTTTCGCCAGAACCGGAAGAAACGATATTGATCAGTAAAAACAGGGTATCGGACTTTAAAAAGTGGCTGGACCGATAAATTGCTATCTCTTTTAACCTTCAATGCGACATGATTTAAATCCATGTACAAATGAAAACACAATTTGCAAACGTAATGCCGATAGGCAGGATCGGGCAACCGTCAGACATTGGTAAAGTAGCGGTATTCCTTGCTTCTGAAAAATCTTCGTTCTTTCTTGGTACCGAAATTCTTGTTGATGGTGTTATGACCTACCTAGCTAAGTAATGTCATATTTCTAATATCGCTCTGCAAAGAAATACCTGAAGAATATTCGTTTGGCGTTTTTTCATAGCCAAAAGAGGCTGTATCATTAAGGAGTAGTTCATCTCAAATTTGTCAAGTTGAGCTTAGCCTGTGCTGAGCATGACGAAGTATCGAAACGCCTTTAACAGAGATCCTTCGACAAGCTCAAGGATGACAATTTACACATATGATACAGCCTCTTTTTGAGTAATTTTATAGTTAAAGTTTAAAAGCTACCCCCACGTTAAGCAAGGCCAGGCTCTGATAGCCGAGTTCTGTAAAAAGAGCTGTATGGTTAGAAAGGTAATACTTACCGCCCGCAAACAAACCAAAGCCAACGCCGCTGCCTGTGGCACCATTAAAACCCTCGCTGTTACTTACACTGGCAATGACGTAGCCCAGACTAGCCCCTCCATACACATCAAATTTGGGGGCGAGCTTAAGCAATTCGTTAAAATGGTAGGAACCTCGGGCACCAATGTAAAACGCATTCTGTTTGAAGCTATAGTTGGCACCCACTGTATTTAAATCATATTTCGAACTGGCATAAGCCAATTGTCCACCTACGCTAATTTCGTCGGTAATACCTTTTTCGAAAGAAATACTGGGATTTACCGGCAGCGATGCAGCGTAACCTGAACCAAAAAACGGACTGCCAATACCGATACCAATATTCAGCAACTGATCACCTTTTCTGTAGGCCCTAATTGAAGTCGTATTTTTTGCAGAAACCTTGCTTTCCCGTTCAACTTTAGTTTTGGGCAATACTTTGCGTTTTGACGGCGACTGCGCCTTTGCAACAACACACATAGCTAAAATGACAGCCATCACAAATAATTGTTTTTTCATGTAGATAAGATTAAACTTGATTAAAGAATGAAATTCTTCTTTTGGACAGCCTTATAAAGCCTCCTAAAAGGTAAGGCAAAGATAGAATCCTTTCAGGCAGCAATTTATACCGGTTTTTAGGTATTTTTGAAGCATTTGAAATTAAATTACGCCTCAATGCCGTCTATTTCAGACGTTTTTTTTTTACAGGGCTGCAGACAATTTTAGACTGTTAAGGAAGATTCGCAGTTTCAGATCAACTAGCTAATTTTCTTTAATTGACAATAAAATTAATCGTTACTGATTAAAAGTTCCTTGTAAGATGGGCTTTCATGTTAATGTCTATCTATAATCAATTTGACTTTAGTCTTAGCGAGACGCTAAGACTAAATGAACTATATCGCTGTCATTTTATTAGGCGAAAGGTGCCTAATTCTCCCTTTTTAAGCAAATAGTTTGACTTGTTTTCCTGTTTTTACAGCCTCGTAGATGGCGTCAATAATTTTAAGATCTTTCAAACCTTCCTCACCGTTTACAGGAACTACCGGCTTTTTATCTTCAAAAATAATAGTTGCCATTTCATCCATCTGAACCGTTTGATGCGTAGTTATGGGTTGCATGAGTTCGCCCTGATGTGTTCTACCCTTGATCGGGCCATAACCAGTAGAAGGTTGCATTTCTGCAAATCCCTTATCACCACTCATAAAAAATCTATCCAGGTGATTGATGTTGTAGCTCGATAAACAAGACGCTACCGCACCGCTGGGGAACCCCAATTGAAATTGTATGGTTTCATCAACACCTTCTTTAAACTTGACAGGATCGGTTTTGGTTTCCTGAGCGGTTACCCAAATTGGCTCTTCGCCTAACATATACCTTGCCCCGTTAATCGCATAGATTCCAATATCCATCATCGATCCACCGCCTGCAAGTGTTTTGTTTAATCGCCACTGCGTAGGGTCTCCTATTTTAAAACCACATTGTCCCTGGAAAAACATGATTTTGCCGAAGTCGCCCGCATTTCGCATTCTGATCACCTCTAGTGTCCGGGGTTCAAAATGCATTCTATAACCAACAAGTAATTTTACATTTGCTTTTCTACAGGCATCTATCATCTCTTGTCCCTCTTTGGCATTTAATGCCATCGGTTTTTCGCAAATGGCATGCTTTCCGGCTTTTGCGATACGTATAACCTGACTATGGTGCAGGGCATTGGGTGTAGTTACATAGATGGCATCAATATCTGGATTATTTTTCACCTGGTCGAAGTTCTCATAGTGATAACAATTCGTTTCCGGGATGTTGTACTTGGTTTGCCAATCCTTAACCTTTGAAGGTGTACCACTAATTACACCAACCAGTTTCGCTTTGGTACAAGCTTTCATTGCCTCTGCTACACGGGTGCCATATCCACCTAATCCCATAATGGCTACCCGGAGTACCCTACCCTCATATGGCTGCTTGATTTCTTCGGGAGCATCAGCAAATGCCGATATGGAACTTAATTGTAACATCAATGCTGATGCGCCCATTTTTTGTAGAAAATCTCTTCTAGTATTCATATTGCCCTTTAGTTGTATACCTTATCCGGAAAAAGCATCAATACATACAATCAAACATTTTCACTCCTTAATGAATTGATTTACTTTATGATAGATAACACAAACAAGTTACGTTTAGTTTTCAGAATATGATTTGAGGCCTGATTTGGAGGATACTTAGATTCCGCTTATGGAAAAGCTATGGAGGGGCAAGCTTCAAACTGATGGACACTGCTGTATATATTACATTTAATCTTCGTGAGATGCTAAGACAAGTATTAGTTTATTTCAAATAATTTCAAGCTAACAGCTGACAAAACAGCCTTAATACATAAACAAGATAGACAGCTATCGTTTCCGGAAGATCCAGAATGGTGCTAGAAAAAAGTTATAGATCAAGACAAGCCTCAATACCAAAATTCTCTTTACATAAAAAAGAGGCTCACTTTTGAAACAACGAAAAAATACCCCTCAAGGAATAGGAAGTCAGCAAAAACATATTAATCCCCGTTTTGCTCGAAAACAATGATTTTAAATAAGAAATCCCAGCCAAATAACTCAGCCAGGATAATATTGATTTTGTAAATAACTATTTTAAATTAGTTCCAAAATAATTTGCCATCCCACTTTTCTGGTTCCATATACCATAGTTCACCCACTGTTATTCTCTTAGTTCCCTGCTGTTCAAAATGATAAACTGCATTGAACTTCCATACAAATGGCCTTTCATAGGCAAATACTCCACCTACTCCATAATATTCTATGTAGTGTCCTACAGCTCCCATCCTTCCAGGCTGCACATGAAATCCTTCTGCCATTTGGCTTTGGCTCCAGGTGCCAAAAGTAAATCCACTAAAACCTAACTCAACTTTACATTTGCTATTATAAGGATCGTATACAGCATACACTTTTGTTGGAAAAGGTTCTATAGGGAAAATCATATTGAGAAATTGCCCTGTGTAAGGAGTTTCGTAATAATTTTCATTTTGCGATACCCATGATTCTGCTACATAATTACTCATGATTTGCTCTCTACTTCTCAAACCCATCAATTTACTGTTATTATTTAAAGAGACTTTTTTATTTAACACAATTTCCAGTTTTTTTAAATAATTTTCTAGTTCCTGAAAATTACTAAAATTTTTAATGCTTTTAACCTTATCTGAAGAAATTGGTTTTAAAGAGTATTTTTTTATTAAGCTTTTGTCTTCTTGAATTATGGGTGAAGGGATATTATTTTTTGAGCACGACGTTACAAGTAGGAAAAGTACTCCTACTACTAGATAGCAATTTTTTCATCAGGTTAATTTAGTTTTGAGAGTTTTTGAAAGTATTGTTTGACATCTGATAATAAACAATTGCTAATATAGCTATTACGCTTAGGAACATCCCTATCCATCCCATAGCAAATACTATACTAGTAAAAGCACCTCCAAAATGGGTAATCTTCAAAACTAGACTAGCAAAAATTAGCAAAGTTTCAATTAACAAAATTTTTTTCGAGAGAAAGATAAGTTTTTTCATATTTCTTAATTTAGTATTCAAATATAATCTTAATTAACAATATAAGTATATTTACCTCTCCTTTGCGTTAACCGAAACGTCTCTACGGCGTATGAATAGTATTGAGTCTTCAGACTCAATACGAACAAATCACTAATAATAAAAGACTTAATAACAAAGGCTGTTTTTTTGCTTTAATTAATGTCCCTCATCTCCTTCTTCTGTATTTTTCACCTTGCTTAACAAATCATAAGCGCCTTTTACTACCACCTTCGCACCATTAATCTGCTCGGCAAAAGAAACCTGGGTGTAACCATTTTCGGCAACACCTGTTTTTACTTCCATCATCCTATACCGGTAATTTTTATTGCCCTTTTCGGCAGGTTGTTCTATAAACACAATTTTTTTGCCTTCAAATTCAACAATTGCCGCATCGGGTAGTGCTTCAACTTTGTTCATCCCGCTTTCTACATAGGCTTTAAGGTACATGCCAGGGAGCAGCTGTGTATCTTCTTTATCCAGGTGGCAGTGGATTTGTACGGTACGCTCTTTACTAATTTCCCTGCCGATCAGATAAACCGTAGCCATACGTTCTTTTTCCTCGTTGGCCAGTACAAAGCGAACTTTCTGCCCCAATTTAAGCTTGGGTACATCTTTTTCAAACACCGTAAGCTCTGCATGTAAGTGTTCGGTATCGGCGATTTTAAACAATACATCGGTTGTACTGGCAAAAGCACCTATATTGGTATTCACCTGAATAACATAACCTGCAATTGGTGTATATAAGTTAAAAGTCTTCTGGATCTGTCCTTTCTCCAATGCTGAAAAATTAACATTCATGATAGAAAGTTTAGAACGTTGGCCCAACAATCTTGCACTTACGCTCTGGTATTCGCTTCTTGCTTTCTGCAATGCTTTTTTAGAATTCACGTTTTCTTTTGCCAATTCTTCCTGGCGGTTTAACTCCTCCTTCAGGAACTGCAGTTGACTTCTATAATCCAGATAATCTTGTTGCATCTGAATAAATTCCGGATTTTGCATAACCGCTACGAGCGTCCCTTTGGCTACACGTTTTCCCTGCAGCATATCGGTACTCTTTAAAATCCCTTCCAGCGGTGTAGAAATAGATACCAGGCTTTGGGGCGGCAGGTCGAGCATGCCGTTTACTTTAGTTGTTCCACTTAATTCTTTTAGCTCAATTTCGCCCAGGGTAATTTCCGATAGCTTCTGCTGCTCTGGGGTGAGCGTTACAATATCGTTCTTTTCATGAACGGGTTCTTTTTCGGGCTCCTTTTCTGCACTAGGGCGGCCACACCCTGCCAAATAAAACGGAAAGGCTGCCAGAATAAAATATTTATATAGAGATCTCATGATATTTATGCTTAAAATGATTGGTTATTACCGGTTAAAAATTCTAGCTGATTAATGCTTTGGCTTAATTGGAGGAGTGCCATTAAGCGCCCCTCATAAATGCCGTTTGCTTGTTTCAGGTTCAACAGGTATTCCGTGTAGCCTATTTCTCCGTTCTGGTAAGCAATACGGCTGTTTTTTAATATTAAGGCTGCATTGGCTAAGGCCGAAGTGACAAAATAGTCGTACCGTTTCCTGTTTTTCAGGTATTCGCCCAGGGCTTGCTGATATTGGCCTGTTAGTTTTCGCTGCTGGAGTTCCAGATCGTTAGAGGCAATATCACGGTTAATTGATGCAGCCTTTGCCTTTGCTGAATAGCCCCTGTAAAATAACGGAACGGAAAGCCCTACCTGGAATCCCTGGAAACGTTTATCGCGACCAAAAAAAACTTCATTTCCATTAATGTTTTGAAAACCGGTTAGCGATTGGTTGAAATAGCCGAGGGTAAAATCGGGTAAGACTTTGGCCAATTCTACCTTCCGCTGTTTTTCGGCAATCACAATCTGTTGCCTGAAATAGGCAATGGCTGGATTTTCATGTAGAAGCGCAGTATCTCCGATAGAAATTTCGGGGGTTTCTGCTAAAAACCTGTCGGCAATTAAGGGTAAGCCACCACTACCAAGAAGCGTAGCCAGCTGTGCTTTATAAATTTCGATATCAGATCCGTTTTGGTCGAGCAGGCTCTGTACATCTTTAAGCTGTGTCTCTGCAGCCACCTTTTCAAGCAGGTTACCCTCTCCAGTTTTATACTTGAGCGAGGCCGATTTTACAAAACCCCTATAAATACTGTCTTGCTCAAACAGTAGTTTCTCTTTCGAATAAAGGTACTGAAGATTGGTATAAACCGTTTTGACCTGAAAGATAAGTTCGTTTTTACTGGAAGCGACCTGAAGCTGGCCAGCCTTGACACGTTCAGTACCTAATGCCGCATTTGCTGCAAAAAGCGTTGGGAAGGGAATATTTTGCGAAATGGTAATGTTGTTGTCGTTTTTAAACAGACTATTGTATTGTCCGTAAAGCATGGTTACCTCCGTTTTTGGCATTTCGAAAGCGCCTCTTCTAAGTGCCTGCTGCAGTTCTACACCAAGGTTAGCCCCGTTAATTGTCCGGTTGTTTTGGAGTGCCGAAGATACCGCCTGTTTTAGGGTTAACGAAGTTTGCGCCACAACAGGCTGCAATCCAAAAAACACGATGAATGTTACTATCATACCTGCTACGGGTGTTATTCTTACCTTTTTGCGGCCTATTTTTTCTATCCAGATATAAAGCACCGGAAGCACCAAAAGGGTGAGCAATGTTGCGGAGATGAGTCCACCGATAACAACTGTAGCCAGCGGTCGCTGCACTTCCGCACCGCTTCCACCAGAGATGGCCATTGGAAGAAAACCCAGAGAGGCTACAAGGGCCGTCATAATAACCGGCCGCAGCCTAACCGAGGTTCCTGTTCTGATAATTTCTTGCATATCTTTCATTCCTTCTTTTTTTAACCTGTTAAACTCACTGATGAGAACAATACCATTAAGCACCGCCACACCAAATAGTGCAATAAAGCCGATGCCGGCAGAGATACTAAATGGCATACCACGCGCCCACAGCGCGAATACACCCCCAATAGCGGATAAGGGGATTGCGGTAAAAATTAAAAGTGCATGTTTAATGGATGAAAAAGTAAGATAAAGCAACAGTAAGATAAGCAATAAGGCCAATGGCACAGCAATACTCAATCGTTTATTAGCAGCCTGCAGGTTCTCAAAAGTGCCGCCAAAGGTTGGATAATATCCTGGTGAAAACTTAACTTCCGCATCAATTTTTTGCTGAATTTCCTTTACGATACTTTCCACATCTCTCCCCCGCACATTAAAACCAACGGTAATACGCCGCTTTGCATCATCGCGTTGAATCTGGTTAGGTCCTTCCCTATATTGAATATCGGCCAGTTGTTCCAGCGGAATCTGGTTGCCGTTGGGTGCAGTAACAAACAGGTTCTTTACATCTTCAAGCGACTGCCGGTTTTCTTTTTCAAGGCGAACCACCATATCGAACCTTTTTTCGCCTTCGAATACCAGACCAGCCACTTCTCCGGCAAATCCAGAACGGATCGCGGTATTCACATCCTCAATATTTAATCCGAACTGCGCAATCTTTTCCCTATGAAATTTGATGATCACCTGTGGAAGTCCTGAGGCCTGTTCCACATAAATATCCTGGGCTCCTTTTATTTTTCTGGCTATAGTACCAATCTGTCCTGCGTAAGTACTTAGCTTCGAAAAATCTTCTCCATAAATCTTGATCACCACATCTTGCCTTGCGCCGGTCATAAGTTCATTAAAACGCATTTGGATGGGCTGTTGGAAGCCAAAAGTAACCCCAGGAATATACTGCTCCAGCTTGGCCTGCATCTTTTCTGCAAGCTCTTCTCTGGTTGAAGCTTTTGTCCAGTCGCCCTTATCCTTTAGGATAATGATCAAATCACAGGCTTCTACCGGCATCGGGTCGGTAGGAATTTCGCTGGAGCCAATCTTTCCGATGACCTCTTTTACCTCCGGAAAATTTGCTTTTAATACCTTTGCAGCCCGTGTAGCCGCTTCAATGGTTTGGGATAAGCTACTTCCGGTAAGCACCCTCGTCTCTACTGCAAAGTCGCCCTCTTCCAATGTGGGAATAAATTCGGCGCCCAGGTAATTGAAAATGATCAGCCCAAGCACAAATAACCCTACTGCAGTACCTATAACGGCCATTCTTGCCCGCAGTGCAAAATTGAGCATCGGCGTATATACACGTTGAAAAAAGGACATGATCCTGTCTGAAATATTTTTTTTCGTGCTAATGGTTTTGTTTAGAAACAGCGCACTCATCATCGGTACATAAGTTAACGACAAGATAAAAGCACCCAGGATAGCAAAAGCAACCGTCTGAGCCATTGGCCTGAACATTTTACCTTCTATACCAACCAATGCCAGAATCGGGAGGTAAACAATAAGGATAATCATTTCGCCAAAAGCAGCGCTATTACGAATTTTGGATGCAGATTCGAAAATCTCTGCATCCATTTCTTGCTGGCTTAACCTGTTTTTGTTTTTTCGGATACCCAGATGGTGGAGAGATGCCTCCACTATGATCACTGCCCCATCTACGATTAGTCCAAAGTCTATGGCACCAAGGCTCATCAGGTTTCCGCTGACGCCAAAAAGGTTCATCAGGCAGATGGCAAAAAGCATGGCGAGCGGAATAACCGAAGCCACAATCAATCCGGCGCGGAAATTTCCCAAAAGCATTACCAATACAAAAATCACGATCAGTGCACCTTCCGCGAGGTTTTTGGTTACTGTACCAATAGCACTGTTTACTAATTTGGTACGGTCGAGGAATGGCTCAATGACAACCCCCTCTGGAAGATTCTTCGCAATCTGATCCATCCGGGTTTTTACGTTTTCGATAACCTTTGATGAGTTGGCGCCCTTCAGCATCATCACTACCGCACCTACTACCTCACCCTCGTCGTTTCTGGTCATGGCACCGTATCTGGTGGCTGCCCCAATCCTCACTTCAGCCACATTTCGGATCAGCACAGGCGTACTATTTTCATTGGTCCGTACAACAATGTTCTCAATATCCTCCATACTATTAATCAGTCCCTCGCTCCTGATGAAATAGGCATTAGGTTTCTTATCAATGTACGATCCGCCTGTGTTCTGGTTATTTTTTTCAAGCGCCTTAAAAATATCGCTGATGGAGATATCCATGCTTCTGAGCTTATCCGGATTAATGGCAATCTCATACTGCTTGAGGTAGCCTCCAAAACTGCTCACATCTGCTATGCCTTCTACACCCAAAAGCTGGCGGCGAACAATCCAGTCTTGAATGGTGCGGAGCCCGGTGGCATCATATTTTTTTTCATATCCTTTTTTAGGGTGGATAACGTATTGGTAAATTTCTCCAAGTCCGGTGGTTAATGGTGCAATTTCTGGTGTACCAATGCCTTTTGGGATAGCGCGCTCTACCTCGGTAAGCCTTTCGCTGACCTGTTGGCGGGCCCAATAAATTTCTACATTTTCCTTAAATACCACCGTTACAACTGAAAGACCAAACCTGCTAAAGGAACGGACTTCTTCTATTCCGGGAATAGTAGCCATGGTTTGCTCCACCGGGTAGGTTACAAAACGCTCAATATCTTCTGCACCATTGCTCGGAGAGGAGGTAATAATCTGTACCTGGTTGTTGGTAATATCTGGAAGGGCATCTATAGGAAGTTGCCTAAGGGAGTATATACCCCAGGCGATGAGCGCCAGCATCATAATTCCCACCAGCAGTTTCTGCCTGATGGAGAACTGTATTATTCTGTTCAGCATGGTTGTTTAAATCAAAAATCAATAAATAGCAGGTCATCGTTGCGTTTCATGACGCAAAATCTGCAGGTAAGAAACTGTCCATTTCTTGGACAGCAATAAGATAAATTGATTAAACGAGTTGAGGCGGCTGCCAAATATCGATTGGTTGTTTTTTCAATGCCGAGCATTGGAAAACCGGGTATGGTTTCCGGAATACCGGAATAGTAAGATTTGTTAACTTTTCTGAAGGGAAGTGCTGACCAACCGAGCAGCAAGCACAGCTACAGATTGGTGGACAGGCTTCTCCATGTCCATGTTCAGCTTTTGGATGATTGCGCTGCAGAATGCTTTCGGTTTGAGACTTTGAAACCATATCTAACTTATCCTGGCAGGGCATTAGGCCCAGAAGGATCAGGTAAAGAGAAAAAAGGAATACAAAGTTTTTCACCAGAGGCAAATGTAATGATTTAAGTTTTTAATTTATAAAGCTGGTTTTTATTAAATCGCTATCCTTTCTTGATTGTGAAAAACCTATCTGCTAATTTATTAATTGATAACCATTTCAGATGAAAATTAATATCTTGTGGAATTAAATTAACGATCATGCTTCATCTCTCGTATGCTGTCGAAAACATTTTAAAACATCGAATTTGTTTTTAACCCCTGTAAGTTATTGGAAAATTTTAATTCATGTTACAGACTGATTTGTGCAGTATGGGAAGATTTGTAGAAATACTAACAAAATATATGTTATTAAGCGTAGTAGTAGTAGACTAAAAACCACATTTGAAGAGGTTGAAAAGATTATAAAAATTTCGTGTCAAATTATTTGGGATTTGAAGGTTTTATTGGGGAGCAATATGTTAAGCTTTGGGACTTCATAGTTTTGAAACCAATCCTATTATACTACTGGCATCAATTATTTATATTTAGAGGAACAAATGATCAACCAAAAAAATGCGCTAATCAACTAAAAATGGAACAAAGAAAACTATCTGAATTAACAAACGAAGAACTGTTGCAAGAAGCAAAGAAGAAGAAATCAGCAGCCATCATGAATGCATTGTTAATAGGATTTCTGGCTGGTATTATATTTTTTAGTGTGGCCAAAAATACTTTAGGCTTCTTAACACTCATCCCGTTATTTTTCATCTATAAATTGGTCAATAATTCTAAATATGATAATCGCGAATTAGAAAATCTCTTAAAAGAGAGGGGATTAAAGTAGTAGTTTCAAAAAAATTAATCCTCAATTTATCAACTGACAAACTGTTGTCACAGGCTGGTTTTAGTTTTGTTCTATTAAACAAAATATCAGCAGTTATGATTACCAAAAGCGAATTACTACAACACTGGTTAGGCCACAGAAAACTAACCCGAAAAACCATCGAAAAATTTCCTGAAAAAGAATTATTCGAATTTTCAGTCGGTGGAATGAGACCTTTTTCAGCATTAATTAAAGAGTTATTATCAATTGATGCTCCTGGTTTAAAAGAAATGATTACGAGAGAAACAACTCCTTTTAGTCATGATCTTCCATTAAATACCAAAGAAGAGATCCTAAAGAAATGGGATGAGGATACTACACAAATCGTGGAATACTTTAATCAAATAAATGAGGATCAGCTTCATGAAACAATTAAATTATTCGGGCAGTATGAATTTACGATAATTAGTCACCTCTTGTACTTCATTGATAACGAAATACATCACCGTGGTCAGGGCTTTGTGTATTTAAGGGCCTTAGGTATTGAGCCTCCATTTTTCTGGGACCGTTATTAAACAATAAAAGAGCTTAAATAGCTCTTTTATTGTTTATCCTCTTCAAACCAGATTCCATGATCTCTACCAGCTCATTATTTAAATGGGCTGGTTCTATAATTTCTGCTACATCAACATATTTTAAAAACCAGCGTACAAAAGAAACAAGAGGGAGAGAACAGTCGAAATGCATCAGCACAAAATCACCTGCAATTTTTTCTTCCTTAAATCCGAAAATCTGCCGGTCCCAATATAAAAAATGTGCATACTTCCGGTCCACCCTGATTTCGATTTTAATTATATTTTCGCATAGGTCTTTATCGCGGAATTCATTAATTGGCGGATGTGTAATGGTAAAGTTCTCCTGGAGCACCAAAACTTTTTTAATCCTATCTAATCTAAAATTGCGGTAATCTTTTCTTAAATGGCAATAAGCTAAAAGATACCAGAGATTGTGTTCGTAGAATACGCCTATGGGTTCTACAGATCTGCCTACCCTGTGGATATCCCCACTTTTAAGGTAATCAATATGGGTTATTTTTTTCTTTAAAGCACTATTGAGTAAAACATCGATAATGTTAGGCAGGTAATCATTGGATGTTAAGTTGTTTTTGAGGTGTATAGTATCTTCTAAGTGTAGGAAATCTCTTTTTTGATGTATCTGGAATGAACTTTTTATCTTAATCAGTGCTGCCTCAAAATGTTTTTTAACAAATTCGGTTTCATGTTTCTGCATTACTTTTTCGGCAACCATTAAGCTCAGAATTTCTTCCTGGCTAAACCGGGATGGCTGTAGCCTAAAACCTTCCATAATCGAATAACCAGATCCTGATTCATTTATGATCGGAATGCCTGCCATCTCCAAAGCTTTCAGATCCCTGTAAATTGTCCTTAAACTAATTTCAAAACGCTTTTGTAATTCTTCAGTAGTGACTACAGATTTAGACTGCAATAGAAAAAAAATCTGTAGTATCCGGTCAAATCTTTTGGTAATGTCCATTCGTTAAAAATGCAGGTATTTAATTTAACAGCTCATTAATCTATTTGCCCTTAGCGGGAAATAAAATTAATTAAGCTTACCACAAATTTAGCATACTTTGTGACAGCCTTATGTCAGCGATGATAGATCTTCGATGGGTTTAAAATTAAATAACAGCGCACTTAAATACCATAAAACCATCGCATCCACTTGATGATAATTGGTGAGTTTAAATATAGGAAATCGCTATAATCACTGTCCTGATCAAGCTAAAAACACATCCAAAATACAACATTGGCATATTTTGTTTCAAGTTTTTCTTAATGAAGACAGTATAAATGATCCAACCAAAAAAGGCAATAAAATAGCATGGAACTGCAAATAATAACATCAGCTTAAAATTGGTAATCAAATATAGCAATTAAAGCAACATCACAAATCATTTACACATACAGATACATTTAAAATTTTAAGCCGCTGATGTTAATCGACATGTAACTGACGACATTACCGATTAATCTTCTTTTTTACAGCTTTATGTTGCGTAGCCAATAATACACCACTGAGTGCTGCAGTTAAGAAAATGCCTTCACAAATCAATAAAGGTTTTTTCTTTTTAAAACCCCGATAAAAAGTATGCGCAGCCATTACGCCGAGGCCAACAAACTCTATATTGCGCTGTAACCTTTTGGATGAATCCTTATTTTTGATTAAAACTAGACGCAATAGCTCATCTATTAAACTGATGTTTTTGGAAACACCTTTTCTAATCTGCTTTTTGCTTGCCGAAGTACCCAGTTTTTTAGCAGCACTTTGTAATCCTGTCGTGGTAATCTCATTAATCAACCGTGTTTTAGTATCTTTTTTTTCCATATCGCTTTCCATAGGTCCTAATATTTCAACGCCGCTTAAGAGATATAGTTTTGATAAATTTGAAAAAGGTTGAATAGCCTTACACACCAAGGAAGCTCATATTTATTGAAAAGAAATAAGTGGCTCTTGTTTCTTCGAGGCCAGCAATCGCAACACTCGCTATAGTACCGATAAAAATTACTACCGTGAGTACAAATCTCTTTGAGAATAGTTTTCAGCATCATGCTAAGCTTGCTTTGAAAAATTACAGTGCAGAACGCTATAAATCCCAGCGCCTAAAAAATCAAATTAAATATCCAATCCCCGCTAATTAGCGTTTAATCTTCAAGATATGGGGCGATAGAAATCTTATGACAAAATCACCAGATCAATATCCTTCATTGCCAGATTTTTCAACAGTCCATTAAAAACCGCTGTACGTAAAATTACCTGAAAAATATTAAGGTGGGGTTTACCAATGCATATCGTGGTAACTTCTTTTTCAGTAGCGATATCGATAATGGTTTTAGTAATGGCGTTACTTTTTATTTTAATCACTTCGGCACCCAGTTCTGTAGCGAGTTTAAAGTGGTTAATCAAATGGCGTTGTTTATCCAGTTTAATCCGTTCCATACTTTCACTATCACTTTGCACATACAGCACCATCCATGGCGATCGGTAATACGAAGCCAGTCTTGCTGTTTTCCGGATGACTACTCCTGCAGTTTCGGCATTAGAAGAAATACAGGCCAAAAAGCGTTCAGGCCTAAGTTTAATTGATTTGGGAATTTCGGTCTGGATTTTCCGTTCTACCTGGTGCACCACTTCCTTTAAGGCCAATTCGCGCAGCTGAAGAATTTTATCCGATTGAAAAAAATTACCTAATGCCCTTTCAATTTTTGATTGATCGTAAATTTTGCCTTCTTTAAGGCGGGTAACCAGTTCGTCGGCCGTAAGGTCGATGTTTACAATTTCATCGGCAATCTCCAATATCTTATCCGGGATCCGTTCGGTAACAGCTATGCCTGTAATCTGCTCAATTTCTTCATTAATACTTTCCAGGTGCTGGATATTTACTGCAGAGATTACACTGATCCCTGCCTCAAGCAGATCGAAAACGTCTTGCCAGCGTTTGGTATTTTTACTGCCTTCGGCATTGGTATGGGCAAGTTCATCCACAATCACGATCTCAGGATGGCGGTTCAAGATCCCGTTCAGGTCCATTTCCTCGATTTCTTTGCCGCGATAAAAGATTTTCCGTCGTGGAATAAAAGGAAGGCCTGCAACAAGTGCTTCAGTTTCTGCCCTTTTGTGGGTTTCAACATAACCAATGCAAATATCTACGCCATTTCGTAACAATGCATGCGATTCCTGAAGCATACGGTAAGTTTTACCCACACCAGCACTCATGCCAATGTAGATTTTGAGCTTTCCGCGTCTGGATTTTTTAACCAGATCTAAAAAGTGCCTGACCGATTCTTCTTTTTGTTCTTCTTCCATCATTTTTACCAGGAAACATTCATTACTCCTTTTTCTATCAATATCGTAATTGCAACAATCATAACCAATGTAAATAATAAGATTATAAACCTAAAAGAGATCTTATGATAAAGCAACTTAAAGTATTTTTCTGTAGCATAACTTCTTTTTGCACCTGTTTTATTCCTTTTTATCGAATTCAATTTTCGCATCATTACTATTCCTGAAAACGCTAAAAAAAAGCTGAAGATGATTTCTATATAAGGATGCATTGTTTAGTACGAAATTTTTACAAAAGTTAATTTCATTTTAAAAATGTCGTCATTCCCGCGCACGCGGGAATCTTAATGAACTACGCATTTGCATTAAGATTCCCAATCAAGTTGGGAATGACGAACGCTTTGGTATGCTAAAACGATACCGCAATACTCGCCGTTAAACTTGCATTGCCGTTAACCGCAGCACCTTCCCTTGCAAAAATTTTGTCTTTGCTATCATAGGCTTTTCCTTCTAATCTCACAACAGCGTTTGCTATTGGCGAATAATCAAGATTTAAAGAATAACCTTTGGTTTTAAAACCTTGTGGCGTGCCGGTGGCAATAAAAATTCCGTTTTTATCATCATAATATTCAAACCTTCCGGCAACAGCCCATTTTGGGGCAAACTTATATTGTGCAATAGCTACCGGAGAAATGACTTCGTTTTTATCACTGCTGCCTTTCTGTTTTTGTTGCGTGCCGTAATCAAATCCAAGGGTTACGCCAAATTTATCGGTTAGCTGAAAAATTCCATAAATGTTATGGTAAAAACGATTAACCCTAACCGAATCGGCACCTTCTGTTCCAAGATAATTACTGTAGTTTACCGTAATTTTATCTGTCGGTTTCCAGGTAAGCTGAAGTCCGCCGGCAGGTTTATTATTTCCATTCTGGCGGGTAATGCGCTGCCATCCGTTGAGATACAATGCGGTAGCCGTAAATTTTCCATCTTTGGTACCATAAGTAATTTTCGCACCAGATTCGTAGTAAGGTGTATTTTCTGAAGCAATATTCCTGGTAAGTACCCAACAATCTTTCGAAACCGCACTTTCAAAACCGATATGCGAAGAAAAGATTCCCGCATCAATCCAAAGGTTTTCTGTTTTGGATAATTTTACCCCGGCATTGGCCTCTAAGATATTTTTTAGTACGCCAGGCTCGGCAGCCAGGTTGGCATTGGCATAAGTTCCTGCCATCACCGCTAAATTAGCCCTGATCATTCCGCTATCATACGCTGTCTTAATAAAGCCAAGGTTCAGGTTTACTTCGTTTGTGCGGTTATGCGAATAAATAAAACCAGGACGGTTATGGTCTGCAGGTTTGTTAAAATCGTATCCGTAGTAGGCTTCAAGGTAACCTGTTACTTTAATCTTAGGTTCTTCCTGTGCTTTTGCAATAAATCCTGTTGTAAGTGAAGCGGCAAGTAATAGTATTTTTTTCATTTTATCTGATTGTTTTTATTGGGCAAAGCCTAAGGCCTAGGCTATTTGCACCCAGACCTTGAAGCATTACCGTTGTTATTGTTTTGGGAAATAATTTGTTATAAACGGTCGTCATCTCGATCCGATAGCTATCGGATGAAACGCAGTGGAATGGAGAGATCTTTAAATGGGTAGTAATTAGATCTCTCCACTAAGGTCGAGATGACGACACTTCTTAGAACTGCTAACTAAAGTGCATCAAGTGCGAGATTTAATTTCAACACATTTACTGATGAAGGGCCAAATAAACCCATAAATGGTTTAAGTGTATTCATGGCCACCAGTTCTTTCACTTTTTTAACATCGATTTTACGGGCTGCTGCAACCCTGTCAACCTGAATAGCAGCACCTTGCGCTGAAATATTTGGATCAAGTCCGCTTCCTGATGCAGTAACCATATCGGCAGGGATATCTGATTTTTTAATGCCCGGATTGTATTTCAATAAAGTATCAATACGCGATTGCACCTCTTTTAAGTAATCGGGATTAGATGGCCCTTTGTTTGAACCTGCAGAACCCGCTGCATTGTAGGCCACAGCTGATGGTCTTCCCCAGAAATATTGAGGTTTGGTAAACGACTGACCCAATAATGCATAACCTACTGTTTTACCATTTTTGGTGATTTTTTCTCCTCCCCCGTTTCCTTTAGACATTTTACCTATAAAGGCAACGGTAACCGGATATATCACGCATAACAATACCAATAATACTAGTGTTAAGCGGATGGATTGAATGATGTACTTCTTCATCTTTTTATTTTTTTAAATTCTTATTCGATTCGTCATTCCCAACTTGATTGGGAATCTTCAAGCGCCTGCATTAAGATTCTTCGCTGCGCTCAGAATGACATTTATACAAATAGGCCAACCAATAAATCAATTATTTTAATCCCTATAAACGGAGCCACTACACCACCAATACCGTATATAAAGAGGTTTCTGCGTAATAAAGCAGTTGCACCAATTGGCTTGTAAGCCACACCTTTTAGGGCCAACGGAATCAGGATTGGAATAATGATGGCGTTAAAAATCACGGCTGACATGATTGCTGATTCTGGTGAATGCAAGCCCATAATATTCAGGCTCTGCAAGGCAGGAATTGATGCGATAAACAAAGCCGGAACGATTGCGAAATACTTGGCCACATCATTCGCAATGGAAAAAGTGGTTAATGTACCGCGGGTAATCAACAATTGTTTACCGATTTCTACGATCTCAATCAGTTTGGTAGGGTCATTATCTAAATCAACCATGTTCCCTGCTTCTTTTGCAGCCTGTGTTCCACTGTTCATGGCTACACCCACATCGGCCTGTGCCAAAGCAGGCGCATCATTGGTACCATCACCCATCATCGCTACCAGCTTACCAAGGGTTTGTTCATCTTTAATGTAATTCATTTTATCCTCAGGTTTAGCCTCAGCAATAAAATCATCAACACCCGCTTTCTCTGCGATATATTTAGCTGTCAATGGGTTATCTCCGGTAACCATAACTGTTTTTACGCCCATTTTCCTTAAGCGCTCAAAACGTTCGCTGATACCTGGTTTAATAATATCCTGTAATTCGATTACGCCAAGGGCTTTTTCATTCTCAGCTACCACTAAAGGTGTTCCACCATTGGTGGCGATGGCTTTTACATGGTCTTCAATATCAGAAGGGAAGTGATTTCCAGCTTTTTGCACCATATTCCTGATCGAATCAAAAGCACCTTTTCTGATCCTTTTACCATCTACGGTATCCAATCCGCTCGAACGGGTTTCGGCAGTAAACTTGATAAATACAGATCCTTCTGGTGTTCCGGCAGATTTAACACCCTGCTCAGCGGCCAGTTCGATAATCGATTTTCCTTCCGGGGTTTCATCGGCCAACGAGCTTAATACGCAGGCATCGGTAAAAGCTTTAATGTTTACGCCTGCTGTAGGATAAAAATTGGTTGCTTTACGGTTACCAATGGTGATGGTTCCGGTTTTATCTAAAAGCAGTACATCAATATCTCCAGCAGTTTCTACGGCTTTACCCGATTTTGTAATCACGTTCGCCCTTAAGGCCCTGTCCATCCCTGCAATTCCAATAGCAGATAAAAGTCCGCCGATAGTGGTTGGGATTAAACATACAAACAGGGAGATCAACGCTGCAATGGTTATTGGTGTATTGGCATAATCAGCAAAAGGTTTCAAGGTTACGCATACAATAATGAATACCAGGGTAAAACTGGCCAACAGAATGGTTAATGCTATCTCGTTTGGTGTTTTCTGACGTGATGCACCTTCCACCAAAGCAATCATTTTATCTAAAAAACTTTCTCCCGGAGCTGTACTTACCTGAACTTTAATCTCATCAGATAAAACTTTTGTTCCGCCGGTTACCGAAGACTTATCACCTCCTGATTCGCGGATTACCGGGGCAGACTCACCAGTAATGGCCGATTCGTCAATAGTAGCAATACCTTCAATAATCTCTCCATCTGTTGGAATGGTATCGCCGGTCTCACAAATAAACACATCTCCTTTTTGTAACTGGTTGGATGAACGGATTTCGATCGTTCCGTTGGCCAAAAGCACTTTAGCTGGCGTTTCTTCTCTTGTTTTACGAAGACTGTCGGCCTGTGCTTTACCTCTTGCCTCTGCAATGGCTTCAGCAAAGTTTGCAAACAGAACAGTAAGCAATAAAACTAAAAAGATGAAGAAATTGTACAAAGGCGATCCTTGTCCGCTATGGCTGAAAGAGTATACGGTAACGTAAGCCATTACCAACGTTCCGATTTCTACGGTAAACATTACCGGGTTCCGTACCATTACCCTTGGATCAAGCTTAATGAAGGATTGTTTTAGTGCGGTCTGCACTAAGGCAGGTTCGAACAATTTATTATTGGGTTTCATTATATGTTTATTTAAGCATGGTAAAATATTCTGCCAAAGGGCCTAAAGCCAGGGCAGGAAAATAAGAAAGTGCATTTAACACGATGATTACAGCAAAAGTCATCAGTGCAAAGGTTTTGGTATCTGTTTTAAGCGTACCGGCCGATTCAGGGATGAATTTTTTGGCTCCTAGTAATCCAGCGATAGCAACCGGGCCAATAATCGGTAAGAAACGGCCTAAGAAGATTACAATACCAGTGGATAGATTCCAGAATATATTATTATCCCCCAATCCTTCAAATCCTGAACCATTGTTGGCATTTGATGATGTCATTTCATACAGCATCTCAGAGAATCCGTGGAAACCAGGATTATTGAGCCAGCTTTTAGGTTGAACAGCCCAGGCAGCATTGCCATGACTAGTGAAGATGTAGCTTGCAATGGCTGTACCGGCAAGGATCAAAAACGGACTCAACAAAGTGATAATTGCCGCAATTTTGATTTCTCTTGCTTCTACCTTATGTCCTAGAAATTCCGGTGTTCTGCCTACCATGAGCCCCGAAATAAATACAGCAACGATCAGGTAGATGAAATAATTCAATAAACCAACACCGCAACCACCATAAAATGAGTTGATCATCATTCCAAGTAACTGCCAGGTACCCGACATCGGCATGGTACTATCGTGCATACCGTTTACAGAACCCGTAGAAATAATCGTAGTTACCGTTGACCAATAAGCAGAGGCAGCAGGACCGAAGCGGACTTCTTTTCCTTCCATTGCTCCTGTAGTTTGTGAAATACCCATTTTTGCCAAAGCTGGATTTCCGCCCAGTTCTGAGCTAAGCATAGGGATGAGCAGCATAAACAAACCAATGGTCATGACCCCAAAAATGGTCCAGGCCAATTTTTTCCTGCGGATAAAATAACCAAAAGCAATTACCATGGCAATCGGAATAATGACCTGAGCAATCAACTCAACCATATCGGTAAAGTAACTTGGGTTTTCAAAAGGATGTGCCGAATTGGCTCCAAAATAGCCTCCGCCATTTGTACCTAAATGTTTGATCGCAATCATTTGAGCAGCCGGTCCTCTCGAAACATTAACCGTATCGCCCTGTAGAGAAATGAATTTATCTTTACCATCATAACTTGCAGGTGTACCGCTAAAAGTTAAGATTAAGGCCATTACAAATGATAAAGGCAATAATAAACGGGTAATGGATTTCACAAAAAATTCCCAGAAATTACCAAGTTCCGTTGTTGTTTTATCTCTAAAAGCTTTAAAAAGAACTACAGCGGCGGCAATACCTGTTGCAGCACTCACAAACTGAAGAAACATCAGCACATATTGTTGGGTAAGGTAACTTACGCCACTCTCGCCTGAATAGTGCTGGAGATTACAGTTGGCAACAAAGCTGATAATGGTGTTAAAAGCAAGATCTGGTGTCATTCCAGGATTCCCATCCGGATTGAATGGAAGCTTATCCTGAAAAATAAGTACAAAAAAACCATAAAACAACCATAGTATATTAATGGTAAGCAGTGCTTTCAACTGCTGTTTCCAGTTCATTTGTTCTTTGATATTGATTCCGGAAAGCTTGTAAATACCAGTTTCCAATGGTTTTAAAAAATCTGTCCAGACTTTTTCTCCTGCAAAAACCTTGGCCAGGTATTTACCCAAAGGGATGGCGATAACCAGGGTGAGCAGAAATGTGGCAATAATGCCTGTTAATTCAGTATTCATTTCTTTAATTTGTTAAATACTCCAATAGAAGGAGGTAAGGATTAAAATTTTTCGGGTTTGATCAGCACGTAAATCATATAGATAAATACGGCGATGGCGATAATAAATAATGCGATCATAGTGTTAGATTTTTTCGAACCAGTTTATCGATTTGTAAGTAGCCCAGCAGAGCAGCACCAGGATTAAAAAAAGTAATATTGTCATGATTGTAATGATTTTACAGGCCAGTAACCAACTCTTATACCACAAAAAAAATAAATCAATTAAACAACTGATAAACAGAATGTTAAATAAAAAATCCATACCTCAATCATAATCAGGCATAAAAAAACCCTTCCGTTTTGGAAAGGTTTTTTTCATATTGGTGGCCGTAATTATGCTAAGCTGATTGGCCATGCAGGCATAAAAGCTATTTATTCATATTTACTAAATACGAAGCTTTTTTGTTCTTCAGTCGCTCACCTAAGGCCCCCATTCATTTGCAAAGCACCTTTAAATTGGATATACGCATTGGGTTTATCTGGTTTATGTCCAAAAGCTTCTCGCCAAATTATTTATGAATAAGTAAATGAATAATAATCGTTATAATGACGATTATTATTTAAATTAGAAAAAAATTCTAACCAAAATCATCACTTCTTATAAAGCCGGAATAGTTTTGTTGCTGATGCTTTAATTGAATTTAACAATTAACTTTTAACAGAAAATGGAAAGAAAATCCTGGCTTTTTGCCGTACTCATCTTACTGGCTACTAATGTATTTGCTACAAATAAAAAAATAGCCAACGAGCCCGATTCTGCATATTTATTTGCTTACAATGCAAACGGACTTCGGTTTGCCTGGAGTTTAGATAAACAGAGCTGGACGCCGATAGGAAATGATTATACCTTTTTAAAAAGCGACTATGGACGATGGGGAAGCGAAAAAAAAATGATAACACCTTTTCTTATCCAGGGCAAAAACGGACTTTGGGTATGTATCTGGAGCCTAAACGACCACACATTACAATTTGCCACCTCAAGTTCAAAAGATCTTGTAAACTGGAGTCCGCAAAACTATCCTTATGTAAAGCAAGGTAAAAATGTTTTACGTCCAATTATTAAATATGATGGTAACCTTGATGAATATATTGTAACCTATGCGGATGCAAACGAAAAATATTTCCAAACCAAAACTAATGATTTAAGCCATTACAGCCCTGCAAAAGAAGTCGCAGCTTCAGCTTATATTAATGGTGGTACATCGGTTAATCTACCCAATATAGGTAATGGCCAGGTATACCGTTTACCATGGAAAGTTATTTTGGGCTTAAAAAAAGCATATGAATTAAAAGATTATAAAAACAAACAGGATAGAGAAAGCACTAAGGATGATGCACAGCGTTTTGCCGGGCTTAAAAATGTGGAGGCAAAAATAACTTTCCAACCCGATAAAGCAAAAGCGATCAGTAATATGCTCACAGGTGTGTTTTTCGAAGATTTAAACTATGCAGCTGATGGCGGTTTATATGCAGAGCTCATTCAGAACCGCGATTTTGAATATCATCCGCGTGATAAAGAATATAACGATAAAAGCTGGAACAGCAGTTATGCCTGGACATTGAAGGGCGATCGTGCAACCATGAAAATAGATTCGATTTCGCCAATTCATCCCAATAATCCGAAGTATGCAGTTTTGGATATCCCCCTTGCCGGAGCATCCATTCTTAATGGTGGTTTTGATGGAATAGCATTGAAAAAAGGCGAAACTTATGATTTTTCATTATCAGCAAAGTTATTGAATATAAAAAAGATGAATCTCGAAGTAAGGCTGGTAAGTGATAAACACGGAATTTTAGCTAAATCAAATTTAAACATCACTTCAAACAACTGGAAAACAGCAGCCTTAACTTTGGTATCTTCAGCAGACGTGACCGATGCAAAGCTCGAAATTGTGATGGCTAATCCAGGGCGTATTGCAATTGATATGGTTTCGTTGTTCCCAAAGAATACTTTTAAAGGCCGTAAAAATGGTTTAAGGGCAGATCTGGCTCAAACCATTGGAGATATACGCCCTCGTTTTGTGCGTTTTCCCGGCGGTTGCCTTGCACATGGTGATGGCATTGCCAACATTTACAAATGGAAAAACTCAATCGGCCCTTTAGCTGAACGTAAACCAGACCGAAACCTTTGGGGTTATCATCAGACTATGGGACTCGGTTATTATGAGTATTTCCAGTTCTGTGAAGATATTGGTGCTGCACCCGTTCCGGTAATAGCTGCCGGTGTACCTTGCCAGAATTCGGCTACAGGTGGTGGTGGCCAACAGGGTGGCATCCCAATGAGCGAAATGGATCAATATGTACAGGATATAGTAGATTTAATAGAATACGCCAATGGCGATATAAAAACCCAATGGGGTAAGAAACGTGCCGAAGCAGGTCATCCAAAACCATTTAACCTGAAGTACGTAGGTATTGGCAATGAAGACCAGATTACAGAAGTATTTGCTGAACGGTTTACGATGATTTATAAAGCATTGAAAAAATTGCATCCCGAAATTACCGTGATCGGTACTGCAGGTCCATTTTTTGAAGGGACTGATTATGAAGCTGGCTGGCAAATTGCATCGAATCTTAATGTTCCCATTATTGACGAACATTATTATCAATCGCCTGGTTGGTTTATCAATAATCAAAATTTTTACGACAGTTACGATCGGTCTAAATCTAAAGTTTACCTGGGTGAATATGCGGCGAGTTTACCTGGTGGTAATAGAACAAACCTGGAAACTTCACTTGCTGAAGCATTGTATCTTCTTTCACTGGAGCGCAATGGTGATGTGGTAAGCATGGCGTCTTATGCCCCACTTATTGCTAAAGAAGGGCATACGCAATGGAATCCTGATCTTATTTATTTTAACAATGCGGAGGTAAAACCTACAATAGGCTATTTTGTACAACAATTATACGGACAAAATGCAGGTAACGAGTATATTCCATCAACCGTGGTTCTTTCTTCAAACCAGGAAAACGCAAATAAGCGGGTGGCTTGTTCGATGGTTAAAGATGCTAAAACAGGAGATTTGATAGTTAAACTGGTTAACCTACTTCCGGTAACCGTAAAAACCTCGCTTGATTTCAATCAGCAACAGCTCGGAAAAAATGCCATTAAAACGATACTTACTGGGAACCCGGATGATAAAAAAGCTGTTCCAATTATTACAAATATCAGTACTGAGGCAACCAGACAACTCGAACTCCCCGCCTATTCATTCACCGTTTTAAGATTTAAAGCAAAGTAGTTTTAATTAATAGGAAATAGAAAACCCATTTACAATTTATGCAATATAAAATACTATTGCAATTAAGGATGCACAATCTGATCAGACAGTGCATCCTTTTTAACTCATACTGAACCAATAAATCGCTGCGTTAAGATTAGAAATTTGTATTGACAATTAATTGGCTTCTGCCGGAATCAATAAAATCAAGTGGAATAATACCAAATTTACCATGGGTGTTATTGGTAAAAAAGGTTGTAATTTTTGGGTTTACCGAATTCGACACCGTAGTAATACTTGGAATACTGAATACACCAGCTTTATAACCACTTGCATAGTTCAGGTAAAGTTTATTTGAAGTATCATTTTTGGCTTCATTTAACAAGGTTTCTATTCTCGTCCACTTGGTATTTACATCATTAACATTGTAAAAATCCTGAACCTTTAAATTTGCAGCAGCATTATTGATATCAAAAGTGGTATTATCTGCCCATGCAGTTGCATCGATCCCTTTTGATGACGATCCTGAAAATCTTCTCAACAACCTGATTTTCCCACGGATACTGCCCAAAGTGGGAATGTTGTTTCCCAAATCCCACTTGCCGGGATTTTGCTGTACATAACTGTCGAATGTTTGTTCGAAAGAACGGCTATTGTTCGATGGGGTATGTTCTTCTTTTACGCTCATAATAATGGCTTCTGTTGGGTGAGTGTTCAGGAAATTGATACAGGCATTCAGCACATCATTAAAATTAAGATTTTGATAAATGGCTCCATGATGAATGGCAAAAGCGTTGTCGATGTGCCTGCAGCGGATATCAAGGTAACGTACGCCTGCATTTAACTGATCGGAAATGCTCAGGTTCTGACATTTAGCCGTACCTGAAACAGGTTCGATCGTAGCGCCGGAATCGTGCGTACCTGGGATAGAAATGAGTGCTATGCTGTTTTGATCGGCAAGTACGCTCATCCAGTTATTAAGCGAAAAACTTAATAAAGCCGCATTTGGATTTACATTTTCTTTGAGTTTTGGTCCGGAAAATTTTTCAGTTTCTTGTTTTTCTTTTTTACAGGCGCTAAAGGTAAGCACCAGGGCCACAAAAAGTGGTAGTTGTAATTTTCTCATAGTTTTTTTAAGATTGATGATTTATTTGGTTCAGGTTTAATAAAACTAGTAAAATGATTTACTAAATCGATATACCATGAATAATTTCATAATTAATTAATATTGATTGGCTAGTCACACGATCTATTTCGTATTGACGTAACGAAATAGTTATATTGCAGCATCAAATTATAATGAACATTTTTACAAAAAACAATCTCAGCAAACTGTCTTCATTACTTTTCAAAAAGCAATGTGTATTTGCTGTTTATCTCATACTGGCTTTAGTAGCTGGTTTTAAACAATATCATCACCATTCTTATAACAATTATCTGATTTTTAAATATGTATATTGGCATACCGTCGATTTACAGCATTTATACAATAATTATCCGGAATATAGAGACAGTAACCACTACGGACCTATATTTTCAATTTTCATAGCGCCTTTTGCTTTATTACCTGATGGATTGGGCTGTATACTGTGGAATATAGCCAATGTAGCCATATTACTTTGGGGAATTTACAGCCTACCCATATCACTTAACAAGCGAACCATAATTGCATGGATCTGCGCACATGAAGCCTTAACCGCACTCTTCAGTTTCCAGTTCAACATTGCATTAACAGGATTAATATTACTCAGTTTCTCCCATCTGATTAAAAAGAAAGAAGTACAATCTGCTTTTTTTATTGCATTAGGCACATTGATCAAACTTTATGGCATTGTTGGATTGGCATTTTTCTTCTTCACTAAAAATAAGTTAAAATTTATCATAGGCGGCTTAATTGCTTTTGCAGTACTCTTTATTTTACCGATGGTAATTTCATCTCCGGCATTTGTAATTCAATCATATAGCGACTGGTATCATTCCCTGGCCCATAAAAATGGCCTAAATGCATCATTAACCTCATTTCAGGATATTTCTTTAATGGGAATCGTTAGAAGAGCAACAGGAAACGTAAACATTCCCAATCTCCCATTTTTATTAGTTGGTCTGATATTATTTGCTTTGCCCTATCTACGGATTAAACAATATAAACATGTTGGCTTCAGGTTAATGTTATTGGCATCGACACTTATTTTTACCGTTATATTTAGCAGCGGTTCCGAATCGCCAACCTATATTATCGCTTTTGCGGGCGTTGCCATTTGGTTTATGGTGCAGCAAAACCCAAAAAAATGGTGGATAATAGCCTTGTTTATTTTTGCGTTTATATTAACCAGCTTATCGCCAACGGATATTTTCCCCAGGCCGGTTAAAGAATTTATTCGTCTATATTCGCTTAAAGCCCTACCTTGCGTTATCATTTGGCTAACCATAATCTATCAAATGATGAAAGAAGATTTTGAGTCTTATCTGATTGCCGATAATGAATAAATTAGTTTCTATAGTAATTCCTGCCTACAACGAAGCCGATAATATTTTTGTAATTGCCGAAAGTATTAAAAAAGTTTTTTCGTCCATCAATTATAACTACGAAATTATCCTGGTGGATGATGGTAGTGCCGATCATACACTCGAAAAAATTAAGGACTACGCCTCAACAGCAAATAATATATTTTTTCTCGAATTTTCTAAGAATTTCGGTCACCAATTGGCTGTTAAAGCTGGCATGGACCATGCTTTTGGCGATTGCGTAATTTCTATGGACTGCGATATGCAACATCCTCCAGAATTGATTCCCGACATGATTGCAAAATGGGAAGCGGGTTATGAAGTAGTTTACACCATTCGCGAAGAAGATAAAAATTTATCAAAAGGAAAAAGAAGCTCTTCAAGTCTGTTTTATAAAGTATTAAATTGGCTTTCTGATATTGATTTGGAACCTGGCGCAGCTGATTTTCGCTTACTTGATCAAAAAGTTGTCAATGTTTTCAGGAATTTTCACGAAAACGAACCTTTTCTACGCGGTTTGGTGAAGTGGCTTGGTTTTAAACAGTTTGCCATTCGTTATCATCCAGCAGCACGCTTTTCGGGAAATAGCAAATATACTTTGAAGAAGATGATGAGGCTGGCACTACATGGCGTTACTTCATTTAGTATAAAACCATTATATTCGGCAGTCTATTTAGGTTTTATTCTCTCCTTTGCCTCTGTACTATATATCCCTTATATTATTTACGCATTTGTAAATCATGTAGAAGTTTCTGGCTGGGCATCCGTAATTATGACTATTGTCTTCTTTGGAGGATTACAGCTTATTATCTTGGGCATAATAGGTATTTACGTAGGAAAAATGTTTATGCAAACTAAAAACCGTCCGAATTATATCATCCGTTCATCCAATATTCAACAAAAATAAATGGTACTGTTAAGTTTTGATATCGAAGAGTTTGATATGCCTTTCGAATATGGAAAAGATATTTCTTTTGAAGATCAGATTGCCATTTCGAAAGCAGGTACCATGGCCATTTTAGATATCCTGGATAAATACAGTGTAAAGGCCACTTTTTTCTGTACCGTTACTTTCGCCGAAAATATCCCCGATCTGATTAAACGAATTACCGAAACTGGACACGAACTCGCTTCACATGGCTACTATCATTCTGATTTTAAACCAGAGCATTTACTTCAATCAAAACTAAAACTAGAAGAACTTTCGGGTAAAGAAATTACAGGTTACCGCATGGCGAGAATGATGCCTGTTGATGAAAAGGAGATCGAGAAAGCCGGATATACCTACAATACTTCCATTAATCCAACTTATTTGCCAGGGCGTTATAATAATTTTAATATTTCACGAACGCATTTTATTAAAGATAACGTTTTGCAAATTCCTGCTTCCGTTAGCCCATTAATTCGTTTTCCGCTATTTTGGCTCTCTTTTCACAATCTGCCTTTAGGCATTTACAAAACTATAGCCAGCTGGACTTATAGAAAAGATAAATACCTGAATATCTATTTCCACCCCTGGGAGTTTACCGATTTAAAAGATTTTGAGCGTTTTGGTTTCCCTGGTTATGTAAGTAAAAACACAGGAATAAAAATGATTGAACGCATGGAAGCGCTTATCTCGTGGATGAAGGTGAAAAATTATCAGTTTGGGACCTTTCAGGAGTTTATTAAAACCCTGAAATCTTAGGTTTTTAATAAATTTATTTTTTCGTTTGACATTCAGGGCATTTTCCGGAGTGTTTAGCCCCGGGCGAAGCGGCATCCCCGAAGCATAGCGAAGGGATATAGCGGAGCACGGGAACAAACCTAAATAGTTGTAATGCCTTTGCGCTTCAAAAAAACTAAAAACCTCTTTTTTATTTATACGACTCTGCCAATTTAAGTGCGTTATAAGCATTTACAATCCCTCCGCTCACACATATTTCGCTAAAAAGCACACGGGTATTCTCCCCTCTATCATTCTTGTATTTGATCTTATGTGCTACTTTCGAAACAGATTTCATAATGATTTCTCTCACTTGAGCGGGTGTCAATTCCGGATAATAGCTTAAAATCAGACCGGCCAAACCAGCTACAACCGGCGATGCCATACTTGTTCCATCAGCCTCTTCATATTTGTTATCTGGCACCGTCGATTTGATCAAAAACCCTGGAGCAAAAACATCAACGCTGTACTTGCCATAATTAGAGAAATCGGCTTTCAGATTATCATCATCTTTATAAGCACTTGCACCTACTTCAATCCAGTTATTGGCATGGGGTAGATTAAACTTTGCTGAATCTACTGGCATAGGCTTTACAAATGGAGATCGGTTATAAGGTGGCCTCATACCCATTCCATTATTTTGTGCCATTGGCTTAGGTGGTGTAAAATCGGGCTTGCTGGGTTTTTTATTGGCTTCCTTATAAGTTTCTGCCTCTTTACTGTCAAAAAACTTATTGGGAAAATTTTCTTCAATATCGTTATTCTGATTGTCGTTTCCGGCTGCATGTACCAACAATACACCTTTAAGTTCTGCATATTTAACCGCAGAATCTACGGCTTTTTTATCCCACTTGTAACTTTTACCAAAACTCATGTTAATTACCCTGGCGCCATTATCAACTGCATACCTGATGCCGTTAGCCACATCTTTATCTCGTTCATCGCCGGTGGGTACGACCCTAATAGCCATAATACTGACGTGATTGGCTACCCCCAAAATACCGGTCGAATTAGTACGATCAGCGCCAATAATTCCAGATACGTGCGTACCATGAAAAGCATCCGGACCTTTAACATCGTTGTTTCCATAATCTTTTTGGTACGGATTGCTATAATCATCGCCAACCAGTTCCGCGCGCATGTCATATTTAGGATTTAGATTGTACTTCAGCATCGCATCATATTGCTTGTACCCCTCCTTTATGCTCTTATAAAACTTCTCGAAACTTCCATCTTCCTTAACTCCTTTTCTGATGATCGTTTTTACCTGTTCTTCAGTTTCATCATCAGCTTTATACCGATCAATATCATCCATCGTCGGGATTTCTTTTTTATTGATCTTAGCCACAGAATCTAAAACTTTGTTAATGGCAATCAAAACAGAAAAAGTATTACTGGCATCTTCATATTTTTTACCGAAATCGCCAACCATTTTCTTATAAAGTTTAAATTCTTCTTTTTGCGTACTATCTAAAGGAGTTAGATTCGTTGTTGATTGATATTTTGGAGTATAAATTCTTAACAAACGAACCAGTTCTAAATTATCGAATTCCAGATTGCCCTTTTTAGAACCGATAAAATTCCAGCCATGAATATCATCAATATACCCATTGCCGTCATCGTCTATTCCGTTTCCAGGAATCTCTTTTTTATTCGTCCATAAAACACTTTGCAAATCAGGATGATTGATATCTACACCACCATCAATTACCGCCACAATAATTTTTTGTTTAGGTTGTTTATCCTTTAGAATTTCACGATAAGCCTTCTCCGTGCTAATACCGAAATATCCATTCTCCTGTAAATCGAGATTAAACCAATTTGCAGGTAATTGTACATTCTTACTTTGCGCAAAACCGCTAAAATTTAAACACAAAATAAAAGCAAGAAAAGTTAATTTCTTAAGATTCACATTCATCATCATAATATGTACGTAATACTACAATAATACGGTTTTATTACTTTCAGGATGAAAGTTTTCACATCTTTTAACAAGCCAAATCAATCTGTTTTGAACTATAGTTTCTTGTATGTATAGTTTGGGTTCTTTCCTGCTGTGCGCTTAAAGATTTCAAAAATATAATTTGTTGTTTTTTTGGAGCGCAGTTTCCTGTTCATTTAGGTTGGGTTCCGTCCTGCTGTACGTTTTACTCCGCCAATGAAGAATTGGCTCCGTGCTCACTACCATCAGGGCTATTTAACCTGGGATGGAGCTTGATGGAAGATGGAAAACGGATGATGGAATGCTGTATTCTTCATTACCTGCAGCCTTAATTATCCCCAAATTACCGTCATTTCGAGCGCAGTGAAACGGAGAAATCTATATAGATCTCTCCGTTTCACTGCGTTCCAGTCGAGACGATATTTTTTTGAGTATCCCACGGGTAGCAGAGTGCATTATCTTCAGCCCTAAAGTCTATAAACTAAGAAAACCCTTCGACATTTCTGCTGAAGGGTTTCTTTTTAAGATCTGGCACCGACCTACTCTCCCACGTGTTACCGCAGTACCATCGGCTCTGGTGGGCTTAACTTCTCTGTTCGGAATGGGA
>Ga0163162_10000058_pt1 | contig 108298 bp, 88 predicted proteins | sample S55metaG_FD_115310 | JGI IMG/M metagenome (GOLD analysis project Ga0163162, IMG submission 115310) | Switchgrass rhizosphere microbial communities from Kellogg Biological Station, Michigan, USA - S5-5 metaG | ecosystem: Host-associated > Plants > Roots > Rhizosphere > Soil | place: USA...
CCGAACCTGTATCGGTGGCGCTTTTGCCATGTTTTGCAAAAATCTCTGTTTTTGCTTCTTTACTTAAATACATTACTTGAATAATATTAAAGCGTTAATACTTTTGTTAATTGAGGTGCAAAGGTAATGTTTGTTTCTTGATAAAAGAAATAATTATTCAATAATAGTTGATTGGGTTAAGTGGTTGATTAAGTGAGTGTTTATTATTACTCATTTGGGCGTTTTAACACGCTATCCGCTCATACTACGCTGGCGTTAGCCACTTGGCCGGTATCCGCTCCTATCGTTAACGCAAACAGTTTTAATTATTATCAGCTTCCCGCTATGATGGCTTTTGCTTTTTCAAGTAATTCGTCCCGCCCCACCTTTGTTCCATCAATGGTGGGTTTTACTTGTACGTCTATCTTGATACCTTTGCGCTGAGTCTCGGTGCCATCTGGGTACAAAACGCCAAGTCCTGATATCATAGTGGTAATTTTTCCCGGTAGCGTTATCTGTGATACATTACCATCAGCCCCGGCAGTAGTGCTGCCAATGACTGTTACGTTAGGGGAGCTTTGAAAAGCCATTGTCGTATATTCAGCCTGGCTTTGTGTTTGTTCGTTAACAATCACTACTACTTTACCCTTATAACTATTTTCAGGTTTTATATTCAGAGGCTCACCTGTAGAGAAAAGCCCGGGATGAAAAATGCTTCCCGATGTGAAATAAACAAATTTTGCATCTCCTGTTTTGATAAATGGCACAAAAGTGAATGGCATAAATTCCGAAGGGTAACAACGCATGTCGACAATAATACCTTTTGTAGTTTTAAACATATCTTTTATCGCCGGTAAATCCTTGTTATGATATTTTCCCGGAAAAATATAGCCTATGTCGTTATTGATCAGATGGAAACCGGGTTCGTTGGGATGTGGATTAACCAATAAAGCAATATTCAGATTGCCGTATGCCATACCCTGCTGGCTTATTTTCAGTATCTGTCCATCGCGTTCCACAACAAATTTAAAATCAGGCTCTTTGCTTCTCAATAGATATTCACGGGGCATATCACGCAATTGCGTTTCGTAATTGGATGCGGCCGTAATTGGCAGATATTTCCTGATCAGCGAATCAATCTTTATGCCGTTGATGCTTTTTATCACGTCGCCAACCTTTATATTATTCTTCACGTTAAGAGTGTCGTTATAATAATCAATAACGACCAGTTTGTTTTCAATAAATTTTGCCATAAAGGGCGGTGAATATTTCCCGCGATACTCACTTAATCCTTTAGGACTGCTCCAGATATTCGCATGCGAATCATGAACGTTGCTAATGAGTGCCATAGCAGCCAGATCATAATCGATAGCATCTTTTGCATTGACAAACCGGGAAATGTAAGCCGGTAAAACTTTATTCCAATCTTCCCCTATCAAATGCTTATAAGGAAAAAAGTATTGTATCATGTTCCAGTAGCGGAATAATGAAAGTAACCTGATACCTGCATCCGGATAATCCCCATCATCATATGAAATTTCGTGGGTAAAATCCGGATTTCCGGCTCCCATTTTTGCTATATAATAATTCTTGCTATTGTAGCTATTCTCAAGGATATACGTCAATTTGTCCGCCAGTTGAGGGCTCACAATTAACTTATCAAATATTTCGCCATAATCGGGCTTCTGCACTATGTTCGCATCCCGGATACCACTACAATCAGGGCAATGCGGAGGTAAGCCCAATTTGTCAATCCATTTTTCAATTACACCACTCGCTTCATTGTAGTTTGACGCCTTTATTATTTCAGGCATTACCCTGAATAATTCGGCATCCATGTTGATGTCGCCTTTTGCCGACTTAGGCAGATGATATTTTACAAAACCCCAAACCTGGCAAAGTAATGTTAGATTTTTGATCTGTTGATCATTGGGTGTAAAATCTGCGATACCAGAATTTTTGGAAAAAGCGGTATCCTTCAATGCAGCGAAAGTCTCGGGTTGCTTGATCTTCGCCTTTTCTACCGGTACGCCATCTACGTAAAACCGTACATTACTAATCCACATTTTACCTTTGCCTGCTAGTAGCGCCCCTATATTCAAAATGGTGGCATTCGACTGATCATAAGGCAGATCAATAGTGTATTCTTTCCAGTCTGTGGTTCCGTGAATATGCTGATCTTCCATATTATTAAAAGCTCTTGTACCGTCAATACGCACCCAAAAGCCTGCATAACCCACCACATTCTCTGTTTTTATAAAGCCCTTCAACTGCACTTTACGCCCCTTAAAAGTCTGCTCTATTGCACAACTGATAGCCCCGAAACTACCTTCATTGGTTTTTGAGGTTATTGACAACGAATATTTGCTTTTTTTTACCACTTGGCTGTCAACTGCATAGGAGTAGTTCAGTTCATCCATAATGTGGTACCAGCCTACTGGCAAATTTGTAGCAAAATTAATGTCCTTGAAATTGCCGTTGAATGTGACTGTTTGCGCGTGGGGTTTGCCTAAACCCAACAAACATAAAACGAAAAGAAGAATAAGGTTACGAGCTCTCATAGCAAAGGTTTTAAGTAAATTTAAGCGTCAAATTATTTTAGTTATAATATTTAACACTATTTAACCTAAGTTAAATATTTGTTAAAACCTATCGGCCTGAATGGTTAACTCTGATTTTTTAACTTAGCCAATCTTAATTAACTTTCGAACTTTATAACATTTAACAACCAATGCAAAACCACCAATACTCCACCTTCGAAACCGAATTCCGGGTACGTCCGGATGATATTGACATGTTTCAACATGTGCATAACAGTAAATACTTTGATTATGTATTGGCTGCCCGTTACGACCAGATGGAACGGTGCTACGGTATGGCTATGGAAAAGTTTATGGAGCGCGGCTTTGGTTGGGTAGTACGCACAGCTCATGTGGACTATAAGCGTGCTTTAACCATGGGCGATTATTTCATAGTAAAAACAGGTATCGACAGCATTGATAATAAAGGTTGTCGCGTAAAATTCACCATTACCAACAAAGCCACTGGTAAAATTTGCTGCGATGGCTGGTTTGATTATACGATGATCGATATGCAAAACGGCCGATCAGCTAAAATTCCACAGGATATTATTGAGCAATATTTGATTTGATTTGATTTGATTTCGGAGTCCGGAAGTTCGATTTCGGAATTATTAATGCCGAATTGTCCCCTCAATCAATTCCCCATAAAACTCACCTACATTCATGCCCGCAGCCCTAACCTGCTGTGGTATCAGGCTATTGGCTGATTGTCCCGGGGTGGTATTGATTTCGATGAAGTAAAACTCTTCAGTTCCTTCCAGTAAAATAAAATCGATGCGCACCATTCCCTTGCAATTCAATCGCAGATATACATCGGTTACGATCTCTGCAATTTTTTCGTTTTGTTCAGGAGTAAGATTTCCGGGAGTGATCTCCTGCGTTACACCGGGTGTATACTTAGCTTCGTAATCAAAAAACTCTTTTGAGCTCTTTATCTCGGTAGCCGGTAACACTTTTATCTTTCCATGCAGGCGTGCGATACCTATGCTGAACTCGCGGCCTTTAATAAATTCTTCCACCAATATCTGGTCGTCTTCAGTAAAGGCTCTTTCAAAAGCATCATGCAAGCCAGCTGCGTTTTGCACCTTACTCATACCCACACTGCTACCACCGTTATTAGGCTTTACAAAAAGTGGGAATTTCAGCTTTGCAGCCACAGCAGATATATCATGTATACCGCTTTTGAATATTTGTACTGACTTAGCGATGTTTAAACCATGTATACCATTTACTATCGCTTTGGTATAAGCCTTGTTCATGGTAATGGCTGAGGTGGTAGCATCGCAGGTATTATAAGGTATGGCCAGCATATCCAGGTAGCCCTGTACTTTGCCATCCTCTCCGGGTGTACCATGTATGGTGATAAAGGCAAAATCAAACTTTATCTTTTGACCATCCACCGTGATAGTAAAATCATTTTTGTCGACGGCAATATTTCCGTTATCTGAAGCATAAAACCAATTATCGCGATTAATAAAAATGGTGTATACGTTATATTTTTCAGCGTTCAGATTGGCTGCGATGTTCTTTGCACTATTTACGGATACTTCGTATTCACCGGTAAATCCTCCGGCTAAAAGGGCTATATTTTTACGTGACATTGTGGTCAAATTTGGATTTCGAAATTAATGATAAAGTCGACGCAATCTAAATATTATATTTTTTTAATTGCTGTCAGACCTATTTTATTACCTGGTTAAATGAACAATATTTTATACGTATATTTAACCAATAGCGTTAACTATTTGATCCGCTTTGCTATATAAATCAGAAAATTGGCGTTCCGAATTTCGAAATAATAATCTATGTTTGATAGCTGGATCAAAGCACAACCCTGATAAATTCAAATGAGCAAATTTACAGCTTACTTAAAAACCAAATCATTCCGGAATACCATTATAGCAGCCATTCTAGTCACTATTGCTATTGTCTTGATAGCCTTTTATAGCCTTGGTTACTACACACGTCACGGCTCCGGAATATTGGTTCCAAGGGTTATGAATATGCCGATAGACAAAGCGCTCAGCACACTAAAAGATCAGGGATTTGGTGTAAGCATTGATTCAGTATATGTCCTGGATCAGCCAGCAGGCACCGTGATTGAACAGGACCCCGATGCAGGAACGAATGTGAAAGACGGCCGTATGATCTACCTGAAAATCGTAAAAAACCAGGCACCTCCTGTGTCTCTGCCAGATATTATAGATGCACCTTATATATCCGCCGAAGCTACGCTTTCCAATTATGGCTTAAAGATCGGTGATACTACCTTTGCACCTGACATTGCCCGCAACCATGTGCTGCAGGTGAAATTTGCCGGGCAGGTTATAGCTGCGGGGACTAAGATACCTAAAGGGTCAAAAGTAGATTTAGTATTAGGTGATGGCTCGGGTGCGAGCGAAGTAGAAATACCTGACCTTGTTAACCAGGACCTGGATGCTGCAAGGTTCGTACTGAAAAACAGCGGATTAGCTTTAGGCATTGTCACTTACCAGGGTACTATTACTGATTCAACCAGCCTCGTTATAGTATCACAAACTCCGGCTAAAACAGATTCCGTAACCAAAGTAAGCAATGGCACCCGTATCAACGTCACCGTTTCGCAGGGCAAAAAAACACCATGACGGATATTGATGCTAAAGAAGTGTTTGCCCGCCTGCAAAATGGCGAGCATTTGAACCTGCTTGATGTGCGCGGCGAGATGGAATACCACACCTTTAACATCGGCGGATTAAACATTCCTCTCCCCGATCTAGAAGAAAATATAGACGACCTGGAATGGAATAAAGATGACGAGATCATCGTTATCTGCAAGGTTGGTTTGCGCAGCGCAACAGCCAAATCAATTTTAGAGTTGAAAGGTTACAAAAATATCAGAAATTTGACCGGCGGTTTGATCGCCTGGCAAAAAAATCAACAAAAATAATTTACCATTAAATACCAAATGGAAGAGCAAAAGAAATCAGGTTCCGTTAAAAAGTATATTATCGCTTTCGTTGTGATTATTATTCTCGCATTAGGAGGCACAGGCTTTTTTTATTACTTAAAATATTTCGGCGCCAATGTGACCGACAAACAGGAATATCTTTATATCCACACTGGCGCTACTTACCAGGATGTATATAAAACAATCCGCGAAGAGGGTATTGTGAAAGACTCAACAAGCTTTAACTGGGCTGCTCAAAATATGCATTATACCACCCGTGTTAAACCGGGAAGGTATCATTTGGTAAGTGGTATGAGCAACCGCAGACTGATCAATATGCTGGCATCAGGTACTCAGGATCCTGTCACTCTTAATTTTCATAATCTGAGATTGAAAGAGGAATTTGCTGGCTTTGTATCTAAGAAGATCGAACCTGATTCTACTTCGATCATACGTTTACTCGATTCAACCGACTACCTTAAACAATACGGTTTTACGCCTGATAACGTATATGCCATGTTCATTCCAAACACTTACCAAATATATTGGAACAGCACACCTGATAAGTTCTTCAAGCGTATGTATACCAATTATGAAAAGTTCTGGACACCGGAGCGCAAGCAAAAGGCTGATGCGTTGGGCCTGTCTCCTATCCAGGTTTCAATTTTAGCTTCAATAACTGACGCAGAAGCGCTGCACGATGATGAAATGCCAATCATTGCCGGTTTATATCTGAACCGACTGAAAAAAGGCATGAAGCTGGAATCAGACCCTACCGTAATATTCGCCAAGCGCGACTTTACCATTAAGCGCGTACTAAATAGAGACCTCTTATTCGATTCACCTTATAACACCTATGAACATACCGGCCTGCCTCCGGGCCCGATAATGATGCCATCAGTAAATGCGTTAAACTCGGTGTTGGATTACAAAAAGACCGACTATATTTATATGTGTGCCAAAGCCGATTTTTCAGGCAACCATGCTTTTGCTACCACTATGGCCGACCATTTGGTGAACGCCCGCAAATTCCAGCAGGCCCTTAACGAACGTAACATTAAAAGATAATGTTTGAACACACCACCAAAGTTCGGGTAAGGTACGGCGAAACCGACCAGATGGGCTACATGTATTATGGCAATTATGCCGAATTTTATGAAGTTGGACGTGTGGAAATGCTGCGCAGTTTAGGCATGACTTACAGTGGCATGGAAGCCTCAGGTGTGATGATGCCGGTTTTGGACATGCACTGCAAATACCTGAAACCTGCGCTATATGATGAGGAAATTAGCATAAAGGTGATCATGAACAAAATGCCCGGCGTTAAGATTCATTTTAGGTATGAACTGTACAATCCCGGTGCTGAATTGATCAATATTGGCGAAACGTTACTAGTCTTTGTCAATATGAAAACTAACCGGCCTTGCATGCCTCCGCAGGAATTTCTTGATAAGTTGAAGCCATTTTTTCAGTAGATTTGGCTTAGATGGAATGGTTGCACCGCTTTTTACGACGGTTTGTTTTCTACAGGTATTTGGTTGAGTGTACCAAGTATATCGCCTTTCCGGGGTTCAAACCCATATCTTTTTATACAGTAGGTGTTTTCTTTTTTAACGAAATAAAACAAGGTAAACTGGCCAACCAGGCATCATCGCTGGCATATAACTTTATGCTGGCATTGTTTCCGGCTACTATTTTCTTATTCACGCTGATCCCGTATGTGCCTATCAGGCATTTCCAGGATAACCTGGTAGATATGATGACCAGCATAATGCCGCGTAATGCTTACCTGGCTTTTCAGGATGCGATTAAGGAAATCATAACCCAAAAGAGTGGCGGCTTGACCTCCTTTGGTTTCCTGACCACTATGTTCTTTGCCACGAATGGTGTTAACAGGCTCATACAGGCATTTAATAAGTCATCGCTGGTGAAAGAGAACCGGAGTTATGTTCACCGGCGCTGGGTAGCTCTGGTGCTCACTATCATGATCTGTAGCTCCATGTTCGTTGCAGTGGGTATTATGATTGCCGGGCACAAAATATTGATATTCCTGCAGCATCATTTTTATAGCAAGGCGCATGGCTGGTTTACGGCAATTGCACTCTTAAAATGGATAATCGTAATTGCTATATTCTTTGTAACGGTGTCTCTTTTATACCGCTATGGTCCGGCGCACAAGCAGAAATGGAAGTTCTTGAGCCCGGGGTCTGTTTTGGCAACGGGATTGGCGGTATTAACTTCACTCGGATTTACTTTTTATATCAACAATTTCTCGTCCTATAACAAGATCTATGGCTCTATCGGCACGCTCATCGTGATCATGATATGGCTGTATTTAAACTCGCTGATTATCCTCATCGGCTTCGAACTTAACGCCAGCATTGAGCTTTGTAAGCGTAGTATTAAGATCGTTAAACCCAAGTTTAATACTTTTCGAACCGCAAAAACAGAGAAAACACATCATTAAAAATCTATCAATAAGGCACTTATCAATTTATTAAAAAAAACTTAACATCAAATTTGCCAATTCCACCCGGTTTTGTACTTTTGCCCCCGGAGAGTTGGCAGAGTGGTCGATTGCGGCAGTCTTGAAAACTGTTGAACTGTGAAAGGTTCCTGGGGTTCGAATCCCTAACTCTCCGCCAAACAAAATTAATACCTCGCAATTGCGAGGTATTTTTGTTTTATACCACAATAACTGGCCAGTGCCTCTCGGGTCTACCCAGTAAAATTTTGATGACAGATGAGTTAATTCTCTCTGTACTATCGTAAATTTGATAACAACATTAATCAATTAAAAACACTCTGCCATGTTAAAGAAATATTATTACTTATCGTTTTTAATCTTCAGCGTCTTACTTATTGTAAGTCTAACTGGCTTTGCTCAAACAGCAGCGTTATCAAAAGGAGATGCAGCACCTGTATTTAATGCCCAGGCCAGCCTGGCGGGCAAGGAAATGGATTTTTCATTAAAACAAGCCCTTGATAAAGGACCGGTTGTGGTGTACTTCTACCCTTCTGCTTATACAGGCGGCTGTGATGCAGAAGCACATGCGTTCGCCGAGTCTAAGGATAAATTTACTGCGGCGGGAACTACCATTATCGGTGTATCTGCCGACGATATTCAACGGCTGAATGCATTTTCGTCTGATCCGCAGTACTGTGCAGGCAAGTTCGCTGTGGCATCAGACCCGGGAGGTAAAATTGCAAGTACATATGGTCTAACTATGTCCGCCGCAAAGTCCGGCATTAAAGACGTTCGCGGGCAAGATCTTACACACGGCTTCATTCCACGCACTACTTTTGTCATCGGTAAAGACGGCAAAATTGTAGCGGTATTTTCATCACAAACAGATCACATCTCCCCTGCTGACCATGTTGCAAAATCATTGGAGATTGTAAAAGGGTTGTGATTCACGAGGTTAAGTTCAAAATATTAAAATACTTATTTATGTATTAGCGGGGTCTCCTAAAAGGGGCCCTGCGTCGTTAATGCCCTTTCTCACACAAATATTACTTTTCAATGGCGACAAGTTTAATTAACTTGTACAGCGTAATTCTAAGCCCTTAATCATCTAATTATAAACCCATGAAAAGATTCAGTTATGTTTTCTTATTGTTAACCTGTTTATTCAGCACAAAATTATTCGCTCAGCAAGCACAGCCCGACAGTAATTATGTTGTCAGAGGTTTTGCTATTGCCGCACCAAAACCAAGTGGTTTGGACGACTTTGTCAAGTTCATTAATGAAGAACTGGCACCGCGTAAAATCAATACTTTGATTCTTCGGGTTGACTTTAATTATAGCTATAAAAGTCATCCCGAACTTCGCGATTCTGCATCATTAACTAAAAGTGATGTAAAAAAGATAGTTGAAGCTTGTAAGAAAAACAACATCGCAATTATTCCGCAAGTTAACCTGTTAGGGCATCAGTCATGGGCGCACAAGTTGAATAAACTGTTGGAAAAATATCCTGAATTTGATGAAACGCCATGGGTAAAAATGCCGGCCACTGCTGCCGAATACAAATGGCCAAATGCCGATAACCTGTACTGCAAAAGTTACTGTCCGCTTCACCCGGGAGTGCATAAAGTGGTGTTTGAGCTGGTGGATGAGGTAATGGAAGTATTTGAAGCCAATGCCTTCCACGCAGGTATGGACGAGGTGTTTTACCTGGCTGATGATAAGTGTCCTCGTTGCGGTGGACGTGATAAAGCAGTGATCTTTGCAAATGAAGTACAACTTATCCGAGATCACTTGGCAGAAAAGGGCAAGGAATTATGGATATGGGGAGACAGATTGATCGACGGTCGCGCAACCGGCATAGGTATGTGGGCTGCAAGCTATAACGATACTTACCGTGCGGTGGATATGATACCAAGGGACGTAGTGATCTGCGACTGGCAATATGACCGTGATAACCAAACTGCAGTGTATTTCGCGTTGAAAGGCTTACGCGTAGTAACCTGTGCATGGAACCGTCCCGAGGTAGCCGTAAGCCAGGTAGAAGATCTTTATCGCTCACGCAGCCTGTCTGTAGCTCCTGTGCGCGGCCGTTTTTATGGTATTGCGGAAACCATATGGTCGCCATCGGTACAGTTCCTGAAAGAGTATTACAATAAGGACGCTGCTCAATCCAAACAAAACAGCCAGAGCAATGCTTTCAGAGCGTTGTTTGATAAGATGGGTGAATTGGATCAAGTGGCAGTAGCGAAATAAATTTATTGTCATTTCGACGAACAAGCGTTGGAATTGTGAAGTGGAGTTAGGAGAAATCTTCTACGATTTGCACTGTTCGCTATGCAAATCGCAGAAGATTTCTCTTCGCGCCCGAGCCATTCCCCCTTCTGCTCATCGAAATGACATAATGTGTTTTATTTGAAGGCTTTAGTTTACAAACACTTCATCAATAAACACCCAGGATGGTTTTCCTTTTGCGGGATGCCATTCTGGTAGTTTGTAAATAGGCTTCGCCACGAATTTGATGCAAGTGATTGGCGCACCTTCATTCAATTTGCATACCAACGGTTGTAAAATATCCGGATCACCTTTCTTTTGAGGTCCGGTTGTTACTGAACCAATAGGTTTTAAATGTTGCATATCCGTACCGCCCCATACCTGTACTTCGGTCGGCAAGAATATCTGGCTGCCGATCATTTTCAGGCAGTTTAAGGTTAACGTATGTGGCTTCACCGGGTTCTTAAAATAGAGCATCAGCTCCATATCTTTTTGCGTACCCAGCCATTTATTGTTACCGAAGTTCATTCCACCCAAATCACCATCAGTGAGTGTTTTTGCGCCGTCAGCCTGGTAACGTTCATCAACCGGTTTGATTAGGGAGATACTATCAGCCGCGAACGTATTTTTATAAAAAGTATAACTCACTACATCGCTGCCATACCAGCCCGCTTTATAAGCTTTGGCCTTGATAGTGGTGTTATCAGCAATCATGATACCCGGTTTATACAAAGCTGAATTGATACTATCAGGGTCTTTTCCATTGGTGGTATAACGTATATCAACTCCCTTAATAGGATTCGTAACAAGCAATTGTACCGGCTTGCTAAAAACAAACGTTGTATTTTTTACCTGCGGTGGAATAAGCTTCATCGGTTTATTATCAGCCTTAAAGCCTTCTATAAGTGATATTTTTTTATTGGAATTTTGGAAAGCCTGCAGCTCTTGTGCGCTCAATCCAGTATTCCAAAGCACTACTTCATTTAAGCTTTTTAAAGATTTAAGCTGATCCAATGCCTGAGTGCTCAATTTAGTTCCGGAAAGCGATACTGAACGCAGGTATTTCAGCGATGATAGGTCTTTTAAAGTGTTACCGGTAATGTCAGAGAAGTTGAGATTTAATGACCGGAGGTTTTCAAATTTGGCGATTGTTTTAAGATCACCATCCTTTACAGGCATTTTGTTCAGATCAATTGAAACAACCTGCTTTTTAATGCTGCTTAATTCATCCAGTACTTTAGTATTATAGGTAGATTTATTGTAGATATTTACCGCCAATGCAGGTGAGTTGTTTGCCAGGGTGTAAATAACACGATAGTTATTATTGAGCTTATTAATCTCTTTTTCATCTGCTGCTGCAAAATCATATTGCTCTTCGGATGCCTCGGCAGGTTTCAAAAATATTGCGGATGCTATGCGTAATGAATCTGAAGCTGCGAGGTCAGTTACTTTCTTTTTGAAATCAGCATTTGCTTTGACCCACTGGTAAAGCACGTTCATTTCGGCTGCCGTCAATTGTGGTTTACCAGATGGCGGCATGTGCTTTTTTTCTTCCTCAGGTAGGTGAATACGTTCCAGCAATAAACTAATCTGCGGCTGGCCGGGTACAAATAGTTTTCCCGACTTCCCTCCTTTTAGAATCGATTTTGGGTCGATCAGCATCAATCCTCCCTTTAACTTATCAGGATTATGGCAGGCAATGCATTTAGTTTCAAATATAGGCTGAACCACGTCGCGATAAACCAATGCCTGATTAATAGGGACTAATTGACGGGAATTCTTCATCACAGGCCCCAATACAAAATTATCGCCATGAGTAATATTAGCGCCGTAATGACCAGCGATCATCAGGAAACAAACCGTTGCAACAGCCCCTGATTGCGCTATGCGTGGTTTATACCATGACGCATTCCTTAGCCAGTAAATAGCAGAAGATATCAATACAATACATACGCCAAACCACTTATGATATTGAACACTATTGCTATCGTATCCGGGTTCACGCGCAAGAAATAGTCCCATAACAGCTGTTACTGCTGCCAATAAGGCTCCGGAAAGTAATAAAACGGTGGTGAATTCATCATAGAGTTTTTCGTTTGCAAATGCTGGTCTGAAACGAAAAAATTCCATCATCATAGCCAGGATCAACAACACGATGGGAAAGTGCAGGATCATCGGGTGAAGCCGACCCACCGGCTGCAGCCAAAGTGGTATTGCCAGACGATCTCCCGCAAGCAGTAAAACTAGAATGAAAATATTCAGCGCAAATAACAAATTACCTGCAACACCCTTGTAACTATTTTTTATCATTTAACGGGCAGCAAATAATTAAACACGAGTAAATTTATAGGGATACACCTTGCCCGAGGCCCATTGCGCAACGTAAAGGTTCTCATCATTATCCACGCAAACATCATGAGGGTTAAGGAATATCTTTTCGGCCTGCGCCATTGGCTGCAACACCCCATCCTTATAAACCGGTTCGGTACCTCCTAAATTGGAAATCACCTTGTTGTTTTTATCCAGGATAGTTGTAAAACCAGAGTTTTCTTTACCGAGATCAGGTGATCGCAGAACAGCTGCATACAAGTGGTCACCTTTTATTACAGGACGGCATACACAGGCTCCCGGCAACTTGATCACCTCCTGCAGTTTGCCATCCATACTAAACCGCTTGAAGCAATTGCGTGTGCGGTCGGTAACTAATAAAGTCGGTATCGCATTCCTGCGGTCTATCACAATACCATGGGCATTATCCAAATGCTCATCGCCATCACCGCGACCACCGAAGTAGTTTTTGATCTTCCCGTCTTTATCGTAATGGATAACGTATTGTGAACCGTAGCCATCCGCAATATAGAAATCGCCATTCTTGTCAACAGTAGTTTCTGTCGGGATAAAGTCTTTAGCTTCTTTGTAAACACCAGTTTCAAGTGGCACATCAATCGTCATTAATATCTTACCATCGATAGTGGTTTTATATACCTGGTGCTTAACCGTATCCGTGATGAACAAAAACTCAGTACCATTCTCGTTAACCAGGGTCAAACCATGTGCGCCCGGGAATTCATGTCCCCACGTATCGAGCAATTTACCCGATTTACTATAGATCAGCACATTATTTTTAGTTTCGTTGGTCAGTAGCAATATCCTGCCCTTTTTATCCTGCACCATCTCGTGACAGTCGTTCACGGGGTTGATATTCGGGTCAGCCTTGCTCCATTTGTTGTCCATGCGGTAACGCATATTACCGTGACCGTAAATCGGGCCGTCGTCCTTAGCCAACAAATCCTTTGCAATAAAAAAGCTTGCCGAAGCAATTGCTGATGTCTTTATAAAATTTCTTCTCTCCATAATAGTTCAAATTTTTTAGGAAATAATATCCTTTACCACATTTCCGGCTACGTCGGTAAGCCTGTACCGTCTGCCTAAACTCTTATAAGTTAATTTGGTGTGATCGATGCCTAACTGGTTCAACACAGTCGCATGAAAATCATGAACGTGTACCGGGTTTTTTGCAATATTATAGCCAAAATCGTCGGTTTCGCCGTAAACTATACCAGGTGTAATGCCTCCCCCGGCCATCCAAATACTAAAGCAACGCGGATGATGATCGCGACCATAATTTTTCTTTTCCAATTTGCCCTGGCTATAATTGGTACGACCAAATTCGCCACCCCAAATAACAAGTGTTTCATCCAGTAAACCGCGTTGTTTCAAATCGGTCACCAATGCTGCCGATGCCTGGTCAACATCTTTCGCCTGTCCGGCCATTTCCATAGGGAGATTGGAGTGTTGATCCCATCCCTGGTGATACAACTGAACAAACCGGACGCCATTCTCTGACAGTTTTCGCGCCAGCAAACAATTGGCAGCATAGGTACCTGGCACCAAACATTCGGGACCGTATAGTTTTACAATATCATCCGGCTCTTTGGAAACATCCATGATTTCCGGAACAGCAGTCTGCATCCGGTAAGCCATTTCATATTGCTTTATTTTGGTGGTGATTTCCGGGTCCTGGAATTCTTTATAAGATAGTTCATTCAACTCCGACAGTTTATCCAGCATCTTTCGGCGTTCATGACGGTTCAGCCCTTCCGGGTCATTCAAATAAAGTACCGGGTTCTCGCTGCTGCTAAATAGTACACCCTGGTGTATAGAATCCAGAAAACCATTGCTCCACAATTTAGAGTAAACACCTTGTCCGTTTCCTTTACCTTTTGACAGTAAAACAGTAAATGCAGGCAAGTTCTTATTCTCGCTACCCAAACCATAGCTCACCCACGAACCCATGCTTGGCCTGTTGCCTTGTTGTGCGCCAGTTTGGAAGAAGGTAAGCGCAGGGTCGTGATTGATCGCCTCTGTGTAAAGCGTTTTGACTATACAGATATCATCGGCAATGCTACCTATATGCGGGAACAGATCGCTTACCCATGCTCCGGATTTACCATATTGCTTAAAATCATAATACGATCCAGCCAATGGAAAGGACTTCTGCAAAGCTGTCATCCCAGTCAGTATCTGGCTACCACGAACTGATGGTGGTAGCTCCTGCCCAAACATCTCGCGCAGCTTCGGTTTATAGTCGAAAGACTCCAATTGCGAAGGCGCGCCGTCCTGGAAGAGATAAATCACCCGTTTAGCCTTCGGTGCAAAATTAGGTATACCCGGAATAAAGTCTGCCCCATTATCACTATTGAGACCTGATAACAGGTCAGGTACTAATAGCGAACCTAATGCCACGCTACCAAGACCCAAACTCAGCCTCGAGAGGAACTTACGCCTGTTTATACTGAGACCATGCTCCAAAAATTCTTTTTCCATAATCAGGTTTTAGTAATGGCCTCCTCTAAGTTATATATGGTATCAATCACTTTCATCATTGCGGCCAGTTTAATTTTATCCATTTCGGCAGGCATAGGGTATTCTCCTGCTGCCAGGAATTTCTCTGCATCCTTTTCGTTCATTGATTTCAATTGATCCTGGTAGTAAGATGTTAAAATGCCCATCTCCTTATCCGTGGGTTTGCGGCAGATAATCCTTCTAAATGCAGTATAAATTTTATCCTTCGGCTGATCACTATCCTGCAACATCTTCTGTGCCAATACTCTTGCAGATTCCAGCATTGTAGGATCATTCATCATCTCCAGCGCTTGTAATGGTGTATTTGTACGCATGCGTTGCACTTCGCATTGATCGCGGTTGCTGGCATCAAAAATGGCCATTTCAACTGGTGGCGATGTACGTTTTATCAAAGTGTACATACCACGACGGTATAAATTCGGCCCATGCACCTGACGGTAACTAGCCAACTGCCCACGACCGGAAGTAGTGCTTTCCCATAAGCCCGGCGGTTGATATGGATTAACACTTGGACCTCCTATCGTTTTATTCAGTAAACCACTACTTGCCAGAACCATATCCCTAATAAATTCGGCAGGCAAACGGCTACGGGGTCCACGGGAAATGAGAATATTATCGGGATCATTTTTTAATTTATCAGCCGTAACTACTGCCGATTGTCTGTATGTGGCCGACATCACGATCTGTTTTACCATTCGCTTCATATCCCACCCATGTGTTTTAAAGTCGACTGCCAACCAATCGAGTAATTCAGGATTTGAAGGTAATTCACCCTGCATACCAAAGTCGCCTAAAGTTTTTACGATACCTCTGCCGAAAAACTCCTCCCAAATCTGATTAACATACACCCGTGCAGTTAACGGATTTTTATCGTCAAAAACCCAGTCGGCCAAACCTAGCCTGTTTTTTGGATAAGCATTATTAAAAGGCAAAACAGCTTTAGGGGTTCCAGGGAATACTTCATCACCATGCGAATCATAATTGCCGCGTTTTAATATGTAGGTCTTTCTGTAAGCTTCGCTATCTCCCATCACTGATACGATGAGTTTGCCGGTATCCATTTTGTTCACAAACTTCAATACACTTTTAGCATCCTCATTGCTGATCTGCATCATCGGACGTTTTGCATAAGTCTCAGGACCGCCAACAGTTGATTGTAAACCGGGTTCCTTTACGCTATTAAAGAACGAGAACATCTGGTAATATTCCTTTTGCGAGAAAGGATCGTATTTATGATCATGACAATGGGCGCATTCCAGCGTTACGCCCATTAAAGCTTTGCCGAAAGTATTGGTACGGTCAGTTACGTAATTAACCCGGTACTCTTCGTCTATAACACCACCCTCTTCAGTAATTTTATGATTACGGTTAAATCCTGTGGCTAACAATTGCTCTTTAGTATGATTTGGGATCAAATCGCCGGCCAGTTGCCAGGTTATAAAGTTTTTGTAAGAAAGATTCTCATTATACGCATGCATTACCCAATCTCGCCAGGGCCATTGCGTGCGGTAATTATCATCCTGGTAGCCATGTGAATCAGCATAACGGGCAATATCCATCCAGCGCAAGGCCATCTTCTCGCCATATTGCGGACGGGCCATCAGTTCGTCGACCATACGTTCATAGGCATCAGGCCTTTTATCAGCAAGGAATCGATCCATCAATGCGATATCGGGTGGCAAGCCATTTAGATCGAAACTTAGCCGTTTTAACAGACGCTCTTTATCTGCCTCGGGATTTGGTTTAAAGCCTTTTTGTTCCTGTTTATGCAACACAAAATAGTCAATAGTATTCTTCGGCCATGCTTTATCTTCTACCTCAGGAACCTGCGGCAATTTTGGTGGCACAAATGCCCAATGCTTCTCATATTTGGCACCTTGTTTTATCCACTTTTTGATCAACTTTACTTCGTATGGAGACAACGGCTTCAGGTTGGATTTCACTGTAGGCATCATATCGCTTGAATCCGTAGTAGTGATCCTGCGGTAAAGCTCTGACGCTCCTGGATCGCCAGGTACAAGTGCATGCTTATCGGGTTCGTCTTTTAATGCTGCGTATGCACTCTCCTGGATATCGAGCCTCAGATTTGCTTGTCGTTTGTTCGCATCAGGGCCGTGGCATTTAAAGCATTTATCAGATAAAATGGGCCTGATATTGAAGTTATAACTCACCACATCAGGTATTTCCTCGGTAGCAACAGAGCTTTCGGATGTGTTATGGCAGGCGTTAAGACTAATGATCGCACCAACAAAAAAAATCGCTACACAAATTACAGCTAAACGCATCTCGTTGTTTCTAGGGTCTATAAATTGGCTTTAGTTGAGAATAACTAATTTAAAAATTAATCAACACATATACGGAATTGTGTTTAAACTATTACACAGTATCCTCATAGTTTGATAACCGGCTATACAATTTTCAGAAAATAATTGCGAAATAAAATGGACAATTCCGCAAAGTAAATGGACGATATTATCCTTTATAGGGTTGAAGCTTAAAGAGTGAGCATAAAATGAGTTTTTAAATAAGAATTTGATAGGTACCAGCTGGATTTTATTATTTTTGAAGCCCAATTACCCGGAGAGATGTCAGAGCGGTTCAATGTGCCTGATTCGAAATCAGGTGTACTGTAACAGGTACCGGGGGTTCGAATCCCTCTCTCTCCGCAGAAAGCAAAATACATTGATAATCAATGTATTTTTGCCTTATAGTAAGCTCTCAAATCTAACTCCGAGTATAAGCATAAGTAGTATTTGCTCTACTATTCTGAGTTTTCAATCTTAAGCCACAGCATCCATTTTTTATCATCATTGGAACAGGAATTTAAAATATATAACTTACCTGATGATTTTTCAACTAAGGAAGAATTATCCCATCCCGTAATAATCAGGGCCTATCAGTCAACGCGAAAGTCAGCAAGAAATAAAAGTATCATACATTGGAATATGATTGACATAATTCTGATGGGCAGAAAAACAATCATTGACGTTTCTAACATTTCGTCTTTAGAAGCAGGCGAATTTATGGTGCTGTCAAAAGGCAGTTACCTTATCCATCAGGCGCTTCCTGAGAATGGCTTGTATAAAAGTATTGTGTTATATTTTACAAATGAATTTTTAGCTGACTTTTTCATTAAATACAGCAAACTGGCAAAGGAAGAAAAATATACTATCCGAACATCCCTTCTTAAATATAAGCAGGATGATTTTATCAAGAATTACATTGTTTCTCTCCAGGTGCTGATGCAGTCACCTAAAATTTATCCTCCTGAATTCAAGGCGTTAAAAGCAGAAGAGTTGCTGATTTATCTTTTGCATCATGACCCCGCAAAGCTACTGTCACTTTCTATTATCGCAAAAGACAATGAAGATATGACTATAAGAAAGGTCGCTGAAAGTAAAATAGGAACTTCTATAAGTGTAGAAGAACTTGCATTTTTATGCAATACCAGCCTTTCTTCTTTTAAACGCCGTTTTATAAAGATATATGGGTTACCGCCCCAAAAGTGGATGGTACAACAAAAAATGAAGATTGCTGCCGGACTTTTAAAACACCCTGGCGAGCGCCCAGGTTCAGTTTTTGAAAAAGTGGGTTATGAAAACCATTCTAGCTTTACTAAAGCATTTAAATATCAATATGGGGTCACCCCAAAAGCATTCCAGGAATCACATTTGGCCTTATAAAACTAATATCTGAATGATTAGGCTTAAAGCAGGACTAATATTGAATCTATCTTTGACTAATAAAACAAACATATTTTATGTCAGAGGAAACAATAAAACTACCCGCAGTAATTCAATCATTTATCAAAGCGACAAATGAACATGATGATAATGCATTCATCAATGCATTTGCGGATAATGCGCTGGTTAATGATGTTGCCAGAAATTTTTGGGGCAAGGATTCCATTAACCAATGGGGCAAAAAAGAAATAATTGACGTAAAGGTAACCTTTGAGCCATCTGAAATAATTGAACATTATGGTGATTTTATAGTTACCGGGCTAATAAATGGCAACTACGATAAATCCAAAGTGCCGGACCCTACCTACCTTGATTACTTTTTTACGGTAAAGGCCGACAAAATTGTGAAGCTGATAATAACTAAGAATAAAGAAAAAAGCGCTAAATAAAATGAATATGCCTGAACGGAAAACGAGAATATCCAAGGGTTTTCAGTAGTAATATTTTTAATACACTACTTCAATATTAAAATCTTTAGGAAAGTCAAAATGGCGTAGATTTTACTATCTCATTGCTACTTAGCCCGTTGAAGCGGTCCACAGCTTACGTAGTTCGCCGTTTATTCGCGAAAGAGAGTCTTTGTTATCTAAGTTGAATCCGCTGAACAGGTTCTTGAAAAAAACTTATTTTAATGTATTGTAGTAATTGATAAGTTTTTTAACATCTTCTTCCTGTTCAAAATCTATTTTTTGGCTATCGGCGTAAGCTGTAACATCGGCTGATTTATCAGCGAGCAGTTTCAAAATGCTATTCTTGTTCAACTTAAGCAATTGCATTTGGTTATTTTTAAAAATGTAGTAGGAATTAAACTTAGTATAAACGCCGTCAGTGATTGCCCGGCTCACGTCATCTATACCGTCCTGCAATACTTCTCTGTGCCTTTTCAGAAGTGTAGTAGACCCCTGTACCAGAAGCTCATAATAAGATTTATTACTTTGTCTGTCAATTTTAGGGAACCCGTTTTCAAATACACGATCCTGTTCGGCATTAATCGTAAACATTTTAATAGGGTCAGCAAATTTTTGAGGCTCATCAGTCGTCTCATATACAAAAATGAGTTCATCTTTTTCAGTATTAAACTTGATCAACATCTTTTTGTAGGCCTTGCCGTCGTTAGTAACAACTTCACCATGCAGCCAATCATCGTATAGGTATGGCGAGCCCTTGACCTTGGCATATTTATTAACGTCTACAGGTCTGCCATCCAAATTATCCACAATAGGTGTAGTTACAAATTTATTATGCATTTGCGCAGAAGCACTATATCCTGCCATACAAAACACACACGCGTAAAATATCGCCTTATACATAGCTATAGAATTTTAATTTTCAATAAATAGAGGCTATCAACAGATATATTGTTAAATATACAACAGTTTAAAATAACAAACCAATTTTTTAGTTGAAGAAACTTAATGCGGGAAAAACAACAAACAGAACTACTTTTAAATCCCCTTTGGTTGTATAGATAACGCTTTGGTTTCGATCATATTGCGCTCTAAAAAATATAGTTAAAAAGCTTTGTTTGAGTAGATCAGCCCTTATATTTTTGGAACTGTACACGCCTAGAAATCCATCCTGATGACCCTGAAAAATGAAAAAATGACTAGAAATAAGAATGCCTATATACTTGCCTTTCAAGATATCGACAGATCAAAACTTAATATTACCGGCGGTAAAGGCACTAATTTAGGCGAACTGGCCCGCATAAAGGGGATACAAGTACCTGATGGCTTTTGTATTAGTACCGAGGCATATAAAAAGATCACCGAATACAATAAAGAATTTGATTCACTACTAGATCAATTGGCCATTTTAGAGGCGGTTGATCGTAAAGGCATCAGCGAAATCAGCGTAAAAATCCGTACTATCATAGAGAGAACTCCTATCCCTAAGTATATAATAGAAGAAATTGCAGATCAACTTAAACAGTTTGACGAAAAAGAGGCTTTTGCAGTGCGGTCCAGCGCAACGGCTGAGGACTTGCCGACTGCTTCTTTTGCGGGGCAGCAGGATACTTATTTGAATATTATTGGTGCAGAAGCTATCTTGAAGCATGTCAGCAAATGTTGGGCTTCCCTGTTTACAGATCGGGCAGTAACCTACCGTATACAAAACGGATTTGACCATCGCCATGTTACCTTATCAGTTATCATTCAAAAGATGGTTTTTCCGCAGGCCTCGGGAATTTTATTTACTGCCGATCCGGTTACATCTAACAGAAAAGTGCTATCTATCGATGCTGGTTTTGGGCTTGGCGAAGCGTTGGTATCAGGCCTGGTATCTGCTGATAATTATAAAGTAAAAGATGGGGAAATTGTCGAAAAAATAATAGCGAACAAAAAGCTGGCAATCTATGCTTTAAAAGAAGGCGGAACAGAAGCTGAACAGCTTGGGTCTGATCAGCAAAATGCTCAATCACTCACTGATGGGGAAATTTTAGAGTTGGCGAATATCGGGAGACGTGTCGAGACCTATTTCGGTTGTCCCCAGGATATTGAGTGGTGTTTAGCTGACGACACATTTTATATTGTCCAGAGCCGACCGATTACTACCCTGTACCCTATTCCTGAAACAGATGACAATGAAAATCATATTTACGTGTCTGTGGGCCATCAACAAATGATGACTGATGCCATGAAGCCTTTGGGATTGTCGTTGTGGCAATTAACTGCGGCCCGGCCTATGTATAAAGCCGGTGGCAGGTTGTTTGTTGATGTCACACCTATGCTGATCTCCTCTGCCAATAGAAAAATGATACTGGATGTGATGGGAGAACATGACCCATTAATAAAAGACGCGCTTGTAACCATAACAGAGCGTGGAGATTTTATTAAGCCCCTGGCAAGTGATAAGGAAGAAGCGCCTATTATTAAAAGCAGTAAAGGCAAATCGTCCGCAGATATACTGGCCCAGATTGAAAACGATCCTGCTGTAACCGCTGAATTGATCAAACAAAGTGAAGCGATCATAGAGGAGCTAAAACAGAATATTCAAACCAAATCAGGAACAGAGCTATTTGATTTTATTCTGGAAGACGGTCAATTAAGAAGAAACTTATTCAGCGCTCAAAATTTAAGCGCGATTGTGGCGGCAGTGGATGCTACTACATGGCTCAATGAAAATATGAAGGAATGGTTGGATGAAAAGAATGTGGCCGATACACTCTCTCAGTCTGCACCCAACAATATTACTTCGGAAATGGGCCTGGAATTAATGGATGTGGCCGACGTGATTCGTCCTTATCCACAAGTTGTCGAATACCTGCAGCAGGTAAAAGATGATAATTTTTTGGATGAATTTATTGAATTGGAAGGCGGTCAGGAAGCCAGAGATGCTATTGACGCATACCTTAACAAATACGGAATGCGCTGTGCCGGGGAGATCGATATTACCAAAACGCGTTGGAGCGAAAAACCAGCTACGCTGGTACCAATGATCCTCAATAATATCAAAAATTTTGAGCCGAATGCCGGGAAACAAAAATTTGAGCAAGGCAGGCAGCAATCTTTGAAGAAGGAACAAGAATTATTAGACCGATTGAGCCAATTACCTGATGGCAAACAAAAAGTGGAGGAAACAAAACAAATGATCAGCCTGCTGCGGAATTTCATCGGATACCGGGAATATCCAAAATATGGAATTGTTAGCCGGTCCTTTGTTTATAAGCATGCTTTATTAAAAGAAGCCGAAAAACTCCTTCAAGCCAACGTTATTTATGAGAAAGAAGATGTGTACTACCTCACTTTTGAAGAATTCAGGGAAGTTGTGCGAACCAATAAGCTGGATCAGCAGCTCATCAGCAAACGAAAAGAAGAACACAAATTCAACGAAAAGCTTACTCCACCACGTGTTATTACTTCTGACGGTGAGATCATTCAAGGCAAATATAAACGTGAGGATATCCCTACCGGAGCTATTATAGGTCTGCCAGTTTCCTCAGGAATGATAGAAGGGCGTGCACGTGTCATTCTTAACATGGAAGATGCTGATATAGCAGATGGAGATATCTTGGTCACCACATTTACAGACCCGAGTTGGACACCTTTATTTGTATCTATAAAAGGACTGGTTACCGAAGTTGGCGGAATGATGACGCATGGGGCGGTTATAGCCCGGGAGTACGGATTGCCTGCCATCGTTGGTGTAGAGAATGCGACCGTGCTGATCAAAGACGGGCAAAGGATACGTGTGAACGGTACTGATGGATATATAGAAATATTATAAATGAATGGCAAATTGCTACCTTAGTGAACAAGCGTTCACTTTTAACATCATCATTATCTACTATGGAACATCAGGCTAAATCAATACGTCCGTTTATCGGAGCAAAGGATTTCGATCTTTCAAGAAATTTTTATAGGGATATAGGTTTTGAGGAAATTGTTATCTCTTCTGCAATGTCTCTTTTCAAAATCAACGAGGTTGGATTTTATTTACAAAACGGTTACGTGAAGGACTGGGTTGATAATACTATGGTGTTTATAGAGGTAGATGATGCCGACAGATATTTTAAAGAGTTATCTGCTTTAGACCTATCTTCAAAATATGAAAATGCAAGGTTAACTCCAGTTCGTACTGACTACTGGGGCAAGGAATGTTTTGTACACGACCCGTCCGGCATTCTATGGCACTTTGGCGAGTTTTTTAATAAATGATCAAGCCATACTAAAGTCAGATTAGAAGCGTTTTGAAACATTTGATTAATGTATCGGTTTAGACTGAACGTTATTTAATAAACTGAAACATTAATCGTTTACATCTTGCCAGTGCGATATTATCTAAATTATTTACCCCACAAATTATTATTGCTGATCTGTTTTGCAAGCATTTGCACCCTTGCCCAGGCACAGGTCGATGCTCCAGTTGATTCACTTAAGGCTGATTCATTGCGTATCAAAGAGCATAAAATGCAAAACCCATCCTATAATGTCAGTAAGCAGTATGATTTTGGGAATTTGATCCATGGTATTTTTAATCCGCATAAAAAGCCGGATACGCTTCATAAAGGTTCGGGGATCACTGTAGTACCTAATATCGCCGCTAATCCCACCATTGGCGGTCAGTTGGGAATAAAGGCTGTTGCAGGCAGAAGACTTGGAAATGATCCGAAAACATTATTGTCAGTGGGTGCAACTTCCGCATCTATCACTACGAAAGGGATCATCTATTTTTATATTAATCATAACATTTTTACTCCCGGTAATACATGGAATTTTCAGGGCAATCTCGTTGCCTCAAGAAGCATCACTCCTGATCATGGCCTAGGAATTGGAAACGGTATTAGTAATGGAAGCGCCACAGATAATGTTTTGGCCGACCCGACCCATAAAGGTTATGCCATTCATTCTCAATATTATAATTTCAGGGAAAAGGCATACAAGCAAGTGGCCGATAATCTTTTTGTAGGAGCTGGTATGTCATTTGAGATCAGGAGAAAAATACAAAATCCCGATACCGTAAATAATGCTACACCTTACAGCGTTTACAACAATCGCTATGGTTTTGCGCAGGATCACTATGCGGCGAACGGGTTTCTTTTCAATATTGAATACACAACCCGTGATAACCCTAACCGGGCTTATAAAGGCATTTATTTTGATGCGGGAATTCGTATAAATCAGACATGGATTGGCAGTTCGAAAAATGCGATACAGTTTACTACCGACTTGAGGAAGTACATTAGTTTATCAGAAGAAAATCCCGAAATGGTGTTAGCACTTTGGAACTGGGGTTCCTACCTGGCCAGCGGTGCTGTACCCTACCTTGAGCTGCCTGGCACTGGAAGAGATGGAACTTTCAGAAGTGGCCGTGGGTATACAGCGCAGTTCTTTAAAGGAACTCAATTTAATGATACGGAAGCCGAATTCCGGTTCCCGATACTAAATAATAAATTCATTAGCGGTGTTGTTTTTGGGAATATGCAAACCGCTAATGATGAGCATGGCACCAAACTATTCCAGATTTTTCAACCGGGCGGAGGTGCTGGCTTAAGAGTATTGTTTAACAAGGCTACCCGAACCAACCTGGCGCTAGATTATGCCTGGGGTAAATTCGGCAATAAGGGATTCTTCCTGAATTTGAACGAAGCCTTTTAAACGCCGCTAAATATTGAAAATCCGCCGTCGACGCAGATCATCGATCCGGTTACAAATGCAGAAGCGTCGCTTAACAGCCAAACCAATGCACCGATCAATTCATCGGGATGCCCAAACCGTTTGAACGGTGTGTTTCTGATTACGGCCTCACCTCTTGATGTATACCCGCCTTCGGGCTTGGTCAACAAATTTCTATTTTGCTCTGTCAGGAAAAAGCCTGGAGCAAGCGCATTCATGCGGATGGTATCGCCATAGCGGTTAGCCAGCTCAACAGCGAACCATTGATTGTAGCAATCCATCGCCGCCTTACCCATATTATAGCCAATAACTTTGGTTACCGCTCTTTTTGAGTTCATAGACGATATATTTACAATACTGCCTTTCCCAGTTTTAGCGATCGCTTCGCCAAAAATCTGAGTTGGTAATAATGTTCCCCAAAGGTTCAGGTCCATTACCTGTTTCATGCCATCCAGGTTCATTTTGAAAATATCTTCATCCGGCTGCAATACGCCTTGTGGCATATTACCACCTGCACCGTTCACGAGTCCGTCAATCCGCCCAAATGCTTTTAATATTTTGTCGCGCGCAGCAACCAGATCATCCTGATTTAATACATCTGCAACGACAGCCAAAGCTTTGCCGCCTTTTTTGTTGATCGCATCAGCTCGTTCATTACCAACGGTTTCATTACGGCCCAATATCACCACTGTGCCACCCGCCTCTACTATTCCGTTTACAAACGAGTTACCTAATATACCGGTACCGCCGGTTACTACAATTACTTTGCCTTCTAAAGAAAATTTATCGTTCATTTATTTATAGGTTATTTTATGTCAGGGATATTGATAATATCCATATCTGTGTAGTCTAAATTTTCGCCAGCCATACCCCAGATGAAACTGTAGCTGGCCGTGCCGCTGCCCGAATGTATGCTCCATGGCGGAGAAACAACGGCCTCGCAATTATTCACTGTAATATGCCTCGTTTCATCACTCTCTCCCATGTAATGAAATACTTTTTGTCCTGCAGGCAGATCAAAATAAAAATAGGCTTCCATCCGGCGATCGTGTGTATGGGCAGGCATGGTATTCCAGACACTTCCTTCCTGCAAAATAGTAAGCCCCATCACCAGTTGACAACTTTTTATGCCGTCCATGTGAATGTATTTATTGATTGTCCGCCTGTTAGCCGTAGATGTATCTCCGGCATTTACCTTTGCCGCTTCAGCATGAGTCATAACCTGTGTTGGATAAAAAGCATGTGCAGGAGCAGATAGAAGGTAAAATATCGCAGGATTGGCCGGGTCTTTACTACTGAAAGTAACATATTCAGTGCCCTTACCTATATAAATACAGTCTAACTTGTTCACAGCAAAGGTTTGACCATCAGCCGATACTTCACCATCGCCGGCTATATTAATTAGGCCGATCTCACGTCGTTCAAGAAAATACTTCGAACGAAGATTTGGGTAAGTTTTTAGTTCCAAAGGTTTATTTACCGGGCTGGCAGCTCCGATAATCATACGATCATAGTGCGTGTAAACACAATTGATCTTGTCTGACTCGATCAGATTGTCGATCAAAAATCTTTCTCTTATCAGCGCAGTCTGATAAGTCTTAAAATCCTCCGGATGGACACAATGTATTACTTTCAAAGCTTAGAAGGTTTAATAACAGTATGCTGCACAAACTTGCAAAAGATTAAGTATTAACCAAACAAATTGGTGCTTTTTTATATATTATATCACAACATGGGCAGTTACATTCTATTGCGAACTCTTTGTGTGTGATTAAATTTTTGCCACTTGAGTTCACTGCCAATCGAGAAAATGAATATCTTAGTAGCGAAAAACATTACCGCCATAAAAGGCACTTCTGCACAAATGAAAAAAGTTCAACTATTTAGAAACTTCCTCTGGTTTCCGATAATAAGCATTACTCTTTTCAACGTAACATTTAAAATTGAAGATAAAAATTATCACATCCCCGAAAGTCATTATATCATTCTTGGTATATTGATTTTATTACTCATTGCCACTTTTTTCTTTGGCAAGAGTTCATAGGATAAATTACAGATATTTTGAATAGAGGTTTATTTTCGGTCATCAGAACAAAAAGCGTCAAATTTTCGTTTAACAAACTCGGATAATACCCTGAAACAGATCAGGATATTGAACTTCATACTTAAGAACAACAATTAATAATGAAAAAAGCATTAATCACAGGAATTACCGGTCAGGATGGAGCCTACCTTGCAGAACTTTTACTAAAAAAAGGTTACGAAGTACATGGCATAAAAAGAAGAAGCTCTTTGTTTAACACAGATCGTATCGACCATCTTTACCAGGATCCCCATGACGCTGATATCAAATTAACGCTGCACTATGGCGATTTGTCTGACTCAACTAACCTGATCAGGATCATACAGCAGGTGCAGCCCGATGAGATCTACAATTTGGGTGCGATGTCGCACGTAAAAGTAAGTTTCGATACACCTGAATATACTGCCAATGCCGACGGCATCGGTACTTTACGTTTGCTGGAAGCAATCCGCATACTAGGTCTGGAAAAGAAAACTAAGATATACCAGGCTTCAACTTCAGAATTGTATGGTTTGGTACAGGCAGTTCCTCAATCAGAAACCACGCCGTTTTACCCTCGTTCACCGTATGCCGTAGCAAAAATGTATGCCTACTGGATCACTGTGAATTATCGCGAGGCTTATGGCATTTACGCCTGCAACGGTATTTTGTTTAACCACGAAAGTCCGTTACGTGGTGAGACTTTCGTAACACGTAAGATCACACGTGCTGTATCGAAAATCGCTCTTAACTTACAAAGTAGCTTATTCCTGGGTAACCTGGATGCACAACGCGACTGGGGACACGCCAAAGATTATGTTGAAGCGATGTACCTGATACTGCAACAGGATACGCCGGAAGATTATGTTATTGCGACAGGCGTAACTACTCGTGTACGCGAATTTGTAAGAATGGCATTTAAAGAATTAGGTATCGAGGTAGAATTCCGCAGTGAAGGTGTCAATGAAAAAGGCTATGTAGTTTCATGCGCTAATCCTGATTACCAGGTAGAAGTTGGTAAAGAAGTGGTGGCTGTGGATCCTAAATATTTCCGTCCGACAGAAGTAGACCTGTTAATCGGTGACCCTACTAAGTCTAATACAAAATTAGGCTGGAAACCAAAATATGATCTGCAAATGCTGGTAAGCGAAATGGTTCAGGCTGATGTTGACCACTTCAGAAAAGAAAAATTGCTGAAAGAGTACGGTTATACCATCAAAAATCAGTTTGAATAATCACGCTGATAATAATATAAAACGAAAGCCTTTAAGAAAAATCTTAAAGGCTTTTTTATGAAAGTTAAAGTAGTTTCTATTTTTTAACGATGCTTTGATAAACATCAAGGGTTTCATCAGCAATCAGGTTCCAGTCATACCGATACATATCATAATCGATGCGCTGATTTTCTGCCAGGCTGATATTATTCAGATGATTTAATAGTGAACCTTCATTGCCCACTTCGAAATAATTTTCTACAGGAAGATTTACCTGGGTATTTGCCGGAATATCGCTGGAAAGTATCGGCAACCTGTAGCTCATAGCCTCAAGCAATGCTATTGGCAAACCTTCATAAAATGACGGTATAACAAACATTGCAGCATGAGTAAACAGCTGATGCAACTTTTCTCCCTTAATAAAGCCTGTTAAAACCACATTGTTCTTTTTAGCCAAAGTCTTCAACTCCTTAGAATACTCAGATTCATGGTCAGCATCGCCGGCTATGACTAATTTATATTTCTTTGAAATATCTGACTGAGCATAAGCACGCACCAGGTAGTCAAAGCCCTTTTCAGGAACAAACCTGCCTAGGGTGAATATATATTGACCTTTTGCAACGTCCAGTGATTCGATATAATCTGTATTCTCGCTAAGTATAGGTTTATCTACACCGTTAGGTATCAACACACAATCATTCCGACCGTAAGTAGCAGCAACGTGATCTTTAATCTCCTGTGATATCACGATCACTTTTTTTGAGAACTTCACCCCCATCAGCTCACCGGTCTTAAGGAAAAACTTAGCAAGACCGTTCCATTTCATCCTTTTGTAATCAGGGCCGTGGTGGGTCATTACTACTTTAAGGCCCAATAGCCGTGCTAAACCCGTCACCAAATTTGGGCCAACAGCATGAATATGTAAAACATCCGGGCGCTTAATCGCTGCATGCAACACCGCTAAAGTACTATGTACGATCGCCTCAAATGATTTGCTTTTTGGCGAGTATATATTTTTAAGGTTGATGGCGTGATGTTCCTTCAGATCCTTATCTACAACATAATTGCTGCGGCATATCACAGTAATAGTGTTTGCACCACCTTTTATCATTCGCGGATAAAGGTGTTCGCAATGTGTTTCCACTCCGCCCGGGATATGAGGAATTCCACGGGTGCCCATTACCATTATTTTCATCAGGGTATTAGTTAGAGTGCAACGTTTAAATTACTGTAGATATCTTTTAATATGCCATAATGCCTGTCGTAGCTTACCTGGTTAGAAATGAATTTGAATGCATTTTCACCGAATCTCTTCTTCATCTCATCATCATTCCATAGTTTGATGATCTTTTCGCGTAGGTCATCGGCGTTGAATGATTCAAATAATAAACCGGTCTCACCGTCGTGGATCAATTCTGGTATCCCGCCTATTCTTGCCCCAACGATTGCCTTTTTAAAGGACATAGCCTCGATCACCGAGAATGGATAATTCTCATACCACTCAGACGGGCATACCGTAAACTGCGCATTAGTGATCAGGTTATAAACCTCTGGCAGGGTTTTATGACCCAGCAACTGTACGTTGGTAATATTGTGCTCTTTAATGTGCGCCTGAAATTCGGGAAGCAGGTTTCCTCCTCCTACTATTTTAAGAGGAATATCTAATCCGCTGATTGCTTTAAATAATGTGGATACACCTTTAATTTTCTCCAAACGACCGACATACAAAATATACTTTTCGTCTTCGTTTTTTTGCTGTGCGGCCAATGCGTCCCGGTTAAAATCAAAGCAGAGGTTGGTCAGCCTTAATTTATCCCTAAAAAAATTGAACTCGTAGAATTTCTTGTATAAAAACTCAGATGGGCACATGAAATAATCCACATGCTTAAACAGGTGCATATAACGGTGCACGTAGTTTTCCAACCCTGCTAATGAACTTGCCAGGAACGAACCTTTTTTACACTTATTGATACCACACTGAATAAAATAACCGCCTTTACACTTTTCGCAAATGCTGCCATGGGATATAAAGGAGTTTTCAGGGCATATTAAAGTATAATCATGCAATGTCCAAACAACAGGCACCTTATGTTTTTTAAGCACTGGTAATATGCTTGGAGTAATGTAATGATTGATGTTATGCAAATGGGCTATGTCGATCTTTGTCTCGGATAGCAATCGCTCCATATTAACTTTCGCCTGCTTGGAGTAAATACTTTTACCCAGGGCTTTAACACCACCCATAATGCTCTTATCAGCATTTAACTTCTTATAATCGATAAAGTCGACAAAGTATTTATCGTATCCGTAACTTTCGAAGTCTTTATCCGATTTCATGGCAAAAGGGATCACATTATGTCCTTTTCCCTGGTAAAGCTTTCTTACATTGTCAACGTAGGTCCAATCGCCCCCTACCTGAAACCACACCCAATTCACCATTAATATGTTTAAAGGGTTTTGGCTTTGTAAATTTTCCATTCGCAGATTTTGTACTTCTTAATTATTTAATTGTGTTTGTAATATGGGGGCTGTTTATTTTTTCTTCTCTATTAACTCATCAAAAAACGTAACGATGCGGTCGACCTGTGTTGTATAGTCAAATTCATTTTGAGCCAGCTTACGCCCATTTTGCCCAACTATTTCGGCTTTACCATAGTCAGAAAAAATATCCGCTAAGGTCTGTGCAAGGTGGTCAGGATCATTAGGTTCAGTCAGGAACGAATCTTTTCTATCTGTCAGGTATTGTGGGATTGACCCGGTAGTAGTAGTCAGCACTGGCTTGCCAGTCGACAAATACTCAGCAATTTTAGTAGGGAAACAATGCTCTGATTGCTGATTGTTCGGTTTAGCCAGGGCCAAAACAGCTGCATTTGTCATTCTTTCTATCATCACGGGCCGGTCTACATACCCGGTAATTTCGATGTTATCCTGTAATTGGTTTTTGTCGATAAATGCGATCACATCCTCCCTATTAGGCGATACGTTCAGATCGCCCATCAAAACCAGTTTCTTGCCTGGCGTCTTCTGAGTGAAAATGGTATATCCCTGCAGCAGGTCCATAATACCGTCCTTAAATTGATTCAGCGCTCCGGTGTAGACAATCTCTCCGCTGTTGTTTGGAGTCTGCTTAAAGTTGTTAGTATTGGTAATGATCGGGACGATTATTTGCTTAGCTTTCTTGCTTATCCGATCAACAAAATAATCATATAAGCTATCAGAAATTACGATCAGACCGTCAAAAACCTTAAATAGGTGTTTGATATATAGATTGATGTATATCTTTCTAAAGAAACTACGCTCTACAGCAAACACAAACGGAAACTCGCTTATTTCGAGCACAAATTTGCATCTGTCAATTAAGCTAAAAAGCTTATAGGTAACGATCATATACCACCTGTTATCTACAATAAGCAGGATATCTGTATTGCGCTTTTTGGTGGCGATATACCACAAGGTGTTAAAGTAAGATATAAAATCATTGAAGCGCCGTTTAATAAACGATTGGCTTCTGACAGGATTTACCGGGTATCTGAATTTTATCCCCTCATACTCTCCCTTTTGCTCAAAATTCAGTGCTTTGGTTCTATGACGCTCGGTAGGCCTGGGAACTATTACTTCCACATCATGGCCACGTTCTTTGAACCGTTTGGCATATAAATGAATTCTGTTTGTTGCAGCCATTCCATGCGGATAGGCTTCATTCAATATAATAGTGATGTTCATTTTCATTATTCCAACTGCCAGGGGTATCTGTAACTCATTAAAGCAGCAAATCTACCTTAATTTCTTTTTATTAATTATTTACCTTTTAACAAAGCACAAATGTTGGATTTGAATGTGCCCGTTAAACATTAATTTATGCTTATCTGATTCGCTATGTTACTTATACGTAGATAAGCAGTATTACGTTTTACCGAATTGCACTTGCGGCAAAGGTTCGATCTGCTGAGCCGGCAGCTCGTCTTGTTGCTTTTGATAAATAACAACCTTCCGTACATTAAGCGTGACTATACCGATCATCAGTGTCATAAAGTAATAATATAAACTTGATGAAATAGTAATATAAATACCAAAGCCAGCACATGCCAAGGTCCAGAAAAACAAAATGATCTTAGCGTTGGTAACCCTTAACAGGTTCATCCGGTTTTTCTTAAATATGCTATAGGCCAAGTGGCCAAGATATGGTATACAGGTTTGCAGTCCAAACCACCAGATGATCAGTATAAATTGATTATCCAACCACTGATAAGGTGCTTTCAGATCCCCACTCCAATTCCAAGTTGCCGATGGCCCAACACCCGTAAATAATTTATCCCAGTTAAACTGGTCCATAAACTCCTTTAACTGGCTGCTTCGGCTATCTTCGCCCATTCTTCCGGTAAATACAGTTGAGATATCTTTAAGAGTGCCAAATTTATCGATATTTACCACTACGTAATATCCAGCCATAATCCCCAGGAAGATCATACAAATTAATATAAAATTGCTCTTACCTTCCTTCAAATCCCGCCTGAGTTTAATAAAGATCAAAATGCCCATGGTAAGCAAATAACTTCGGGATGATATAGCGAAAGCAAAGAATGTGATCAATAACATAATGCCATACTTGGTTAGCTTGGCAAAATTTGTTTGGTCATCGTTATCCAAAAAGTAAAACGGATAAACCCAAAGCAGTACAACTGTTGTATCCCTGATCGCATTAAGAGCCACTTCCCTATTAGAAATTGTACCTGCCAGGCCTATCTGCATCAGGTTAAATACCACGAATACGTAACAGAAATATTTAAACCATTTCAATATTTTCTCGGTGTATTCCTCTTCCGCGGCAAAATAAAGCGTGCCAAAATTCAACCATGTTCCTAAACCTTTGGGCGAGTAAAAAACCGAAGGGGTTTTGGCAAAAACTCCAAGATCATTAAATGAGGCTATGAATACCAGCAAAGGCATCAAAATAAAGCAGGTATTAATGACAAATGGGAAACAGCGGTGATATTTGAAGTAGAGATAAAGACTTATAGGAGTCAGGATGATATCACTAAATACTGAAAGCTTAGAATACCAGCCGCTTTCTGCTGCGTCGGCATTAACCTTCATATAATACTGGGCAAACAACTGCGCTATAAAGTGAGCCAATAACACGAACATGATGCCATAATATATATACTTGGCACTCTTGTCTGTAGAAGGTAATGCAGCGGCCTTAATCATATTGTTCTACTTTAACGCTTTCAACCTCACCTACTTGTAAATGCTTTATTGTTTTCCGGTAATAGTACAAGATGCATGTAAGATAAGTTAACCCTCCAAGCAGCCTTGTCAGAGCAGCTCCGTTAACACCCATCCTTGGAATAAGCACAAAATTAAATACCAAAATAAAACTACCTGTTATAAATGAGGTGTTTCGCAGTAATTTTCCAAAGCCATGGGCGCCCAGAAACCGATTGAAATAATCAGCAATGCCATAAAATGCCACGCCAATACTCACGACGAAATTAATAAATATTACAGACTCGAATTTCTTGCCGTAAAAGAAGTTTATAAACGGTGGCACCAAAACCCACAATGCTATTAATGAAAACAATGTTAAGCCTATTGTTATCATAGTAAGCTTTTTAGGGATACGACTATGACTTGCGAATTCTTTATAGTTGGTTGTAGCTATCGTATTCGGTATAAATGATAACGGGTTTGCCAGTGCAGCAGCTAATGCATAGAACCCAACTCCGGCATTATTGAACCCGAAATAACTAACTATAACCGGAGTAAGCGATGCAACACCAGTGGAAAACGCTGCTCCAATGTATACATGGAAGCCGTAGCTTTTATTGTAATCCCATATCTCGGAAATAGTCGCTTTTAAATTTTTAAATGAGAGCTTAATCCTTATTAAAACATACGCGCAAACAAGAACCAATGTCGCCAAATAGAACGACCATGCCACCTGCAGCCTATTTGTTTTAATATGAGATAAGAATGCATAGATAATGATAGCAGATATCAGAAACCCTATTTTGGGGAAAATTCTTTGGATAGCAAGCAGCGACATCCGGTTATCCGCCTGGAACAATACTTCGAAATAGTTGATCGACAGGTACGCCCACCCGACAGGTATAGAGTAAAACAACAAACTACTAAGGTGCTTTTCACGAAGATTCGGGTCGAATATCGAATACAACAACAGACCCACTGACATTATAACAAACATGAACAACAGTATGATAAAAGTTGCACCGTAGTATTGTCTTGCTTTGTCTTTGTCGTGATTTAGGACGAGTGCCCTGTTAGCGGCCTGGAAGAAACCGAACGTGGTAATTAATACCGTAAAATTAAAGAGATTATCCATAAACTGATAATCTCCAAATGCGTTTGGCCCCAGGTAATGTGTAAAAATAATACTGGTAATAATACTCATTGGTATTCCGGCAATGTTAACCGAGAACAGCATTAAAACTTGTCTCGCTTTCGGATTTTCCCAATTTTGTTTTACTAATTGCCTGATGTTACTAGCACTTAACTTTTGCACTTTTCCTGCTTAATTTGTTTTTCAATAGTTCAATTCTCCGGTCGATCGGGATTATGAGTCATCGACCGATAGGGTCTGACCGAAAACTCATATATCTGAGGCAATTTCATAACGACGCCGACCAGGCTGTACATCATTAGTCTGATTTAAAACAGAATCTCTGTTAAAATCTGGCCAAAAAGCCTCTCATTGCACGACCAAATGTATTTTTAGGACGGCTTGTGTAAGTATTGTAATAGCTATTGTTGTAATTGTAGCCATAACCATACTTTTCTCTCTTTATACCGTTAAAGATGAGATTAAGTTTAGGGAACCTGTTCTCATTTTTAACTTCATTAATAAAGTCAAGCTCTTCCTTAAGCGTGTAACCTTGTCTTATAACGTATAAACAAGCATCGGTTACCCTTGAAATGATCAGAGCGTCAGTCACCAGGTGTATTGGCGGACTGTCAATGATCACGAAGTCGTATTTCTTACGAAGGATATCTATCAGGTTATCAAGGTTAACCTTTTCCAGTAATTCTGAAGGATTCTCCTGAATAGTACCGGCACTCATTACATCCAAACCAGGTATGCCCGACGGACGGATAAGACTGTCAATACTCAGGTGGTCGCTTTCCAGGTAATCGCTGATACCTAAATGCTCATCCGGCAATTCGAAGATCGATGCAATTTTAGGCTTCCTAAGGTCCATCTCCAGGATGATTGTCTTTCTTGCCGCATATGCCAGCGTAACTGACATGTTTGCGCTCACAAAGCTCTTACCTTCACCAGATGTACTGGAAGTAACGACGCAAACTTTACCGCCTTCATTATTGCTGAGAACCTGGTATAGCTTTGATCGCAACGCTCTGAATTGTTCGCCAATAGCAAAGCTTCCGCGTTCTTTGGTTATAACGATTGCAGTCGATGACTCCTGGAACGAAAGCTCTCCTAAAATAGGAATATCTACTTCCTGTTCAATTTGCCTGCGATGGGTGATCTTGTCGTCAAAACTGTTACGGGTATAAATAACCCCCACAGGAAGGATCATGCCTGCAAACAGAGCCAGAACATATACTATTGATGATTTCGGCCATTTTGAATTGCCTGCATGGGCATAATCAACCACTTTAGCATCGGTTACAGTAGAAGCATATTTTAATGACAGTGCCTCGCGTTGCTCCAATAAGAAAGAGTACAATTTTGCTTCAGCATCGTTATCCCTGTGCATGCCATTTAACTGGGTTTGTTGGCCCGGAATGCTTCTTAACTGTCCTTCGGCTCTTGAGTTTGTCGACTGAAGCTGCCCCCTGGTAAGCATCAGTGTTTCTTTATTATTACGTACCTTTTCTCTTATGTTAGCTTGCAAAGTACTGATCTCGCTATTAATAGACTCGAATATCGGGTTATCAGGAGGGTTGTTAGCCAATAAATTCTGTTTTCTTAACTCGGCTTCGGTCAGTTTGTCGAGCAGCGATGTTAGGCTTGGGTCCTGTAACCCTACGGTTGAAGGTTGTTTATTTGAACCCGGAGAATTAACATAGTTTTCTATGCTATTGATAATTCTTATTTGCAGGTTAATATCATCAAGTGCCTTCTGACTCTGCTGAGCATCCTGAACATAAGTTTGTGACTGTGCATCGATATTGCTTGTCAACCCCTTAGAACTTGCATAGCTCTCTATCTGAGCCTCGCTCATGTGCAGATCCTTGGCTATTGAATCAATACGTTTGTTAATAAACTTGATGTTCGCATCGGTTTTCTTGTTTTTCTCATCAACCGCAGCTTTCATATACGCATTAATTACTGCGTTAAGGACATCGATCCCCCGTTGAGGAACAACATCAGACATAGACAGTTCAACAAACGGCACTTCTTTATCGTCTAAAGTAGACTTAAGTCCACTTACATAATAATCTGCTACTCCCGAAGGGTCACCAACGTTGATTGTAATCTTTGAGCCGATAAAAGCATTGAGATACGACGTAGCATCCAGTTTCCATAAGCCGAAATCACTCTGAATATATTGGCCGTATTTAAACTGGGTTTGCTTTCCGTCTTTATCCTCCACGGTAAAGCCTTGTGTATTATCAATCGTAATGTCCAGTTTTATGCCTTTATCATCAATTTTACCGGGCATTTTTATAAAACTGAATTTTACAGGGGAGTTTTTATAAAGGTCGGTAGTAACCATACCTTCTTTTTTAGCATAGCCAACCCACAGGTTCATACTATTAACCACCTGCAACATTATCTTTTTAGATTTTATTATCTCGATCTCATTTTCGAAAATAACAGGGGTACTAATCTGGTCCAGTTGGTTGATGTTATCTTTATCCTGTCTTTGATCCTGATTTTTACTGTCTTTAAATGCTATAGTTGCATTTATAGGGTATATAGCCTTTGCATATTTTAAATAAAAGAACGCCCCTCCTATAAATATTATTAAAGATAGAAGGAATATAGGCCAGTGGAAAACATACTTTTTAAAGACCTTCGCAAAATCAGTTGTTTGATTTTGTGAAACGGGTAAAGTTATCGTTGTATACCTGTTGTCGTTTGTGGTAACAGCCATTGATTTTATTATAGATTTTTACGGTAAACTAGTACTAGGGCTACCACTGAAAGTGCAGAAATTATTAAACTGACTCTCTGGAAACCTGCAGTGTTATTATTTGAAATTTTAGAACGATTTGGCGTTACTACTAATACATCGTGATTTTTCATATAATAGTATGGCGAATCAAATAATTTTTTTGAATTCAAATCAATCGGAATGTATTCACGCTTGCCATTTATCTCTCTTACCAAAAATATCTGGCGAATTGCAGTAATGTTAAGGTCTCCTGCCATACTCAACGCCTCAGGTATTGTAACTCTTTCGTTTGGTATGGTAAAAACGTCAGGTTTAGCCACATCACCTAAAACCGATATTTTGAAATTGGTGATACGGACATTCACTATTGGTTTTTTCAGATAATTAGAAAGAGAGGCTGTTAACTGATCGGTTAAATTAGTGGTGTTTAATCCCGATACCTTAACCTGACCAAGAAACGGCAGATTAATATTGCCATTTAAATCAACCATCCAACCAATTACTGCATTTTCAGGAGTTGTCGCATCGGTTGAACTCGAACCATTTATCCTGTTAAGGTTGTATGAAAACTGGCTGGCCCCGTCTGACGGACTGTTTACACTGATAGCTAATATATCGCCTGGTTGAATGATCAGCGGAGAAAAGTTATTAATATCCTCCTTGGTGATGCTATTTTGATTAAGGTCCTGGAAATAAGGCACTTTTTCGTAAGTCGAGCACGAGCTGCAGAGCACCGCAACAAGCACAAATAAGAGAAATAATGTCGATTTGAAGTTCATAGTGGGATTCTTTAGATGTTGTACATGGGTTCTTGTGACTGTTATTGCGTTTGAAGATTTAGCGATAGTAATATAAGTTTTATTTTTATATAATAATTAATTTTCAGGGGTGATTACACCTATATTTTCTACAATAAAATTCAATCGACCGTTTTTAATAAGTAGCTGTATTCTATATATATCTTTTCAAAAACTCATAGTTGAAACTATATTTTCAACTACCCCGTTTTTGTAACTATAAAACAATAATCAGATCAGCAATTTGTTTTATAATTCTTACTTGTTCCTCTCCTTCACGATCCCATTCACATTCGACAAAGAACAACTATTTTTTGAAAAAAAAGTTTCAGCTGATAAACTATTTTTTCAATCGACATTTAACGACTCACCTTAGATGAATGTTTCAATTATAAATTAAATCAGCACGTTAAATAATATTTGCCAATTACGAAAAAGCGTACCAAAAGGAGCTAAACCAGATTAGAATTTTACTAATAAGCATAAATAAGCGATAATTATGGCTCTATAATTGAAATCGTTTCAATTTTACATAGTGAAAAAAATATTTCAAATTGAAATAACAGGGCTTTTGTTTATTTCCTCAAATGGCTAACTTTTAAATCCTTAAATACGTATCAGCCATCGATCGTAATGATTAGCATGTTAAACTTATATTAACTAACGAAATTTCCGATGAGCAACAATGGCCTTAATTGCGAACAACTGTTTTGTATTAAGTACAATATCTCCCCCACTGCAAGCCGCGATTTAGGGTATAAATATCCTTGTATAAACTTTTACTCAAATGGGGATTTTTTTTCCCGGACGAGATCGTATTTTTTCGTATTAGAAAATTAACCAACAATTTAATAGTTAAATATTTGAGGTTTCAATTAATCCATAAACTTGTTTTCCCCTGTATATGGGAACTAAATCTGGATTTTTTCTGAAAAAATATATAATAAGTGGCAAAATTTATTTTAATGCATAGTTATTGCATAATAGTAAACATCAATCCTATTTGAACTATGGTACACAGGTACAAACAATTTCATAATGTAATTAATATAACGTTAGATTATCTGTTGTTAAACTTGTCTTTGATCCTCGTTTACAATTACTTCAATCATACTTTAATATCATGGGTAAATAACCAAAGCTATTTACCTGTAGTTTTGGTATTCAATCTTTTGTGGCTTTTATCTTCTAATATTACCAGCCTTTACAATAACGTTTCAGATATCGATCTTAAGGTTTATCGCAATGTGGCTAAAACCTACCTGCTTTATCTTGGCCTGATTTGCATTACCATATTGGCAATGAGCGGAACCAAGGCACGCTTTATATCAAATGAATATTTATTTTATTCCATGTCATTATTCGGGATCTTCCTGGGCATCTGGAAGATTGGGTTCTTTGCAATCAGGAAAAGCGATAAGGTACTGATGAATAACTCACGCAACGCCATTATAGTTGGCGCCAGTCGTGCGGGAAATGAGCTTTACAATCAATTCAACAATAAAGTATTAAAAGGATATAATTTATTGGGCTTTTTTGATGATGAACCATCAAGGGTTAGTCCAAAGCACCTTTACCTGGGTAATACCAGCCTGTGCATGGATTATGTTCTTAAAAATAATGTTGAAGAAATATTTTGTGCACTGCCTTATTCAGAACATAAAACCATCGAACGTTTAATGTCTGATTCTGACAAAAACCTGATCAGGTTTAAGATAGTGCCTGAGTATCACGAATATTTTAAAAACACATCTTACTTACAGAATTTAGGTAATATTCCAATTCTGACTGTAAGGGCCGAACCTTTAGAGAATATTGTCAACAGGATAACCAAGCGTGCTTTTGATATTATGTTCTCATTAGGAGTGATCATTTTCTTGTTTACCTGGTTATTTCCAATAATAGCTATCCTGATCAAATTGGGGTCAAAAGGCCCGGTATTTTTTAAACAAAAACGTTCTGGCCGCGATAACCATTCCTTTACCTGCTACAAATTCAGAAGCATGAAAAAGGATAATAAGACTGAGCATGTTCAGGCCAGTAAGGGTGATGCGCGTGTAACCAAACTGGGAGCTTTTATGCGTAAAACAAGTATTGATGAACTTCCTCAGTTCTTTAATGTGCTGATCGGTAATATGTCTATTGTAGGTCCTCGTCCACACATGTTAAGCCACACCGAACAATATTCTCAACTGATAGATCAGTTTATGGTTCGTCACTTTATGAAACCGGGTATAACCGGTTGGGCACAGATCAATGGCCTGCGTGGTGAAACGAAGACAACCGAAGCAATGCTTGAGCGCGTTGAAGCTGACGTTTGGTATCTTGAAAACTGGACTTTCTTGCTGGATTTGAGAATCATTGCATTAACATTCTGGAAATCAGCCACCGGCGATAAGAACGCTTACTAACTGGAAATCTTAATAATTTTAAACCCCCACTTTTGAACAGAGTAATTTCAACCTTACTCTATTCAAAATGGGGGTTGTCCATTTAATAAAATGTCTATTAAAGCTTCAGTGTAATTATTACTGAAGGCAATATACTGGCATCGATATTAGCTTTCAGTATATTGGTATTCCACCCATCCGGCTGGAATGCGGTTGATGGATCCCACCATGCGTCCATTTCAGCACCTGATTTCTGGAAGAACTTCACTTTATTGTAGCCCATATAAATATCAGAGCTTGATGCGCCTGAATAGTTCCCATAGCAAAGACCGCAATTTGAGTAAGGTGTGCTTATGCCGTAAATGGTGTTGTGATCCATTTTAATATGGCTTCCGCCCTGAACCTGCATGCCAACAAATCCGCCGTTTATGACAATGTTGTTGCGTGCTACTTGATAAGAGCCACCTACATCGCCTAGCACAATACCTGCGCCGCCACCTGAGTCATTTTGAATCTGCCCGCCGCGAATCCAGTTGCCAATTACCTGTACTGAATCGCCTGGTAAACCATCGCACTGGTAAATGCTTATGCCATCCTGGGGATGTTGCGCTACACCTGCTATATCTTCACACTTGTTGTAGTTTACCTGTATACCCCCACCGCTCACATTATTAAGCTGCACAAAGTTTCCTGATGGGAATGGGCCGTTCATATTTAGAAACTGGTTACTATTTACCTTAACAGTTTTACACTGCATGGCATTAACACCAGCTCGTACATTGGTGATAAAACAACTGTCGATAGTCACATTGGTACAGTTATTTAATTGGATACCATCATTTGTGGTATTCTGAATCAGGCATTTAGTGATATGCACGTTGTTGCAATTGCTCAGGCGTATGCCAACTGAACTCCCCCCGTTTATAGAGTCACCACTGATAGTGATATTGCTTTGATTACTCAAGCTGATAGGTGACGACGCTTTGTAAATGAATTTTGTTGAAGTGCTCGTCGTTCCGGTTTTGCCGGGCGTTCCTGTGGTTCCGGTTGAACCGGTCGTACCCGTTTTTCCAGTTGTTCCCGTTGCACCAGTAATGCCGCCACTGTTATCGATTGATGATGATCCTTTTCCTATACCAGAAGAATTTGTTAAAGTCTCGGACGGAAGCGCTGTTTCGTCTTTTTGACAGGAGGATATTAATAATGCCGTAATTAAGGCAAAAGAATACAAAGTGAAAGCCATGCGGCTTTGTCCACGTTCAGGTCTAATCATAGTAGTTAAATTAATTATGCCTTTTTGAACGACGCTTTCTAACTTTTAGTTTATTGATCGTAGTTCTTTCGGAATCATTAACGCCGCAAAGTATCTAAAATAACTGGGTGTCAAAGAATTATAATTTCCACATTTTTATGCACATTTTTTAATTACTATGCAAAAAATCGCCTGTTAGGTTATAAATTTTATTGCTACTAAACCTGCTATGATTTATAATTTAATAATTGAAACCGGGAGAAAAAAGAAAGCGGCTAGCATTTTATCATTATGCTAACCGACTGACATTTAAGCCTATCTGCAATTTGAAAAAGAGATAAGCTCTTTATATATATTCTGTTCGGGGGCTGATTGTTATAAGTTCAGAGTAATTATTACCGATGGCAATATACTGGCACTAATATTTGCCTGCAGGATATTGGTTGTCCAACCCTGTGGTTGCGTTGCTGTACTGGGGTCCCACCATTCGTCAAGTTCTGCGCCAGAAGTCTGGTAATACTTTACACTATTGTAGCTTATTGTCACGTCAGAACTTGATGCTCCTGAGTAATTTCCATAAGCAATCCCTACAACTGAATAAGTAGTAGGCGAACTATAAATGGTGTTATGGTCCATTTTGATATGGCTCCCACCCTGCACCTGTGCCCCTACTGAGCCAGGGTTGACAAGTATGTTATACCTTGCAACCTGGTAGCTACCACCAACATCTCCCAAAACAATACCTGCTGCACCACCCGAATCATGCAACACCTGGCCGCCTCTAATATAATTACCAATCACCATGATGGAATCGCCAGGTAAGCCATTTGATTGATAAACACTCAACCCATCCTGCGGATGCTGCGCCACTCCTACCACATCTTCACATTTGTTATAATTTATTTGGCAACCACCACCATTCACATTGTTAAACTGCACAAAATTTCCGGAAGGAAATGGGCCGTTCATATTCAGGAATTGGTTATTGTTCACCTTTACAGTTGTGCTATACATAACATTAACACCTGCCCTCACATTGGTAATAAAACAGGTATCAATAGTAATGTTCGTGCAGTTATTGAGCTGAATACCGTCATTAGTAGAATTCATCACTTTACATTTGGTAATGTGCACGTTTGTACAATTTGTCAGTTTAATACCTACAGTCCCCCCATTGCTTATATTAATAGAGTCTCCGCTGATAGTAATATTACTCTGATTGCTCAGGCTGATAGGCGCCGAGGCCTTATATACAAAATTGGTTGATGTGCTTGACGTCCCCGTTGTTGTTCCTGTTTTGCCCGTTGTTCCGGTTACTCCAGTACTTCCTGTAGTACCCGTAGTACCTGAAGTTCCAGTTGTACCGGTTGCGCCTGTAGTCCCCGTCGTTCCAGTACTGGTACTGGAGGACTTATGTGTCCTGGGGCGCGAACGCTTAAAAATAAAACTGTTATTTTCTCCGAAATTTACATCCGCAGACTGATGGGGATTGGGTTCATCCTTTTTACAAGATATGACAAATAATAGTGCAGATAAGATCAGAGCAAAGGCAGCACGGCCTTTTGCGAGTCCAGGTTGAATCATAATAGTTAAATTAATTAGGGTTTTCCGAAGGTAATTCTTAGTGCTTAGGGCAATGAGAATCAACTTCAAGAAATATTACTGCTGAAATTATTTAAACACATTGATTATCAATTGATTAAATTTCAACACCTTTTCAACACAATTTTTAACAATTATCTCTGAGTATATGACAAACTGTCGCCGAAGGAAATTTCTATGATATAAAAAGCAAAACCCGGTAATATTTGACATATTACCGGGCCCGCGTTTTAATTTAGTTTAATCTTGTTCTTAAAAGTCTTATAAGTTGAGCGTAATTATTGTTGTTGGAAGTATGCTGGCATCGATGCTAGCTTTCACAATATTAGTGCTCCATCCCTGTGGTTGCGTTGCTGTACTTGGGTCCCACCAAATATCCATTTCTGCTCCTGATGTCTGGAAATATTTTACTTTATTGTAGCTCATTGTCACGTCGCTGCTGGCGGCACCTGAGTAGTTACCATAAGCTAACCCTACCATAGTAAATGGTGTTGCTGTGCTGTAGATAGTATTATGATCCATAGTGATATGGCTACCGCCCTGTACTTGTGCACCTACCGCACCAGGATTAACCAGTATATTATAACGTGCTACCTGGTAAGTGCCACCAACATCGCCTAATACAATACCTGCACCGCCACCTGAATCATGCTGTACCTGGCCGCCTCTAATGTAATTGCCGATCACCATGATCGAATCGCCTGGCAAACCATTTGACTGGTAAACGCTCAAGCCATCTTGTGGATGCTGTGCTACGCCTACCACATCTTCGCAATGGTTGTACTGAATCTGGCAACCACTTCCGTTTACATTATTAAATTGTACAAAGTTTCCTGAGGGGAATGGCCCGTTCATATTCAGGAACTGATTGTTGTTTACTTTTACTGTTGTGCTGAACATAGCATTAACACCAGCTCTTACATTAGTTACAAAGCAGCTATCGATAATCACGTTAGTACAATTATTCAACTGAATACCATCGTTGGTAGAATTCATCACTTTACATTTAGTGATGTGAACATTAGTACAGTTGTTTAACTTGATACCTACTGAGCTTCCATTACCAATGTTAATAGAATCTCCGCTGATAGTGATATTGCTCTGATTGCTTAAGCTGATAGGTGCTGACGCTTTATATGTGAAATGGCTACCTCCTGAAGTTCCTGTAGTAGGTCCTGTTGTTGTACCTGTGGTGCCGGTATTTCCTGTGGTACCTGTCGTTGTCCCAGTCGTACCCGTTGTACCTGTAGTAGTTCCGGTTTTACCTGTTACGCCGGTTGCCCCAGTCGTACCCGTTGTACCTGTAGTGGTTCCGGTTTTACCTGTCACGCCGGTTGCTCCAGTCGTACCTGTGGTACCGGTAGTGGTTCCTGTTTTACCTGTCACACCAGTTGCTCCAGTCGTACCGGTAGTAGTTCCGGTTGTGCCTGTGGTTCCAGTAGTCCCGGTAGAACCAGTAGTACCTGTTACTCCTGTTGTACCAGTAATGCCGCCTGTTCCTGTTTGATCCCCCAACGAAACTCCTTTTCCGGGCCTACGTGTAGTATCTATATATCCGGTATGGTGGCGACCTTTGTAATCTATACTATTTGTTGTCTCAGTAGTGGAACCGGTGACATCAGTTGAGGGTAGTACCGAAGAATCTTTTTTACATGACGAAAAAGTCGTGGCAGTTAGTAATGCGAGGGAGCATATTACACCTGCAAGGGGGGCCTTAATTTTTTTCATTTCCATAACAGCATTTTAGGGTTTCTTCTACGCTCTGGTAAGTGCCGAAGTTTCATAAAAATTAATTATGGCGAAAAAAAATTAATATAAACTTTAATTGATTTTCAAATATATTCTGATTTTCAGCATTTTATACGTTTCCGTATTTTTTCAAAAAAGCACCCAAAATGGCCTATTTTCATTTCGATTTTTTAGCAAAAAACGAGTAGTGTAAAAAATTTTCGCTGTAAAAACGTCGGATAATCAGCAATTTGTAACAAGTTCTTTACAATAATACAGCTTGTTAAAGTTTAACTATTAAGAGCCTAAGAGATTTAACGACATAAAAAAAGTCAGGTACCTAAGTACCTGACTTTTTGATATTGTATAATCAGTATGTTACTACTGTCTTATCTTCAGATCAGTCCTATACATTCTCCAAAACCTTGTGGTAGAACTCCACATAGTTGTTCGCGGTTGTTGCAATACTGTATTTCCTTAAAAATGGCTGACGCGCTGCCAATATTTCTTTCTTGCTTTCTGTATGAGTAAGAGCCTTTTCTATGTTATGAATAAAAGCATCCTTCGAATCAAGACTTGAGATGTAGCAGAAAGGCATGTCCGTACCTATTTCAATATGCGGAGGTATATCTGAAAGGACACACGGAATACCTGAGAAAAATGCTTCCAACACAGTTATTGGCAGCCCTTCCCAGAGCGATGCATTGAAAAAGCAATCGCAGTTGTCCATTAAAGAATAAACCTCTTCCTGCGTTTTTGTGCCCAGGTAATGAATGTTAGGTATCTTACTAAAGTTCTCGAGGTCTTGCTCAGCGGTCTCCTGTTTGATACCGCACACTAAAAAATGAACATTCTTATTTTCAAAGTGCTGTGCTACTTCGCACACCATATCATAATTCTTCTGTTTCGATAATCTCCCAACAGACAGTACAAAGCGATGCGGCACACCATTATTATTAAATTCTTTCAATATCGGAAGTGCACGGTCATCAACTTTTAGTTTAGGTATACCATTCTGTATGGCAATACTTAAACAATCCCGCTTCGGGTTCATATCTAATGCAGAATATGAACAGTATATGCTCGGCGTGTGCTCGTTAAATCTGTGAGTCATGCTGCTCCACTCTTCAGGAGCATTATGTACGGTAATAACGTGCCTGTCCTTTAAACGGCTTAAAGCAAACTTCAAACAAATACTCACAATCAAATGCGAAGTAGAAATATGTGTATTAATAATATCGGGGTTAACCGATGAAAGTGTTTTTATAATCCCACTTATTGTATTAACTATTGTAATATTTCTTCCCGGCCTTCTATTTAGAAAATAAAGATCAACTGCCTTTTCACGTAGGCCCTGCACTAATAGCTTTTGGAAATCAGAATTTATTAGCTCATCAATTATAATAATTGATACATCGTGTCCCAGGTCTTTCTGTTCCATTGCCAGTGACGCCACGAAGGTCTGCGCACCTCCGGCATCAAAATTCATTATTATATGATTTATTTTCATTTAAGTATTTATACGCTATATGAGCCCGATATTGTTATGTTTACCAAGCTTTTATAGTTTTTTTGTAGTTCTATTTTTTATGTGATCTTATTCACATTTTTTTGTTTTTCTATTTACTTTCAGCAACAGACTTATCCAACACTTCTTGTAAAGCCTTTGCAAATACCTCCACATTTGGCTTTAACAACATGGTTCTGTGGTCTCCAGGGATTAAGAACTCCTTCATGCCTTTTAATGCATACTTTTTCCATCCCAGGTATAACTTGTCGTTTGTATAATGTAAACAGTCTGTAGCTCTAAACAGGTACACAAACCCATCAAATGGCTCCATCTTCGATTTTCTGTAAGAATCGTAATAAGTCGACCTGATATGTCTCATCAAGTTGTAAAATTCTTTATCACCACTCTCCTTGGCCAGTTTTATCGCGTCATAGCGATACTGTTTATCTTCGAGATATATACTCCGTTGCTTCTGAATTGTTTTATTCGGATTGCGAATAAATGAAAATCCTAAATTAATCCACTTTTTGATATGCCTGTCAAGTTTCTTCGGCAGCATAGTCAAAAAGTCGTCGGTATAATCAGCATAAGTGTCAATAATAGCCAACACTGAAACTTCTTTATTCAGTGCCTCAAACTGTTTCCTCATTTCAGTAGCTATAAAACCACCTAAAGAGTAGCCAGCAATAGCGTAAGGCCCGTTGGGATTATGCTCAATAATTTCGGAAACATATATTTTTGCTATCTCACTTATGGTTGTAACCGGCGGGAATTTTCCCCCCAAACCAAGCGCCTGGATTCCGAACACGGGTTGCTCCTTATCAAGATACATTGCCAGATCAGCAAAGTTCATCACATTTAAGCCAACACCATGGATAAAGTATACCGGCATCTTGCTTCCTGAAGGCTTTATCGGAACTAATGACTTAGATATTTTCTCCGTATCATTCTCGTTCAGGAACGTATTTAAAGACTCTATATTGCTGTATTTAAACAAAACTGATATCGGTAATATCTTGCCTGTATGCTTCTTGATCTGGTTTACAATTTGCACGGCTAACAACGAGTGACCACCCAAGTCAAAGAAGTCATGCGTTACACCGATATTTCCAACCCTTAATACATCTTCCCAAATCTTAACCAGCAAACGTTCCGATTCTGTACGCGGCCCTACATATTGATCTTTGATCTGTTCTTCAGCATTAAACTCAGGTAACGATTTTTTGTCGATCTTGCCGTTGGCCGTAAGTGGGATATCCTCAACCTCCATCCATAGTGTTGGCACCATATAATCAGGCAGCTTGCTTTTCAGGAAAGCAATAACGTGTGCACGATCATAATTTTCTTTACCAACTACATATCCTACCAAACGTTTCTTCTTGTCCTTATCGGCTTTAGCCAATACCACAGCCTGGCTCACCTGCTCACATTGACGCAAAACGCTTTCAATCTCGCCCAATTCGATACGATATCCCCTGATCTTTACCTGGTCATCTTTACGGCCGATGAATTCCATATTAAGGTCAGGAAGCATTCGTCCCAGGTCACCAGTACGGTACATTCGACCACCCGCTTTATCACTAAACGGATCCTTTACAAAAGCATAATCGGTTTTATCTTTATCGTTTGCATAACCACGCGCAACACCTACACCACCAATGTATAACTCACCAACCACTCCTATTGGCGCAGGCTGCAACTTCTCATTCAAAATATAGAAGAAGTTGTTATTCATTGGGCGTCCATAAGGTATACTTCCCCAATTGGCTCCAACCTTTTCTACCGGGAAGAAGTTAGACCATACCGTGCCTTCTGTAGCGCCGCCGAGGCTTATAACTCTAGTATTAGGAAAATAAACTTTAATACGATCAGGGAGGTTTACAGGTATCCAGTCACCACTCATAAACACGACACGAAGCGTTTTTTGCAAGAACGATCTGTCATGAGCTTCCAATTCACGTACCAGGTAATCCATTGTAGTTGGTACTGTATCCCAGAAAGTTATCTTGTAGCTCAGCATCATATCCTTCAACCTCGGTACATCCAATAATTCATTTTGCTGAACAATTACTAATGATCCGCCAGCTGACAACATTCCAAAAATGTCGTATACCGAAAGGTCGAAACACATCGAAGTGATGAATAGCAAACGATCATCAGGTCCGACATTAAATTCAGTATTTACCCACAATACCAAATTTACGGCCATATGATGCTCTATCATCACACCTTTAGGGCGACCGGTAGAGCCGGATGTATAAATAGTATAGGCTAATTGAGTGCTGTCTATATCAAGATCCGGATTTTCTTTACTATATGGGTTGAAGTCTATTTCCCTGATCTTAACAAACAATTCAGGGGAAACCAGTTTGGCAAGCGGGTATTCCCCATCGGTAATTACTTTCTTAACAACCGAGTTTTGAAGTATATACTCCTGCCTGTCCATTGGGTATTCCGGGTCGATTGGAACATATGCCCCACCCGCCTTAAGAATACCAAACATCCCCACAATCATATGGAAATTCCGGGTGACCAATAAACTGACGTTATCTCCTTTATTCACACCACTTTCTATCAGGTAATGAGCCAGCTGGTTTGCGCGCTCATTTAATTCCCGGTAAGTCATGGTCTCATCATGCTGGCGCAACGCTATAGCATCAGGAGTTCTTAGGACCTGTTCTTCAAAAATAACGGCAAGATTTTTTTCTTTCGGATAATATACAAGCGTATCATTAAATACATCAAAAAGCCGATGCTTGTCTTCTTTAGTAAGAATATCGATTGCCGCTAAGCTTTGTTTTGGATCTTGCGCTACAGCTGCTATCAGATTTTCGAAATGACTAAGCATCCGGTGCATCTGTGCGTCGCTATAGATATCTGTATTATATTCTAAAAATAACTCCAGCCCATTTTTAGACTCGGAGAATATAAAGTTGACATCAAACTTGGCAACAGTGTACTCTCCTGTTTTATACTGGCTTGTATGCAATCCGTTCAATGTAAATTCTGCATCCTGTTCCATGGAGTTTTGCAGAACGACCATGGCATCAAACAACGGGTTACGGTTTACATTTCGTGGCAGTTTTAGCGAATCCACTAACTCATCGTAAGGAAATATCTGGTGCTCATAGGCGCTTAGCGTAACCTCTTTAACGTGGTCAAATAATGCCTCATAGCTACCCAACCCATCAAAACGTGTTCTTATAGCAAGGGTATTGATATAGAAACCTATCTGATTTTCCAGGTCAGGATGTTCACGGCCGGCTATTGGGCTACCAATCACAATATCTTCCTGGCCTGTATAACGATACATCAAAGCATTTACACAGGAAAGCAAGGTCATAAACAGTGTGCCGCCCAGCGCTTTCCCTGTCCTGTTTAGTTTATCAAGTACATTTTCGTCAATGGTGGTAGTAATACCCGTACCATTAAAGGTTTTGATTGCAGGGCGTTCTTTTTCAGCCGGAAGTTCAAGAATGGGAATTTCGCCTTCAAATTGCTTTAACCAGTATTCTCTGTGAGGGAGTATATCGTCTGATTGCAACTGCTTATTATGCCATGCCGCATAGTCTTTATATTGTATGCGTAATGGGGTAAGTTGCGGTGCGCTGCCACTTGAATAAGCATTGTATAATGCACACCATTCTTTTCTGAAAATATCCATTGACCATCCATCACTTATAATATGATGGTGTACCATAATCAGGATATGTTTATCTTCATCTAACTGAACGAGATGACATCTCCACAGAGGCCCTTCTATGAAATCAAACCCGCCGAAACTTTCAAGTTCGATTATCTGATTTAATACAGCGTGTTTATCATTATTTTTACTCAGGTCAGTTTCTTTAAGTTCGAAAACATATTTCTCAGGACTTGTAACTTCCTGAAAAACTGCACCTGAAGAGTTTTCTTTAAAATCTGTTCTTAGTATTTCATGGCGCATTGCCATCGCTTTGAATGCATCTTTCAGGGCTGCTTTATTTAAATGCCCTTCTAAAGAAATAACATATGGAATATTATAAGCGCTCTGTGCCCCTTCAAAGTGATTCAGTATCCACAAACGTTTCTGCGCCGAGGATAATTTGTATTCTGCAGCGTCAGGAATGTTATCGATAACCTCATATGAATTCAACTCCTTATTGGTTATCATCGAGACCTGATGTTCAATTGTGCCTTTAGAAAATAGCTCGTTCAACGGCAATTTTACTCCCAATTCTTTATGTATTAGTCCAAGCAGGCGAATAGCTTTTATACTATGGCCGCCCATATCAAAAAAGTCATTTTTTAGCCCTAGAGCCTTTTCTGGTAGATTTAGTACTTTAGCCCATAGCTTCACCAAGGCCTTTTCAAGCTCTGTTGAAGGTGCTATGTGAGGAGGCTTAAATATACCACTACTTTCCGGAATTGGCAACGCTTTCCTGTCTACTTTACCTGTGTTCGTTACAGGAATCTCTTCAAGATGGACGTAATACCCGGGCACCATATACAATGGCAGGTGCTCCTTCAAATATTCCTTTAACTCTACCGCTTTTGCTTCGCCGGTTGTATACGCAATAAGTTCACTTTCCGGTTCATTTATTTGTGCAGCAATTACAATTGCCTCATTTACTTTAGGATGTTTTTGCAGTACTACAGATATCTCGTTAGGTTCAATCCGGTAACCACGTATTTTTACCTGGTCATCAGCACGTCCCAGGTATTCCAAATTGCCATCAGTTCTCCATCTTCCAAAATCGCCCGAGCAATATATTTTTGCACCTTTTACAAACGGATTAGAGATAAATTTCTCATTTGTCAAACCAGTTTCGTTCTGGTATCCACGCGCCAAACCTACCCCGCCAATACAAATCTCGCCAGTTGCACCAACGGGCAATAAGTTTTTTTGTTTGTCAAGAATATAAATCTGTGTATTGTCAATAGGTTTACCAATCGGTACCGAAGATTTTAGCGATTCGTTAGTCAGATCGAAATAAGTTGAATCAATACAAGTTTCAGTTGGGCCATATAAATTCACCAGTGATCTGTTAAAGAATAGCTCTTTAAATCTTTCTACCTGGTTTACAGTCAAGACCTCGCCGCTTATAAATACCTGCCTTATGTTTTTTAACTGGTATAACTTAGACTTGTCACTTTCAAGTGATTCTAAAAACACATTCAGCATAGATGGTACAAAGTGCATTACTGTGACCTTATGATCATCAATGGCACTTATTATTGCGTCAGGGTTCTTTTCTTCACCATCTTTTAGCAGGCAAACACTTGCACCCTGCGTTGCCCACCACAGTAATTCCCAAACCGAAACATCAAATACAAAGGTTGTTTTTTGGAGAATGACATCATTATCTGTCAATGGATAATTCCCTTGCATCCACGATAGCCTGTTCACCAGGCTATTGTGCTGCATTAAGCATCCTTTTGGAGAACCTGTCGAGCCAGACGTATAAATGCAATAAGCCAGATTATGGGGGCCCAGGTTTACCGATTGGTTCTCCTGGTTATGCCTGTTTTGGATTTTCTTAAACTTTTCTAACTCTTCATTATCAATCACCACTTTGCAACCACTGTCATTAACCAGGTAATCAATGCGCTCCTGTGGATAATCAGGCGACATTGGCACATAAGCACCTCCAGATTTCAGAATACCCAAAATTGCAATAACCATCCACTCACTTCGCTCCAGTTTAAGACCAACCAGATCGTCGGGCTTAATTCTATAGGTCTTCCGCAGATAATCAGCTAATTGATTACTAATGAAATTTAGCTCCTGGTAACTAAGCTCTATATTTTCAAAAACAACAGCAGGATTGCCGGGTGTTCTTTTTACCTGATCTTCAAATAAGTCTACAATTGTTTTGTCGGATGGAAAGTTAACTGTAGTATTATTAAAATCGCTCAACAGTTGTTTCTTTTCTTCGCTAGTCAGAAAGTCTATTTCAGATAAGATCTGTTTAGGGTTTTGGGCTACTGTAGCCATGATATTTTCGAAATGCCTCAGCATTCGCCTCATTTGCTCGCCACTGTATATATCTGCATTATATTCAAGACATAATTCAAGCCCGTTTTTTGATTCGGAAAATATAAAGTTGATATCCGTTTTTATAACCCCGGATTCACTTGCATCGTACTGACTGGTTTTTAGCCCAGCCATAGTAAACTCTGCATCCTGTTCCAGTGAAGTTTGTAATGTCACCATCACATCAAAGAGCGGGTTGCGATTGATATTCCGTGGAAGTTTTAGCAAATCAACCAGCTCATCGTATGGATATAACTGGTGCTCATATGCACCAAAAGTTATTTCAGTTACCTGCTTTAATAAACTCTCGTAATTTCCTAAACCATTGAAGCGGGTTCTGAGCGCTAATGTATTTGTATAGTATCCTATCTGATCATCAAGGTCTGAATGGTCACGCCCACCGATAAGACTGCCAATAACAATATCTTCCTGGCCGGTATAACGATAAAACAGCACGTTAACGCAGGCCAGCAAATTCATGAACGTTGTGCCGCCCGATGCCTTAGCTGTTTTATTTAGTTTATCTAATACTGTATTATTGATTTTTATCGTCAGCCCGTCTCCATTAAACGTTTTTGTCACCGGGCGCTCCTTATCTGCCGGCAAGTTCAAAACAGGCACTTTGCCTTCAAATTGCTTTAGCCAATATTCTTTATGAGATGCTATCTCGTCAGAATTCAATTGGTGATTATGCCATGCAGCAAAGTCCTTGTATTGTATACGCAGTGGATTAAGCTTCGGAGCTTTATTTTCAGCATAAGCATTATAAAACACGCTTAACTCTCTGCGGAAATTAGTCATCGACCATTCATCGCTAATGATATTGTGATGAACAATGACCAACACATTCACACTAGCCTCCAACTGAACAAGATGGCAACGCAATAAAGGGCCGGTACTCAAATTAAACCCCGAAGTGGTTTCCTTCTCTATTAGCCTATTCAATACAGACTGTTTATCTGCTGTTTTTGTAAGGTTTGTCTCTTTTAACTTAAATTGAAAATCTTCTGTGTTAATGACCTGTTGCCGTGGATTGCCTTCTTCATCTTCCTTAAACACAGTTCTTAAAGCCTCATGACGTGAAACGATGGACTCGATCGATCTTTCTATGGCTGCTTTATCTAATTCACCTTCAAGTTTTACTACATAAGGAATATTGTATGCACTCTGCGAAGTATCCAGTTGTTGCAATACCCACAGCCTGCGTTGTGTTGGCGATAAAATATAGTCAGGTTGTTCAGCAACTAATTCCTTCGCCTCGTAGGTATTTATCTCCTTGCTGGCAATCGATTTCGCCTGCAATTCGATTGTATTCTCTGAAAAAATTTCCTTTATCGGAAGCTTAACGCCCAATTTTTTGTGGATTAGTCCCCTTAGTCTTGTAGCCTTTATGCTATGGCCGCCAAGATCGAAAAAGTCGCTTTTTATGCTAATGCTTTCTTCAGCTATGTTTAGTACGTCCGCCCATATCTTTACCAGGGCAGTTTCTGTATTGGTAGATGGCGCTATGTATAAAGTATCGCTTAATCCACTTCCTTCCGGCATTGGTAATGCTTTTTTATTCACCTTTCCATTATTGGTCAATGGTATGGTATCCATATGCACGTAGTAGCCCGGCACCATGTATGACGGTAGCTGATCTTTCAGATAATCTCTTAACTCTATTCCTTCTGCACTACCTGTTGTATAGGCTATTAATTCCTTATCCTGTCCATCGATGGCTTTTGCTGTTACTACGGCAGCATTTATTTTGGGATGCTTTAATAATGTGGACGTTATTTCATCCAGTTCGATCCTGTAGCCTCGGATCTTAACCTGATCGTCAATACGTCCCAGGTATTCGATGTTACCATCTGACAGCCAGCGGCCTAAGTCACCGGTCCGGTACATTCGTTTCCCGGTCTTAAACGGGTTAGATAAAAATCTTTCCTTGTTTAATTCCGGCCTATTTAGATAACCTCTGCTTACGCCATCACCGCCAATATAAAGCTCGCCCAAAGCGCCAAAAGGTAACAGGCGTTGGTGGTCATCCAATATGTAGATATCCGTATTGGCTACCGGGCGACCAATTGGCACGAACACGTGGTAATTGTCAGCCGGTTCAGGTTTATATTCTATTGATGTAATGGTAGTTTCCGTTGGCCCGTATTCATTAATGAACATGAAACTCCCTTTCCACTTTTCAACGAGCGACGGAGAACAACTTTCACCACCTGTTATCACCCGCTTTACGTTGCTCATGTCATCTATAGACAACTCTGCTAACACTGCAGGTACGGTGTGAATGTGGCTTACTTTCTTGGCTATAATATAACTTTCGAGCGCCTGAAGATCGGAAACGGTAGCTTTATCAGGCGCAACCAATGCTGATCCGGTTAAAAATGCTATCCAGAATTGCTCAGCAGATGGATCGAATGTAATAGTAGTAAACTGAAGCACCCTTTCATCAGCTGTGATCTTATAAACCTCACGCTGAAACCAGATCAGGTTCACCACGTTTCTATGCTCTACCAGCACGCCTTTTGGGTTACCTGTAGAGCCTGAAGTATAGATACAATAAACAAGGTTATCAGCCTTGGCACCGTTTTTTAGATTTTCTTTATTGCAGTCAGACTGTGCTTGTTTAAATCTTTCTATTTCATCTTTATCAATTAACACTTTGCAACTGCTGTCACTGATTATAAAACTGATTCTCTCAACTGGATACTCAGGATCGATTGGGACATAGGCTCCTCCCGCTTTCAATATACCAATGATGGCAATGATCAACCACTCGCTTCGTTCCAGTTTGAGACCGATAAGATCGTCCGGTTTTACCTGGTAATTTTTGCGCAGATAATCGCCAAATTGATTACCCAGAATATTTAATTCCTTATAACTGATTTCAAGCTCATTAAAGATCACAGCAATATTATCAGGCGTTTTCTTTACCTGTGCTTCAAACAGATCGATCAGGGATTTATCTTTCGGATAATCAAATGCAGTATTATTAAGCTCATTTAAAAGTTTATGCTCTTCTGACTCTGTTAATATAGGCAACAAACCGATGCTTTTTTTGGGGCTCGTGAGTATCGAATTAAGCAGTATTTTATAGTGGTCTATTATGCGATGGATGGTGTCCTCTTTATAAAGATCAGAGTTATATTCTAGTCTACCGGTAAGTTTGGCGCCGTCCTCTTTAATAAAAAGGGTTAGGTCAGATTCCCGGGTATGTTCTGCCGGAACAGCAACGCCATTTTGTAAAATGAACATTACCTGGTACAGCGGGTTAGAATTCAGGTCAACCTCTTCTTTTATTAAGCCTGTAAGTTTCTCAAAGGGAAGATTTTGATGTTGATAAGCATCATTAACAGTGCTATTCACACTTTTCAGCAGTTCCTCAAAACTAATGGTACTGCTTATTTCTGTTCGCAAAGGCAGTACATTTAAATGATCTGGCTGATGCCTGTCAGAAGTGATAACATTTCCTACACAGATATCATCCTGCGAGCTATAACGGTATAGTAATACTTTATAAGCGGATAGCAATGTGACAAACAGCGATACTTGTTGGTCATCACTGAATCTGCTTAATTGCGTTTTTAGTTCTTCGCCTATAACAAATCCGGAACTTTGCTTATTGTTACCTTTCCTATCGGATCTGGCTGAGTCTGTAAACAGATTAAGCGGTTTTACCCACCTCAGTTTATGCTTCCAATAGTTTATTTCAGGTTCAAAAGGCATGTTTTCCGACAAAGTATGGGTTGACATATAAATAAGTAGATTTTCGGTTAATCCCTTGCAAACAAGGAACTAAAGTAACTAATTCATAAAACATTTAGTTTGATGAGCCCCTTTTTACGAAATTCTCAAACTTTGGTTTTTAACTTACAATTATTATACCACACAAATTCTCCCCGTGTATGGTATCCGTTACACGAAAAACTGTCAAATAAATTCGGTTTATAAGAAATGAAAAACGTCTTAAGCACAATGCTTAAGACGTTTCATATAAAGTAATAAACAATTATAATGTTTTTACAAATGCATATTTCGGATATCAATTAAAACGAAAGTCTACTTGCTTTTAAGTTGAGCCGCCGCGCCTGTATCTAAAAACCATTGTAAATCACCGCTTTGCGGCTTGATCAGTTGGGCCGGGTACTCTTCAATATTCGTTTTATCTTCTATGATATGATGCACCGCAATCGCCTTACCCTCTCCATACACCAGGAATGCTACGTGATGAGCAAGGTTAATCAAAGGCGCCGTCATAGTAATACGATATACTTTCTGATCTTCAAGATATACAGCTTTCGCAGAAGCAGTCTTATCCTGCAGAACAGGCGTGTGCGGAAACAGGGATGCTGTATGCGAGTTATCCCCTAGTCCCAACAATACCAAATCGAAACGTGGCTCAGTACCAGCGAAATACAAATTTATGTCATTTGTATAGGCGCTGGCCGCGTCATCAGGACTTAGCGATGTATCAACTGGGAATATCTGGTTAAAACTTAGTTCCAAAGGCTCCAGGATAGCCTTTTTGGCCATCAGGTAATTACTTTGCGAATCGGTGTGCGGTACGTAACGTTCGTCGCCAAAAAAGAAATGAACTTTGCTCCACTCGATTTTATCTTTATAAGCTGAGGAAGCTAATAATTCATACAGTTTTTTAGGGGAATTTCCTCCCGACAGCGCAATAGAGAATTGCCCATTTGTGGAAATTGATGCCGATGCCGTTTCCACAATATAGTTTGCCAAACCCTGAAGAACTTCGTCTTCGTTTTTAAAAACATTTATTTTCATCAAATAATTATTTTTTGTCTTGTACAGGTAGTGTAAACCAGTTAAATCCATCGCGGGCAATCAATGCCTCAGCAGATTCAGGTCCCCATGAGTCAGCCGAATAATTAGGGAAATTCAGGCTCTTTTTATTTTGCCATGTGCTCAGTATCGGCATTACCAATTCCCACGCAGCTTCTACCTGGTCGCCACGCATAAATAAGGTCTGATCGCCAAGCATAGTATCCAATATCAGCGTCTCATAAGCTTCTGGCGCTTGTTGGCTATAAGTTCCTTTATAATCAAATACCATATCAACGGCATTTAATACCATATCAATTCCCGGGCGCTTAGCCTGAACTTGCAAACGAATGCTCATTTCAGGTTGTATGCTGATGATTAGCCTGTTTTGCTGCCAGCTTTCCGCTGCTTCAGTAGGGAATATCAAATGAGGAACATCCTTAAACTGTATGGTGATAACTGATGAAGATTGGTGCAAACGTTTACCTGTTCTTAAATAGAACGGTACCCCCTGCCAGCGCCAGTTATCGATAAAGAATTTGATTGCTGCAAAGGTTTCTGTATTGGATTGAGGGTCAACCTTTGGTTCATCGCGGTAAGCCGGCACTTCTTTGCCTTTCATCCAGCCGCTGCCATATTGACCACGAACCGCGGCATTACGAACATCTTCAGGTGTAAATTTACGCATAGCTCGTAACACATCTACCTTGCGGTCGCGCACCTCGTCCGCATTAAAACTTACAGGCGGCTCCATTGCGATGTGACAAAGCAATTGCAACAAGTGATTTTGGATCATATCTCGCAACGCACCAGAACCATCATAATAATCACCACGTTCTTCAACGCCTAATTGCTCAGAAACTGATATCTGCACATGCTCAATAAAATTACGGTTCCACAGCGGCTCCATAATAGAGTTTGCAAAGCGGAATGCCATAATATTCTGCACTGTTTCTTTACCCAAATAGTGGTCGATACGGTATATCTGGCACTCATCAAAAATTTTGGATAATAGCTCGTTCAGCTCTTTTGCAGTATCCAGATCGTGTCCAAATGGTTTTTCTATCACGATCCTGGTTTTGTTTTTATCCTCAGCCAGTTTAGCTTTAGCAAGATTTGATGCTATGATCGGGAACAGGTTTGGAGAAACCGCCAGGTAATAAATTACATTGGGTTTTGCTTTCCAATCTGCACTGTGTTTTTCAATTCGCTTACCAAATTCTTTATAGGTCTCCGCATTTTTTACGTCAGAAACCTGGTAATAAACATTTTGCGAAAATGCAGCCCATTTGTCTTTATCGGGCACGCCGCTGCGTGAAAACTGGCTCAAGTCTTTATACAGATTTTCCCTGAACTGCTCATCAGAATATTGCGTACGACCTGTACCAATTATTGAGAAATTGTTGGGCATCCATCCGTCCAAAAACAGGTTATATAAAGCAGGACCTATTTTCCTTGAGGTCAAGTCGCCGGTTCCGCCAAAAATGACAAATATAGTAGGGTCTGATTTTGTGTTTGCGCTCATGGTAGTTTTTCGTTTGAATAAGGGTTTGTTAGTCACGATTATTGTTCAGCCCATTGAGTATGAAATACGCCTTCTTTGCCGATCAGCTCATAAGTATGCGCCCCAAAGTAGTCGCGCTGAGCCTGGATCAGGTTTGATGGCATACGTTTATTAATAAAATTATCGAAATAGCTTATAGATGCTGTGAAGCATGGCGCAGCTATTCCTGCTCCAATTGTTGCCGATAATACTATACGGGAACCTTTAACTGCTTCTGATACTATCGCATGAATACTATCATCCAATAACAGATGTGCTAAAGATGGATTCTTTTCATATGCTTTAAAGATATCATTCAAAAATGCAGAACGGATGATGCATCCACCACGCCAGATCTTAGCGATCTCACCTAGTTTCAGATCGTATTTATATTCTTCCGATGCTCTTGACAGCAGGTGCATGCCCTGTGCGTAAGAAACGATCATGCTGAAATAGAATGCCTGTTCCAATGATTCCAGGAATGAATCTGTATCAACATCCAATGCTTTTTCGCCATCACCATACAAAGCAGCGGCTTGAACACGCAGTTCCTTATATTTAGAAAGATCACGCATAGAAACTGAACTATCTATAGTTGGAATTGGTGCCTGAAGGTCCATTGCAACTTGAGAGGTCCATTTACCGGTACCTTTTGCTTTGGCTTCGTCTTTAATATCGTCAATTAGCAAATGATCTGTTCCTGGAGCATTGTAGTGGAAAATATCTTTGGTAATATCCAACAAAAACGATTGCAAACGGCCCGCATTCCATTTAGCGAATACTTCGCCTATGTGTGCGTTATCCATTTGCAAACCTTTTTTCATGATCTCGTAGGCTTCAGCGATCAACTGCATCAAGCCATACTCGATACCATTATGTACCATTTTCACAAAGTGACCTGATGCACCCGGACCTATATAAGTTACACATGGCGCACCATCAACCTTAGCTGCAATGGCCTCGAAAATGGGCTTCATCACATTGTAGGCTTCTTTATCGCCACCCGGCATCATGCTCGGGCCGCGGCGAGCGCCTTCTTCACCACCTGAAACACCCATGCCGAAGAAATGCAAACCTTTAGCCTCCAGTTCTTCCACACGACGGTTGGTATCGGTAAAGTGCGAGTTACCGCCATCTATCAATATATCCCCCTGTTCAAGCAGCGGGGTCATTTCTTCTATTACTGCGTCGACAATCTTACCGGCAGGTACCAGCATCATGATAGCGCGCGGTTTAGTCAAACTAGCTATAAATTCTTTCGCATCACTGAAACCCTGCACATCCTTTTCTTTCCCTTCTTCATTCAGCGAGTTTACTTTCGAAGTATCTTTATCATGACCAGCCACGGCATAACCATGATCGGCCATGTTAAGCAATAAACTCCGGCCCATAACACCCAGGCCAATCATGCCAAAGGCATACTTATTTGATGTTGTGCTCATTTTAGTTTTGAGTTTTCTTCTTTTAAATCTTCTAATATTTTCTTTGTCGTTTCAAAGCTGGTATGCTGATAAGCGCGTAACCCGAGTTTTCCTGCAGCTTTAGCGAACATTTTCCTGTCATCGAAATAAACGCATTCCTGTGGTTGTGCCATAGCTATCCCCATTGCGAGTCTGAAAATTGCAGGATCAGGTTTGCGGATACCTACTTCACACGAGGACACGAATGCATCGAAGCATTCGTGAAGTTTGAACTTCTTGATACGATAATCATTCAGCTCTTTACCCTCATTATTAATGGAAATGATCCGGAAGCCGCAATCTTTTTTCCATTCCTTCAACCAGGCAAGCATATCAGGCAATTCCTTTGATTGATCGAACATGAATTTTTTAAAATCTTCACGTGCAAAATCGCGTGGACGATTAAAAACCACTGTATCGATATATTCATCCAGATCAACGCCACTAGCTTCGTACACATTAAAAATAAATGTGTGTAAATCGCTCATTTCTTTGTAGTCAAGATTAAATAAGCGAGCCGCTTCCTGGCGCGATTCATGCCCCCAGCCATTGGTAAGCAGGATGCCTCCTATGTCAAAAAATAGGAATTTTACGGCTAATGTCTCCACAGCAATTACGCTTTAACTTTTTGGTCTTCAATTGCTTGCAACAGTTTCTCAAACGGTTTATTGAACTTGTCAACACCCTCGTCTTCTAACTGTTGAGTGATCTTATCAATATCGATTCCTATAGATTTCAGCTTCACTAAAGTTGCTGTTGCTTCTGCAAGGCCTTGCTCTAAAGTATTTTCAGCAATTCCATGATCACGGAAAGCTTCAATAGTTTCTAAAGGAACGGTATCAACGGTATCCGGACCGATCAATGCTTCAACATATTTGGTATCCTTAAATGCAGGATTCTTGCTACTGGTGCTTGCCCATAACAAACGCTGTGGTTGCGCTCCTTGTGCAGCTAGTTTTTCCCAACGCGGTCCGCTGAATACCCTTTTGTAAATCTCATAAGCTTTTTTAGCTGATGCGATAGCCACTTCTCCTTTCAATTCAGGAGCGCCTTTTTCGTCGAGCAAAGGATCAACTAAAACATCAATACGGCTCAGGAAGAAGCTCGCAACCGATGATATATGACCGATAGAGTGACCTGCAGCCAAATGATCTTCCAAACCTGAAATGTAGGCTTCGGTTACTTCTTCGTAACGTGGCAGACCGAACAACAAGGTAACGTTGATATTAATACCTTTTGCTATTGAACTGCGAATTGCACCCAAACCCGGTTTTGTACCCGGTATCTTGATCATTACATTTTTACGATCAACCGCTTTCCACAGCTTTTCAGCTTGTTCGGCAGTTTCTTTCTCTTTAAGCGCAAGGAATGGTGAAACTTCAAGGCTTACGTAACCGTCAACATGTTTTGATTCTTCATAAACACCTTTGAACAGGTCTGTCGCACTTTGGATATCCTTAACCGCAAGGCCAAAGAATAATTCTTCATTATCAGTAGTTGTTTTTGCTAATTCAGCAATATCAGCATCATAATCTGAGCTGCTGGTAATGGCTTTTTCAAAAATAGCCGGGTTTGAGGTTACTCCTCTCACACCGTCTTCATCTATCAGTTTCTTTAACTCACCAGACTTGATGATCTCACGATTAATAAAATCGAGCCAGATGCTCTGACCGAAACTGTGGATTTGTTTTACTCTATTAGTTGCCATGATTATTTTCTTTCTGTTTTTCTTTAATAAATAATTTTAGAAAGAGATGCAGGAAGCAGATTACAAAATCTCATATCCCACATCTCAAATCTCATATCTTATAACAGGGCTTTCGCTTTGTTTACAACATTTTCAACTGTGAACCCGAATTCCTTATAAAGTTCTTCAGCAGGTGCTGATTCGCCGAATGTATGCATCGCCAGAACATCACCTTCATCAGTCACATATTTATGCCAGCCCAGCGGAGAGCCCATTTCGACAGCCAAACGTTTTTTGATAGCCTTAGGAAATACTTTTTCTTTATAGGCAGCATCCTGTTTTTCGAACAGCTCCCACGACGGCATACTTACTACCCGTGCCTGGATACCTTGCTCTGCCAGCTTAGCCTGTGCAGACATGATCAATGATACTTCTGAACCAGTTGCGATCAATATAACTTGCGGAGCTTTCTCCGAATCAGATACTATATAAGCACCTTTTTCCAGTTGAGTAGCCTTACCATATTTATCCTGGTCGATAATTGGTAATCCCTGGCGGGTAAATACCAGTACAACAGGGCCATCTTTGTGCTCAAGAGCTACACGCCATGCCTGTGCTGTTTCGTTTGCATCAGCAGGGCGAAGTACTACGATATTTGGAATAGAACGCAGTGAAATTAATTGTTCTATAGGCTGGTGAGTAGTACCGTCTTCACCCAAACCAATACTATCGTGCGTATAAACAAATATCGGTCTGATCTTCATAATAGCTGCCAAACGGATCGGCGGGCGCATGTATTCTGAGAACATCAGGAAGGTAGCACCAAATGGAATGATACCTTTTGTTAATGCCATACCATTTAAAGCCGAACCCATAGCATGCTCGCGGATACCGAAGTGGAAATTACGACCATCTCTCTTTTCAACTGTGAAAGAATCGTACTCTTTCATATTAGTTTCTGTTGATGGAGCAAGGTCGGCAGCACCACCTATCAAAGTAGGTAATTTACCAGCAATAGCGTTCAACACTTTACCTGATGCCTGGCGGGTAGCCATTTTACCTTCTGGTTTAAATACCGGCAAGGCTGCATCCCATCCTTTGGGTAATTCACCGCTTATAGCTTGTTCATATTCGGCAGCTAATTCAGGAAATTTCTCTTTATAGGCTTTATATAGATCATTCCATTTCTGTTCGGTACCGGCACCTTTCTCGCCACATTTGCGGTAGTAATCCAATACTTCATCAGGAACAACGAATGATTGCTCTGGATCAAATCCGAAGAACTTTTTAACCAGCTTTATTTCGTCTGCACCAAGCGGCGAACCGTGTGCACCTGCAGTATCCACTTTATTAGGGCTACCGTAAGCAATATGTGAACGTACTTTGATCAGCGATGGTTTGCTTACTTCGGTCTTTGCATTGCTGATCGCGTTTGATAAGGCATTAATATCATTCGCATCATTCACAACCTGTACATGCCAGCCGTATGACTCAAAACGTTTTGCAACATCTTCGTTAAAGGTAATGTCAGTATCGCCTTCAATCGAGATGTGGTTATCATCATATATATAAATAATGTTACCCAACTCCAGGTGACCAGCTAATGAGGCAGCTTCTGAAGCAACACCTTCCATCAGGTCGCCATCGCTGACAACAGCGTAAATTTTATAGTTAAAAAGATCGAACCCAGGCTTGTTGTAACGCGCTGCAAGATATTTTTGACCTATAGCGAAACCAACACCATTGGCAAAACCTTGTCCCAGCGGACCTGTAGTCACTTCGATACCGTCTAAAAGACCGTATTCTGGGTGACCGGCAGTTTTGCTATGTAATTGCCTGAAGTTTTTAAGATCGTCCAGAGTAACATCATAGCCGGTCAGGTACAAAAAACTATACTGGAACATACATGCGTGGCCAGCAGACAGAATAAACCTGTCGCGGTTTGCCCAATGTGAGTTTTTCGGGTTATAGTGCATAAATTGTGACCAAAGCACATGACCGATCGGCGCGATAGCCATTGGTGTACCCGGGTGACCTGAATTTGCTTTTTGTACTGCATCGGCTGACAATACCCTCACGGTATCGATACTTAATTGTTCAATGCTTTTTGTAGTTGAATCCATATTTTTAACTATAGATGATTGAGTGATTTAAATTGATTAACTAATTGTTGATGGCACCGAAGTGATAAGATCATGCCTGGCATCTTTCAGCCATAAGCGCGACCCTCCTTTAATACCATCCTGGTTGGTAACCAGCTTCATATTCTTATCCAGCTTGAATTTCAGTTTGTCTGAATTTCCGCCTCCTATATATAAGGTATCGTAATTGACTACGGTTTTCAAAGTTTTCAAAACTTTTTTCATTCGCCTGTTCCACTTCTCGTTCCCCTCTTTTTCCAACGCTCTTTCGCCTACATACTGATCGTAGGTTTTTCCTTTTGCAAAAGGATGATGCGCTAATTCCAGGTGCGGCATCAACTGACCATCTACCAATAAAGCGGTACCGAATCCTGTGCCTAACGTGATTACCATTTCCAGGCCCTTTCCGCTTACCACGCCCAGACCTTGCATATCAGCATCGTTTACTACGCGTGTAGGCTTACCCAGCTCTTTTTCCAACTTTTTGCTCAGGTCGAAATCTTTCCAAAAATCAGTTCCCAGGTTAGGTGCTGTTTTAATGACGCCGTGTTTAACATAGCCCGGGAAACCAACTGAGATGTAATCGTATTCGGGGAAATTTTTTACTAATTTTTTGATTCCGTTAACCACATTTTCGGGGCTTGCCGGCAAGGGTGTTGGGATCTTGTCGTAATCCATTTGCAGGGCACCTTTGTCATTTAATATAGTAGCTTTTATGTGCGATCCTCCAATATCAATTGACAGGAATTTTGGTGAAGATGCAGCTTTTTTTTCCATGTAGTATTTGCGGGGTTAAGCGTGTTTTTTATAGGCAGTATTATAGCTCTGTAGATTGATATTCAAAGTTAGGATATACATTGATTAACTCTGTTTTTAATAGCAAAGTTTTTTATCTAATTAAAGTAATTTTTGTGAACGGTAGCTATAAGTTACCCTATAACCGGCTGTTGGTCGGTGCAATATTAACTAAATTAGCTTTGGGAACAACTTTTTTTAGGGCGAAATAATATTTATTAATATTATCTTAATAAAAGCTAGGCAATTGGAAGAAAATAAGCCTTCGGCGAAGGCTATTTTTAAGAAGTTTTTAAAAAGAATTTGACGTCGGGGGCAGATTCGAACTGCCGTAAAAGGTTTTGCAGACCATCACCTATCCACTCGGTCACCCGACTTTAAGAATAACGGAAACCATCCCGGCTTCCGTTATTAAACCAAAAAAACTAAGAAATCACTATCTAAAATAGTTTCTTAATGCTGGTCGATTGACAGGGCTGATATTACCTCCCTGGCGACCCATGCATATTGCGTATATTATTTTGCTGATTACCGGCCTTTTTTACAGCTGAGAGAATTTCGCCGGTTGGAAATGTTTTTGAAAAGTCAGGGTCAATGTGATCGTATTCGATTTGGCCTGTAGCGGACACCACGTACGTGGCTAACAAAGGCACATTAGTATCAATGCCTGAAAACTTGTTCCAGATCGGGTCATGTTCTGAATATATCCTGAATTTTTCGGCAATCTGTTTATCCTTGTCAAAATAGAAGTTAAGTGATAAATTATTATCCCATACTAATTTTTCCAGTTTCTTGTCTCTTTCTGAACTGATAATTAAAAGGCTGGCTTTGTTAGCCGAGATGTCATCCTGCAGAGAACTTAATTGCTTCAACAATTCGATACCATATTGCTGCCAGTGATAAGAGTAAAATCCTATCACCAATGGTTTGTTCAAAAGTTGGTGAAACAAAACAGGTCCATGCGTTTCAGCACCATTAAAAAACTGCTGCCATCTCACCGGCTCTTTTTCCAAAGAAAAATCCGGCAATATATCTCCTGATCTTATCGGTTCAGACTTCTGAAATGATCTGAAAACTAAATCCTGGTCGGGTTCGATCTCTGACAGATCAAAGTATGGAAAGCTGTTTATTTTAAGTGCTGATAACATATCCTATCCTTTCATTAAGTAAATCGACAAGACAAATGTATATATTATCTATCTATTTAGTAGTATTTATTTGAAAAAATTTAATTTTTTTTATAATTGATTGTTTTTAAATGAATTACCAACTTTATTTACCAAGCTGTACACATAACATCCGGCGCAGAAGCCAACAAATGATTCTAAAAAAGCGAATAAAAGCAGCACCGAGGTCACGATAGCCACAGCCGTATCCTGCTTCAGTAAGGTCAGGATTAATATACCTACAGTAAACAGCAACCCTACTCCAGCAGCAAATCGTTTTGGAGCCCGATCAGTGGGCCTATTCTTTATTTTGAATAGATTAATAATAAAGTCACTTAGTATGGCAAGCAAACTATATTTTCCGAGGTTATTTGCTCGTAGCAGAAAGTCGATCACCAGGAAAGCCATAATGATCCACCAATTAGTAAGCAAAAAGATTATGCTTAACACAAAAACCCAGAAGGCAGTTAACCGCACTTTGTTCTCGTTCATCGGCACAAAATCCACCGGGCATTGCACGTTATTGTTCATAACACAAAGTTGATAAATTCTACCGGATTAGTCAATAATAACATTTGACTTACTCTACTCCTTTTACATTCATATGTAAAATGTAGATGGCTTTTGATGCAGTGATGAAAAGATCGTCCTTATTTTTACCGCAGAAACAGAGGTTTGCGGTCCAGGGTTCATCAACTTTAATGTGGGCTATTTTAACGCCTTGCGGGTTATAAACAATAACGCCGTTTACGGTTAAGTAAACGTTGCCGCGTTTGTCCAGTGTCATCCCATCCGAACCTTGTTCAACAAATAGCTTTTTGTCTATCAGGCTTCCATCTGGTGCTATAGTGTATTTATAGGTATTGTTAGCTTCAATATCTGCGATATATAAATTCTTTCCATCAGGCGTACCAACTATGCCATTTGGCTTCTTCATATCAGAAACAACTATTACGGGTTTACGGCTTCCTTTGGCCAAAAAGTATACATTCTGTCCTTCTATATCTGGTTTTTTCCTATCCCAGAAATCACGCTGGTAATATGGGTCGGTAAAATATATACCACCGTTTGGAGCCACCCAAACATCATTGGGGCCGTTCAATCGGTGTCCATCGAAGTCGTTCGCTAAAACTTTGACTTTACCTTTCGGGCTAATAGCAATCAATTGATCTTTGGTTTCAGCACATGTGACCAGGTTACCTTTAGCATCAAAATAAGTTCCGTTAGAATGCAGGGCGTCTTCCATAAAAACGGATAGTTTGCCATCTACGCTATACTCCCATATTTTGTTATTCGGCTGATCGGTAAAAAACACATTCCCCTGCTTATCTACAGACGAGCCTTCGGTAAAAGTAAATTGTTTGGAGATCAGTTTTGGTTTTACTGTCGTATCATACAATTGCTGTGCTGATACAGAAGATACAGTAAGACAAATTCCTATAAAGGCGAAAGATAACTTTTGATACTTCATATCATAAAATTAACCTTTTTTGGAAAGATTTGGTTCGCTGTATAAGCCAAAATCGCTCAACGCAATACAAACTGCCGCTTTGGTAACTCTTAAACGCACTTTGCTTGTAGTAATACTTTCCGGCAAACGGATCAGGCGGTTACCGCCAATACTTGTAGCCGTAGCAACCTGGTGCCATTTGCCATCTTGCCAAACGTCTACCGCTACTTCATCAATACGTTGGCCCAGCTTTATATTTTCGCGAAGTTGGATGATATTGAACGATTTCTTTTTGTGAAGATCAAGTACAAGTTCGGGCGTTTTTACTTTATCGTCAGTAGCCCAGTAGCTGTAACGATCGTTATCCAGCAAACGGGCAGGGCCAAATTTAGCCTGATTACCTCCTCTTATATTGCTTGCTTTTAAGGTAGCACCCTTTGCCAGGTTAGTTATAAATGTTTGTTTCAGTATATCACCAAATTCTTTCAGAGATTTCACATCATTGTCACTCAGCAAGCCTCTTCTGTCTGGCGATAAGCCCAAATCTAAACAAGCACCGTGGCCTACGCTTTTAAAATACAGATTGAAAAGCGAATCCGGGGTTTTAACTTTTTCGTCCTGGTCTTTGTGATAAAACCATCCCGGTCTTAGCGGCACATCGCATTCCGCGGGTATCCAGTATTTGCCATCACGATGGCCTTCTGTACCTTCTTCGTCTTTGGTAAAGCCGTTGCCCGGTTCTTTTCCCGGTTCAGGGGCATGCGGCGTGTAAGTCGCCCAGCAAGTTTCGCCTGCATGACCTGCCTCATTACCTACCCAACGTACATCCGGACCAACATCACCAAATATTGTTGCATTATGCTGCAACTTCCTGGCGATGCCCCATGTAATTGGCCAGCCGTAGTAAGTTGAGCGATCTATTTTACGGACCTCACGCGCGCCACCATAATAACCATCACCGCCATTTGCTCCATCATGCCATACAATAAATAGTGGCCCGTAATTACTATATAACTCTTGTAATTGTTTGCGGTAAACTTCGGTTACATATTCAGGTTTTCCGTACAAGGCACTATTCCTGTCCCACGGGGAGCAGTATACGCCCATCTTAATGCCTAGCTTATCACAGGCCTCACGATATTCTTTCACGATATCACCTTTTCCATCTTTGTAAGGGCTTTTTGATATGTTATGCTCTGTAGTCTTGGTTGGCCACATGCAAAAACCATCATGATGTTTGGCAACTACCACTATTCCTTTAAAGCCGCCTGCTTTTAATGAACTTACTATTTGCGTAGCGCTAAATTCAGTTGGGTTAACAATCTTTGGATCCTCGTCACCATAACCCCATTCTTTGTCGGTATAGGTATCAGGGCCGAAGTGGATGATACAATACATTTCTGTTTCCTGCCATTGCAATTGTCCTTTAGTTGGCAACGGGCCATAGGGCTTTGGAGCCGACTGCGCGAAGGCATTAATAATAAACAAGCAACTGAGGAGTGTTAAGCAGATCTTTTTCATCGGGTGTAAGCGTAGTTGGTTGCTAAAGTAGCAATTTTTAGCATTAACCGTTGGACAAACATTTCTTGTGTGCTGTAATTTTTCTCCTTATGTTTAGCCTGTCATGAAAAACTCTGTAAAACTACTTGCTATTGCCCTTTCTACCTGCTTTTATTCAACACTTATCCAGGCACAATCTCTACCTGTTTATAAGGATATGAGCCAACCGCTGGATACCCGCGTTAAAGACTTAGTATCAAAGCTGACTTTAGAAGAAAAGGTCTCCTTATTAGGTTACAACAGCAAAGCCATTCCTCGTTTAGGCATCCCCGCTTACAACTGGTGGAATGAGGGTTTACATGGCGTTGCCCGTGCAGGGGAAGCTACTATTTTCCCTCAAGCTATAGGTATGGCAGCTACTTTTAATGATGATCTTATTAAACAAGTATCTACCGTAATATCAACAGAAGCACGTGCAAAATATAACTTGGCTATAGCTAAAGACCGTCACCTGCAATACATGGGGCTAACCTTCTGGACCCCTAACATTAATATTTTCCGCGATCCACGCTGGGGACGCGGACAAGAGACTTATGGTGAAGACCCCTTCCTGACGGCTACCATAGGCAGCGCATTTGTTAAAGGACTGCAAGGCAATGATCCGCGTTATTTAAAGGCATCTGCTACCGCCAAACATTTCGCTGTACACAGCGGGCCGGAAGCAACCAGGGATTTCTTCGATGCCAAAGTAGATGAGAAAGATTTCCGGGAAACGTATCTGTATGCATTCCATGCTTTAGTCAATAATGGTGTCGAATCGGTGATGAGTGCATACAACCGTATTAATGGCGTACCAAACTCGATCAACAAAGTACTCTTGACAGATATATTAAGAAAGGAATGGGGTTTTAAAGGTCACGTGGTAACCGATTGTGGTGCATTGGATGATGTTTACTCAACTCACAAAACTTTACCAAATGCGGTTGAAGTAGCTGCTGCTGCCATTAAAGCGGGCATCGACTTGGATTGCTCAAGCATATTACAGAATGATGTGATCAAAGCCATCGATCAGAAATTGATAACCGAAAAAGAAGTAGATCAGCGATTAACTGAACTTCTGCGGACCGAATTTAAGCTTGGCTTTTATGACGACCAGCAAAAGATACCATTTCACAGTTATGGCGCTGATAGTGTGCACAATGCATCACACATTGCCCTATCCCGTAAGGTGGCGCAACAGAGCATGGTGCTGTTAAAAAATAGCAACAATGTATTACCGTTGAACAAAGCTGATTATCCAAGCATTATGGTATTGGGCCCAAATGCTGCTGCCTTTGACCCAATGGTGGGTAATTACCATGGCGTAAGCAGCAAGGTTGTTAATTTTGCCGAAGGTATTACCGGCGCGGTAGATCCATCTACCAGGGTAGAATATGACCTGGGCTCTGATTATAGTGATACTACCCATTTTGGTGGGATATGGGCCGCAAGCAATTCATCTGTTACGATTGCAGTAATTGGACTTTCTCCTGTGCTTGAAGGCGAAGCCGGTGATGCATTCCTGTCCAAATCAGGAGGCGATAAGAAAGATTTGAGTTTACCTGCCAGCGAGATCGCTTTTATGAAAGCGTTGAGAAAAGGAGTTAAAAGCCCTATCATAGCAGTAGTGACAGCCGGGAGCGATGTGGATATTTCAGCCGTCGAACCTTATGCAGATGCCATTGTATTCGGCTGGTACCCGGGCGAACAGGGCGGAAATGCATTTGCCGACCTTCTATTTGGCAAAATATCCCCTTCAGGACATTTACCATTGACTTTCTATAAATCGATAAAGGATGTTCCGGATTATTCTGACTATTCCATGAAAGGCCGTACTTACCGTTATTTTAACGGTCCTGTTCAATATCCGTTTGGTTTTGGTTTGAGCTATACTTCTTTTGAATACCAGGCAGAGAAAAATCCAGCTAAGAAATATACTGCCAAGGATACCGTAAATGTTACTGTGAAAGTTAAAAATACAGGTAAAATGGATGGCGATGAGGTGGTTCAAGCTTATATCCAATACCCACAAGTCGACCGTATGCCTGTTAAGGAACTAAAAGGTTTTAAACGGGTGGCTGTAGCAAAAGGAGGAGAACAATCAGTAACTATCAAAATACCTGTAAAAGATTTGCAAAAATGGGATTTGAAAGCCCATGGATGGAAAACTTATCCGGGAGATTATAAGCTGGTACTAGGCAGCAGTTCACAGGATGATAAGCTGAATTTTGCGTTCACGATAAATTAGGCGTTTTGTATTCAAAAGACGAAGCATCGCAACTCAAACAAGAATTCTGGACTACCTTCGGTCAATACATTTCGCCGCAATTATCGGCCGAAGGTTTAAGGGTAAACTACAAAACCGGTATCAAGTATGTGTATTTCCGGATGGAGGCTATTAAGAAGTCGGCATCAATAGCAATTGAGATTACTCATCCGGATGCAGGTATACAGGAGCTATTCTTTGAGCAATTTTTGGAACTAAAGAATGTGCTTCATTCTGCTTTGGATGAAGATTGGGAATGGCAGCTACACCATATTAATGAGGAAGGAAAAATTACCAGTCGCATAATAAGGCATTTATATGGAGCAAGTATTTTTAACAAAAACGACTGGCCGGCATTGATCTCATTTTTCAAGCCAAGAATAATCGCGCTGGATGAATTCTGGAGTGATGCCAAATATGTTTTCGACGCGCTTAAATAACCTTTTCTATCATCCATTGATGACCAAATGGATCGCGGATATCGCCCTGCCTGTAGCCATAATCGTAATCCTGCATAGGTGAAAGAACAGTTGCTCCTGCTGCAATAGCTTTTTCCATTACTGCATCAGGGTCGAGTACCATTAAGCCCATGATGGTGGTAGTACCACCACACAAAGCAGGACTGTATCGACGCGCACTCGGTTTTTCTTCGTGGATGTGGAATAATGCCCCGCCTATTTCCAGTTCCGAAACATGGACAGTACCGTCGTCATTGCTAAATCTTCTTAATTCGACTGCATCAAAAGCCTTCTTGTAAAATTCGACGGCATCGGCGCCATTCTTCCCTACGAAAAACTGAGGAACAAAGGTTGTTTGTGTATAAGCTTTCATAGTTGGCAGAATTAACTTGAATGATCGTGCAATATCTTCCAGCCGTTTTTGGTCAATATCATCACCAATGAATAAACCCCGGACCTTTCAGGTAAATTATTGCCTGTCAAGATGAACTTACCTGTTAGTAGAGCATACTTCTCCCCTAACAATGTAACTTTCAGATCTTCATAGTGCAGGTTTTGCTTGGGCATTTTACCGTTAAAGTATTTCTTTTCGTAGAGTTCTTTAATGGTATTTATACCCGCGGGGCCTGTCGGCATCATCATCGTCGACTCATCGGTATACATCTTCATAAAGCTGTCCAGATCGCCTTTATTCCAATCATTTTCAGAATTTTTCATGGCTGTGATGATCTTCGATTGAGCATCCTGTGCGTTGGCATGCATGGTAAGTGCTGAGAGGCTTAAAAAACACAGCACAGGTAAAATAAATTTCGGAATGAGTTTCATGTTAATTGGCTTGAGATTGGTTAAGCCAATTTCCGAAATAAAACGACCTAATCAAAGCATAATTATTTCAATTTCTGTTTGAAGAATACCGCGGCCATTTCACCTACCTGCTGATGTATCGCATGGCGGTCAACAGACGGGTCATCAACAAAATAGATCGGAGCCTCTTTTTTTACCGGCTCAGCCGCCTCACCTAAAAACACATAATGATTAGCTTTACCTTTTATCAAAAAATATTGTGATGCAGGAATCAATGTATGATAATGCTCGGCATTGGTTTTATAGGGCGTAATGCTATCACTTTCGACCTCAACCATGTAAAGCGGTTTATCTACCTCCTTAAATTGCGAAGCATCGGTAAAGCCCTGTCCTAATGCCGGACAAATGGCGAAATATGCTTTAAATCGCTCATCCTTCAAACGCTGCGGACTATTTTTGAATGATTCATCCGGTTTACCGGTCTTGATCACTTCTATTAAGCCAGGAAATTCAGGAATATTAACTTCCTTTTGTCCTGTCGGACTATTTGTAAACTTTTTCAAGGCATCAAAACTCAACACGCCGCCTGCAAGTGCTATGGTTGTATATCCACCTAGTGAAAATCCTGCCATGCCTATTCTGTCCTGATCTACAGCCGGACCGAATTTAGAGTCATTCAATAAACCTGTCAACACGAAACTTATATCGCGCGGTCTTTGCCATGGCGTTACAAAATCAATAGCGATCTTATTATCAAAGGTATTTCCCCAATGATCGACAGCTGCAACCATAAATCCATTTCGAACCAATATATCCGCCAGCCATTCCAGGGTAAGCCTTCCACCACCGGTACCGTGTGATATCATGATGAGTGGATATTTCTTATTGGCAATTTTTCCGTCCTTCACTGTTTCAATTCGTATAAAGGGTGCAAAACCAGTATTATGCTTTTGAATTGTGTCAGTTGTAGGATACCATACTTCGGTGATCAAAAGGCGTTTCCTTGTTGTATCATTAAAATGGATGGTCGTTTCCCCTATCGTTATATTTTGTGCCGATGCGAATACAGGCAACAGAAATGCGCATATGATGAATAGTATTTTTTTCATGCTTGATTTATCTGATAACACAAAACACGTGATAAACAGTCGCATCAAAATTGACAAAAGTCAATAAAATCAGATTTTCGATTTTAATCTACTCAATGTCTCCTGCGATATGCCAAGATAGTCGGCAATGATCTTTGATGGTAATCTTTGTATGAGCCCGGGGTTATCTTCCATCAGCAAGGCGTATCTTTCTTTTGCATTCATAGTGATCAAACTTTCGATGCGCCTGATAGAAGCAATATAATCATACTCAAGATTTGATATATATAGCTTTTCCCAGCCGGGAAAGACCTCTGATAGCGACCGGAACTCCTGATAAGTTAAATAAAGTATTTCCGAAGGCTCGATGCTCTGAATAAAAGCAGGCGATTGCTCCTGCAAAATAAAACTCGGAAATGCTGTCCCAAACCTTCCCTCTGATATCAGGAAACGGGTTGATTCTTTACCTGCATCATCCATTAGAAAAACCCGTAGACAGCCCTGGTTGACAAAGTAAATATGCCTGCAGACATTTCCGGCTTCTAGTAAAATTTCTCCACGCTTTGTTTTTTTAGACTTAAGCCTGCTGCTGAATGCGGCGATCTCCTCATCACCCACATCTATATGTTTCCTTAGGTATTCTTCCAGCAGCCGGTACATTCAGTTTATTTTATGCCGAATATAATCTAAATCACTGTAATAAATTCTGCGCTAGCTACTCTAAAAGGACAAATAAAGGTTCCCCGAAAACAATTTTTATTTTTTTTAAAATGTTTTTCAGTGTCATCCGTCTCTACCTTTAAAGGAGAAATAAATTGATCACCGCCGTAATGCCCGAAGAAAAAAACAACCATATCATACAGACAATCAAAGCGTATGGTAAGGGTTTGCTGGGCTTTATCCGCCGGAGGGTAAAAACCGACGCTGATGCCGAGGACATTCTGCAGGATGTTTGGTACCAGCTCAGCTCGGTAGTTAACGCTCAGCCGATAGAGCAAACCGGCGCCTGGCTTTACAAAGTGGCGACCAATAAGATCATCGACAAAAACCGCAAAAAAACTGAAGAGCTATATGACATCAACCTATCCGGAGATGAGGATGATGAAGAAGGTATAGATTTCAGGGCCATCCTGCTAACTGAAGGCACTACCCCGGAGACGGAATATATCCGCAACCTGTTTTGGGAGCAGCTATTCCTGGCACTGGATGAATTGCCTGAAGAACAACGGCAGGTCTTTATATGGCAGGAACTCGATGATATTCCTTTTAGCGAAATAGCCGAGCGTACCGGCGAAAAAATACAAACGCTGGTATCGCGTAAACGATACGCAGTACTTCATCTGCGTAAACGGCTTAAACAGTTGTATGAAGAAATTACAGAAAATTAAAAATTAAAGACATGATAAATAAAAACTTTGAAGATGAAGCTTACAGACATAAGCTTCACTTCAGAAAGAAACTGATTTTTGTACCATTCCTGATAGTCGGCGCTTTAGCCCTTGTTAGCTATATCGTTATGCTATTGTGGAATAACCTGCTACCAGATATATTCCATATTACGACCATTACCTACTGGCAAGCGGCGGGGATACTGATACTATCTAAAATATTGTTTGGATTTGGAGGCCCTAAGGGCCGTGGTGGTGCGCCATGGATGCGCCATAAGATGGAACGTTTTAAGAATATGAGTCCTGAGGAGCAAGAGCGTTTCAGGGAACAGATGCGTGCCCGTTGTGGCAAATGGGGCCGTCACCGCGGCGGATTTGATTGGGACGAACCCAAAACGACAAAGGAAGAGCCTAAGGCAACAGAATAAATGTTACGGACTTTGTCCAATTTCAGCGATCCCGATAGTTATTGATTCAGAACATTTTAAAATACGATTATGGAAGTATTAGTTTTTAAAACCAATGTGACCAGCAAGAGGAAAGTAAATAAAGTAAGGACTTTGTTAATGTCTTTCCCAAGCATCCGGCAATGGAATTTTGACCTGGAAGATTGCGATAAAGTATTAAGGATCGAAGCCATCGGATTACAACCGGCAATGGTAGAATCGCTCCTGCATACCGCAGGCTTTAGCTGCCGGGAACTGGACTATTAACGCCGTGCATTTTGCATAGTGATCATGGTCACCAGGACACAAACCAATACAACCATAATAATTAATACCCACATAATTAATTATTTATAAAGGTTAAATAAAGTAAAAATTGATTCTATAATCCTGGTGCTGGAATAAGGAGAAGAAGACTTACGAAGTTTCAGAAACTTCGTAAGTCTTTTTTATTTAGTTAAAAGTGTTCTTTAGCTGGATGTATTTGTCAAGGTCTTTAGAGTTAAACCCTTTGGCTTTCATTTGCGAAACATATTCAGGGGTTACCCCTGTTGCTTTAAGCGACGTGGCTTCATTCAGAGAGATATTATTAAATCCAAGATCCTTAAAGCCTTTGATAAATTTAGCCGTCACACCAAGTGATTTTAACGAGGTAAGATCATTCGGAGATATATCTTTAAAGCCTATCGATTGAAAGCTCTTTACATATTCAGATGTAATACCCAATGATTTAAAGGAATTGAGATCATTAACCGGGATATCTTTAAATCCAAGCGACTTAAACCCATTCACATATTGGGCATCAATCCCCAATGATTTTAATGACATCAATTCATTAGCCGGGATATCACTATAACCGATATCCTTAAAATCTTTTACATATTCGGGCGTGATGCCAAGTGATTTGAATGACACCAAGTCGTTAGGAGACAAGTCTTTATAACCAATTTGTGTAAAGCCTTTCACATATTCAGGAGTAACATTCAGGGATTTCATACTGGTCACTTCATTGAAAGGAATATTATCAAAGCCTGCTGACCTTAAACCTTGCAAATAAGATGAATCTACATTTAATGCTTTGTAAGATGAAACGTCATCCGGTGACGGAAGACTAGTTTCTCCGGGCTTGGCCCCTTTGCGCAAACCGCGGATGTATGCTCCGGTGATTCCCTGCGCTTTAAAGCTAATCAACTGGTTATAGCTGATGTGCGGATATCCGGCACTGTGTATCTCCTGGATATATTTACCATCCACGCCTAATGCTTTTGCTGAAACCAGGTCGTTTGAAGAAATATCAGGGTAACCGTTTTCTTTCCAGTATTTGATAAATGGTTCGTCAACTTTTAAAGCAGCCATCGATATCATCTCATTTTTAGAAATGTTACCAAAGCCATTTCTTTTCAGCATAGCGACATAGTCCTTTGTGATATTCAGTATGAAAAACGCAAACTCGTCCTGGTTATCCATGTCGGTTACTCCCTGGTTACCTACATAGGCCTCAAATTCCTTATTGGCTTCGAACTTATAGTGACCATAACCCTGATCGCCATCGAATTTGCCATTGAATTTCATAACACCGGCATCGCGGGTGATAGTAAAATCGCCTTTCTGATCTTTCGGAACGGCTGACAATTCGCTCAGCTTAAAATTGTCAGAACTGCTGTTCCAATCTTTATCGTCCTCATCGCTTCTGAATTCGATACGAACACGTTCTCCTTTTATGGTTGCAAACCATGAACCTGCTGTTCTGTCAGTGTTTCCCCAGTTTACATGAGATTGAGGCTTTGTTTTAGTGACTGTCTTAGTGTGAGTCTTATTGGTCTGGCTGAAGGCAGTTTCGTTGAGTGCGCAGGCCAGCCCTGCCATAAGCGGGATCAGGATAAAATATTTCCACATCGTATGGATGTTTGATTTTTTGGCGTTCATCATGACTATACGTTTCTTTAATAATGATTGATTATAATTGGTAGTAACACTCAGCGCTAAATGCGGCGCTGAAACTTTTAGTAGGCTCATCTGGTAGCTGGACTTTTCCACCTCATTTTGATCGAGAACAACCTCATCAGTCAAAAATTCCAGGTTATTTTCTAATTCGCCGCGATATAACCAGGCAAATGGGTTGAACCATTGGAATACCAGCACAAGCTCAGACAGCATGATGTCGAGACTATGCCCCTGCTGTATATGAATTTTTTCGTGAATCAATATTTGGTTATAAGTATCCCAATCGTACTTTTCAGGGTTGATGAAAATGTTATTGCCGAATGAGCAAGGGGCCTTATCGCCGCTCACTTCCACAATGCGGAACTTGCCATCTTTTATAATCGGGTTGGAATAAGCCCTGATCATTAATACAATCACCTGCAACAGTAAATTCAGCCCGAAAGCAGCAACGCCAGCCCAATACAGGTAGAACAGGCATTTTATCACGATTGGCAGGATAGGTTTTTCCTGCACGACTAGCTTTTCTTGTGCAACAACAACTGGCTTCGCCTTTGCAGGCTGTATTTTTTCCGCGGCTTGTTTCTGAATAAGCTGATCTAATGGCAATGTGGTTTGTTGAGCCGGTCTAATATCAGCTCTGTTACTTGCGGCCGTCTCGGTTAGCTGTAATCGTAATGTCCAAGCTTGTGGAATGGAAATTAACGGCAACACAAAGGATAAACCTAAACAGATCAACAACACCACACGGTTAAGGCGATAAAAGGTCTCTCGTTGCAGAAATATCTTATAAAACAACAGACAAACCGATATGAGCAATGCTACATGCAGGATATAGGGTATCATTTTTTTGCTGATTTAATAATTTCTAATATTTCGTTTAATTCTGATTCGGATAACTTTTGTTCTTTGGCGAAGTAGGCCAGCATGCTTGGATAGGAATTATCGAAGTACTGGCTCACAATATCCTTCATCGCATGTCCCTGGTAATCATTCCGGGAGATGACCGGGTAATAACGATAGATATTTCCGACTGTCTCATGAGCAAGAAAACCTTTATCTTCCAGTATCTTCACCATGGTTGCCACCGAGTTATAGTGCGGCTTAGGATCAGGCAGTTCTGGAATTACTTCTTTAATAAATGCCTTCTCCAATGTCCAGAACACCTGCATTATTTGTTCTTCTCTTTTCGCCAGTTTTTGCATGTCGTTATAAAATTTAAATCTAAGCTAATACTAATACATTAGTATTGCAACTAATCGATTAGTATTTTTATTAACTTATTGATAATCAGATCATAAATTTTAAACAAGAATAATAAAGAGAAGATGATTAGAATTAACCCGGTGATATAATACCTATAAGACTGTTTGCTCATGAAAAACGTTACCGGACGTAACTATTTTTTTCTTTTTACGTCTTAGTTATTAATTTAGAGTTTAGAGAAACTTAACATTTCATTTATATTGTTATTTTTGTTCCCCTATTTAAAGAACTAGAGAAAGTGGCGAGACCGATTGCATTGGCATTAAGAAAAAACTGGAAAATGACCTGGAGTTCTCAACTCCAAAGGGCACAATTGATCATCGGATCGATATTGATGATCATCATTTCCTTAATGCTGCCATCATTCTTTAACCTGATACAGAAACGCAACGGCGCTTTAATCAATGATTGGATTCTGGCTGCTATTCCGCCTCACGACGTTTCCTGGGAAATATTTACTGTAATCTGGGGTATCGGATTTTATGCGCTATGGCGTGGTATAGAAAAGCCAACCATCTATATCACTTATCTCTGGACATTTATTTTCATCACCATATTGCGCGTGCTGGCAATCAGCCTTGTTCCGCTTGATCCGCCAAAAGGACTGATCGTTTTAACAGACCCACTTACTGCTGTTTTTTATGGCAGAAGTACAATCACCAAAGACTTGTTCTTCTCGGGCCATACTTCTATCCTATTCCTGGCATTTTTATGCCTGGAGAGAAAATGGGATAAAATACTGGCTCTTACCGGCACTATCATCGTAGTTTGTTTGCTGCTTATTCAGCACGTGCACTATACTGTGGACATAATTGCCGCGCCTATTATTATTTACCCTGTCTTCAGGGGGGTTAAATATATGCTTAACTAGGAAGGCAACCCTTTACTTTTTATACTCGTCCCATTTAAACAAAAAACTCCCCACCGGGTGGCGGGGAGCGTGTCCTGATTTTTACATCAGGACTAACCTAAACCTTATCACGAACATATAACGAACCTATTTGTTCGATAGTTTTAAGCGATCTCGTTTTGACTTTAAGATGATAAAACAGGATATTTAAATAATGGAAGTACAGGAAATTGAACGTTTGATCAGGATCAGCAAGGAACGCCCGTTGATGCCGGAAACCTATATTCCATGGCAATTGGAACCTGCTGATGATGATATATTTCTACCTGAAATACTGACTTCATTGCAGGGACTGGATATCTACGAAACTTTAACACCTGAACAAAAACTAGAACTTGGCCGCCACGAACTGGTACAGGTAATTGCTTCCTATGCCTGGGGTGAATGTCTTTTTTGCCTTTTCATGACACGGCATATTCTTACCCTGCCTTTGGACAATGTAGAACACCGGTTTCTGTTAAGGGAACTGATAGAAGAATTTCGTCACCAGGAAATGTTTGGACAGGCAATTGCAAAGCTCGGTGTTAGCCCCATCCGGCAAACCGGTATACATAAATTCCTGGGCGAGTTCAGTAACAAGTACCTTCCCGCCGATTATTTATTTATGGGAAGTGTGTCGGTGGAGCTGGTAACAGATATTTATGGCAATCATGCGCGAAGATCGCCGAACATTTACCCGGTGCTAAAAAAGATGTTCGATTTGCATAATATTGAGGAAGCGCGTCATATACTGTTCACCAAAAGCCTGCTGAAAACTTATGTAGCAAAAGCCGGATATATTAAGCGCACACTATATAGTTATGTCATATTAGGAAACATTTTATTTGTACGAACCATGTATGTGAAACGGGAAATTTATGAGCGTATCGGCCTGGATAATCCCGACAAGGTTTTCAAAATTGCCTCCAAAAACTTCAAGCAAAAATTCGCTGAGAAATGCCTTGGTGACATTATAGAGTTTGTGAATGAGTGGAAAGGCTTTAACCGGGCTACACGCTGGGCGTGGCGATGGCTTTTAGGCGCTAAAGTTTAAAATGAGCAGTTTGCTGATGGGTTCAGGCCTTCTTTGTCAGCAGTTAATGTGGCGACACCATTTTTATAGGTAATGATCCAGATGCTATCGAAATCGCTATCCGGCCAATCTCTTATATTTCCCTGAACACCTAAAGCTTTGGCGAGATGAGAAATAGCATTGTGTTCCCAGCATAATACCACAGTTCCTTTTTGCTGAAACACATCTTTGGCGATGTGTTTGTAATCTTCCGTATCGTAGTTGCTATTGATATCCAGGTTATATTTTACAGCATAAGGAGTAATGGTCTGGAACATCCGGGCTGATTTCGTTTTATTGCCTGCGTTGACCGTAGGAATATAAATCTCGCTTGCCTCGCCATATTTTGCAAACAAAACCTTTGGCAGGGCCATTGCCCGGTTAAGTCCCTGGCAATTCAGGTTATCGCCATTATCAGGCTTTTCACCATGCCTGATAATGACAACCCTTAATGATTTTTTCTGGCACGAGCCTATCGTAAATGATCCGCAAAGGACCAATAACAGGAGAATAAGGCGCATGCAGTTTTTCATAATTTTAGTTTTGTACTTCCACAGCTTCTTGAACTTTACCAGGCCTACCATTTTTGAATGCAGCGCGTGGTTTCAATCCCAATAATTCAAACATCGCCATATCGGTATCAAATGATGGATTTGGCGTAGTTAAAAGTTTCTCACCAGCAAATATGGAGTTAGCACCAGCCATAAAGCACAAGGCCTGTTCAACCAGGCTCATTTCTGTACGACCTGCTGATAAACGCACTACCGTTTTAGGCATAATGATACGTGTGGTAGCAATCATGCGCACCATATCCCAAACCGGCACACGAGGCTGATCGGCCAATGGCGTGCCCTGCACAGGAACCAAAGCATTGATCGGCACTGATTCGGGATGTTTTGGCAAATTAGATAATGTTTTCAGCATCGAAATACGGTCTTCAACAGTCTCACCCAAGCCTATAATACCACCGCTGCAAACTGTAATTTTCGCTTTACGTACATGCTCCAAAGTTTTCAGGCGGTCATCATAGCTACGGGTAGTAATGATACGTTTGTAATCATCTTCCGACGTATCCAGGTTATGGTTATAGGCATATAAACCAGCATCTGCCAAACGTTGCGCCTGGCTTTCGGTGAGCATACCTAGTGTACAGCACACCTCCATATCCAAATCATTCACGGCTTTCACCATGTCGATCACTTTATCAAAATCGCGGTTATCACGCACTTCGCGCCACGCAGCACCCATGCACAATCTTGACGCCCCACCTGCTTTTGCCTTTTCAGCAGCAGCAATTACTTCTTCAGTCGGCATCATGGCATGAACATTCACGCCAGTGTTATAACGTGCCGCTTGTGGGCAATAAGCGCAATCTTCAGGACAGCCTCCTGTTTTAATTGATATCAGTGAGCTGATCTGTACTTCTGAATAGTCTTTATTTTCACGATGTATAGTCGCCCCCTCGTAAATCAGGTCGAGCAGTGGTTTATGGTATATTTCAGCAATTTCTTCTTTCGTCCAGTTGTTTCTAATCTCTGTCATTCGTTTCAGTTTAATTATTCAAATTTATAGAAAAGCTTCGTTGCTTTAATGATGATGCAACAAAAGCTTGGTAGCAAGATAAAGCGGCAGTAAAAATCCTGCACAGTCTGTAAATGTTGTTATGATGATGGACGAGGCCACAGCGGGGTCTATTCCTACCCTTTTTAATACCAGCGGAATGGATGACCCTGTTAATCCTGCTATGATCAAATTACCCGTCATCGCCAGGAATAAAACCAAACCCAGCATTGGGTCAGCATCATACATCAGTGCTATCGCAAAAACGATCAGGCCGTTAGCTGCCCCGTTAATCATACCAACAAGAAATTCTTTTATAACAGTATTGTAAGCCTGCTGGTCGGTCAGGTCACTTAATGAGATTCGCCTTACTGTTACCGCAAGCGCCTGGGTAGCAGCGTTGCCCCCCATACCAGCAATGATGGTCATATAAGCAGCTATCTGCGGGAGCAAAGCAACGGTAGAGTCAAAATGCCGGATGATGGACGCTGCCAGGTAAGCAGTCGCAAGATTGATCACCAGCCAGGGCAAGCGGCTTTTTACAGCAGCCTTCCAGTTACCGCTCAGTTCCTCATCCTCCGATACACCCGATATCTTCAAAATGTCCTCAGTACTCTCCTGCTCCATTACGTCCATGATGTCGTCGACAGTAATCCGCCCAAGCAGTTTCATGTGATCGTCGACAACAGGTATGGTAGTCAGGTTATACTGAGAGATCAGCCCCGCTACGTCCTCCTGGTCAAGTTCAGCTTTTACATAGATAAAATCACGGTTTACCAACTCAGCAACCCGTGCATAGGCCGGGGCTTTAAGAATCGACTTAACAGAAAGTATCCCCTTCAGCATGTTATCGTTGTCAACCACATAAATGGCGTAAAACTCCTCCATCTCCTCCGACTGGCGGATAATATCTTCCAAAGCATCTTTCTTGTTCTGATTGATATTTACCTTGATAACTTCAGAGTTCATGATACCACCGGCGGTATCTTCAGGATAGCTTAAAAGCGCCCGGATGTTGCTGGCGTCTTCCTCGTCGATATCCTCTAATATTTCCTGCTGGTCTTCTTCATCCAGCTGGGAAATAATGTCCGTCGCATCGTCATAATCCAGTTCCTCAATGATCTCAGAACGTTTCTCCGGATCAAGGCTAATCAGCAATTCGCCTGGCTCCTGCTCCTCGTGCATTTCCGCAATTACTTCGGATGCTTCGTCGGAAGGCAGAATATTGATGATTCTTTCACGTGATTCAACAGGAAGTCTTTCGAATAGTATGGCAATCTCAGAAGCGTGGTACTCCTGCAGAACTTTCTCTAATTCAGCATCATTGCCCTCAAGCGCGGTTTTTAGACGCTCAAGGTCTTCCTTATTGATCTCGAATGATTGCATGCCCGACTAAAATAAGGCAAATAAGCCATAATCGGAAAGATAAAATAGACACGATAAAGCCACCTATTTCAAAAGATTAATCAGATGCTGTAATCGTATTTTATTTTGACAGAAGTTAATTTTTGAAGTTTTGAAATTACCTGTTCGACCTGCATTTTCCTGACGGAAATTTTTACCGAGCAACTGTTATCAAAAGCTTGCTCCAATAGTTGTAGGTTATCATCTTTAACTATTCTCATCACTTCGTTCATCTGCAAATAATCGAATGCAATGGTATACACATCATTCACTGTTTTTTCGATGATCCTGGCTTCGGCAAGTGCTAATTCTGTTGCCGATTTATATGCATTGATCAATCCAGGAACACCCAATAAAGTACCGCCAAAATAACGAACTACCACGACTGCGACGTTGGTGATATTTTTTGATAGTAAAGTATTCAATATTGGCCTGCCTGCTGTACCTGAAGGCTCACCATCGTCGTTCAGTTTGAAAACCGCGCGGTCTGTACTCCAACGCATGGCCCAGCAATGATGGTTGGCTTTAGGGTGTTCTTTCTTTAGATCAGCTATGATGTTTTTGATATCCTGATCGGACGTGATTGGATAAGCATACGCCAGAAATTTGCTGCCGCGATCACGGAATACTCCTTCGCTTTTGGCTTCAATGGTAAAATAAGTATCCTCAAAAAGCATCCGGCAAATATCGCTTAGAAATTGAAGATTTCAGGGAAATAAATGATGACGATAGCAACGATCGCCAAAATAATACCACCAACGTTCAATCTGCTCAACTTTTCTCTGAATATGAACAAGCCGACCAATGAACCTGCTACGATAACACCAATGTCCATCATTGAGAATACGGTTGAAGGATGATCGGCCAACGATTGGTGCGCTTTAATATTGAACAGGATGTTACCAAAGTTGGCTGCGCCTAATACCCAACCGATAAGAATATGCGGCCATGAAAAACGCATTTTTTTGGTAAAAACCATATAAAGCAAGCCTATAAATGCAACCAAAAAGGCCAACGTAAAAACGATGAAAAGCGAGGTAGTGAAAGGAACAGCATTAAATTTAGCGATCTGTTTCAAGAGTACATCAATCACGCCCATACCAATAAAGATCACCACCAAATAAAGCCAGGAGTTAGTTGATCTTCGTCTTACTGCTCGTTTCTGCTTCCACGGAATAAGGCAAAGCATAGCTATAATCCCAATGGATATCCCGGTAATCTTGATCCCGTTTAAAACCTCTCCGAATATTACATACGACGACAGAACAGGTATAAATAAGGAAAGCCGCTGAGCCACATCTGTACGTACAATTCCAGTCAGGGTAATTGACGACGCAATAACTATAAAAAGTAAAGGAAGAAGTACTCCAAGGCTTGCATAAGTTAGAATCGGCGCCCCTTGCAAGCCAGTAAAATGTGGTCTAAAGAATACCCAGGTAAGAAATACAGCTGCTGAATAATTCCAGGTAATAGCCTGGTAAACATCAATCTGGTACCGCTTGGCGAGTTTTAACAACACCGAAACGGTAACACTACAACAGATGCTTAGGAAAATATAAAACATTAATTAACAGGCTTGTGATAAAAGAATTTTAAACGATCCGCCCCCACAATATGTTCCCTGCTCGAAATAGCATTAATGTAAGGCGCTTTTATACCTTGTCCTAATACTGCCTCACCTGTAAACACCCGTGCCTCATCCCAAAGCCCCTCATTAATAAAGCTGTTCAACGTATGCGCACCGCCTTCAATGATCACCGATTGAATATCCTGCATATACAACTGAAATAAAATATACTGCGGAACGAAACGGTCAAAATCCTCCAGGGCAATATACTTAACTTTTCCGTCTATATCAGTTTTCACCTCGTTAAAAATCAGTGTTTCAATATTTTGATCGTATATATTTAAGTTTTTACTTAGCTCAAGCTTCCGGTCGATCACAATTCTTTTGGGTGATTTACCTGGCCAATGACGGGTATTCAATTGCGGATTATCAATAGCCGCAGTATACTTGCCAACCAGTACGGCATCTTCTTCGCTACGCCATTGATGAACCAGCCTGCGTGATTCTTCTCCCGTTATCCAAAATTGGCCTTTATCACTTGGTGCAAAATAACCGTCGTTGGTTTGCGCCCATTTTAGGATCACATAAGGCCTTTGCTTTTGCACGCGTGTAAAAAAACGCCGGTTGAGCCACTGGCATTCTGCTTCTAAAACACCTGCTATAACTTCGATACCTGCTTCCTGTAGCTTTTCAATACCCTTACCATCTACCTGCGCAAATGGGTCACGACAACCTACTACAACCTTCGGAATGCCATGCTTAATGATCAGATCGGCACATGGAGGGGTCTTTCCATAATGAGCACATGGCTCAAGGGAAACATAGATAGTTGATTGTTTTAACAATTCTTCAGCATCTTCAAAATCAGCAAGCGCCTGGTTAACAGCGTTTACCTCGGCATGTGCCTGGCCGTATTGCTGATGAAAGCCTTCGCCTATGATAGTATAGTCATGAACAATTATTGCCCCTACCATCGGATTAGGGCTTACATTGCCTGCACCTAATTCAGCGAGTTCGATACAGCGCTGCATGTACTGTTCATGAGATAGCATGCCGCAAATATAGGTTTGTGTAAACCGGAATTTTTATAATGTTAAAATTTATAGAATAAGTTGTTAAACCAGGGTTATTTAACCATTAAAATGAAGCTATTTGACCAGATAACTTTTCGTTTCTTTGCGACATGAAAACGGTTAAGCAGGTTTCGGCAGATTTTTCAGAACAACTATCAACCATTTATGATGCCAATGAAGTCAATTCGTTGTTTATGATGGTGTTAGAAAACGTTGTTAACATCTCTTCCGCAAAAATCAAAGCTTTTCCGGAAACAGAGATATCAACACCTGATAGTGAAAGAATTACAAACATATTAACACGACTAGCGACCGGCGAACCGATTCAATATATATTAGGCTATACCGAATTCTACAGACTCACTTTCAAAGTGAACCCGTCGGTATTAATTCCCCGGCCGGAGACGGAAGAATTGGTAGATTGGGTTATTAAAAGCTGGCAGTTGGCAGTAGGCAGTTGGCAACCACCATTTCATATATTAGATATCGGAACCGGCACTGGTTGTATCCCAATCAGTTTGAAGAAAAACCTGCCTGACGCACAAGTTTCTGCAATAGATATTTCACCTGAAGCATTACAAACCGCAAAAGAAAATAGTGATTTGAATAATGTTGAAGTGAATTTTATTGAGAATGATATTCTTAATCCAACCAACCACTCACTACTCACCATTCACTACTCACTCATTATCAGTAATCCCCCGTATGTTACCCTTGACGACAAAAAGTTAATGCATACCAATGTGACCGATTTCGAGCCGCATACTGCTTTGTTTGTGCCTCAGGATGACCCGCTTATTTTCTACAAAGCTATAGCCGATTTCGCCTCAACTCACCTTGAAAAAGGTGGATTGTTATTCTTTGAGATTAATGAAAGTTATGGCGAACAAGTAGTTGAGTTATTAGACAGTAAACAATTCACTAATATTGAGTTAAGAAAAGATATGAGTGGTAAAGATAGAATGATTAAGGTAGCAAAATAGCTTATTTTACATTTTGCAAACTGCACACCAATAACTGCCTACTTAATTCCGCGGGTGATAAGAGATAATCGTCTCCTTTAAATATTCCCTGTCCAAATGCGTATAGATCTCCGTCGTAGTAATACTCTCATGTCCAAGCATTTCCTGCACGGCACGCAGGTCGGCCCCCCCTTCAACCAAATGAGTAGCAAACGAATGACGTAATGTATGTGGACTGATAGATTTCTTAATGCCCGCTACCTCTGCCAATTGTTTGATCAGCATAAAAATAAAAACCCGGCTTAATCTTGAACCCCGGCGATTTAGGAATACCATATCTTCCTCTCCTTTTTTGATCGGGACGTGTACACGATTGTGCTCTATCCAAAGTTTAAGCGCTTTTATCGCTTCGCCACCAATTGGCACAAGGCGTTCCTTATTGCCTTTGCCGATCACTTTTATAAATTCTATCTCAAGATAAAGATTAGATAATTTAAGCTCCGTCAACTCAGATACCCGTAATCCACAGCTATACAAAACTTCAATAATGGCTTTATTTCGGGTGCCGTCTGATTTGGATAGATCAATAGCATCAATAAGCTTGTTGATATCCTGGTAGCTTAAGGCATCAGGCAGCTTACGCATTTTCTTGGGCGATTCAAGTAATTCGGCAGGGTTGTTTTTGATGATATCCTCCGCAAGCAGGTATTTGTAAAATGATTTAATACCTGACAATATTCTTGCCTGCGATGAAGGGATCATACCCAGTTCATTTACCCAATTGATAAATTGCCGCAGGTCATTCAGCGTAAAAGCATCTGGTTTCAGACAATTCGGGTGACTATCAGCAAACTGCTGCAGTTTATCAATGTCCCTGCTGTAAGCTTCTATTGAGTTATCCGAAAGCCCTTTTTCGAGTTTGAGATATGCCTGAAAGCCTTTTATCGCCGATCGCCAGTCCAATTGATTTTGCTTTTAATGTTTTATAGTTAAGTTTGGGCTAATGAATATACAAATTATCAACGGTCCTAATTTAAACCTGCTCGGCGTTCGCGAAAAATCCATTTATGGCGACAGTAGTTTTGAAGACTACCTTGTCAGCCTGCGCAAACGCTATGCAAACATCACCATAAATTATTACCAAAGTAATGTTGAAGGTGAAATAATTAATAAGCTACACGAAGTGGGTTTTAGCTGTGATGGTATTGTGATCAATGCAGGCGCTTATACACATACTTCGGTAGCCATTAGCGATGCGATTGCTGGCATTAAAACACCTGTGATTGAGGTTCATATCAGCAATGTATATAAGCGCGAAGAGTTCCGCCATAAATCATTGCTGGCTGCCAATTGCCGTGGGGTAATAGCCGGTTTTGGAATGGACTCCTATCGCCTTGCTGTTGAAAATTTTGTGAACGGATAATTATTTTGAGCGTATAAAACTGATAATAAGCCTCTGCATCTACCGTTTTTACATTATCCTATGCGAAAAATAGCTAAAGCACTTCTTTTAATCGTAGTTGTTATAACCACGTTGGGTATTCATAATGGTTTTGCCCAGGAGAAAAAGAAAAAGCCAAAAAACTTACGGGATACCGAAAGAAAACTAAAGCATTCGCGCGATTCGGTATTACAGAGTCTCAATAGGGCCGACACTTCTGTTCATAGTCTTTTACAGCATATCGAGCAGTATATTTCCACTTTCAACCAGGTCAACAATGATCTGGCTGATGGATTGGATACCATTACGGTAAGTCAGCAAATGCCCCGCATAGCCAGGAGACTGACCCGGATACAACAGCTTGCCAATAATAAAAAATCGAGTACGCTTCGATACCTCTTTGTTTTACGGGATAATCTGGATCATATCCAGGGGAACCTGGAGGATTGGCAATCAAGCCTCGATGACGTAAGCTCAAAACTTGTCCAAAATCAGCATGATATTATAAAGTGTTCAAAAGATTCATTGTTAAGAGCCGTACCCGAAGATCCTGCATTAAGGAGCGCGTTTTATGAAAAATTAAGTAAACTCAGGGATCTTTGGCGCAAAACAGACTCGGCTAACAGGGCCAATTTACTGGCTGTAAATCTATTGCAGAATCAGGTATCCGTTGCCTACACTACTGTATTGGATCAGAGCGATCAAATCGACGCCAAAATAAAACGATTTGCAGACAGGGCGATGGATGGTGAATTTGGCCTGATCTGGGAAAAAAGCCCGCAATATAATGATCTGGGTTCTGCAGTAAAAGCCACGATCGACCTGAACAACACACAGCTTTATTACTTTATAAAAAATGGAACGGCTACGCACCTGGTCGGTTTATTGTTCCTGATCATTATTACCTTTTGGATATTCTATAATAGGCAAAGGGCTTTAAAGAATAACGAACAACTTGAAACCATACCGGATCATACCAATTACATTTTGTCAAATCCCTTGGCGGCATCACTGTTGGTGGTCACTGCCATGGTACCTTATTTTTACGACCACCCACCCGTTGCATATATCGAGATCTTCTTTTTAATTTCGATTGTTCTTGTCCTTATTCTTGTTAAAAAGAGCTTCTCCCGGGCAGCTTTTAGCTTTCTTGCCCAGTTATTTATTTTGACGATTGTTTATGCTCTAAGTAATCTGCTCATACAGATTACGGTTATTGATAAATTCATTACACTCGGATTAAGCCTGGCAGCCATAATCATTGCGTGGGTATTTTTTAAGAAAGTTAAAAATGATTCTGAAGACCATCTTCCATATACACGCACTGTTACGATTATATTTATTGCACTGCAATTCCTGTCAATCATATTAAACTTAACAGGCAGGTTCAGCTTAGCTAAAATATTGGGTATAACAGCCGTATTTAATTTATGGATGTTGGTCAGTCTTTACTTTATAATCCAAATCCTCATCCAGGGAATATTCCTGCAATTTCACGCTAAAAAAGCTGAGAATACTTTTATTGCCTGGATTGATTATGCTGTACTTCAAAAGAAATTCAGAAGTACGTTAAGTGCTTTTGCTGCTTTCCTGTGGATCTTTTTCCTGCTTCAAAACCTGAATATTGATGATTGGGTGAGAGATAATATGTCTGACGTACTCAACCAGTCGCGTTCAATTGGTGGCGCATCATTCACCTTTGGTGGTTTTGTGATCTTTATCATTGTTATCTGGATATCAACACTGTTATCGAAAATCATCAGCTATTTTTATGATCTGTCTGCACAACACACGACTGACCTGAGTGCCTTAAAAAAGAAGAACCGTGCCTCTACCCTTTTGATTCGTATTGGCGTTTTTACAGTCGGCTTTTTACTCGCCGTCGCTGCCTCAGGCTTCCCGATAGATAAACTGACCATTATTTTCAGTGCCTTTGGCGTAGGTATCGGTTTTGGTTTGCAGAATATCGTTAATAACCTGGTGTCGGGTATGATTCTGGCGTTTGAAAAACCAGTGCAGATTGGTGACGTTATAGAGGTTGGCAGTCACGCAGGAACAATTAAAGAGATTGGCATCCGGTCAAGCAAATTGGCAACCGGAGATGGATCTGAGGTCATCATTCCTAACGGCGACATGATATCTCAACAGGTGGTGAACTGGACGCTGAGCAATACCAATCGTCGGGTCGAAATGGCGATTGCTGTTGCCTACGGTTCTGATATTGAGAAAGTGAAGAAACTACTTACCGATCTTCTCAGCGGCCGTGATGATATTATGGACACGCCCGGCCCAACTGTTTTTGTAAATAGCGTTACCGATAAATTTGTAGAGTTCCGGGTATCATTTTGGGCGGCAGATATAGCTAATGCTTCCGCACTAAGGAGCAGTGTTTTGGCAGCGATCTACGAAATGCTGGCCAAACAGGGCATCAACCTGCCTGTAACCCCGCAAGCCTGATGGTTAGTAAAAATCTTTAGGATCGAGTGCTGAAAAAGTATGCTTCTTTTTCATAAAGAAGTCCCACACAATACTGTGCTTGTACATGCCCTTCAGATCGGGCAGATTGCTCCGTTTTGTCTTTGGACCGCCGCCTTTAAATAGCTGTACCACAAAATTCTGATGCGCACGGCTCACTGCCCAGGCGTCTTTGCGTTTACCTTCATTCAGGAAGCGGACAATGGCCAGCAGATCCATCCAAAAACGGATGCCAATGATGAACAGTCCCCGCCAAAAGGAAAGGTTGTTTCTGAGCAGCAACAAGTTATTCCGGAAGTTTAGGAAAGTTTTAAATGGATTTTCTGTATTCAATGTGCCGCCACCAACATGGTAAACTTCTGATTGTGCACAGTACATCACTTTATAACCCATATTCTTCAACCTCCAGCAAAGGTCAATCTCCTCCATATGAGCAAAAAAGCGTTCGTCAAATCCTTTAGCTGCCACCCAATATTGCTTTTTGACAAACATGGCAGCACCTGTTGCCCAAAACACCTCACCCGACTCCTGGTATTGACCTTTATCCTCCTCTATCTCATAAAACATACGTCCGCGGCAGAATGGATAGCCATATTTATCGATAAAGCCTCCAGCAGCGCCGGCATGTTCAAAGTGATCTTTCTGTGCAAAAGCCCTGATCTTTGGTGCCGCCGCAGCAATCAGTGAATCACTCTCCATTAACTCGATCACAGGTTCTATCCACCCGGCAGGCACTTCTACATCTGAATTAAGCAGGATAAAATAATCAGCCTCCACTTCGTCCAACACCCGATTGTATCCACCTGTAAAGCCGTAGTTCTTATCGTTTTGAATGATCTGAACGGTTGGGAAATTCTGTTTAAGAAAATCGACAGAACCATCAGTAGAGCCATTATCGCCCACAACAATATCCAGGTTTGGCCAGGTTGACGCCATTACAGAAGGCAGAAATTCGCGGAGATATTTTAACCCGTTCCAGTTTAATATTACGATGGCAACTTTAGGCGTACTTGTCATTCAAATTTATTCATGTCCATGGTCCATTGTCGATAGTCCATAGTTGGTACAATTCTACAATTTTTAGTTGATACTTTGGCTATGGTCTATGGACCATGGACAATCGACTTTTAATCTACCACTGCACCCTCAATATCCTCCGGTTTAAACTTCCATCTGCGGTGCGACCACAGCCAATATTCAGGCTCTTCTCTAATTACTTTTTCCAGGTATTGCACATGTACCCTGGTAATCTCATGCGGAGCTGCTGCTTTGGCGTCTTCTATTAGCGGAATGGCGGTATAAGTATAATAACCCCGTTTCACCTTCCGCATATCACAGAAATAAACTTCGCAATCAAAAGATTTAGCCATTTTCTCGACGCCTAAAAACACCGGTGTAGACTGATTTAGGAAATTAGTAAAGTAAGTAGCTTCATGCCGGACTGGTGTCTGATCACCCAAAAGTACGGTCAGGAAAGGTTCATTCTTCAGTTCCACCATTTTACGGAGCACCAGCTTCATGGCTACCGGTATACCTTTAAACCGGGATCGCGTCCTGATGAAAAATTTATCAAAAACCTTATTTGATAAAGGCTTATAAATAATTATAAATTTTCGGTCAATGCTTGAAGTAATGCCTAAAGCCAACAACTCCCAGTTGCAATAATGCCCCGCAACACCTATAATCTTGCGATTATTGTTTAATGCCTTATTTATAACCGAAGGGTTAGTTGCTACCAATCGTTTATTAAGCTCTTTGGGCGAAATACTTATTGTTTTAACCGTTTCAACTATCAGATCGCAAAAATGATGATAAAACTTACGCTCGATCTTTTTGCGTTCTTCTGCATTTTTTTCCGGAAATGCATTTTGGAGATTTTGCCGAACAACCTTTCGACGATAACCGACAGCATGATAAATTATTATGTAAAGCAGATCTGAAATAAGATACAAAAACCAGAACGGCATCAACGACAACAGGTACAAAAAGAAAATACCTATGTACGAAACCGCTTTTTTTATCATTATTTTGTCCGATTTTTGAACACAAACATAGAATATATGATTGAAAAAGGCGCTGTACTGCCCATGTTTTATCTGCCCCCGGTTGAATATTTTGCTCAGCTGAATAGCTATAATCCTGATTTTGTGATTGAGAAGCATGAGCATTTTCCAAAGCAAACCTATCGTAACCGCGCCAACATCTATTCGCCTGATGGTATGCTTACGCTGGTGGTTCCGGTTATAAAAGGTTCAAAAGTGCATACGCCGGTAAAGGATGTTAAGATCAGTTATGATTTCAGATGGCAGCGCTTACACTGGATGAGCCTGCAAGGCTGTTATCGCCGCTCGGCTTATTTTGAGTATTATGAGGATGACTTTGCACCGTTTTATGAAAAGAAAGAAACATTTCTGTTCGATTATAACGATCAGTTGCTGCAACTAATATTGAAACTTTTAAAGATAAAAGCATCAATTAATTATACAGACACCTATGAGCCTGAATATCCTGCATTGGCCGATTTCAGGCATACCATTAATTCAAAAAAAGAATCCGATTTCCAACAGAAACCTTACTTCCAGGTTTTTGAGGAGAGGCATGGGTTTATGAAAAACCTCAGCATAATAGACCTATTATTTAACCAGGGACCTCAATCCGTAAATTATTTATGATGAACACCCCGATCAAACGCATCCGTTATAAAGTTCGCCGGCAGCCTGTCGATGTTGGCGCCAAACCCGGTTCCATTGTTATTCCCGAAGGTGCGCTAAAACCCGTCATTATGGTTTACAGCTATAATGAGAAAGAGTTGGTGACTTCTGAAGGTAAAAGCATGCAGGTGATACTTTCGCAATTCAAAAAATGTGATGCGCACTCTCATTGGATACAGATAAAAGGCCTGGGCGACTTAAAATTGATGGAGGATATTGGCGAATACTTAGATATCAATCCGTTGGTGTTAGAAGACATCGTAAATACTCATCAACGGCCAAAGTTTGATGAGTATGATGATTATGTTTTCTCTACAAGCCGGATCATCAACTTTAATAAAGATCACGAGCTGGTCAACTGTCAGTTTTCAGCATTGATCAAAGAAAATATCCTCGTTAGTTTTGAAGAGACCCATGATGAATATTTTGAAGCGGTAAAAGCCCGGTTAAAGGCTGGCAAAGGAGCTATCCGTACCGCTGGCCCTGGCTATATGTGTTATGCATTGATCGATACGATCCTGGATAACTACTTTGTGCTGTTAGGCAAGGCTGGTGATATGCTTGACGAGATTGAAGATCACTTATATAGTAGTCCCGATAAAAGCGTAATGTACAATTCACAGGCGATGAAAAGGATACTGATCATTATGAGACGCGCAACCTGGCCTGAAAGGGATAAGATCAATGATATGATCCGCACAGAAAGTCCGCTGATCTCACCCGAGGTAAAAATGTACCTGCGTGACGCCTACGATCATTGTATCCAGATCATGGACCTGGTAGAAAGCTACAAGGAGATCACCTCCAGTATCATCGATCTCTACCTTTCTATGGTGAGCAACCGCATGAATGAGATCATGAAAGTGCTGACAATAATCTCAGTCATATTTATTCCGTTAACCTTCGTAGCCGGCATTTACGGGATGAACTTCGCCCGTGTAGACCCGGCTAACAACAAAGTAATCCCCGGCAATATGCCCGAGCTGTATTCGCCTCATGGCTATGAATATGCCTTATTGGGGATGTTCATAATCGCGTTGATACAGGTAGTTGTTTTCTGGAAAAAAGGATGGTTTAGCAAATTGTAGTTGGTTGTAAATGTTAAAAAGTTCTATTAGTTGAAGTAGTGCAAACCAATACAACTACTCCAACTAATACAACCAATACAACTTATTTCTGGAACTCCGGTTTTAACTCAGCATTCATCGCTTTTCTGAATTTCATCACCTTTGGTTCCGATACATGGCTGATATATGGATTATCTCCGTGTGTACGATAATACCCCTGGTGATATTTTTCAGCCGGGTAAAACGCTTTGAATGGAACAACTTGGGTAACTATCGGGGCGTTATAATGCTTGGTGGCATTTACTTCCTTTATCGTGTTCAACAAAGTTTCATGTTCTTCAGGAGTGCGGTAGAATGCTATTGAGCGGTAATCAGTTCCTTCGTCAGGCCCCTGGCGATTTAATTCGGTCGGATCATGTGCAAAAAAGAACGATTTTGCCAGTGTTGCATAACTGATCATTTTGGGATCATAATAGATCTGGACAACTTCTGCATGACCTGTCGCTTGTGAACTTACTTCTTCATAGGTCGGATTAACTTTAGTACCGCCGGCATAACCTGAAACTACTTTATTTACGCCTTTCAATTCGGATATAGCCTCGCTCATGCTCCAAAAACAGCCGCCGCCAAATGTGGCTACACTTTCTCCTGCTTTGGGTTGTGGTACAGCGGCAAAATCATTTCTATTCTGACCATTGGCGCATCCGCAGAATAAAAGAACGGACGCGAGATATAATGCAATCTTTTTCATTTATTGTAGAATTAATATTTGTTATTTAAATCAACATACGCAACCGCAAAATGCGCGGTTGTCTATGTTTGTCGTAAATAAGTCATATCCCTTACACCTGTTTTTGGTTGGCTGCCTTAACCAGATAGAATATATTCCCAAGGCCGTTGATCTTTATCTCATAAACACTGGATAACAGCATACCCATCTTACCCGACGGGAATCCTTTATTCTTTAGCCATTCAAGATAATAAACAGGCAAATCGCACAGCAATAAACCTTTATGTTTTCCAAAGGGCATTTTAGTCTTCACAAGGTCGTTTAATATTTTCGGATCCGGTGCAATGTTTTCCACGATGTAAAATTAGCATTAGTGCGCAATGTTTAGTCGATAGTAAAAATATAAAACACATACACAGAGCAAGCGTTTTAATAATAAACTTGAACACTATGAAAGAACAATTTGAAGCAACTTTAACCGGCACTGACGGTCCCGTAGAAGGAATCGTCAATCCGCTCAGCCTGAAAAATTATTCGCAGGTTTATGAATTTAAATCGTTTGACGATACTTTGCACCTGGTGATCGCAACTGACAATAAAGGTAGATGGCATAGGATTGATGGCACAGAGCCCTATCTTTCAGGCTGGGTTGATGAATTGGCCGAACAGGTTACGGTGGCCAAATAAAATTCTACTATTCAAAAAAACGCATAAAAAAACCACCGGATCTACACGGTGGTTTCTTCAATTAACAGTTATATATCGAGTTTAAAATCTACCTTCTCTGTGGCCGTTACCTCTGGCCCAGCCGCCTTTTTGATCGAAATGATGATCATTTCCCCTGTTGTCAAAACGTTGACCACGGTTCCAGTCGTTACGACGGTTGTCATTGTTCCAGCTATGATTATCAAACCTGCGATCGTTGTTATAATGATAGTTGTTTACATATGCACGATTGTAAGGACGATCCCAATGACCATTGAACGCTACCCCATTATATCTTGCGCGATAGTAGTCGGCATGCATGAACGGACGTGGGGCACGAACTTCATATCTGCGGGCAGAACGCCAGTCGTAATTACGGTAAGCACCTGGCAGATAGGTTGCTGAAACCCATGCGCCGCCGTTATTATAATAGTAACATTCGTTGGGTACGCTATAATACGCGTCTACATCTGGCAGATAATAGTAATCCTCGTCACCATCATAATTGGTTGGCTCGCAATAATCTGCAGACTGGTCAACTACTACGGGAGCAGGTTGAGCATAAACCACTGGTCGTGGTGATAAATTCAAACCTACATGTATTCTTATTTGCGCATCAGCTTTATTATTAAATAATAAACCGCTTATTGCTATTGCTGATATGAGTGCTATCTTTTTCATATTATTAAGTATTAAAATTTATATAACTAGGACGATAGCAAACTAAAAAGGTTTAATCAAGCAATAGAACCAAGATATAGCTATACTTAAATTGATATTATATTTTTAATATTATAATAAATTCAAAATATAATTTTTATCAAGATGAAATTAAGATGAAGTTTCCGATAGATGGGTTTAACGCTTATGAAAGTGTCATAGTCTCTGACTGTCATTGCTTTGATACAAACACATTTTACTATTTATTGTATAATCTTTTAAATTTGGGCATCAAATCACATCAACTATCATGAAAAGAAAAGTATGGGGAACCATCTTACTGCCTGTATTAGCCACCGCAGGCATTATCACACTGCTCGCATTAAAAAATGACATCCGGGCAAAACACCATAATTTCAGTGCACCTGAAAGCGCCGGACTTACTTTACCAGCCGGTTTCAACGCCAATATTATCGCTGACAACCTGGGTGGTGCAAGGCATATTACCGTTACACCTCAGAACGAGATCTATGTAAAATTGAAAGGACTTGAAAAAGGCAAAGGCATTTTGCTTTTGCATCAAAATGGTAACAAGGCTGATGTTAAGGCCTCATTCGGAAGCTTTGGCGGAACGGGTATAGGCATCAAAAACGGTTACTTATATGCATCGTCCGATGAAGAAGTGTTCCGTTTTAAATTGAATGCTAATAATGAAGTGATTGATCCTAATAAACCAGAGAAAATTGTTACAGGTTTATTAAGCCGCGGAGAGCACGAAGCAAAAGCTATCACCCTGGATAATGCGGGACATTTGTATGTAAATATCGGCGCCTATTCAAATGCGTGCCAGGTAAAGGATCGTCAAAAAGGTTCGCCGGGCCAAAAGGGCTGCCCTATTCTGGATTCTGCCGGCGGTATCTGGCAATTCAGTGCGAGCAAGCCTAACCAGCATTATGGTGATGGTGTACGTTATGCCACAGGTTTAAGAAACGTGGTTGGCTTAACATGGAATACGCAAGACAACCAACTTTTTGTAATGCAACACGGCCGTGATCAATTGCATGATCTATACCCTCAATATTTTACAGAGAAGCAGTCTGCCGAGTTGCCTGCCGAATGTATGTATGCACTGAAAAAAGGCGACAACGCAGGCTGGCCTTACATGTATTACAACTGGCAGACAAATAAAAAGATATTAATGCCTGAATACGGCGGCGATGGTAAAAAGGAAGGTGGACAAAATGCAATTAACCCAGCTGCAGCGTATCCGGGACACCTGGCACCAAACGGTTTGTTGTTCTATACAGGAAATCAATTCCCGGCAAAATATAAAAACGGAGCATTTATTGCTTTCCACGGTTCATGGAACAGGGCACCGGAACCTCAGGCAGGTTTCTTTGTGGTATTTCAACCGTTCAAAGACGGTAAGCCATCAGGTAAATGGGAAGTATTTGCTGATGGTTTTGCAGGCTCTGCTGCAGACAAAGCCAAAGGTGCTGCGCAACACCGTCCGTGTGGTTTAGCACAGGGGCCGGATGGCGCTTTGTATGTAAGCGACGACAGTAAAGGAACAATTTATAAGATCACTTATAAGAAATAAGAATACGATTTAGTGATTTGATGGATTTCAAAAGATTACAAAATCTTAAACGAGATTTGCTATAAACAAAAAGGCCCCGAAACCGGGGCCTTTTTAGTTGGATAACTCGTAGTTGTATTTCTTCATCTGTCGCTTTTTCTCTTTCACTCTTTCAATACTTTCTTCGATATAATCCTTTTCATTTTTAGAGGTAGCTTCTAACAGTGCGTTACGATAGGCTTCTATTGCATCTGCCCATACCCTTTTCTTCTCAGCGAATAAACCGATCAGGTTATAAATCGATGCATAATTTACACCAGGAACCTGCAAGGCCTTTTCGCTAACCAACTTAAATTGCTTTTCCATATTCAGGAAAACCATTAAACGCAGATAATGGTAATATACATCAGGAAACTGCGGCTCCAGTTCGGCGCAGGTTTTGAAATGATACCCTGCTGCCTGGTAATCGCTAATCTCATAATAATATATCTTACCCAACTGGTAATGCGCCCTTGCATAAAGCGGGTCGTTAGCGATGATCTCGTTAAGCAACCGTAAAGCCTTTGGAGGTTCGCCATACCACAACTCATCGACAGCCTGCAAATATTTCTCTTCTATAGTCAAATATATGTCCATAACAAAATGTAAAACAACCCGGTAAAACCGGATCAATAAAAAAATAAACTAATGATTGTTTGATGTGCCTTCACTCAGACTACACCGGAAAGCAGAAGAGACCAGCAAACGCATAACCCTCCTGCTGCGTGCCCATGGGCCGCATAGAATTAAGTTGGAGGTGATTTAGACGTAGCATTTGCTTTGTATATATTTTTACAAATATAAAGCTTTGGAAGGGATTCTAAAAATCAAGTAGGAGAATCAACAAAATCCCATAATCGTGTCATCCGAACCAATCAAAAATATCATTTTGCTTCAAACTAGCTTTTTCCTTCTTATTAAGGTCTTTGATAATTTTCCCTTCAGCCATTTGAATAATGCGATTACCGTAAGTAAAAGCTTCCTTGAGATTATGTGTGATGAGTATGGTAGTTAATCCAAATTCAGTAGTCAATTTATCAGCGGTTTTCATTACTACTTCTGCTGAGCGTGGATCAAGTGCTGCAGTAGGTTCATCCAAAAGCAATACTTTGCAGCTATCCATAATGCTCATTAACAATGTTAACGCTTGCCGTTGACCGCCTGATAAAGTACCCATGGGTTGTTCTATCTTGCTCTCCAACCCCATTCCCAGCATGGCGATCTTTTCTTTAACTGACTTTTTAAAAGGCTCATTTATGCCAATAGATAAGCCTTTCGTTTTAGTACGGATAGCTGCTAAGCGAAAGTTATCCAGGATACTTAAGTCGGGGGCTGTACCGCTTAATGGATTCTGAAAAACCCGGGCAATCCACTCACTTCGTTTATAGTCAGGTAGTTTAGTTACGTCATTGTCGTCAATACGAACAGTGCCAGAACTTGGCAAAATTGCACCTGCGATGAGGTTTAACAGTGTAGTCTTCCCCGAACCATTTGAGCCAACAATTACCAGGAATTCCTTTTCCGTAATAGATAAATCTACTCCTCTTATGGCATCTACCTGGTTTGCTTTGCCTTTATTAAAAGTTTTATGAATGCTTTTCAGGTCGATCATGAGGAGCTTTTGAAAGATAATAAAGGCAGGCTAACAATGAGTGTCACAAATATTGCAGTCACGGCTTTTAGCAAAGTTGGATTGACTCCTATACTTAGCGTTATTGCCAATACAAACTGAAAGATTACGGCACCCAAAAGCACTAATACAAGACTGATCCATACTGATGAAATGCGAAGCCAGTTTATGAATGATTCTGCGATTATAACCGACCCTAAGCCTACTATTACAATACCGATACCCATATTGATATCTGCAAAACCCTGGAATTGAGTCATCAGGTAACCACTGGTGGCTGTAAGTGCATTGGCTAAAGCCAAGCCAATGATCTTCATGCGATCGGTGTTTACGCCCAAAGCACGTATCATCGATTCACTGTTTCCTGTGGCACGCATAGCAATGCCAAAATCGGTTTTAAGCAGATAACCTATGATGAGGGTAATGATCGCTACAAAGAGCAATAATATCCAAAATGAATTGTGATTAGGGTCAGCAGAAATATTGATCAATGAGAATATGGAAGACACATTGAGTAATGGAATATTAGAACGGCCCATCAAAGTCAGGTTGACTGAATAAAGTGCCGTCATTACCAATATACCCGCAAGCAAAGGGTTTATCTTTAGCTTGGTATGAATAAGACCTGTAATGGAGCCGGCCAAAGCTCCTGCAGCAATAACGATAGGTAAAGTAACGAAGGCTGGCAAATGATGTGTAAGCGCTACGGCTGTTACCGTACCACCAAGTGTGTAGCTGCCATCTGTGGTAATATCCGGTATGTTGAATATCTTCATCGAGATATAGATACCCAGCGCGATAGCGGAAAAGCAAAATCCCTGTAATAATGCGGTGAGGTAGAAATCCATTATTTCACGGCTTCAAAGTTTGGCGGAATAGTGATGTTGTATTTTTTGGCAGCAGCCGGATTATATACCCGTTTGCGAATCTTTACCATCTCCGGCTTTAAACCATCTGTTTTGTGTGTCTTTAAATATTGAGCCGCCTGCTCCCCTGCCTGGTATCCCCATTGGTAAATATCAGCACCAAATGCTGCAACTGCACCTCGTTGCACCAAACCTGCTTCGCTGGTAAATATAGGCACATTGGCCTGGTTGCAGCTTTTCAAAATGGTTTCAAATGAGGCGAATACTGTATTATCCGGGTTGGCAAAAAAAGCATCGATGTTTTTATTCAAAAGAGACTTGGTTACCAGTTGTGCATCGGCCGATGAATTTAAAGGCAAAGCCACTAAATCAATGTTTAACTGATTTGCGAGGCCTTTGATACGATTCATAGCATCAGCAGATTGTGGTTCGGATTGATTGTAGATCATACCAACAACCAGTTTCCCCGCTTTTGGTTTAATTAACTTAGGAATTAACGAAAATGACGTATCGATATAAGCCAATTCCTCTACAGCACCAAACAAATTAGCAGGTGCAACTCCTGTTGAACTTACCACATTCATTCGCTCAGGAGTTGGTGACACCATGGCAAAGACCGGGATGGTTTTAGTCTTCTGGATTGCCGTAATAGTAGACAATGTTGTGCATGTAGCCAACAGATCAACCTTTTCCGAAATGAAATAATTAACGATTTGCGTCAATGTAGGGATATCACCCTGCGCATTGCGGTATTCTATTTTGATATTTTTCTGATCTTCGCTAAAACCATTCTTCTTCATAGCATCAGTAAAGCCGATGCGCGCCTGTGATATGGTTGCATCTTCAAAAGCATCCACAAAACCAACAACCGGGACGTTACTTTTTTGTGAATTGCAGGAGGCGAAAAAAATGAGTGCGAATATTGGGATTAGATATTTCTGAAGCTTCATCTGGCTAAGTTAGCTATTGAAGGTGAAAGCTAAAAGGAGAAAGGCAAAAGGTTTACTGTACAATGGTAAAAGCAAAAAGGCTGCTCAAGAGCAGCCCCTCCGAAAATAAATTTCAATTTACATACTGCCGCCGGTTCGACCATATTGGAGCATCATATCTACTTTACCATCTTTATTAAAACCCCATACTTCCTGCAAATGGTTAACCACTTTCTTCCCGCTTTTATCGGTAAATTCCTCTGTGCCCCATACACAAACTACATTATCGCCCTTATCGCTCTTTAAACTTACAGAGGCATCCAGCGAGATCTTCAGATTAGTTTGCGTTCCCCTGAATGATTTTGCTCCCGACAGGTTTGCGGCTTTCCCTTTCACTGTCTGACCGTTCATCCAGCTCATAGAAACTGTATCGGCAAACCAATCCAGATGCCGGTCGAGCGCATTCTCCTCATAATCTTTCCACAACGTTAAAATCTTGTTGGTATACGATTGATCAGCAATCGTAAAATTAGACGAATACTCAGCCTTGTAAGGTGCTTTTGTGTCTTGTGCCTTGCACAAGCATGCAAATGAAATAACGGCCACAGCGGCCAGAATCAATTTTTTCATGTCTTTACAATTTAATGGTTTGTAACTGGTTCGTTACATTAAATGTAAAATATAAATTGCTAATAATCAAAAATTTAACCGTCAAAAATCCATATGCTGAAATTATTTTATAAGTTAAAAAATATACGTTTCGCTATAAAACATTCAGTTAAATAAATTCAGTACTTTAGCCTTCAGATGATACCTATTGTTTCAAAACTGCCCCAGGTGGGCACTACTATTTTTACCGTCATGTCGGGCCTGGCAAATGAGCTCGGCGCGGTTAATCTTTCGCAGGGTTTCCCTGACTACGAAACTTCGCCGGAATTGATCGAATTGGTCAACCAGGCCATGAAAAATGGCTACAACCAATACGCCCCGATGGCTGGCATGCTGTCGTTGCGTGAAGAAATCAGTAAAAAAACAGAAAAGCTATATGGTGCTTATTATAACCCGGATACTGAAATAACCATTACTGCAGGTGGAACCCAAGCTATTTATACTGCCATAACAACTGTCATCCACCCTAATGATGAAGTGATCATTTTTGAGCCGGCTTTTGATTGCTATGCCCCTGCTATTAAAGTGGCGGGAGGTATTGTGAAGTCACTCGAATTGGAGCCACCTGATTACAAAATAAACTGGGAGATGGTAAAAAGGCTGGTCAATAACCGCACGCGGATGATCATCCTGAATTCGCCGCACAACCCTACTGCGACCATTTTACAAAAAGAAGATATCGAGCAATTATCGGCTATTGTAAAAAACCAGGATATCCTGATACTGAGCGATGAGGTTTATGAGCATCTGATATATGATGGCCAAAGCCATTTAAGCATGGCACGTTACGCAGATTTGAGGCAGCGTAGCTTTATAGTCGCCTCATTCGGCAAACCATTCCACGCAACCGGCTGGAAAGTGGGTTATTGCATGGCCCCTGCACATTTAATGAACGAGTTCAGGAAAGTGCACCAGTTTCTGGTTTTTTGTGTAAATGCGCCTATGCAGGCAGGTATTGCTGAATATTTAAAAAATGAAGAACATTATCTGGGTCTGAAAGGTTTTTTTCAGCAAAAACGGGATTATTTCCGTGACGCGCTGAAAAGCAGTCGGTTTGAGTTATTACCTTGCTCCGGATCTTACTTTCAGTCAGTCAGATATGGACGTATAAGTGATGAGAAAGATGCGGAGCTTGCCATCAGGCTTACAAAGGAGATCGGGGTAGCTTCTATACCTGTTTCGGCCTTCTATAATATGGGGACGGACCACCATGTTTTAAGGTTTTGTTTTGCCAAAAGACAAGAAACTTTAGATAAAGCCGTTGATAGATTAATTAAAGTTTAAATTTGGGGTATTGATTTTCTCCAAAGTTAATCCACAATCTAAATTATTTGCATGGAAAATCTAAAAATTACATTATTTCAGGGCTATCTGTTTTGGGAAAATATTGACAAGAATTTGCAGAACATTTCGCTGCGGTTAGCCAATATCAGGGAAAAAACTGATCTGATCATTTTACCTGAGATGTTCAATACCGGTTTTACCATGAATGCCGAAGCGCTGGCAGAGCCGATGAACGGGAAAACTATGCTTTGGATGCATAAAATATCCAAAGAATACGATTGCGTTGTAACAGGCAGCCTTATTATAAAAGAAGGTGATCATTACTACAATCGCCTGATATGGATGCGCCCGGATGGCAAATATCAATGCTATGATAAACGCCATTTGTTTAAATTAGCCAAAGAACATCATACTTACACAGCCGGTAACAAAAAACTGATAGTAGAGCTAAAAGGCTGGAAAATATGCCCGGTAATTTGCTACGATCTGCGTTTTCCGGTTTGGCTGCGAAATGTGCATGAGACTTATGATGCGCTTATTGTTGTTGCCAACTGGCCTGAACGCCGCGCTTCACATTGGCGTACATTGTTGCCTGCACGTGCTGTAGAAAACCAGTCGTATGTAATTGGCGTGAACCGTGTTGGTCACGACGGGAATGAAATATACCATTCAGGTGATTCAACCTGTATTACGCCTAATGGTAATGCCATTTATTACAAGCGTGATGAGGAAGACGTATATACCTTCTCCATCATACCAGATGAGGTTACAAAAACACGGCGCACACTCCCATTTTTGAGAGATGCGGACGACTTTACAATCAATGATGTAGAATCGTTGGTTACAAAGGAGCATTAGGCTTTCGATATATCGTTTCAAAGCGTTTAATTTGTTGATTGATTAAACAAACAGCTATTCATCAATCCATAATTAAGCCCTAATGAAGCATTCCCTTCGTGCTGCTCTTTTAGTTTTCTGTTCGGTATTTATTGCATCGGCATCACTCGCCCAGAAGAAAAACGATTACACTAAACTAGTCAACCCATTTATAGGTACCGGTGGCCATGGCCACACCTACCCTGGTGCAGTGGTTCCATTCGGAATGGTACAGTTAAGCCCCGATACGCGTTTGGAAGGTTGGGATGGCTGCTCGGGATATTATTATACCGATACCGTCGTATATGGCTTCTCGCATACCCATCTAAGCGGAACAGGGATAGCTGATTATTGCGATATACTATTTATGCCAACTACAGGTCAGCCTCAATTTAAGAATACGGAATATCGCTCGGGCTTTAAAAAGAAGAATGAATTGGCTTCCCCCGGATATTATAAAACCATATTAGATAAATATAAAATTGGTGTAGAACTGACCGCCACCAAGCGTGTTGGTGTACACCTTTATGATTTCCCAAGTACAAGTGAAGCAAATATTATTATTGACCTACAGCATCGCGACAAGGTATTAGACTCGTGGATCGAAGTCGTAAATGATCACGAGATCAAAGGCTTTCGTCGTTCGAGCTCATGGGCGGCGGATCAGTACATCTATTTCTATGCAAAATTTTCCAAACCGTTCAAAACTTACGGTATAGCTTCAAATGACACCCTGCAGCCGGGTAAAAACAAATTACAGGGTACCAATATCAAAATGTATATCCAGTTTGATAACCCGGGCGAAGTGATTTCCAAAGTAGGCATATCATCCGTTAGCGAGGAAGGTGCGTTAAAGAATCTTGATGCAGAAGTACCTGATTTTGATTTTAAAAAGGTAGTAAAAGCAGCTAAATCCGACTGGAATACAGAGCTGAATAAAATACAGGTTGAGGGTGGTGCTCCCGAATTATCCCAGGATGCACAGCGTCAGCAATATCAGAGTGGAGGTTATAATCCGTCGGCCTATAATCGTCCACAACAGAAAAAAACGCCAAGTGTTACCGATTGGGCCAAGATGAAACAAACTGTATTTTACACATCGCTGTATCATTCTATGCTTGCGCCTAATATTTATAACGATGTTGACGGGCAGTATCGGGGGATGGATCAAAAGATTCACAAGGCCGAAGGCTTCGATTATTATACGGTGTTCTCTTTATGGGATACTTACCGCGCGGAAGATCCACTGTTTACTATAATCAACCGTAAACGAACATCGGATTTCATCAAATCATTCCTGGCAATGTATGAACAGGGCGGCTTATTACCAATCTGGCCACTGGCTTCAAACGAAACTTATTGCATGGTAGGCAATCACTCTATTCCTGTGATCGTTGATGCTTATGCAAAGGGAATTAGAGATTTTAATACAGAAGAGGCATTTACGGCGATGAAAGCTGCAGTAAACCGTAATCAATTTGGCTTAGACAGCTATCGTAAAAATGGTGCCGTCCTGGCTGATGATGAGCACGAATCTGTATCCAAAACACTGGAATATGCTTATGACGATTGGTGCATCGCTCAATTTGCCAAAATGCTGAATAAGCAACAGGATTATGCTGATTTTATACAGCGGGCACAATACTGGAAGAATTTATACAATGATCAAAGCGGCTTTATGCAGGCCCGGGTTGATGGCGGCTGGTATGAACCTTTTAATCCAACCGACATCAATAGTAATTATACCGAAGGCAATGCCTGGCAGTATACCTTCCTTGCGCCACAGGATGTTGAGGGGTTGATTAACCGTATAGGCGGCAAAGATAAATTTGAAGCCAAGCTGGATGAATTGTTCACTACCACATTAAAGCTTACCGGCAACCAGGTAGATGATGTAAGCGGATTGATAGGTCAGTACGCACATGGCAATGAGCCAAGCCATCATATGGCCTACCTGTATAACTTTACCGATTCGCCTGATAAGACACAGATGTGGGTCAATCGTATTCTGAAAGAGGAATACAGCAATTCACCCGATGGTTTAGCCGGTAATGAAGACTGCGGGCAAATGTCGGCCTGGTATGTAATGAGTGCTTTGGGTATTTATACTATTCAACCGGGACAAACAGCGTATCAGATCGGTATACCTCAATTCGATAAAGCTACCATCAACCTGGAGAATGGCAAAAAGTTCATCATCACTAATTCTGGTTCTGGCGTCAGTTTTCAAAATACTTACTTGCAGGGCATGGTTTTGAACAAGAAAACCTACAACAAGCTTTTCCTGGATGATAAGGATATCCAAAACGGTGGTCAGTTTGATGTGTATACCGGTCGTCTTGCGAATAAATTATTTGTTCGTAGCCTGGAGAAACCGGTATCAAAAATATCAGATGAGTTGATCGTTTCTAATCCTTACTTTTTAAACACAACGCCTACTTTCAAAAAACCTTTTGATCTTACCATTAAATGTTACGATACAGATGCAAAGATCTATTATACGATAGATGGCTCGACACCAACTACATCCTCTACCCTGTACAGCAAACCTATCAATATATCAGCTACAACAACTGTTAAAGCTATTGCGGTAAAGGATGGCAAACAGAGTTTTGTTGACGCAGGCACCTTTCATAAAATAAGAGACGACATCAAATTATCACTGCTCACCAAATACTTATCAGACTACACTGCCGGGGGTGACGAAGCTTTAATTGATGGTTTAAAAGGCACATCCAACTGGAAAACAGGTCACTGGCAGGGCTACCAGGGTAACGACCTGATCGCGGTGATCGATATGGGGCAGCCAAAGGATATCAAATCTGCTTCATTGGGTACTTTACAGGACGTGGGTTCGTGGATAGTTTTCCCGAAAGCAGTGGAATATTGGGTGTCTGATGATAACAAAAACTTCAAACTTGCAGCTACGGTAAATACCAAAGTTGATATTAAAGACACAAAAGCGCAAACACAGGAATTTAAAGCTGACTTAAACATAAAAGCGAGATATATTAAAGTTGTGGCTAAACAATTCGGACCTCTGCCCGAATGGCACGAAAGCAAGAGACAGCCGTCTTACATATTTGCTGATGAAATAACCATTGAATAGTTATATGGTTTGTCCGTCCTTAACTGTGAAAAACTTTCCGCGCGTCATTGCTGTAAAGGTTAGATAATTCGGTAACAGAATTAGCTTTAAAGAAATAAAGCTAAAGCGTTATGCGAAATATCAATAATGATCTCACCTTAAAGCGGAACTATCTGAATA
>Ga0163162_10000061_pt1 | contig 106351 bp, 87 predicted proteins | sample S55metaG_FD_115310 | JGI IMG/M metagenome (GOLD analysis project Ga0163162, IMG submission 115310) | Switchgrass rhizosphere microbial communities from Kellogg Biological Station, Michigan, USA - S5-5 metaG | ecosystem: Host-associated > Plants > Roots > Rhizosphere > Soil | place: USA...
ACGACGATTGCCTGATTCCATAGGAAGGTGGAAGCAGAAGCAGAAACAGACGCTCTTGATCCTGATCTTGATGTTGCTCTCGATCTTGATGTTGCTCTCGATCTTGATGTTGCTCTCGATCTTGAGCATTGCTCTTCCGCTCTGGGGTCCCCGTCAGTTGCGGCGGACCGGAGCGCGATGCCCGAAGGACCCGTAGGGCCCAAGGGTCGGCGCGAGGGATCGCGCCGATTGCGCCGTCTGCACAGGGATGTGCAGTCGGCGCAACACAGCGGAGGACCCAAAGGGCCCAAGGGCCGCGAACCCCGGCCGAATGGCCGGGGCGCAAATGCCGGGGCGTGTTCTTTTGGTTACTTTTCTTGCACGAGCAAGAAAAGTAACTCGCTCGGCCGAAGGCCGAGTGAAAGCCTTTGCTCCAAAACGACAAAAAGCAAAAGCCGAGCCGCTCGCCCGCACGGTGAGTGAAAGCTCTGCTCCAAAGCCAAGAACAAGACGACGCGATCGGCGCCGGCGAACGCCGAGACAAAGCTTCCAGCGGGCCCATTCAAGCGTCAGCCGATCGCGCGAGCCGAACGAAAAAGCGAACAGCCAGGCTAATCGTCTGTCGTCTCGTCGTCGTCCGACTTCGCAGGCGCAGCGTGCGGCCCCGCGCAAAGATCCGCAGCGCGCCAAATCAAAATGCGCCCGAGGCGATACGGAATCTCCTGAGCAGGCTTCGTCGGAATTCCATACTTGGTATAGAACGTGATGACTTCGCCGTCGGGATGTGCGGAACACCAGGCATACAAGCTCGTCATGTCGATGCGTTCGAGCGGCTTCTCGAGGCGGCCCGGGAATCCGAACAGGCCGTGGTGCCAACCGAGGTGTGCGATCGGTTTGCCGGCGTCCTGCATTGCGCGGATGTGCGCGGCGGTCGCGGTGACGTCGAGCGTCGGGCCCGCCGCCTGTGCGATCGCGAGCAGGCCGAGCGATATCGCCGCGACACTCGACAACGTCAGCGCACGCAGGTCGGCGTGCGCGCGCGGGTGTGCGAGGACGAACGCGCCGAGCAATACGAGCATCGCGCCCCAGAGCGGCCAGAGACCGCCCATGACGTGCTGCTCGGTGATCGAGAAACTGCCGTTCGCCACGAGCTTGCCGAGCAGCGGCATCGAAGCGGCGTGATCGGCGAGATACGGCATCGCGGCAAGGACGATCCCCGCGAGAATCAGAAGCACGCCAAACAGCCGACCACGGACACGTGCATCGGCGTCGCCGAGCATCGCCGCGAGATAAAGGGCGAGCCCCGGCAGCAACGGCAGCAGGTAGTGCGGCTGTTTGCCGCTGAAGAAGCAGAACGCGATCAGCGCCGGAAGGAACGCGACGAGGCCGAAACGCGCGGCGCGCGACGCGACGAGGCGCTCGCGCCAAGCACGCCACGGCACGCGCAACGACACCATCCACGGCAGGATCAGCAGCGGCAGTACCATGAAATACCACCAGAACGGACGCGCGTGGGCGAAGCTCTGGCTGATACGCTCGGCGGTCTGATGCAGCAGGATCGTCTGGATGAACGACGTGCCGCCAGCGAGCAGCGCCCAAGTGAGTGCGATCGCGACGCCGACGACGATCCCGAGCAGCAGCGATCCGTACCAGCGCGCGCTCTGCCGGCGCGCGGTCTCGCTCCACCAGGGCGCGAACAGTGCGGGGATGCTCGCGTCGAGCAATATGACCGGCCCCTTGACCAGCAGGCCGCTGCCGACGCCCAGTGCGATCAACGCGATGCCGCGGCGCACGCGCTGCGTGTCGAGGTCGACGATGCCGTGCATCGCGACCAGTACGCAGGTCGTCAGCACCACGTCGAACATGATCAGGCTCGAGAACAGCGCGAACAGCGTCATTCCCGCGAGCAGCAGCGCGGCGCGGCGCGCGAGCACCGCATCGGCATCGAGCCGCAGGGCGAGACGCTCGAACAACACGAGTGACGCGAGCGACGCCACGAGCACGCCGATGCGGACGACCCATACGTGCAGGCCAGCGACCAGCCAACCGAGGTTGATGAGCCAGAACAGCAGCGGGCCCTTGTGCGTATAGACGTCGCCGTTGAGATGCGGCAGCAGGAAATTGCCGCTCGCGCGCATCTCCCAGGCCACCGTGAGATAGCGCGTTTCGTCGATCGGCACCGCCGGCAGGAACAGCGCCACCGGCAACAGCATCAGGAACCAGCACAGGCGCCAGTCGTTCAGGACATTCTTCATGCGCTCATTTTAGACGAAGACCCGCCGCGGGAGCCTGAAGTGGCACCGAATCGGACCCGCGCGTGCGGCCGGTCGAAACGGATCAGCGCGACTGGCACGCGCGAAGGGGCGAGACCCCAGGCGCTCCGGCATGCGGCGCGCCATCCGCCTGCGATCGAAGCATCGCTCACATGCTCCTCGGCGACGATGCCGCGGAAGCCGCCGCTCAGCCCCGATTCAACAGCGACTTGAGATCGATCGTCGCCGCGTTCGCGCGCGAAACGTAGTTCGCCATCACGAGCGAATGATTGGCGAAGAAGCCGAACGGGCTGCCGTTTAGGATCATCGGGCTCATGACCGGCTTCTGCGACTCCTCGAGTTCGCGGATGACCTGCTTGAGACTCACCATCGCGTTCTTGCGCTCGAGGATCGGCGCGAAGTCGACCTCGATCGCCTTGAGCTGTTCGAGCAACGCCCAGGTGTAGCCGCGCGACTCGTAGAAGATGTCGTCGATCTTGTTCCACGGCGTCTGCACGATCTGCTGCGCCTTCGCCGCCGGCGCGGGCGAGTTCGGGTCGACCGCTGCGTCGCCCTGCAACTGCAGCTGGCCGACGCTCGCGGACAATCGCTGCGACAGACTGCCGAGCCGCGTCGAGACGGTGTCCAGGTAGTCCGCGAGGCTGTCCGCGCGCGCGTAGAACTGCGCGCCGTTCGGGTCGTTCTTGCCGAGGCGTACGAGATAGTTCTCGGTGTGCTCGATCGCCTTGCGATACTGCCCCTCCGAACTCGGCAGCAGCCAACGGTCATTCGGACTCGAGAACAGCGGGTCGGCTTCCTTGAGGTCGACGTCCTCCTCGGACTGCGACTGTGAACGCGCGAACTTGTTGCGCATCTCGCGCGCGAGGTCGCGCGTCGCGGTGAGCACGCCGAATTCCCAGTTCGGCACGTTGTCCATGAACAGGCCCGGCGGGAACTTGTCGTTCGAGATGTAGCCACCGCGCTTGTCGAGCAGCGTCTCGGCGCTGCCGATCAGGCTACCCGTCACGACCGCGCCGGTCACGACCTGTTGCTGGTGTCGCGCCGCGCGGTCCTGCGCGAACTTGATCACGTCGAACTGCGCCGGCTCGTAGCTCCACCACCACATGAGCGCCAAGACCACGAGCACATACGCGGTGACGAGGGCAAAGACGCCACGCAGCACCCAGCGCGAGCCGGAACGGGGAATCGTACTGATGACTGGCATGGTCTACTCCAGGGCGCTATTCAGCTGGGCACGGTTCAGCGGGACGCATTGTGCCGCATGTTTCGCTCGTCCGGCACGTGCGCTTCGTCAGTGGTCAGCGTGTTGCGAAGCGCTCGGCGCGCTCAATGGTGTCCCGCAGTTGCGGGAGCACCGCTTCGATCTCCGCTTCGTGCTTGCGCCACTTGTCGGCATCGGGTTTGGTGAGCGTGTAGCGCGAGAGCTTGGGATTTGCGGCTGGCGGCCGGTCCCAGACGAAGTCGACGGCGTCGCACAGGCGGCCGATTTCGGCCGCGGTATCCGCACGCAGCGCCGCGTAGTGCGCGATATGTACTCGCTCGCGCGGCAGCGCCGAGAGATCATCCAGCAGGGTGCGCAGCGTCGCCTGCCACTGCGCGGCGACGATTTCGTGCAGGGGCTTGCCCGCGAGTTCGCGCCAGCCGGGTACGAGCAGCAGCGACCACGGCGGTTCGGGCCAGTCGGGTAGCCGGTAGGTGATGAAGCTGCCAGATAGCCACGCCTCGATCATGCTCGCGAGCACTTCGCGCACGTCGCGATGCAGATAGATGAACTGCGCCTCCGGGAATATCTGCGCGAGGAACGGCACGCGCAGGCTGTTCTTCGGCGTCTTCTCGAGCATGCGCAACGGCAAGCCATAGGGCTGCCCGCCGTCCCTGTCGACGAGCGCGGCGCGGAACCGGCTACGGATCTGTGCGGACACGCTCGGCGTCGCATCGGCCGCTTCGAGCCGGTTCGAGACGAAGCCATGCAGCGTCGGATTGAGCGCGTCGATGCCTTCGATGAGCGAATGGCTCTCGTCCCCGATAGTGAAGACGTTGCCCGCCTGCGCGAGTGTCTCGAACAGGAACGTCGAGCCCGAGCGCGGCGGCGAGACGATGAATACGGGCCGGTCGAATTCCTTGTCGCGACCCGCTTCGCGCTGCGCTGCCGGACTCGCGCGCTTGGCCTTCGGCGGGGCGAACACGCCGCCCGAAAGCGCAGCCTGAGTGACCATTGCGTGCATCGCACTGGCCAGACTCACGTCGTTGCGCAGAAAGATGTCCCTGCCGAGCCGACGCACGTCGGCAACAAACTCGGCGCGCACGGATTCATAGCGCGCGCGGGCGTCGTCCGCCTCGCCGTGTACGGTCCACAGCGCCTGCCAGCGGCGCAGGAAACGCATCGCCGACTGCTGCAGCGCCTGCAGGTTCGCATGTGGCTTGCATTCGGTGAACAGGAAGCCGATGTGTGAGCGCAGCTCCCACGGCGTCATGACCTGCGGCACGTTCAGCGTCTCGAACTCGAGTGCGGGGTCGTACCGCGCGTCGGGTGCGACTGGTTGTGCACTCCAGCCAGGCGGATTGGCGTGATGCGGCCGGGCGCGCGCAAGGAGCTCCCAGAAGGCATCGCCGCCGACGGTGTCGATGACGAGGTGGATGCGCGAGAACTCCGCATCGTTGTGCACGCGATGCAGGCGCCAGGTGTCGAAGATCCAGCATTCGCCGGCGGCCATGTTGATGTTCGTGTCGCCGCAGTAGAAGCGTACGCCCGGCGTCGTCACGACCGGGACATGGACGCGCATGCGCTCCGCCCAGTAGTACCCCTGGTCGATATGCGGAGTGACTTCGGCATTGCCCGACAGGCGCATGAGGCGCGTGCGGCCCAATACGGCACCGAGGCGTCCGAGCACCTGGCGCATGTACGGCAGGCGCGCGAGCAGCGGCGTCGGACGCATCGGACCCTCGACCCCTTCCGCCTCGACGTCGCCGTTCACGGCAATCAGCGGCAGCGCCGAATTGCCCGGGAAGCCTTGCGGATGTGGAATCCATTCGGATTCGGCGATCGCGGCAACCTCGGCAGCGAGCGCCGCCGCGTCGAACAGGACCGGCAATTGGACGAATGGATTTTGCAGCTTCACGTTCTGTACGTTGCTCGAAACGGGCACGCAAGTATACTTTAAGCAGCTGCGACGCGACCGATCCCCGGCCGCGGGTGCACTGAGGCGGAAACGCGCGCTTGATTCTTTATCGCATACTCGGCAACGACATTCCGCTGCGCCACGGCGAGGGCCAGACGGAGCGCGCGTTGGCCTTCGTCCTCGCGAACGAACCGGAGCTGCCCGGCTGCGAGAAACGCTTCCTGCTCAATCGTCTCGTCGATGAGGACGCGCGGACGCGCCTCGTGGCGATGATCGAAGCGGCCGGCCTGTGCTGGGACGAGATTCCGTTCGTCGCCGACGAATATCGGCGCCTCGACACCCTGAATGCGAAAGCGCTTTACCTGACCAACCAGAACGCCGCGCGCAATCGCTGCATCGAACTCGGCCTGGCCGACGCGGATCTCGTGCTGCCGTTCGACGGACAGGCGTTTTTTTCGCGCCAGGCGTGGCTGTCCCTGACTGCCGCTCTTGCCCTCGACACGGCAAGCTACGCGACGGTGCCGATGTTCAGATTGTTCGCCAATGCCCTTGCACTCGAGAACCGGACCGGGCACTTGCGTGAAGACGACGAACACGTTCGCACCGAGCCGCAACTCGTGTTCCGACGCGATCACGACGTGCGTTTCAATCCCCACCTCGCCTACGGCCAGGCGAACAAGGTGGAGTTGCTGATGCGTATCGGCGCGCCGGGCCCGTGGGACGATTGGGAGGGCGAGTTGCTCGACAGCATCCGCGCCGACGTGCGCGCTGCACCTTCGCGCAGTTTCGGCCGCGTTCGCGACGTTGGCCACGTGTTTCGTCTCGAATCGGGCAACCCGAGCGCGGATCGCGACATGGCACTGCGCGCGCACGCCCGCTACGCAGGACTGACGGAGTTCGTCGAACGCGTCGACGCCAGCTTGCGCGAGCCCGCCTAGGCCGAAGCGAAGGCCCCGGCTGGCGGCGACCGACGGTCGCCCGCGCCGGCCGGCAGTTGCACCACGCGCAGTGTGTTGTCCTGGTAGTTCGTCACGCCGAGCAGGCCGTCTGCGCGGATGTCGACGCCATGTGGCATGCCGAACCCGCGCAGCGAGCGCAGGCGCTGGATCTTGTCCTGCTCGTCGATGCCGAAGACGTCGACCGCGTCGGTGTACTGGTTGGCCGCGTAGGCGACATCGCCGAATTCCTTCATCGCGTCGAGATGGCCGGGGCCGCGCCAGATGTCGATCAGGTCGGGCAACGCGGTGCGCAGGTTCACGGGCAGGCGCAGCAGATACATCGTCACGTAGATCGGCCCCGGATAGTTGCCGTCGCGCGTGATGTGATTGGTGCGCGCCGGCACGAGCGCGTAGTCGCCGATGAATGCGGCATCCTGCGGCTGCTCGTCGAAAGGCAGCGTGTGCAGCACTTCCTTCTTGCGCCAGTCGAGGATGACTACGGCCTTGTTCATCGGGCCGCAGTACGACACCCACATGAGGTCTGGATGACCCGGCACGAAGCGCACGCCGTGGCAGTGATGAAAACCGTTCGGTTTCTGTTCCTCGACGAACGACAGCGAGTCGCCCTTGATGCGGAAGTACGACTGCGTGCCCTGGTAGAAATTCGACACCGCCAGCATGTCCTCGCCATTGAAGTCGAGCAGGTCGGTCTGCACCGGCGTGCCGTCGGCGATCATCGTCCGAATTTCGTCGAGGATGCGCACGCCGGAGCCGGCGAACTCGGCGAGATACATGCGCTTTTCGTTGAAGTCGCAGCAGACGAAGCGCTCGCCGCCGACGAAACGCACCGAGGTGAGGCCCGAATTGCGCGCGCGTTCCTTGATCCAGGCGATGTGCGCCGGCGCCGGCGTCGGAAACTTGTAGACGCGGACCTGGCTCTTGCCCTCGCTCATCGAGATGCCCCTGTTTGCTGCCACGCCCGCGCGCGGCTCCCCGCAGCAAACGATAGCAAACCCGCACTCCACCCGCACCGCCGGCGCGGGGCACCGGCGGTGCGGCGGCAATTTCATGCGCGCCTCGTCGCTGCGCGCAGCGTCAACCGGGCCGGTAGACTTCCCCGCCCTGCTCGCGGAACTCGCGCGCCTTTTCCTGCATGCCCTGCGCGAGCGCATCGTGCTCGTCGACGCCCTGGTCGCGCGCATAGTCGCGCACGTCCTGCGTGATCTTCATCGAGCAGAAGTGCGGGCCACACATCGAGCAGAAATGCGCGTGCTTGGCCGCATCCTTCGGCAGCGTCTCGTCGTGGAATTCCTGCGCCTTCTCGGGATCGAGGCCGAGGTTGAACTGGTCCTGCCAGCGGAATTCGAAGCGCGCTTTGGACAGAGCGTTGTCGCGCATCTGCGCGGCCGGATGTCCCTTCGCAAGATCGGCCGCGTGCGCCGCGATCTTGTAGGCGATGATGCCGTCGCGCACGTCCTGCTTGTTCGGCAATCCGAGATGCTCCTTCGGCGTGACGTAGCAGAGCATCGCCGTGCCGAACCAGCCGATCATCGCAGCGCCGATCGCGCTCGTGATGTGGTCGTAGCCCGGCGCGATGTCGGTCGTGAGTGGGCCAAGCGTGTAGAACGGCGCCTCGTGGCACTTCTCGAGCTGACGCTCCATGTTTTCCTTGATGAGGTGCATCGGCACGTGACCGGGACCCTCGATCATCGTCTGCACGTCGTGTTTCCAGGCGATCTGCGTGAGCTCGCCCAGCGTGTCGAGTTCGGCGAACTGCGCCGCGTCGTTCGCATCGGCGATCGAGCCCGGGCGCAGACCGTCGCCAAGCGAGAACGCGACGTCATACGCCTTCATGATTTCGCAGATGTCCTCGAAGTGCTCGTAGAGGAACGACTCGCGGTGATGCGCGAGGCACCACTTCGCCATGATCGAGCCTCCGCGCGAGACGATGCCGGTGACGCGTTTCGCGGTGAGCGGGATGAACGGCAGGCGCACGCCCGCGTGGATCGTGAAGTAGTCGACGCCCTGCTCGGCCTGTTCGATCAAGGTGTCGCGGAAGATTTCCCAGGTCAGTTCCTCAGCCTTGCCATCGACCTTCTCGAGCGCCTGGTAGATCGGCACCGTGCCGATCGGCACGGGCGAGTTGCGGATGATCCACTCGCGCGTCTCGTGGATATTCTTGCCGGTCGAGAGATCCATGACGGTGTCGCCGCCCCAGCGGATGGCCCAGACCATCTTCTCGACTTCCTCGGCGATCGAACTCGTCACGGCCGAGTTGCCGATGTTCGCGTTGATCTTCGTGAGGAAGTTGCGGCCGATGATCATCGGCTCCGATTCGGGATGATTGATGTTGCACGGGATGATCGCGCGGCCGCGCGCGACTTCGCTGCGCACGAACTCGGGCGTGATGCGGCGCGGCAGCGCGGCGCCGAAACTCTCGCCGGCGTGATGCGAGAGAAGATGCGCCTCGCGCACGGTCTCGATGCGCTGGTTTTCGCGGATCGCGATGAATTCCATCTCCGGCGTGACGATGCCGCGTCGCGCGTAGTGCATCTGCGAAACGTTGGCGCCCGATTTCGCACGCAGCGGATTGCGCACGCGCGGAAAACGCACGCCGTCGAGCTTCGCGTCGCGCGCACGCCTGCGGCCGAATTCCGACGACAGCTGCGACAGCGACTCGGTGTCGCCGCGCTGGCCGATCCAACGCGCACGCAGCGGTTCGAGCCCGGCGGCGAGGTCGATGCGGACCTCGGGGTCGGTATACGGTCCCGACGTGTCGTAGAGCGCGAACGGCGCGTTCTTCTCGGCGCCGAATACGAGCGGTGTATCGGTCAGCGCGACCTCGCGCATCGGCACGCGCAGGGCCGCCGCGGCATCGCCGCCACCGGCAGCGTAGATCTTGCGTGAGCCGGCAATCGGTTGCGTCACCGATTCCGACAGTGCCGTCGTTTCCCGAATGAGGTCGGAGGCCAATGCGTTCATGGAATCTCTCGCTTCGTCGCGACCGTGATGCCGGCCGTATAGGGAAAGCCGCACGCGTGCGCACGGCTCCGGGCGCTGCAAGGCCCGGTCGAAGCGGCGGCGCGCGACTGGAGAGCGCGTGTCCGACGAAGCTCCCTACGCCGGCATGACCCGGATCAGGTACGAAGGGTCTTTCTCAGTCCGCGGCCGCATCGCCGCAAACACCCCCGCTTCTTGCTGCCATTGAAACATGAAGCCGGCGCGATGGCGAGCGGACGTGCGCGAGACCGGTCCGATCCTTTCCGAGCGCCATTTGCCGAGGCGAGCACAGGCATTGGCAACGACGAATGGACGGTCTCCAGACCGGCAGATTCGAAACGGAACGTGAACGACGGATAGCGCCCGCTGCGCAGGCGTCTCTACGCAAGCATCTCGCCACCGCGCCGGAGTAAACTAATTTCGCTCTGACGCCCATCCACGAATGCATAGTCGAGGTTGGATATGAGAATGCCATCGCTTCCGCGCATCTGCGTTTCTCTGATTCTCGCCGGCGCGGCCATCTGCGCCGCCGCGGCACCGAACCAAAAGCCCCTGCCCGATCGCATCCAGGTGAGCTGGGCGCCGACCGAGAAGCTCACCGAGGTCAAGGACAACCAGATGCAGCGCGGCACGCTCAAGCCCGATGAATGGCAGAAGATGATTTCGGACCATATGCGCAAGCGCGCAGATGCCACACTGCCAGAGGGCCAACGCCTCGAGGTGACGATCGACGACATCAAGCTCGCCGGCTCCTATGAACCCTGGCGCGGCCCGAACGCTCAGGACATTCGCGTCATGAAGGACGTCTATCCCCCGCGCATGGATCTGCACTATCGGCTACTCGCCGCCGACGGCACTTCGATCCGCGACGGCGAAGGCAAGCTGCGCGACATGGGTTACCTGCAGCGCACCATGCCGTTCTCGACCGATCCGCTGCGCTACGACAAACGCATGATCGACGACTGGCTGCGCAAGGAGTTCGGGCGCCCGCGCGACTGACTGGCCAGCTCTGCTTCTGATTGTTTGTTTCGCCCTGCGGGCGCGCGACTTGGCTCGTTGCCCTATGTATTGAGGCAGAGCTTTCACTCGGCGTTCGGCCGTGAGTCGCTGCTCTTTTTTTCCTTAGAGCAGGTGCTTTCACTCGGCCTTCGGCCGAGCGAGTTACTTTTCTTGCTCGTGCAAGAAAAGTAACCAAAAGAACACGCCCCGGCATTTGCGCCCCGGCCTCACGGCCGGGGTTCGCGATCCTCCGCGTGTTGCGCCGACTGCACATCCCTGTGCAGACGGCGCAATCGGCGCGATCCCTCGCGCCGCCACTTCGTGCATCGCGCTCCGGTCCGCCGCAACTGACGGGGACCCCAGAGCGCAAGAGCGAAGATCCAGAGCAACATCAAGATCAGGATCAGGATCAACGTCAAAAACAGGATCAGGAGCAACACAAGAATCAGGATCAAGAGCTTCTGCTTCTACCTTCCTATGCAATTAGGCAATCGTCGTTCTCTCGAGGTAGTCCAGGGATGGACGGTCGACGAAGTCAGACCGGCGCCTTCGCGGCGCCGAGCATCGCAGGCTAGACCGGAAAATGCCCGCAGGACCCGAAGGGCCCAAGGGGCGCGCGCACGGATGCGCGCGCGTCTAGCCGAGAAGCACTGGGCATTCCGATTCGCATGGATGCGAATCGGAACGCCGCGCTGGGCGCCTAGCCTTTTTGGTTACTTTTTGGGCAATGCCAAAAAGTAACCCGCTCCCCGCAGGGGAGCGGAAGCCTTTGCTTAGCAAACAATCAACACGTAGCGAAGGACATGGATGCCCGCACGCATGCCGAAAGCAGTCCGCCTTCGCTGGGGGCCGACGAAAGAACATACCGCTACGCCAGAAGCGGCCAACGGCGCGTCAATTGACCGCGCGTCGAGCGCGGCACCTGTCAGCGCGGCGAGTACGCCCGCAAAAACAGATCAACCGTCGCGTTGATGTGCTCGTCCGTATCGCGCTGCGTGAGCGGCTCGCAGCAGCCGAACTCGGCTCGCGCGTGGTACTCGCCCTTGAGCAGGCAGAAGAATTGCGACGCGGCGCGATGCAGGTCGGGGATCTCGAGCTTGCCGCCAGCGACTTCGTCGCGCAGAAATGCCTGGAAGGCGAGCTGCGTCTTCAGCGGACCGGCTTCCCAGAACAACTGGGCGAGCTTCGGCGACTGCTGGGCGTTGGCGACGATCGTGCGATGGATCGCGACGGCATCTTCGCTCGTGATGAGTCCGAAAAACGCCTTGGCGATCGTCAACAGCTGCTTGCGGATCGGCCCCTTGAGGTCGGCCATGAAAATCTCGGGCGGCATCTGTTCTTCGCACTTGCGGCGGACCGCCTCGGCGAACAGCGTCTCCTTGTCGCGGTAGTGGCTGTAAACCGTGAGCTTCGATACGCCTGCCTTGTTCGCAATCGCATCCATGCTCGTGCCGTCGAAGCCCTGTTTGACGAACAGCTGCTTCGCGGCCTCGAGGATGGCAGCGCGTTTTTCGAGGTCTTTCGGGCGACCGGGACCGGTCGTCTTGGCTATGGCTAAAGTCATGTATCGAATTACTGGACAGGTGAGTTTACTATTGTTACTATACCACAGCGTTCACTAATTAGCTTGCTGCGGCGCGAGGAGCATTTCATGCGTATTCACACACGTACTCTAGAACAAACGGCGCGCGCTTTGGCGTTCGTGGCGGCGGCGATCCTGACCCCACTCGTGGTGGGGGGTTGCAGCAGCAAGGCCGCCGTACCCGAGCCGCCGCGCAATGCGCTCGTCGCGCACCCGCAGTCGACGTCGCAGGTCGATGCCGAGGTCTACTCGGGCGACGTGCACGCGCGCTTCGAGAGCCAGCTCGGCTTCCGCGTCAACGGCAAGATCAAGTCGCGCCTCGTCGATGTCGGCGATCACGTCGATGAAGGCCAGGTCCTCGCCGAACTCGATCCGCTCGATCTCAAATTGCAGGTCGCGAGCGCCAACGCGACGCTGAGCTCCGCGCGCGCGAACCGCGATCTTGCGCAGTCCGAATACGACCGCTATCGCGCGATGCTCGACAAGCACTTCATCAGCCAGACCCAGTTCGACACGGTCAGCAACACGCTGAAGGCCACGCAAGCGCAGGTGCAGCAGGCGCAGGCCGCGCTCGCCGTTGCGCAGAACCAGGCCGAGTACACGACGCTGCGCGCCGATCACGCCGGTCTCATCACCGCGATCAACGCGGAAGCGGGCCAGGTCGTCAGCGCGGGCCTGTCCATCGCGACCCTGGCGCGCGATGGCGCGTCGGAAGTCGAGATCGCCGTCCCAGAAAACCGCATCGCATCGTTTCAGGCCGGCACGCCGGTCGCCATAGAGTCGTGGGCCGAGACGGGCAAGCAGCTGCCCGGTCACGTGCGCGAGATCAGCCCCGAGGCCGATCGCGTGACGCGCACCTACCGCGTTCGCGTGAGCTTCGAGGATTCGAACCTCGCGCCGCGTCTCGGCCAGACAGCGCGAGTCTATTTCGCGACGAACTCCGCGGCGCAGTGGCTCGTGCCGCTGTCGGCGCTGTACGAACAGGCCGGCAAGCCTGCCGTGTGGATCGTCGATGCGAAGACGCGCCAGGTGCGCCTCGCGCCGGTCACGGTGAATGCATATCGCGAGCAGGGTGTCACGCTGTCGGGCGGCATTGGCGCGCAGGACTGGATCGTCACGGCCGGCGTGCACAAGCTGCGCGAAGGCCAGGCGATCGCGCCGGTCGATTCGCTCAACCGCACGATCTCGCTGTAACCGTCCGCTCGACCTCGCCGGGGAGCCAGGCATGCTCGCAGCCCTGTTCGCGTTCGCGCACCACCTCGCCGCGTTCTCGATCTTCGCCGCGCTCGTCGTCGAACTCGTGCTGATCCGTGGCGACCTCACGATCGCATCGGCGCGCAAGCTGCTGCGCGCCGACATGATCTACGGCATCGCGGCGGGAGCGATCCTTGTGATCGGTTTCGTGCGCGTCAAATGGCTCGAGAAGACGCCCGACTACTACATGCATAGCGGCCCGTTCATCGCGAAGATCGCACTGTTCGCGGCGATCGGGCTGCTCTCGATCTATCCGACCCTGCAAATGCTGTCGTGGCGCAAGGCGCTCGCGGCAGGCCAGGTGCCGGGCGTGGACGCGGCGCAAAAACGCCGTCTCGCGATGTTCATCCATATCGAACTGACCCTGCTCGCGGCGCTGATCCTCTGTGCGGCGCTGATGGCGAAAGGCGTCGGACAGCTAACCTAAAGGCAAGAAGCCATGACGCGTTTCAACCTGTCGGAATGGGCGCTGAAGAATCAGTCGCTGCTGCGCTATTTCATCGTCCTGCTCGCGCTGGCCGGCATCTGGTCGTACAGCGGCCTCGGCCAGTCGGAGGACCCACCGTTCACGTTCAAGGTCATGGTCGTGCAGACGCAATGGCCGGGGGCGACCGCGGCCGAGATCACCGAGCAGGTCACCGAGAAGATCGAGAAGAAGCTGCAGGAACTGCCGCAGGTCGACTATCTGCGCAGTTATTCGCGCCCCGGCGAATCGCAGGTGTTCGTCGTCATCAAGGATTCGCTGCCCGCGAGCGCGGTGCCCGACTTCTTCTACCAGGTGCGCAAGAAGATCGGCGACATTCGCTACACGCTGCCGCAGGGCATCCTCGGCCCGTTCTTCAACGACGAGTTCGGCGACACGTTCGGCAACATCTACGCGCTGACGGGCGATGGCTACAGCTACGCGCAGCTGCGCGACTACGCCGAGCGCCTCAAGCTCGAGATCCTGCGCGTGCCCGACGTCGCCAAGGTCGACCTGCTCGGCCTGCAGGACGAGAAGGTGACGATCGAACTCTCGAACGCCAAACTCGCGACGCTCGGCGTTTCGTTCGAGCAGTTGCAGCAGACGCTCGCGGCGCAGAACGCAATCACGCCGTCTGGCAGCTTCGAGACCGGCAGCGACCGCATCTACCTGCGTCCCACCGGCGCATTCGACTCCGTGGATCAGGTGCGCAACATTTCGATCCGTGCGAACGGACACCTGTTCCGCCTCGGCGACATCGCCAACGTGACGCGCGGCTATGCCGATCCGCCCAATCCACGCATGCGCTTCATGGGCAAGAATTCGCTCGGCATCGCGGTGTCGATGCGCGCGGGCGGCGACATCATCCATCTCGGCCAGCATCTCGACGAGACGGTCAGCCGCCTGCAGAAGAATCTGCCGGTCGGCCTCGAACTCGAGCGCGTCACCGACCAGCCGCGCGCGGTCGCGCGCTCGGTCGGCGAGTTTGTCGATACGCTGGCGATCGCCGTTGCGATCGTCCTCGCGATCAGTTTCCTGTCGCTCGGCTGGCGACCCGGCCTCGTCGTCGCGCTGTCGATCCCGCTCGTGCTCGCGATGACGTTCGCCGCGATGAAGTACTTCGGCATCGACCTGCACAAGATTTCTCTCGGCGCGCTCGTGCTCGCGTTGGGCCTGCTCGTCGACGACGCGATCATCGCGGTCGAGATGATGGCCGTGAAGATCGAGCAGGGTTTCGACCGCGTGCGTGCGGCCGCCTTCGCTTACTCATCGACCGCGTTCCCGATGCTGACCGGCACGCTCGTGACGGCAGCAGGCTTCCTGCCGATCGCGACGGCCAAGTCCGGCACCGGTGAATACACGCGCTCGATCTTCGAGGTCGTGACCATCGCGCTGCTGATCTCCTGGGTCGCCGCCGTCATGCTGATCCCGTATCTCGGCTACAAGCTGCTGCCCGAACGCGACGCGCCGGCGCCTGAGCCCGACTCGTTCCGGGGCCGCATGCTCTCGATGCGCGCTACGCTCGTCGCGCGCCTGCCCGCGCGCATGCAAGCCTGGTTCGCGCCCGACGCGAAAGCGCACGAGGAGCACGACCCCTACGCGTCCGCGTTCTACTCGCGATTCCGCGCGCTCGTCGACTGGTGCGTAAGCCATCGCAAGACCGTGATCGTCGCGACCGTCGGCGCGTTCGCGCTCGCGATCGGAGGCTTCGGCCTCGTGCAGCAGCAGTTCTTCCCCGACTCGACGCGCCCCGAGCTCATGGTCGACCTGAAACTGGCCGAAGGCTCGTCGCTCAATGCGACCGAAGCCCAGGTCAAGAAACTCGAAGCGTGGCTCGCGAAGCGTCCCGAACTGGAGAACTACGTGAGTTTCGTCGGCACCGGCGCGCCGCGTTTCTATCTGCCGCTCGATCAGCAGCTGCCGCAAGCGAGCTTCGCCGAATTCGTGCTGCTGGCGAAGTCGACGGCCGACCGCGAGAAGATCCGCGCCGACATGATCGAGCTGTTCGACAGGGACTTCTCCGAACTGCGCGCGCGTGTCGTTCGTCTCGAGAACGGCCCGCCCGTCGGCTATCCGGTGCAGTTCCGCGTCTCCGGCGAAGACATTCCGACCGTGCGCGAGATCGCGCGCAAGGTCGCGGACGTCATGCGCAAGAACGCAACGCTGCGCAACGTCAACCTCGACTGGGAAGAACCGTCGAAGGTCGTGCGTCTCAACATCGACCAGGAGCGCGCCCGCGTGCTTGGCGTGTCGTCGCAGGATCTCGCCAATTTCCTGCAGAGCTCGCTCTCGGGCGTGCCGGTCACCTACTACCGCGAGCGCGACCAACTGATCGAAGTCTCGCTGCGCGGACCGACCGACGAGCGCGCGCGCCTGTCGCTGCTCGAGAGCCTCGCGGTGCCGACGCCGTCGGGCCAGAGCGTCCCGCTGAAGCAGATCGCGACGGTCGACTACGGCTTCGAGGAAGGCATCATCTGGCGACGCAACCGCCTGCCGACGGTCACCGTGCGCGGCGACATCTATGGCACGACGACGGCGCCGACGGTCACCGACCAGGTGCTGCCGCAGCTCGAATCGATCAAGGCCTCGATGCCGCCGGGCTACCTGCTGCAGGTCGGTGGCGCGGTCGAGGAAAGCGCCAAGGGGCAGACGTCGGTCAACGCGGGCATGCCGCTGTTCCTCGTCGTCGTGCTCACGGTACTCATGATCCAGTTGCGCAGCTTCAGCCGCGTCGCGCTCGTGTTCCTCACCGCCCCGCTCGGCCTGGTCGGCGTGACGTTGTTCCTGCTCGTGTTCCACGTGCCGTTCGGTTTCGTCGCGATGCTCGGCACGATCGCGCTCATGGGCATGATCATGCGCAACTCGGTGATCCTGATCGACCAGATCGAGCAGGACATCGCGCAGGGCCATCCGCAGTGGACGGCGATCGTCGATGCGACGGTCCGCCGCTTCCGCCCGATCGTCCTGACCGCGCTCGCGGCGATTCTCGCGATGATCCCGCTGTCGAGCAGCGCGTTCTACGGACCGATGGCGGTCGCGATCATGGGTGGCCTGCTCGTCGCGACCGCGCTGACGTTGCTGTTCCTGCCGGCGCTCTATGCGGCATGGTTCCGCGTGCGACGCGAAGATGCATCCGTGCATCCTGTTAGCGAGTCAGCGATCCATGCGTCTGCCAAAGCCTTGCCTGCGTCCTGAGGAATCGTCGACATCAATATCTTCGACATCCGCTGCTTGACTCCGGCGTTACCAGTCGGTAACATGTTACCAGTCAGTAACATTTAATGCGGCGGATGCGTTTTGCAACACAATGGTTTGAATGACTTCCGGCACTTCGACAGATCGTCGTGACAGACGATCTTATGATTGCCCGAAGCGCTGTAAGCGCCTATTCTGCTGATCCTTTTTTGGCCTGTCGGGAACCCGTCCCATGTCGCTGAATATCGAACTCGCCCGCCGCAACATGATCGAACAGCAAGTGCGTCCCTGGGACGTGCTCGATTCGCGCGTGCTCGAAGCGCTCAGCGCCATCCGACGCGAGGATTTCGTGCCCGCAGGTGGCCGCCAGCTGGCGTTCGCCGACATCGAGCTGCCGCTCGGCCACGGCGAGGCGATGATGAAGCCGGTCGTCGAAGGCCGCATCCTGCAAGCCGCAGCGGCGGAAAAGTCCGATCGCGTGCTCGAGGTGGGCACGGGTTCGGGATTTCTCACCGCGTGTCTCGCGCGGCTCGCCGCCGAAGTCGTCAGCATCGATCAGCACGCCGATTTCGTCGAGGCGGCGCGCGTGCGCCTCGCGGGCGCCGGCGTGCGCAACGCCAACGTCGAGACCGCCGAGGCTGTCCACGGTTATGCGCCCAAGCATGCGTTCGACGTGATGGTTGTCACTGGCGCCGTCGCGACGCTTCCGACACGCTGGCGCGAGTGGGTGAAACCGGGCGGGCGCCTGGTCGCCGTGGTCGGCGAGTCGCCGGTGCAGCGCGCGATCCTGTTCACGCGCAATGCGTCCGGGAACTGGTCCGAGCAGCCCGTGTTCGAAACCGATTTGTCGTATCTGCGCAATGCCGCGCCGGTCGTGCGCTTCGCGCTCTAACGAAATACTGCATCCCCCAGCAAAGAACACAAGTCAAAGGAATACTTCACGATGCGCACTTCTGTCCCAGTTCAGCATGCTCGAACCCAGCTTGCGACATTCAGTCGCTTCAAGTTGAGTCTGCTCGCGGCGGCGATCACGGCCTGTGTGCCGATGCTGGCCAGTGCCGAGGATCTCGTGCAGATCTACCAGCAGGCGCGCCAGGCCGACCCGACGCTCGCAGCGGCCGACGCCAACAAGAACATCACCGACGAAGGCGTGCCGCAGGCGCGCTCGGCGCTGTTGCCGCAGATCAACGGCAGTTACGGCTACACGCACTCGGATTCGGGCACCAAGGGCCTCGACACCACCTCGCCCGACAGCGCCGGCAACTTCGGCCTGATTACGTCCGATTCTTCGGGTCGCAGCCGCCCGGCAAACATCCAGCTGACGCAGACCATCTTCAACTGGAGCAGCATCTCGCATCTGCGCAGCGCGAACTCGCTCGCAGAGGGCGCCGAATTCACCTATGACGCCGCGTCGCAGGATCTGCTCGTCCGCACCTCGATCGCCTATTTCGGCGTGCTCACTGCCGAAGATCAGCTGACCTTCGCGCAGCTCAACGAGAAGTCGCTGCAGAAGCAGCTCGATCAGGCACAGCAGCGCTTCGAGGTCGGACTGTCGGCAATTACCGACGTGCACGTTGCCAAGGCGCAGCACGATGCCGCGGTCGCGCAGGTGATCACGGCAGAGAACGCCGTGCAGACCGCGCGTGAAAGCGTCGTCCAGATCATCGGCAAGAATTTCGGCGAGCTCAAGAAGCTGCGCGATCCACTGCCGCTCGACAAGCCGACGCCAGGCGACGCGCAGGGTTGGGTCGATCTCGCCAACGCGCAGAACCCGAGCCTCGCTTCCGCACAGAAGTCGGTCGACGCTGCCGAACACAACATTTCCGCGCAGCGCGCGGGCCACTATCCGACGCTCAACGCTTCGGTCGTGCGCGGCGATACGCCGTCGTGGGGCACGCTCAACCAGTACTTCGCCGGCCAGCATCTCAACACGCCGACGAACAACGGCCTCGTGACGAACACGACGGTCGGCGTAACGTTGAACATTCCGATCTTCAGCGGCGGCCTCACCTCGTCGCTCACGCGCCAGGCCGTGTTCCAGCGCGACGCGGCGCAGGATCAACTCGAGTTGACGCGCCGCACCGTCATGGCGAACACGCGCAATGCCTATCGCGCCGTGATCGCGGGCATCAGCGAAGTCGAGGCGACGAAGGCCGCCGTCGTCTCCGCGCAGAGCGCACTCGATGCGACCCAGGCGGGCTTCGAAGTCGGCACCAAGACGATCGTCGACGTGCTGATCAGCCAGAGCACGCTGCTGCAGGCGCAGAGCTCCTATTCGCAGGCGCGCCACCAGTTCGTGCTCAGCGGGCTCGAGCTCAAACAGGCTGCGGGCGTCGTGGCGGCGAAGGACGTCGAGTCGGTCAACGCGCTGCTCGAGTGATGCGGGCGCGCTAGACCCCTTCTCGCGCGGGCGCCGGTGCGCGCCCGCGGGTTTCGCCGTTATTTGGCCGCGCTTTCGCCGGTCGTCTCGTCGAGCGTCTTTTCCACGATCGAGAGCGTGCGCAACACGCTGCCTTGCTCGCGCTCGAACGCGCGCTTCGCGGCCTGGCCGATATTCACGCGCAGGCGCGAATCGGCAAACAGCCGCGTGATGGCGCCGCCGAGTTCGTCGCCGTCGATCACCTGGATCGCGGCGCCCGCATCGAGCAGGCTTGCGTTGATCTCGGCGAAGTTGAACATGTAGGGTCCGACGACCACCGGCACGGCGAGTGCCGCCGCTTCGAGGACGTTGTGGCCGCCGATCGGCACGAGACTGCCGCCCACGAACGCGACGTCAGCACCCGCGTAGAAATTCAGCAGCTCGCCCAGCGTGTCGACGACGAAGCATTGCGTGTCCGAGGCGGCTTCCCTGTCCTCGCTGCGCGTGCACGTGACGAAACCGAAGCTGCGGCAGGCCAACGCTACCGGCTTGAATCGTTCGGGATGGCGCGGCGCGAGTAGAAGCAGCGCGTCGGGAAAGCGGCGCATGATTTCTGCGTGCGCCTTGAGCACCGGCAGTTCCTCGCCGTCGTGCGTGCTCGCCGCGATCCATACGGGCCGCCGGGTGCCCCAGCGCTCGCGCATCTTTGCAGCGCCCTCGAGCAGATGCGCCGGCACGGTCATGTCGTACTTCAGATTGCCGATCACGCCGAGGCGCGACGGTGGCGCGCCGAGTTCGGCGAGACGCGTCGCATCGACGACCGACTGCGCCGCAATGTAGTGGGCGCTCGCGAGCGCGTGCTTGGCTAGCGGGCGCACGGGCCCGTAGCCGCGCAGACTCTTTTCCGACAGCCGCGCGTTGGCGACGATCAGCGGGATGTCGCGCGCCGCGCATTCGAGGAAGAGGTTCGGCCAGATCTCGGTTTCCATGATCAACGCGATGCGCGGACGGATGCGATCGAGGAAACGCCTGATCGAAGCGGGAATGTCGTACGGCAGGTACAGGTTGATCACGCGGTCGCCGTAGACACGACGTACGCGCTCCGAGCCCGTAGGCGTTACGGTCGTGATTACGAATGGCGCGTCCTTGTAGCGCTGCATGAGGCCGTCGATGAGCGGCAATGCGGCGTTGACCTCGCCCATCGACACCGCGTGGACCCAAATGCTGTCGCGAATGCCCTTCGTGTCCGAGAAGCCGAAGCGCTCACGCCAGCGATCGAAATACTCGCGATAGCGCAGGCCACGAACGGCGAGCCGGTAGAGGATCGCCGGCGTCAGCAGATACATGGTCAACGTATAAATGAAGCGGCGTAGCGGCACGGTGCTGGGAGGAGTGCGGGTGTCGAAGTATACCCGCGGGGGCGCATTTTCGCTTTGCTGGTGCTCCGCTTTGCTCCTTGCTCCGCTTTGCTCCTGGCTCCGCTTTGCTCCTGGCTCCGCTTTGCTCCTGGCTCCGCTTTGCTCCTGGCTCCGCTTTGCTCCTTGTTCCGCTCCTCTCTTGCTTCTCGCTTCCTGAGCAAGGGCTTTCACTCGGCCTTCGGCCGAGCGAGTCACTTTTCTTGCTCCTGCAAGAAAAGTAACCAAAAGAACACGCCCCGGCATTTGCGCCCCGGCCTCACGGCCGGGGTTCGCGGTCCTCCGCTGTGTTGCGCCGACTGCACATCCCTGTGCAGACGGCGCAATCGGCGCGATCCCTCGCGCCGACCCTTCGGGCATCGCGCTCCGGACCGCCGCAACTGACGGGGACCCCGGAGCGGAAGAGCGAAGAGCCAGATCACGAGCAACATCAAAATCACGATCAAGAGCTTCTGCTTCTACCTTCCTATGCAATTAGACAATCGTCGTTCTCACGGCGTAGTCCAGGGACGGACGGTCGACGAAGTAAACCCGGCGACTTCGCGGCGCCGAGCATCGCAGGCTGGACCGGAAAATGCCCGTAAGGGGCGCGCGCACGGATGCGCGCGCGTCGGCTGTCAGCACAGGGATGTGCTGTCAGCCGACCCCGGGCCAGCCGAGAAGCGCAGGGGATTCCGATTCGCACGGATGCGAATCGGAACGCCGCGCTGGGCGCCTAGCCTTTTGCCTACTTTTGGGCAATGCCAAAAGTAGGTCGCTTGCCCGCAGGGCAAGCGAAAGCCTTTGCTCAAAAAACAAACAACAGATCGCCGCGAGCCGCGCAGCCGGCCGCGTAGCGGCGGAGGGCATGGATGCCCGGAGTCATGCCAAAAGTAGGTCGCTTGCCCGCAGAGCAAGCGAAAGCCTTTGCTCAGAAAACAAACAACAGATCGCCGCGAGAGCTGCGCGAACAGTTCAGCGGCCGCCTAGCGGCGGAGGGCATGGATGCCCGGAGTCATGCCAAAAAGTACCCCGCCCTCCTCAGGAGAGCGGAAGCCCTGCTTCAAAAAAGACGTGCCCAATCGTGCGCGGCGCGTCGAGTCGGACGCAGCGCGTCTTCTATACTTGCGGAATGGAAGACGCCTCCCCGACTGATCGATTGCGCTCGCCGCGCCACTGGCTGTCGTGGCTCGGCATCGGTGTGATACGACTCGCGGCGCGCCTGCCCTATGCGGCCCTCTACCGGCTCGGTCGCGCGCTCGGCGGGCTCACGAGGCTGATTCCTGGTGAACGCCGTCACGTCGCCCGGCGCAACCTCGAACTCTGCCTGCCACAGCTCGATGCCGACGCGCGCGAACGCCTGTTGCGCGCGTCGTTGGCCGATCTCGGTCTCATGCTCGTCGAGTTCGCGTTTGCGTGGATGGGGCATGACGACGCGTTCGCGCGCGTGCCATGCACGATCAACGGTCTCGAACATCTCGAGCGCTGTCGCGAGCAGGGGCGCGGCGTGCTGCTCGTCGGCGCGCATTTTTCGCACCTCGAGCTGTGTGCTCGGCTCGTTTCTCGGCGCATCCGCATCGCCGGCATGTACCGCGTCATGGACGACCCCGTCTTCGAGCACTGTGTGCTGCAGGCGCGTCTGCATTACGCGGAGGCGATGTTCCGCAAGGATGAACTGCGCGCGTCGGTGCGCTACCTGCGCGCGGGCGGCACGCTCTGGTACGCGCCCGATCAGGACATGCGCGGCAAGGACAGCGTGTTCGTACCGTTTTTTGGCCTGCCTGCGGCAACGATCACGGCGACGCATCATCTTGCCCGGCTATCCGGCGCGGCAGTCATCCCGTTCTTTCATCGCCGCCTCGCCGACGGCAAGGGCTACGAACTGCGGCTCGAGGCCCCGCTTGCCGACTTCCCGAGCGACGACGCGATAGCCGACACCGCCCGCGTCAACGAGCAGATCGAACGCATGGTTCGCGAGGCACCCGAGCAATACCTGTGGGTGCACAAGCGTTTCAAGACGCGACCCGAAGGCACTGCGGCGCTGTACTGATCCCGCTTCGACCGGCCGCAGCACGCGGACGCTCCCTTCGCAACCATGCGCCCTGTGCTAGGGCGGCATTGATTCGATGCCGGATCGAAATGCGTCCATCACATCACCGACCTTCGGCGCAGTCGCGCAGCGCCTCGCTTCGCTGCGGCTCGCGTTGAGGCGACGATGCGCAGGCCAACCAAATCACAGGCGTAGTGCAGCGGCGGCCGCGGCCGCGTGTTAATTTGCAGGTCGGTCTAGAGGCGGGGAACCACGATGACCTTTTTGTTCATGCTGATCGGCGCCATTCTTGGCGCGTTTTTTTGCGCAGGCGTCTTCGACGAGAAGACCGGCCTGACGGCGATGGCTTTCGGCCTCGTTTGCGGGCTGCTGTTCGGCCAGTTGCGCAAGGTGAAGGCGCGCCTGAAGAAACTCGAGATCGAGCTCAAGAAGCTCGCCGACGGCCGTGTTTCCGCCAACGAAGCGCTCGCCGACGCAGCGCGCGACAGCGCCGCCACCACTTCGCTTGCTTCCGCGCCGCCTACCGCAGCGGTGGCGGCAGCACCGCCTGCCGTAGTGCCTGATGTCGCCCCCATCGCGCCGTTGTCGGCGCAACCACAGACAACGTCGCCCACGCCCATCGTCGAAACCGCTGCAGCATCGGCATTAGCCGCGGCAACTACGACGGCGTCGATCACATCGTCCGGCGGTGCGCCTACGCTCGCCGATGGCGCGAGACTCGACGTCGCCGTCGAACGTACGCGGCCGCCGGTACCGCCCGCGCCGACGATGCCGCGCACGCCACCACCCGAGAACATCGTGGTCGCATGGCTCAAGCGCTGGTTCAGCGAAGGCAACGTGCCGGTCAAGGTCGGCGTGATCGTTCTCTTTCTCGGCGTCGCCGCGCTGCTCAAATACGCGGCGGATCAAGGCTGGCTGCACGTGCGCATCGAATTGCGTCTCGCCGGCGTCGCGGTGGCGGCGCTCGCCGGACTCGTGTTCGCCTGGCGCAAGCGCGAGTCGCACCGCAGCTTCGCACTGAGCCTGCAGGGCGGCGCGATCGGCGTGCTGATCCTCACGGTGTTCGCGGCGTTCAAACTCTACAACTTGCTGCCCGCAGGCTTCGCGTTCGCGCTGCTCGTCATTATCGTCGCGGGCGCCGCGATGCTCGCCGTGCTGCAGGATGCGCTCGCGCTTGCGGTGCTCGCGATCGTCGGCGGCTTCCTCGCGCCGATCCTCATCTCGACCGGCAGCGGCAATCACGTCGCGCTGTTCGGCTACTACGCCGTGCTCAACGCCGCGGTCTTCGGCATCGCGTGGATCCGACCGTGGCGCGTGCTCAACCTGATCGGCTTCGCTTTCACCTTTGGCGTCGGCACGTTCTGGGGCTCGCTGTCGTATCGCCCCGAATTGTTCGCGAGTACGGAACCTTTCCTGCTGTTGTTCTTCGTTTTCTACCTGCTCATTCCTGTCTTGTACGCGCTGCGTCAGGCGCCCGATCGGCGCGAACTCATCGACGGCACGCTCGTGTTCGGCACGCCGCTGATCGCATTCGCGCTGCAGGTCGCGCTCGTCGAGCACGCACGCATGCCGCTCGCCTACACGGCGGTCGGCGCGGCCGCGATATACACGGCGCTCGCCGCGCTCGAACTGCGCCGCTGGAATCTCACCCTGCTCGGCCAGTCGCACGCCTTGCTCGCGCTCGGCTTCGCGACGCTGGCCGTGCCGCTCGCGTTGTCTGCGCGTTCGACCTCGTCGACCTGGGCACTCGAAGGCGCGGCGCTCGTGTGGCTCGGCCTGCGCCAGTCGCGCCGCCTGCCGCAATGGATAGGCTTTGCCCTGCAAGGCGCCGCCGCGTTCGCCTATCTCATCGCCTATGCGGCCCACCATCCCGAACAGGCGATCCTCAACGGCGAATTTTTCGGCGCGTTGCTGATCGCCCTCTCTGCGCTGGTTACGGCGCGGCTGCTTGCGCTCGCGCGTGTGCGCGAGCTCAACATCGTCTTCTTCCTCTGGGGATGGCTCTGGTTGTGGTTCGCATGGGGCGACGAGATCGGTCGCTTCGCGCCCAGCATGCTGCAAGCAGACCTGAGCCTCGTGCTGATCGCGGTGACCGCTGCCGTTGGCGCCGAATTGCTGCGGCGCTGGGACTGGCGCGAGTGCGCGTGGCCCGCGATCGCCATGTTCCCGCTCGCGCTGCCATTCGTCGGCTTCACGGCCGACGAGAATCATGGTCCGCTCGAGCACTGGGCGATCGCCGCGTGGATCGTTTGGCTCGTCGCCGCGCTGCGTACGCTCGCGCTGTTTGCCGAGCGCAGGGAACGACTCCTCGCAGTCGTGCATTCGGTCTTCCTCTGGGCCCTCGCGCTGCTGCTCGCGACCGAATTCGGTCACTTCGTCTGGCGCCACCTCGAACTCGGCAATATCTGGGTGGCGCTCGCGTCGCTGCTGCCGCTCGCCGCCTTGTTCTGGCTCGTGCTGCAGCGCAACCGGGTCGCCACATGGCCGTCGGCCGAGGCCGCCGAGACCGCGCGCCGCTGGCTACTCGCGGGTCTCGCCGCGGTGCTTGGCGTCTGCTGGTTGTTCGGACTCGTCGATCCCGGCGATCCCGCGCCACTGCCCTATCTGCCATTGCTCAATCCGCTGGAACTCGCTCTGCTCGGCTATCTGTTCCTGCTGCTCGCATGGTTCCGCATCGCTGCGCGTGATGGCGGCGCCATCATCGACGGCGAACTGCGCGCCCGCGGGCTCGCGCTGGCGGGCGTCGTGCTGCTGACCTCGATCACGCTGCGCGGCGCGCACTTCCTCGGTGGCGTGCCGTGGAGCGATGCGATCTGGGAGTCGCCGCTCGCCCAGGCAGCGCTGTCGATCACGTGGACCATCGCGGGCATAGCCGCGATGCTGCTCGGCAAGCGCCGCGGCTCGCGCGCGGTCTGGCTCGGCGGCGCAGCGCTCATGGCCGTCGTACTCGTGAAGCTGCTGCTGATCGATCGCCGCTTCATGCACGACCTGCCGGCGATCATCGGCGTGCTCGTGGTCGGCGTGCTGCTCGTCGCGGTCGGCTACTTCGCACCGGTGCCTCCGCGCACGGCGCTCGCTGGAGAAAAGACATGACCATGCGCACCCTCGCCGCCGCCTGTCTCGCCACCACCTGCCTCGCAGCCGCCGTCCCGGCGTGCGCGGCACCTGCCGATGACTACGCGTATGCATGGCCGCTGCAGACGCAGGGCGATAGCGCGGCCTTCCAGGTCGAATTGACGCCCGAGGTCTACGCGGCGGTCACGCGCGCGGACCTGCGCGACATCGAGGTCGTCAATGCCGCCGGCGAGGCGGTGCCGCTCGCGCCGCGCGCCGCGCCAAGCGCAGCGGTCGCGCTCGAAACGCAGGTGGCGCTGCCGATTTTCCCGCTGCCCGAACCTGCCGCGCAAAAGGACGGCGACGACGAGTTCATCCGCCTGCATGTCGAACGCGGCGCCGACGGTCGTTTGCGCAGCCTCGACGCCCAGACACGCGCAAATCCGTCGGCGGCCGAGGCGCACGCACCGACTGCCAACCAGCGCGATCTGATTCTCGACGCGAGCGCGCTGCGGGATTCGTTGTCGAGCCTGCAGATTCTCTGGGACGGCACGGGCCAGAGCATCTCCGCGCAGTTCGCCGTCTCGACGAGCGACGACCTGCAGAAGTGGCGCAGCGTTGTCGCGAGCGCGTCCGTGCTGCACCTCGAGCAGAACGGCAACGTCCTCGAGCGGCATGGCGTCACGCTCGACGGCACTCGCGCCACGTATCTGCGGTTGCGCAGGCTCGACGATGGTCCTCCTCTGCGCGACCTACGCGTCTTCGGCCGACTACACACGCACGCGAACGCGGAATCTGCGGGCGTGCAGTGGCTCGCGGCGAGCGTCGACGGCAGTGACGTGCGTTACCTCTCACGCGCGCTCGCTCCCGCCGACGGCAAGCACAACGTCGCCTGGCGCTACCACCTGCCGGCACCGCTCGCGGTCGAAGCGATCCGCATCGCGCTCGCCGACGACAACTCGCTCGCGCGCATCGTAGCGATCAGCCGCGAGCGCGACCCTTACGACGACCCCGCAGCATGGCAGCAGCGCGGCGTCTACGTCGCGTTTCGCCTGCGCCAGGACGGTACGGTCGTCGACAACGACGATTTCACCGCGGTGCCGTCGCGCCGTGCGAGCGAATGGCGTCTCGAATCCGCGACGGCGCTCGAACATGCGCCCGCGCTGAGCGTCGCCTATCGGCCCGATCGCTTCGTATTCCTCGCGCAAGGCGGAGGCCCCTATCGCCTCGTCGCCGGTAGCGCGCGTGCGCAGCGCGGCGACTACCCGATCGACACGGCGCTCGCACCGCTGCGGGCCAAACTCGGCGCGGACTGGCAACCGCCGCTCGCGACGCTCGGCGCGCGCGCGACGCTGCGGGGCGAAGACGCGCTCAAGCCCGCGCCAGCGGCGCCGCCCGTGCGCGACTGGCGCAGCTGGCTGCTCTGGGCCGTGCTCGTCGGCGCCGCAGCGCTGATTGGCGGGCTCGCATTGAGCCTGCTGCGCAAGCCGGAGGCCGGGAAAGGTCCGTGACGCGCGCGTGCTCGTGCTACCGCAATGCGCGCTGGCGCATTGCGGTAGCGGTCGACGAGTTCCGGCTTCTCATCGGTCATCGGCGAGTCTACGCAAGTGCGACGAGCGGGTGCGGATGCCTCGTCAGTAGCGCTGCTCGCCGTGGTTCACGTTGACGCCTGACACACGGCGTCCCAGCGAACGTCGCGATCGCCAGCGCTTTCACTTGTCGCGATGCCCGCGTCGCGCCTCGTATACTTTTGCATATTTGAGGAAGACGTAAAACGCGCCGGTCGCCGCGCTGATGAAGCCCGCCCAGCCGTTGAGGAAGTAACGCTTGAACACATACTGGCGCACGAAGAATACGGGCGGATAGAACAGCATGCGCACGCCGAGGAAGCGCTGCCTGCGACGCAGCTTGTCGGCGACGAGTCCGCTCGAATAGGCGTTGATCTTGGCGACCTTCGTCTCGATGTCGGGCTCGCCGAAGTGGACGAAGTCCGCGCCGCGCAGCGTGCGCGTGGGGCCGTCGGTTTCTGGCGCCGCGTGCACGGGCACGCCGTTCATGCGGCAGTGACGGCGATCGAACAACCGCAGGTGCGCATTGGTCCACGACCAGCCGTGTTGGAAGGTCCAGAACATCTGCTCGCGCCGTGGCAGGCGGTAGCCGACGACGGTCGGTGCGTCCAACGCGCTTTCGATGACGGCGCGCGCGCCGCCGCCGAGCGCCTCGTCCGCATCCAGCAGCAGCACCCAGTCGTGACTCGCCTTGTCGACGGCCGCCTGCTTTTGCGCGCTGTAGCCCTTGAACGGCTCGGAGAAAATGCGCGCGCTGTATTGCTTTGCAATGGCCAGCGTCGCGTCGGTACTGCCCGAGTCGAGTACGACGATCTCGTCTGCCCAGGCGACGCCCGCGAGGCAGCGCTCGAGCGTCGTCGCGTTGTCGAGAGTCGTGACGACGACCGATAGTGGCTCACGCGCCATCGCGCGACTCCGCGTCTTCCGCGTGCAGCGCCGCGCAATACAGCGCGAGCAGCCACCAGAACAGGAGACCCCACCAAGCCGAGTAGAACGCGAGATGCGTGTTCAATGGAAACGTCATCACGGCGAGCGCGAGCGCCGGCGCGCGAGCGCGCTCACGCGCGAACGCGGACGCGCGCAGCCACGCGCGCAAAGCGAGCGTCGCGCCGGCGAGCCAGCAAGCGAGGCCGATCAACCCCGTCTCACTGAGTACCTCGAGCGAAATCTGGTGCGCATGCGAGGCACCTTCGTCGCCATCGGGCGCGACGAACGTGTCGTGGGCGCCCGCATAGTGCGGATAGGCGAAACGGAATGCGCGCACGCCGACCCCGTTGATCGGGTTGTCGGCGATCATGCGCGCAGCCGTGCCCCAGATGCGCAGCCGTCCCGCGCTCGCCTCATCGACCGCCTGCTCCGAACCGTTGAGTGCCAGCAGGCTGCGATCGACGCGTGCTGCAAACGCGCGCGAATCGTGCAATGCGATGAATGCCGCGATGAGGCCGACCGCGCAAGCCGCCGCACTCCAGCCGACGAAACGCAGCGGTGCACGCGTTTCACGCCAGATGCAGGCAAGCACGCACAACGTGAACATCAGCCACGCGGCACGTGAACCCGCGAGCAGGATCGGCACGAGCATGAACACGAACGCAACGACGAGTCCGCGCCGGCCGAACGCATCGCGCGCGGCGACGAACACGAATGGCGCGAGCACCGCGAGCACGGGACCGAGCTTGAGGTTGCCCGCGCCGAAGATGCCGGCGAGGCGTTCCTTCTCTGCCGCGCCCGCGATGCCGTAGCCCGTGAAGGCCTGCACCCACGCATCGAGCAGCCACAGGCCAATGATCGCCGCGGTCGCCTGGACGATGCGCGCCCACGGCGCCTGCGCGCGCAACACGAGGCACACGAATGCACAGAACGGCAGGAACCGCAGCAGATCGCGCACAGTGCTCCACGACTTGGCCGCGGCGACCGAGTCGGGCGCGGAGATGAGCGCGGGCAGCCAGTAGCAGGCGAACAGCAGCGTCGCGAGACGCAGACCGGCATCTTGTGCGAGTTCGCCACGCCGGCGCCACGCGATCACGATGCCTAGCAGCCCTGCGATCGCGAGCGGCGCTTCCGCACTGCGCCCGATCGGCAGCAGCGCGATCACCACGACGACGAGCAGCGCGCTCCACTCGGACGTCGTCAGGCCTGCCATTGTCTGGCGCGAAACGGTGGGCAGGTGGGGCAAGGTCGAGATCCTGGTCTATTCCACAGTGGTCAGTCGGCTCGAGGTCCGTACGGCGTTATCGGCAGAAGATCTTCCGTCGCAAGCATCCGCTACATATGGACCACGATCCCGCAACAACGATCCGAGACATCGATCTTCGCCGCCGACGAACGTTCCGTGCCGAGCCGCCTCGGCAGCGCCTCGATGCCAGCCGGACGACGCATTTGTCTCATGTGCCGCTGCTGTCTGCCTGCGATTGTAGCCCGCCCGCAGGCGCTTCCCCGCCGATGACCTCGCGATACACGCGCAGCGTCGCCGCCTGCATGTCCGCGAGCCGGTACTTCGTCAGCGGCGCGACCGGCGCAGGCGCTTGCAGCAGCGCGACGGCGCGTTCGCACAACTGGACGTGATCGCCGAGCGCAACGCCACCCGCCGGATAGAGTTCGGCGAGCAGTTCGCCGACGCCGCCGTGCGCGAAGCCGAGCACGGGCCGGCCGAGCGCGAGCGCCTCGACGACCGTGCGTCCGAACGATTCGGCCTTGTTGGACAGCTGCAGCACGAGCTCGGAGATCGCATAGACGTCGCGCACATCCGCACGCGGCGCGGTGATCGCGAGCTGCTCGAACACGCCGCGCGCGCGGGCGAGCGACTCCATCTCCGCGATGTACGCCTCGCGCCCCGGCTCGCGCGCGCCGAGCAACAGCAGGCGCGCATCGATCGCGCGCGCACGCAGCGCGGCGAGCAGTTCGATCGCAGCGGCGTGCCCCTTGAGCCGCGTGCCGCGCCCGGAGAGCGTGAGCAATTTCCCGCCTTGCAGCTGCGGAAATTCTGCGGAGAAGCGGGCGAACCAAGCGGCGTCGGGCCGATAATCGCGCGGAAACTCGTTGGGATCGATGCCACGCGGGATGACGGTAATGCGACGCGCGTCGAGATCGGCATAGTGCTGCTGCAGATAGTCGCGCAACGTGTTCGACACGCAGATCACGCGTTCGCCGCGCGTAAGGATCGCGCTATAGCGACCGGGCGAATTGAGACCGTGTACGGTCGTCACGAAGTGCGGTCGCGCCGTTGTGCGCATGCCGCGCAGCGCCTGCCAGCCTATCCAGGCAGGCAGGCGCGAGCGCGCGTGCACGATGTCGGGGCGCAGGTCCGCGAGCAGGCGCCGTAGCGTCCAGACGTGGCGCAGGGTCGACAGCGACTTGCGACCGATCGGAACGGCGACGTGTTCGCTGCCCTGTTCGACAAGTCTCGCCACGAGGCGACCGCCGGCCGACACGACAACCGACCGGTGTCCCGCCGCCGCGAGCGCCGCGCCAATTTCGAGCGTCGAACGTTCGACGCCGCCTGCGTCGAGCGCGGGCACGAGTTGCACGACGGTCAGCGGACGCGCGGTCATCGCGCGACAGTCATCGCGTGGTCGCCGCGTCGGGCAGTCGCTGCGTTCAATCCTTGAGCGTGTAGACGGCGCCGCAATATGGGCACTTTGCGCTGCCTTCGGCCTCGACGGGCAGATAGACCTTCGGATGCGAATTCCACAGCGCCATGCCGGGCATCGGGCACGACAGCGGCAGGTCGCTGCGGTGGACGTCGTAGCGGTTTTCGGCGTTGGCCGGGATCAGCGTCGCGACGGAGGCGGCATGGGCGGCAACGGAGGCCATTGTCGTAAATCCAGGAGGACGCCGCGGAATGCGGCGGGCGCGGCAAATTCTAGCAAAGTCGCCGTTCGCCGACCCGAACCCTGCTGATTTCGACCTGCGCACAGCCGTTTTTGCGATCGGCGCAAACTGAGAAGCAGTAGACAGTCGAAGCTTGTGCAGAACCACGTTCCACGTTCGCTCGAAGTCGGTATGATGCGCCGATCACATTCTTCGCTAGGGGAGTATCGTTGTGGATTTCAACAAGCTCATCGCCCGCGTCAAGAACCTGCTGCTGACGCCGAAAACCGAGTGGCCGGTCATCGCCGCCGAGCCCGAAACAGTTGCCAGCCTCTATACCAACTACATCCTGATCCTCGCGGCGGTTCCTGCCGTGTGCGGCTTCATCAAGATGGCGGTGTTCGGAATCAGCGTGCCGTTCGTCGGCACGATTCGCGTCGGTCTGTTCGCCAGCCTCGCAAACATGATCCTGACCTACGCCGTCTCGCTCGGCGTCACCTTCCTCGTCGCGCTGATCATCGACATGCTCGCGCCGACCTTCAATGGCGAAAAGAACCAGGTGCAGGCGCTCAAGACTGCGGCCTACGGCTACACGGCGAGCTGGGCCGCGGGCATTTTCGCGCTGGTTCCGGGCATCGGCTGGCTGATCATGCTGGCAGCGGGCATCTACGGCATCTACCTGTTCTATCTCGGCCTGCCGCACACGATGAAGTGCCCGCCCGAAAAAGCCGGCGGCTACACAGCAGTCTCGATCATCCTCGCGATCATCCTGACCTGGATCCTCATGATCATCGTCGGCACGGTGTCGGGCGTCGGCGCCGCGACGAGCGGTGCGCTCAGCAACATGCACGGCTCGACGAGTTTCACGCCGGACAAGAGCAGCCCGCTCGGCGCCCTCGCGGCGATGGGTCAGCGCGCGGAGGAAGCGAGCAAGAAGATGGACGCCGCGCAGAAGTCAGGCGACGCCAACGCGCAAGCCGCGGCGGCGACCCAGATGGTCGGCGCGATGCTCGGCGGCGGCGCCCAGGTCGAGGCGCTTGCTCCCGATGCGCTCAAGCCTTTCCTGCCCGACTCGGTCGGCGGGATGCCGCGCACGAGCATGGAGGTCGCGCGCAACGCCGCGATCGGCATCCAGGTCTCGCACGCGCAGGCAACCTATCGCAATGATCAGGGCAGCCAGATCAATCTCGAAATCACCGATACCGGCGGCGCCAAAGGATTCATGGCGCTTGCCGGCTTCGCCGGCGTCGAGGAAGACAAGCAGACGCAAAGTGGCTACGAGAAGACCTATCACGAGAATGGCCGTCTCGTGCATGAGGAGTGGAGAAACTCCGGCACCGGCGAGTACACGATCATCCTCGGCGACCGCTTCGTCGTCTCGCTCAAGGCCTCGGGCGTCGCCAATCTCGATGCCGTCAAGTCAGCGCTCGGCGGCATCAACCTCGCCGGTCTCGAGGCGCTGAAGTCGCAGGGCGTAAAGAACGGCTGATCTGCGGCACCGCCGAAGCATGTTTTCGCGCGCGCTCATTCGCAGCGCGGCCGCGACTCCCGCATCTGCCTCCCAAAAAGCAAACGCGCCGACCAGCTAGTGCCGATCGACGCGCTTTCGAGTGGCCAGCTTTCGAGCGGCGCGCCGGCGCCGCCCGCCGCCTCCTCGGTTACTTCGCGAGGTGCGAATCGAGCGTGATGTGAACGGGAATCTCGTCGCCCACGCCCGGCAGGTACTTGGTGACGCCGAAATCCGAACGCTTCAGCACCGTGTCCGCGTCGAAGCCCGCGCTCGCGACGTTCATCATCGGGTTGTCGCCGATCTTGTTGATCTTGCCGTTGAGCGTGACCGACTTGGTGACGCCATGCACCGTCAGATCGCCCGTGATCTTGAGCCCGTTCGCGCCGACCTTCTCGACTTTGGTGCTGTTGAACGTGATCGTCGGATACTTTTCGGCCTCGAAGAAGTCTGCGCTCTTGAGGTGCGCGTCGAGCTTCTCCACGCCGGTGTGCAGACCGTCGAGCGGCAAGGTCGCGCTGACCGAAGACTTCGTGATGTCGGCCTTGTCGAGCTGCAGCGCGCCGTCGACCTTTTCGAAGCGGGCACTCGGGTTCGAGAAGCCGAAATGGTTCCACTGGAAGGACACGAGGGTGTGATTCTTGTCGATGTCGTACTTGTCCGCGGCGAAAGCGGGCAGGCTTGCGAATAGCAACAGCGAGATGGAGAGGGCGAGACGTTTCATGCTTGCAGTCCTTTGAGAGAGATTGGGGGAATTCGATACGCGCAACGGGAAGACCCGTCGCGTTTGCACAGCCTCGGCACGGCCGGGCGTCTTCCGGTGAATAGTGAATGACTCGATGTGAACGCCAACGATCATGGCGCCACCCAATGACCGGCACAACCCGCTATTGCTCGCACCGATGGAACGCTCTGACGCGCAACCCCCTACAATTGCGCTGTGACCGAACCGACCTCAATCCCCCGCGCGCGCGCTGCCGGCGCCTGCGTCATCACCGACGGCGCAGCCGGCAACGAACGCCAGGCGCTCGCGCTCGCAGCCGCGCTGCGACTCGACCCCGCAGTGCATCGCATCGCGTTGCGCGCGCCATGGCGCTGGCTCGGGCCCGACTTCACGCGTGGCGCTTTCCTGTCCATTCCGCGCAAGCAATGGCGCGCGCTGAGCCGGCCCTGGCCCGCGCTCGCGATCGGCTGCGGGCGACAGTCCGCGGTGCTCACGCGCGCGCTACGCGAAGCGAGCGGCGGCGCGACGTTCACGGTGCAGATCCTCGATCCGCGCATCGACGCGAGCCACTACGACCTCGTCGTCGCGCCGCGGCACGACGGCCTCGATGCGACCAACGTGATCCAGACGATGGGCGCGCTCAATCCGATTGACGACGCCTGGCTCGCAGCCGCGCGCGAGCGCTTCGGCACGCTCGAGAAGCTCGCACGTCCGCGCACGGCGTTGCTGATCGGCGGCCCGCGCCACGGGCTCGGTACCGACGACGCCTGGTTGGCGAGCCTGCTCGCCCGCGTCGACAGCTGGCGCGAGCGCGACGGCGGCAGCGTCCTCGTCACGACGTCGCGACGCACGCCGGTCGAATGGCGCGACCGCGTGCGTGCGACGTTGCGCAACGGCTGCACCTGCTACTGGAGCGGCGACGAAGACGGCGCGAATCCCTACGCCGGCTACCTCGCACTCGCCGATCGCATCGTCGTCACGCCCGATTCGGTGAACATGCTCACCGAGGCCTGCGCCACAGGCGCGCCGGTGTTCACGTCCCTGCCTGCCGAAGTGCCGGCCAAACTGCGCGCGTTCCATGCCGAGCTCGCCGACCAGGGCTGGCTGCACGACATCGACGTTGCCCCCGCGGAAATCACCCGGCAGCCGCCACTACGCGAGATCGCCACCGTCGCGAGCAAGATCTGGCACTGCATCGAGGCGACGCGACCGGACGTCGCGGTCGCGCTCGGCAGCTGAAGGGCGACGGGCAGCAGAGATCTCACAACGCGAGGCCGCAAGCGGCGCAGACGCGGCGTACCGCCTCGGTGTGCGCAAGCAGAGTCGCGTCGCGCGGGACGAGGCGTGGACGCGAGTCGAGCGTGCAGCTGAGCGAGCGCGCGAGCAGCGCGGCGTGTGCATCGGCGAGCGAGCGCGCTTGCGTCGCATCGAGAATGCCCGCCTGGCGCGCGCGCGCGATCAGTGTCGCCGTATTGCCACTGTCGAGCAGGTGCGGATGCGCGTGCGCATGGATCAGCACGAGTGCCTGCATCAGAAATTCGATGTCGAGCAGCGCGCCGGGGCCCTGCTTGAGGTCGAGCGAGTCCGCGCTCGAGCGGTCGCGCTCGGTGCGCCAGCGGCCGCGCATCGCGCCGACCTGTTCGAGCACGTGGTTGCGTTCACGCGGCTGCGCGAGCGTAGTCCTGCGTAGCACGCGAAAGCGCTCGAGCAGCGCCGCGTCGCCGGCGATCGGCCGCGCGCGTACGAGCGCCTGCTGTTCCCAGACCCACGCGCGCTCACGCTGATATTCCGCAAAGCCGCTCATGCTGACGACGAGCAACCCCTTGCCGCCGTCCGGTCGCAGGCGCACGTCGACGTCGTAGAGGCGCCCGGCCTGACTCTGCATGCCGAGCCAGTGCACGATGCGCTGGGCGATGCGTGCGTAGTAGCGCGTGCCATCGAGCGAACGCGCGCCGTCGCTCTCGTGCGTTGCGTAGTTCTCGTCGTAGACGAAGACGAGATCGAGATCGGAGGCGAAGCCGAGTTCGCCGCCACCGAGGCTGCCATAGCCGATCACGCCGATGCCGTCGCCTGCACCCGCCGGCGCGAGGCGGCCGTTCTGCCGTTCGGCGTCGCGCGTCGCCATGGCGAGCAGGTCGGTGACGATGAAGTCGGCGATGACGCTGAGGCCGCGCCCCGTCGCAATCGCATCGAGGTTGCCGTTGCGATAGGCAAGGCCGAGGCGAAACGCGTCGCTGTTCTTCTCTTCCTGCAGGACGACGATGCGCCCTTCGGCGTCATCCAGTGGCGCGTTGGCGAGCCTGCGCTGCGCGGTCGCGAGCAATTCCGCCTGATTGGGCGCGTCGGTCTCGAGGCGTGCATCGAACAGGTCGTCGAGCAGCAGCGGATGCGCGATCACGCGTTCGGCGAGCAGCGCGCTGTCGGCGAACAACGCGACGAGCCGCCTGCGCGTCGCCGGATGTTCTTCGAGCAGCGCGAGGTACGCCGAACGCCGCGCGATGCTCTGGATCAGGCGCAGCAGCCTGTCCATGCAGATGTCGGGGGACGCCGAGCGCCCGGTTTCGTCGAGCAGCACGGGCAGCAGGCCATCGAGCCGCGCACGCGCGCGTTCGGCCATCGCGCGCACGCCCGCGCTCGAGAGCAACGCGCCGATCTTCGCGTGCAATGGCGCGACATCGCGGAAACCGAACGCGAGCAGCGATTTCGCTTCGCCGCCACCGGCCGCGGCTGCACGACAATAAGCTGCCGCAGCCGCCGCCTCCTCGCGAGCGTCGGTCTGCAACGGCGCCATCACTTCGGCGAAGATCGCGGACACCGAGGCGCGCGTAGCCGCGATCGCCGCATCGAGCGCAGGCATATCGGCATAGCCGAGCGAGCGCGCGATGCGCTCGCGCTGACCCGGGTCGTCGGGCAGCTCGTGCGTCTGCTCGTCGCGCAGCATCTGTACGCGATTCTCGACGCGACGCAGGAATCGATAGGCGCGGCGCAGCTCCTTCGCCGCCGCCGCGCCGATCACGCTTAGCCGCTCGCAGGCCGCGAGGGCGGGCAGCAGTCCGCGTTCGCGCAGCGAGGGCTCGCGACCGCCGCGAATGAGCTGCAGCAACTGCACGACGAATTCGATCTCGCGAATGCCGCCGGGACCGAGCTTGAGGTTTTCGGCGAGGTCCTTGCGTGCGACCTCGGCGTCGATCAGCGCCTTCATCTCGCGCAGGCCCGCGAAAGCGGTGTAGTCGAGATAGCGGCGATAAATGAAGGGGCGCAGGTTGTCGATGAGGTGCTTGCCCGCAACGAGGTCGCCCGCGACGGGGCGCGCCTTGATCCACGCGTAGCGCTCCCAGTCGCGCCCCTCGCTCTGGTAATACTGTTCCATCGCGGCGAACGAGAAAGCGACGCGACCCGCACTGCCGAACGGGCGCAGGCGCAGGTCGACGCGATAGGCAAAACCGTCCACCGTGATCTCGGCGAGCAGCTTGACGAGCAATTGGCACAGCTTGGCGAACCAGGTTTCGTTGGCGAGCGAACGCGCGCCGTCGCTCGCGCCGTTTTCGGGGTAGGCGAAGATCAGGTCGATGTCGGACGAGAAGTTGAGGTCACCGCCGCCGAGCTTGCCCATGCCGAGCACGATGAGACGCTGGCGCACGCCCGCTTCGCTGCGCGGTACGCCATGACGGCGTTCGAAGACGCTCTCTGCATAAGCCAACGCGACTTCGAGGCAGACCTCGGCAAGCACGGTCACGCCCGCGAGCGTCTGCTCCACCGAATCGAGATCGTTGACGTCGCGCCAGATCAATCGCACGCTTTCGCGGTGGCGAAACCTGCGCAGCTCGCGCATCGCACGGGCCTCGTCCGCGGCCGCGTCGAGCACGAGGCGCCGCGCGTCCGCGTGATGTGGATTCGCCATGAGGGTGAGACCCGCCGCCCCGAGCAGTTCGGGCTCGCGACGCAGGGTTTCGAACGCGAAGTCGCTCGCCGCGAGCATGTGTTGCAGGCGCTCTGCGACGCCGACGTCGTCGTGCAAGGCGACGCCCGCTTCGCGACAGCGCGCGAGCAGTTGCGCGTAACGCGACGCCGCGAGGCCGGCCTGCGCAGAAGCCGGGCTCATCGCGAGTCCCCTGACGCCGGATGGAGTGCGACTCGATTGATCACGAAGCTGGGGGTTCGCAAACTCGTGTGAAGGTCGCGCAGTGTATCCGTTCACGCACCGGCATTTCGCTCTAGGTGTGGTCGCATCGAGCTTCGCCGCACCACGCCAAGCGAACATGCGCAGTCGATGGCGAGACGAAGCCGCGCGAAGGGCGCCGCGCGAAAGCGATTGTCGTGGCTGCGCCAGCGGTACTTCGCGAGGAATGGCAGACCCGTCGTCGGTGCGGATGCCTCAAGCGCCGGCAGCAAGACCGTGCGACGCGAGGAAGCCGCCCAAATATTTTCAGCTCCGGAAAAGAAAAAGCCCGTCGCGATTGCTCACGACGGGCTACCCTCCCCCACGAGCCCGAAGGCTGTGTGGAATGAATTGTCATAACAAGTCTTTTACATTGCACGTCGCGCCGCAGCATGATTTCCGCGTGCTCGCGATGAAAACGATTACATGCAAGCGTCGTGCAGAACGCATACGTCGGCGAAGCCGATCGCGAACGAGCTCATCGAGTGAAGCAGGCCGTCGACGGATTGCGCATCGAGTCGAGCGATCGCGCGCGATCACGACGACCGGACGGCGGTACACTTCAACGAGACCAGGCGGCGAGACATCATGCAGGCGCACAGAGAGCTGACGACCGAATGGCGCGACTGGATCGCGCAGAACCTCGCGCGCGGCTGCGATCCGCAGACGATGGTCGCCGATATGATTCGCTCGCACTTCGATCCTGCGTTCGCTCACAGTGCGGTGTTCGGATTCGCGGCGAACCAGGTCGTGGCGAGGGAGAGCTACGCCTACGAGACGCCGCGCATCGCCGCAGGCAACGTACTCGTCGTCGACGGCCGCGCGATGCGCGTGCTGTTGCGCGTCGAGCGGCCCGTGGTCGCGTTCATCGATAACCTGCTCGATGCCGACGAATGCGACGAACTCGTGCGTCGCTCGGCATCTCGCCTCGAGCGGTCGACGATCGTCGATCCGCAGAGCGGCGTAGGTGCCGAGATCGCGAATCGCAGCAGCGAAGGCACCTATTTTCCGATCGAGGCCGATCCGTTCATCGCACGCCTGGATCGCCGCATCGCCGCGCTCATGAATGCGCCGGTCGAGAACGGCGAAGGCCTGCAGATCCTGCATTACCGGACCGGCGGCGAGTACACGCCCCATTTCGACTACTTCCCGCCGGCTGATCCCGGCAGCGCCGCGCATATCGCGCAGGGCGGCCAGCGCGTCGCGAGCCTCATCATGTATCTCAACGACGTCGCGGGGGGCGGCTCTACGGTGTTTCCCGAGCTCAAGCTGACGGTCGGCCCGAAGAAGGGCGCTGGCGTCTATTTCGAGTACTGCAATAGCCGCGGCCAGCTGGATCCGCTGACGCTGCACGGCGGCCTGCCGGTGCTCGAGGGTGAGAAGTGGATCGCGACGAAATGGGTGCGGCAGCGGCGCTACGGCTCGCCCTAAACGCGAGATGTCGTCGATACGCGCTGCGATTCTCGCGCGAAGGTTCGACGAGTCCTCAAAAAAAAGCCCGCCGGCGAACCGTCGGGCTTTTCGTTACCGAGCGCAGCTGACTATCTGCCGAGATCCGACAGGAAGCGCTTCGTGTATTGCAGCGGCGTCGTGCCCGACACCGAATTGCACGTCGAAGACGCCGTGCTCATCGGGCTCGGACAAGGCGTATCGCGATCGAGCGACCAGAAGTGGATGCCGGCGAGACCGTTGGCCTTCACGTAGTTGGTCATCGTGTCGACGTTGGCGATCGAGAAGATTTCGCTCGACGCGTCGTTCACGCCGATCATCGGCGTCAGCTCGATGTGGCTTGCCGGGATCGCGTACGTGTGCTCGAGGTTCGTCACCGCCTGGATCGCGGATTGACCCATGTCGCAAGAGCCGTTGACGACGACGCAGTTCGCCGCCGACGTGCTGCCGAAGTCCATCACCATGAGGTTGATCGTGTAGTGCTGGAGTCCCGCACTCTTCACCGCCTTGACGACCGTGTCGCCGAGCGAATTGAGCCCGCCGAAGCTGCCGTCGGATGCTGCGAGCGTCGCCAGCGTGAACGAGAAGCGCAGGTTCGGATACGCGCTCTCCGCCGACTTCACCTGCGCGACGAGATTGCTGATGTCGCTCGCGGACTGCCCGCCCTCGATGTCGAAGTCGACACCCACCATCTGCGGCGACATGTAGCGGTTGATGAACGAGGTCATGCCCGACTGGCTCGCGCAGCTGAACGTGCCCGCCGCACCGCCGGTCGAAACGACATAGTTCACGCCCGCGTTCGACAATGCCGAAATGTTCGCGCTCGCGAAAGCCGCCGCCTGGATGCCGCCCCAGTTCTCGCTGCCGCACGCGCCGGTTGCGAACGCGAGCGTGACCGAGCCGATGTTCGGCACGTAGTTCGAGACGAGACTGCCGGGCCCGACGAGCGGGATCGACGAGCCCTCGACCGCACTCTGCATCACGTTCGTGTTCCAGTTGACGTTGATCGTGATGTCCTTGTACGGCCCGTACAGCAGGCCACTCGGTGTCGGTGTCGGGGTTGGGGTTGGGGTAGGCGTAGGCGTCGGAGTAGGCGTGGGCGTTGGCGAAGGTGTACCGCCGCTGCAGCTACCCAGCGACGTCCACGGCTGGCCGCTGCCGCCCGGCCCGTTATTGGTCGCCGGGTCGTTGCCTTGCGTCCACCAGTTGGCCTTGTAGTTGACGTTGTTCTCGCTGACCAACGCGCCGCCGTTGTACGCCGTGGTCGGGCTCCAGGCCGGATCGCAACCCGACGGGCTCGGTGTGGGTGTTGGCGTTGGCGTCGGCGTCGGCGTCGGCGTTGGTGTCGGCGTAGGAGTCGGCGTGGGCGTGGGTGTCGGCGACGGCGAGCCGCCACTGCACGCGCCCTGCGACGTCCACGGCTGACCGCTGCCGCTGCCGCCGTTGTTCGTCGCCGGGTCGTTACCCTGCGTCCACCAGTTGGCCTTGTAATTGACGCTGTTTTCGCTGACGACGGCACCACCCGTGTAGGCGGTACCGGCATTCCAGGCAGCCGCGCAGGCTGGCGTCGCCGCCCACGCGTTGTGTGATGGAACCATGACGAGAACACCGACCGAAAGCGCCGATCCGAGGGCGCTGGTCAAGGCACTGCTCAAAGCAAGTCGTTTCAGATTGACGGACATTTGGAAAAGCCTCCCGAGGTTGAAGTTCGTTAGCCATCCCGCTACGACACCATCGACGCGCTCCTGCCGGGCAAACGCTCGATGTCGTCGCCGGGTGTGCCTTACTTGGCACGCGCTTGCTGCTTCTTAGTTGCTTATGCCCCTGTCATGACAACGATATCATCCGAAGACGTTTTCTTTGTGACGGCAATCACAAATTAAGGTTCAGGAACGGAGAATTTGCGATCCAGTCGACATGACAACGTTTACCTAGAAATGCTCATCGTTGCGGAGCCGCTATGATGGCTGCGACCGATTCGTTGCGGATGCGCGCCAATGAACGATCCGACCGTCGCCACGCCCGACCTCGTTGCCGCGAGCACGCGCGGCGATGCCGATGCACTGTTCGACCTCGTCTATGGTCGCCTCAAGCAGCTTGCGCACGGCCAGCTCGGTCGCGCCGAGCGCGGCACGCTGGACACGACGGCGTTGGTTCACGAGCTGTACCTGCGCGTGCAGTCGCAGCGCAACCTCGCCTTCGACAACCGTGGTCAATTCCTTGCTTATGCCGCGCGCGCGATGCGCAACCTGCTGATCAATCACGCGCGCGACCGACTGCGTCAGTGCGCAGGCGGTGATTGGATGCGCGTGACACTGACGGGCTCGGACCGCCAGCTCGCGATCGACAGCGCCGAGCAGGCGCTCTCGCTCGACGAGGCACTGCTGCAACTCGAACGGGTCAGCGTGCGCGCCGCGCGCGTCGTCGAGCTGCGCTACTTCGCGGGCCTCACGCTCGAGCAGGCCGCGGAGGCACTCGGCACGACGCGGCGCACGGCGGATCGCGACTGGCGCTTCGCACGCGCCTTCCTCAATCATCGCCTCGACGGCACGGCGACGACAGGCAAGCGCGAGCGCTAGCGATGTCGCAAAATCGCATCATCGCGTGTTTCCGATAGGTAACGCCTCAAGGCAACCGGGCTGTCAAGCACATGCGCGGAACCGAACGCAGCGGATCCGATAGCTCCTCGATGGGCTTGCGCGAGCTGTTCGACGAGATCGTCGAGCTCGCGCCCGACGCGCGTGCGCGCTGGCTCGCCGAGAATGTCGACGATGCCGGCCTGCGCGAAGCGCTCGCCGAGCTGCTCGCCGCCGATGCCCGCGAAAGCGTGCTCGATATCTCCGCCGACGAGCTCGGTGCGCGCATCGGTCCCGCCGACGCCGTCGGCGACGCGCTGTCCGGGCAGGAGATCGGCGGCTTCCGCCTCGTCCGCATGCTCGGCCAGGGCGGCATGGCCACCGTATTCCTCGGCGAACGCCTCGACCGCGATTTCACCCAGCGCGCCGCGATCAAGCTGCTGCGGCGCGGCCTCTATTCGGCGCTCGAGGAGAGGCTCTTCCAGCGCGAACGGCGCGTGTTGGCGAGCCTCGATCATCCGCACGTCGCTCGCCTGATCGACGGCGGCGTCACCGCCGCGGGCATCCCCTACCTCGTGCTCGAATACGTCGACGGCGTGCCGATCACGGCGTACGCGCGGGCGCAGGGGCTCGATCTACGCGCGCGACTCGCGCTGTTCCTCGACGTCTGCAGCGCCGTCGAGGCCGCGCATCGCGCGCTGATCATCCATCGCGACATCAAACCCGCAAACATCCTCGTGACCGGTCAGGGCGAAGTGAAGTTGCTCGACTTCGGCATTGCCAAGCTTCTCGAAGAAGGCACCGATGCGACCGCGACGACCGGCCTCTTCACGCGGCACTACGCCGCTCCCGAGCAGCTGCGTGGCGAGCTCGCCACGACCGCGACCGACGTGCACGGGCTCGGCCTGCTGCTGCGCGAACTGCTGCTGGGCTTCAGCCCGCAGGCCGACGCGGAGATCGACAGCGCACCGCGCGCACCGTCGTCGCTCGCGCATGAAGGAGCACCCGGCGGCGAGCCGAAGCGCGACGCCGCCGGGGCGGCAATGCTGCGCCGGCATCTGCGCGGCGACCTCGACAACATCGTGCTCAAGGCGCTCGATGCGGCGCCAACGCGGCGCTACGCGTCCGCGCAGGCGCTGGCCGAGGACATCACGCGTTACCTCGAAGGCCGGCCCGTGCTCGCGCACCCGCCGACGCGCTGGTATCGCACGAAGAAGTTCGTGCAACGTCACCGCGGCGGGGTCACCGTGACGGCGGTGCTCGTTCTCGCCGTGTTCGCTTCGCTGGGGATCGCGATCTGGCAAGCCGGCGTCGCGCGGCGCGAGGCGCGGGCGGCACGGATCGAATCGGCGAAGGCGGAACAGGTCGCCGACTTCGCCGCGGGCATGCTCGCGAGCGTCGATCCGAATCGCGCCAAGACGATGGACCGCAGCCTCATGCGGCTCGTGCTCGGCGCGGGTGCCCGCAACGCCGAGCAGAAGCTCGCGGCCCAACCGGTCGTGCGCGCGCAGATCGAGGAAATCATCGGCAGCAGCTACGCGAGCATCAGCGATTTCGCGAGCGCCGACACGCATTTCGCCATGGCCGAACGGTCCGCGGCCGAAGCCGGGCTCGATCTGGCGACGCGCGTGCGCACCGCGACGCAGAGGGCGATCGCGCTCTTCAGCCTCGGCGATCGCAAGGACGACGCGCGCGCGCAGGACCTACGCGCGGTCGAACTCGCCGCGACGCTGCCCGCCGACGATCGCGAGCGCCTGCTGGCCGAGAGCTCGGCGCTCTCGCACGAATGTGCGCGCCGCCCGCAATCCGACTGCAGCGAGCGCCATGCCCGTATCATGGACCCGGCGAGGCGGGCGCTCGCCGCCGACGATCCGTACTTGCTGCGCATCCTGCGCGGGCAGATGGTCGCCGATATCGCCTCGCGCCGCGACGAACAGGCGGGCGCCCTGTACCGCGAACTCGCCCAACGCAATCGCGACCGCTACGGCAGCGAGGACTCGCGCACGCTGCAGGCGGTGCGCAATCTCGCCAATTTCGACGACCATCATGGCGACGCGGCCGAGGCCGAGCAGCTCCTGCGCGAGAATCTGCCCGTCGCGCGGCGCTGGCTGGGCGACGACAACGCGCTGACCGCGGAGATGACCTTCGAGCTCGGCAGCAGCCTCGCCAAGCAGGGCCGCCATGCCGAGGCCAGGCCGCTGCTCATGCAATCGGTCGATCTGCTGACGGCGGTGCTCGGCGCGCGCGCTTTGGCGACCACGACCGCCGACCTCGTGCTGATCGAAAACCTCGTCGCACTCGGCGAACTCGACGAGGCCGAACAGCGCGCACGCGTCCGCCTCGCCGCACAGCAGGAAACGACGGGACACGGCGACCATGGCATCTTTCGCATGCAGCTCGCGCGGGTATTGATCGCAAGAAAAAACTACGCGGACGCCGAACGCGAACTCGACGAGACTCGTGTGGCAGCCGGCGACGCGACCGCGGAAATTGCCGCAGCCTACGTGGATTTGTATACCGCCTGGAACAAGCCGCGGCAGGCCGACATCTGGCGCGCGCGGGCGGCGGCCGGTTCCTCGCGCAGCGAACCCTAGTCGAGCTCAGGCGGGCTCGACTCGCGCCATCTGCGCTGCGGCGCGACGCAAGTATTCGCGCCTCAACGGAGGCAGCGGCCGAATCCCCGGTCGGCGACGAAGCGTCGCCGATGTCGCAAGTGCGGGCGCGACGGTGTTCCCACCTGTAGCCGGCATCTCCGCCGTTTGCAGGAAAAGAACATGCGCTCCCTGGCAAGACTGATGTCGTCCGCATTTTTCGCCCTGTCCTTCCTCGCCGCAACCCAGGTGTGGGCCGCGGTGAACCCCTGGTCGGCGGCCGCTGCCGCGCCAACTTCGCGCGAGAATGCCACGGCCACGCTGCTGTCGTCCGGCAAGCTGCTCGTCGTCGGCGGCAGCGCCAACTCGACGCCGCTCTCGAGCGCCGCGCTCTATGATCGGGCGAACAACGCGTGGACTGCGGCGGCGCCGCTCGCGACGGCGAGGCAATACCAGACCGCGACCCTTCTTCGCTCTGGCAAGGTGCTCGTGGTCGGCGGCGACAACGGCAGCCCGCTCGCCAGCGTCGAACTCTACGATCCCGCCGTGGACGCCTGGTCGACCGTCGCCTCGCTTCATCATGCGCGGCGCGGGCACACGGCGACTCTGCTTGCCGACGGCAGGGTGCTCGTCGCGGGCGGTTACGATGGCAATCCCGACTATTCGGCCAGCGCCGAGATCTACGATCCGGCAGCGAATGCATGGACCAACGTGGCGGCGTTGGCCGCCGCCCGCTATCTGCACGCCGCGACGTTGTTGCCCAACGGCAAGGTGCTCGTCACGGGCGGTTACGGGGCCGCGAGCTATCTCGGGGCGGCCGAACTTTACGATCCGCAGAACAATGCTTGGTCGTCCGCCGGCGCCGCGCTCGGGCGTGACTCCCATACCGCAACGCTGCTCGCGAACGGCAAGGTCCTGGTATTCGGCGGCAACAGCGGCAGCGGCACGATCGCCTACCCGGAACTCTACGACCCGGCGACGAATTCCTGGAGTCTCGGCGGTACCGGCCCCGGTGCACTGCCAGGGGCTCGCTTCAACCATTGCGCGACCTTGCTGCCGTCGGGACGCGTGTTGATCGCAGGCGGGTATGCCGGCGGATATCTCGACACGGTGGCGCTGTACGACGCCGCCGCGGACAGCTGGATACCGGCGGGCCACATGCTCGCGGGCCGCTGGCACCATGCCGCGACGCTCCTGCCAACCGGCGAGGTTCTCGTGAGCAGCGGTGCCGACAGCGGCGGCGCACTCGCAAGCGCGGAGTTGTACGACCCGACTTCGGCATCTGCCGTCGCCGCGACCGCGATGCCGACCGCGCGCGATTACGCTGCTGCAACGTTGCTCCCGTCCGGGAAGCTGCTCGTCACCGGCGGCGGCGGCAACAGCGGCGATCTCGCCAAGGCCGACCTGTTCGACCCCGGCAGCGACGCCTGGTCGAGCGCTGCGGCCCTGCACAACGGCCGTTTCCAACACACGCTCACGCTGCTGCCGTCGGGTCATGCGCTCGCGATCGGCGGTTTCGATGCTCAAGCCAAAGTCGAAGACTACGACGCCGCGACCAACGCCTGGACCACGCGGGCGGACCTCATCACCGGGCGCAGTGAACACACGGCGACGCTGCTCGCTTCGGGCAGGGTGCTGGTCGCCGGAGGGCTGGACACGGCTGTCGCCGTCATCAGCAAGAGCGAAGTCTACGATCCGGCCGACGACACGTGGACCGCTCAAGGCGACATGGCCTCGAAGCGATATCTCCACACCGCCACGCTTCTGCCATCGGGCAAGGTGTTCGTAGCCGGCGGCATTGCGACGAATCCCGGCGGCGCCATCGACACGAGCGAGATCTACGACCCGGCGACGGGCTGGTCGTCCGCGGTGTCGATGTCGACGTCGCGCTGTTCGCACACCGCGACGCTGCTGCCGTCGGGCAAGGTGCTCGTCGTCGGCGGCAACGGCGGTCCCGGCTTCAATTACCTCGCCAGCGCGGAAGTCTACGATCCGGCGACGAACTCGTGGTCCGCAGCGGGCACGCTCGCGCAGGCGCGCAGCGCACACACCGCGACCCTGCTGCCCTCGGGCAAGGTGCTGGTCGCAGGCGGAAACGCCTATACCACCTCGCTGCAGATTCTCGCGAGCACGGAAATATACGATCCGGCCACGAATGCCTGGACGCCCGGCCCCACGCTCGCGTCGGCGCATCGTTTCCACACTGCGACCCTGCTGCCGTCGGGCCTCGTGATGGTCGCGGGAAGCATGGACCCCGCGAGTCAGGCATTGGCCGTCGCAGACCTCGTCGATCCGGGGCTCGCGCCTGACGCGACGCGCGCGCCAGACTTGAGCGCGGCCAACGCCTTCCTTCTCCAAACGAGCGCACTCGCGGCGACCGCGAACGGCAGCGCCCACGACGCAACGACCGGCGCGACGACGGCGACGGGATTCCAGCCCACGACCGAAGGCGGCGGCAGCGCATTGAGCGTGTCGGCGACGAACACGCCGGTGCTGCAGGTGCAGCGCCTCGACAACGGCCAGATGCGCTTCATCCCGAGCGACGAGGCGGTCGACACGAGCGACACGAATTTCACGGGCGCGGCGAATGCGTTCGCGGGCTTTCCCGCCGGCCCGGTGCTCGTGCGCGCGTGGGTGAACGGCGTGCCGGGCGCGCCGCGCTACAGCACGCTCGCCGTCGCGCCCGGCAAGCCCCCTGCGCCGGTCGCGAGCGGCGGCGTGCTCGCGGCGACCGTCACGCTCACGCCGCCGGTCGACGACGGCGGCGCGCCAATCGACAGCTACATGGTGACGGCCACGCCAGGTGGCGCGACCTATTCGTGCATCGCGCCGTGCAGCACCGCGAATTTCGTCCTGGATCCGGGCGCGTATACTTTTACCGTCGCGGCACACAGTGCCGTGGGCTTCGGCCCCGATTCGGCCGCGAGCAACAGCGTCACCGTGACCCAGGCAACGACCACGATCTCGATCACGGCTTTCAACGAACCGGCTGCGCCGGGAACGAACGTGATGTTCTCCGCGACGATCAACAACGCCGTGAACCCGACGGGCAACGTCTACTTCTGCGCCGATGCGAGCGACATCTTCACGTGTGCCGGCGGCACGCCGCTCTGCACCGTTCCGGCCGCGACGTCACCCGCAACGTGCTCTACGAACACGCTCACGCCGGGTGTGCACGACATAAAGGCCTACTTCCCGGGCGATATCGACAACTCGGCCTCGTCCTCGCGCGTCACCGAATACGTCGGCATAGCGCCGACGATCACGAGTGCGAACACGGTGACGTTCCACGTCGGCGTTCCGCAAAGTTTCACCGTGACGACGACCGGCACGCCGACGCCCACGCTGACCGCAGGTTCAATAACGTTTCCCTCCGGCGTCACCTATGTCGACAACAGCGACGGCACCGCGACCTTCAGCGGCACGCCGGCGTCGGGCAGCGTCGGCAGCTACACGGTGACCTTGCACGCGCAAGACAATATTCCGCCGGACGCGGTGCAGACGCTCACACTGATCGTCGCGAAGAGTGCGCAGACCCTGCAATTCGCGCCGCAGGTGCCGGCGAGCCGTGCGTTCGTCCTCGACGACACGTTCGCGATCTCGCCGCTCGCGACGAGCGCGGTGCCGAACTCGGCGAACAACATCACCTATTCGTCCGCGACTCCCGCGGTGTGCTCCGTCGCCGCAACGACGGTCACGATGCTCGCCGCGGGCACGTGCACGATTGCCGCCGACCAGGCGGGCAACGCCGATTTCGATGCGGCGGTGACGGTCTCGCAGAACGTCGCGATAGGCGTCGCCGCGCAGGCGATCACGAACTTCATCGCGACGCCCGCGAATCCGACCTTCACGCCGGGCGGCAGCTTCACGGTCTCGGCGACCGGCGGCGCCTCGGGCAATGCGGTCGTGTTCTCGATCGCAGCAGCGAGCGCCTCGATCTGCGTGGCAGGTGGCAGCAACGGTGCGACGATCTCGATGCTCGGCGCGGGCAGCTGCGTCGTACATGCTGACCAGGCTGGCGACGCGAACTACGCCGCGGCCGCGCAGGCGACACTCGCCGTGGCGATCGCGCGCAAGACGACGACAGTCGCACTCTCGGCGTCCGCGAATCCGGTTGCCGGCGGCACGCCGGTTGTGCTGACGGCGACCGTCGCTGGCGATCCACCGAGCGGTACGGTCGACTTCTGCGATGGCGCGGCGACGGCCAGTGCGGGTTGCGCCGGCGGCACGGCGGTTTGCGCCGCAAGACCGCTCGCACCCGGCGCGATCGACGCCAGCGCGACTTGCAGCGTCGTCCTCGCGAGCGGCACGCACACGCTGACGGCGTACTACGCGGGCGACCCCAATTTTGCGCCGGTCGCGACGGCGCAGGCACTCTCGCTCGTCGTCAATGCGGCCGCCGTGCCGACAGCGCCCGTGCCCGCGCCCGTGCTCGATCCGCGATCGCTGCTGTTGCTCACGTTGTTCTTCGGCGCGATCGGTGCCTGCGGCGCGCGGATCAGGGCGCGGCGGCTGCGAGCGGACCTCGATGGCGCGCTCGTTGTGCGCGCCGATTGAACGCAATCCGATTGCCCTCGGCACGCACGGAGGCGTGCCGCCACGCGTAAATTCGCGCTGGCGCACTCTCGTGCTGGCGTCGTCTGCAATATCCTCCGCCAACCCGGGGCGGACACTGATCCTGGCCTGATTCCTCTGCTGCGTACGGCCAGCTCCACCGGGCCCGTTGCATGCGCTTGCTGCGCGCCGCACCTGCGCGCAGCACGCGGCAGTCCAACAACCCATCGACCAAAGAAAAAGCCCCGCATCGCTGCGAGGCTTTTTGTATCGCTTCGGACCTCCACCCCTTCGAACCGCCGTAGCACGACGGGTCGAACCGACGAGTCGATCCGCTATGTGAAGCGGCGCCGGAAGCCGGCACTCGCCGCACGCGAACGGAGGACTCTTAGAAGTCCATTCCGCCGCCCATGCCGCCCATGCCGCCACCAGGCGCACCGTGGCCATGGCCATCGTCTTTCTTCGGCGCTTCGGCGACCATCGCTTCGGTCGTGATCATGAGACCGGCGATCGACGCGGCGTTCTGCAGAGCGGTACGCGTGACCTTGGTCGGATCGAGGATGCCGAACTCGACCATGTCGCCGAACTCGCCGTTCGCCGCGTTGTAGCCGTAGTTGCCCTTGCCGCCGGCGACCTTGTTGAGGATCACCGAGGGTTCTTCGCCGGCGTTCGCAACGATCTCGCGCAGCGGCGCTTCCATCGCGCGCTTGGCGATGAGGATGCCGTGGTTCTGATCTTCGTTGTCGCCCTTCAGCTTCTTGATCGCGTCGAGCGCGCGCACGAGTGCGACGCCGCCGCCCGGAACCACGCCTTCCTCGACCGCCGCACGCGTCGCGTGCAGGGCGTCTTCGACGCGGGCCTTCTTTTCCTTCATTTCGATTTCGGTGGACGCGCCGACCTTGATCACCGCAACACCGCCGGCGAGCTTCGCCACGCGTTCCTGCAGCTTCTCGCGGTCGTAGTCCGACGAGGTCTCTTCGATCTGCGCCTTGATCTGCGCGATGCGCGATTCGATGTTCTTCGAGTCGCCGGCGCCGTCGATGATCGTCGAGTTCTCCTTCGAGATGACGACCTTCTTCGCGCGGCCGAGATCCTTGATCGTCGCCTTCTCGAGCGACAGGCCCACTTCCTCGGAGATCACCTGGCCGCCCGTGAGGATGGCCATGTCTTCGAGCATCGCCTTGCGACGGTCACCGAAGCCCGGCGCCTTCACGGCGGCGACCTTGACGATGCCGCGGATCGTGTTGACGACGAGGGTCGCCAGCGCTTCGCCTTCCACTTCCTCGGCGACGATCAGCAGCGGCTTGCTCGACTTGGCGACGCCTTCGAGCACGGGCAGCAGCTCGCGCACATTCGAAATCTTCTTGTCGTGCAGCAGGATGTACGGGTCTTCGAGTTCGACCTGCTGGCTCTGCTGGTTGTTGATGAAGTACGGCGACAGGTAGCCGCGGTCGAACTGCATGCCTTCGACGACGTCGAGTTCGTTCTCGAGACCCGAGCCTTCCTCGACCGTGATCACGCCTTCCTTGCCGACCTTGTTCATCGCTTCGGCGATGATGTCGCCGATGTTCGCGTCACCGTTCGCGGAAATCGTGCCGACCTGCGCGATCGACTTGTTGTCGGCCGACGGCTTCGACAGGTTCTTCAGCTCGGCGACGGCGCCCTGCACGGCCTTGTCGATGCCGCGCTTCAAGTCCATCGGGTTCATGCCGGCCGCGACGGCCTTCATGCCTTCGCGGATCAGCGCCTGCGCGAGCACGGTCGCAGTCGTCGTGCCGTCGCCGGCGACGTCGGAAGTCTTCGAAGCGACTTCCTTGACCATCTGCGCGCCCATGTTCTCGAACTTGTCGGCCAGTTCGATCTCCTTCGCGACGGACACGCCGTCCTTGGTGATCGTCGGCGCGCCGAAACTCTTTTCGAGCACGACGTTGCGACCCTTCGGGCCCAGCGTCGCCTTGACGGCGTTGGCCAGGGTGTTGACGCCGCGCACCATGCGAGCGCGCGCGTCTTCGGAGAAGCGAATTTCTTTAGCTGCCATGATCTAAATTCCTCAAAACTGGATTTGTATACCGGGCTGCGGTCGCGCCTGCGGCGCGCTCAGCAGCGAGCTTTCGAATCAGCCGTCGATGATCGCGACGAGGTCTTCCTCGCGCATGACCAGCAGCTCTTCGCCGTCGACCTTGACCTCGGTGCCCGAATACTTGCCGAACAGCACCTTGTCGCCGGCCTTGACCGCGAGCGCGCGGACGTTGCCGTTCTCGAGGATCTTGCCCGCGCCGACCGCGATGACCTCGCCCTTGATCGGCTTTTCGGTCGCGGTGTCGGGAATGACGATGCCGCCGGCCGACTTGGTCTCGGCCTCCAGGCGCTTGATGATCACGCGATCATGCAATGGACGAAGCTTCATAGCTAATCCTCAACTATTTGATTGAAAAGAAAATTTATCCGGATTGTTAGCACTCCGGTGTGCTGAGTGCCAATTTTAACGACGAAAACTGCGTGATGCAAAGCACCGTCGCACGGAGCACAAGTTTGGGCGTGCGCTGGCTGCTTTCAAGGTTCGGACGGCGTCGAGACCGGGGCGAGTGCGTTTGCGGTGGCGGCAACGGCCGTCTAGGCTCGCAGGCAACCTCTCGAGCAACGAGCATGAGTGCCTGCGTCGTCCTCTGTACCTGCCCCGATGAAGATGTCGCCGAACGCATCGCCAGCGCGATCGTCGAAGAGCGCCTCGCCGCCTGCGTCAACCGAATTGCGGGCGTTGTCTCGACCTACCGCTGGCAGGGCCAGATCCATCGCGACAGCGAACAACTGCTCGTCATCAAGACGACGCGCGAGCGCTTCGAGGTCTTGCGCGAGCGCATCGTGAGCCTGCATCCCTACGACCTGCCCGAGGTGATCGCGGTCGATGTCGTCGCCGGCTTCGATCGCTACCTCCCGTGGATCGAGGCGCAGACTTCGCTCGGCAGCTGAGCCGCGCACCCCTGGGCTCTCGCGTCAGTCGAACCCTCGCGTCAATTGAACAATATCGCGTCGCGGAGGTATTCAGCCTAGAAGTGCGTAAGCGGCGACGGTGCCGCTCGGTCTCCTGCACACCCTCGAACAACTCTGCGACAATTCGCCGATGACATTTTTTCGTTCCGCTTTCCTCTCGCTCGCCGCAACGTTCGCCGCGGCGGTCTGTCCTGCCCTCGCCTACGCCCAGAGCGAAGACGAGCTGCTGCCCGTCGACAAGGCATTCGTGATCGAAGCCCAGGCCGACAATCGCGAGACGATACGGCTCCAGTGGAAGGTCACGCCGCACTATTACCTGTATCGAGAACGCATCAAGGTCACGTCCGCCGATGCGGGCGTTACGCTCGCGCCGCACAACCTGCCTGCTGGCGAGAAGAAGCATGATGAATACCTCGGCGACGTCGAGGTGTATCACCAGAACTTCACCTCGACGCAGAACCTGACCGCGCCGGCTGGCGCAGCCGAGGTCAATCTCGCGGTGCGCTATCAGGGCTGCCACGAGGTCGATCCGAAGATCTGCTTTCCGCCGCACACGACGAAGCTGACCGTCAAGCTGCCGGCGGCGAGTGCGGGCGCCGCTGCCAGCGGCGCCGCGAGCTTCGGTACGGCAGCAAGTGATTCCACGCTCGCCGGGATCGTTGATGGGCCACTGCCCGTCGACAAGGCATTCGTGTTCGAGGCGATCGCGACGAGCCGCAATGAGATCCTCGCGCGCTTCACGATGCCGAAGGGCTACTACCTCTATCGCGACAAGACGCAATTCGACAGCCCCGACGCCAAACTCGCCGCGCCGACCTGGCCCGCCGGCAAGCAGCACAAGGACGCGAACTTCGGCGACACCACCGTCTACTTCGACCAGGCCGAAATTCCGATCGGCGCGACGCCCGCCGACGCCAAGGCCACGACGCTACGGCTCAACGCGCACTTTCAGGGCTGTCTCGAGGGCAGCGTCTGCTATCCGCTGACGACGCGCGAGGTCACGGTGCAGCTGCCCGCCGCCGGCGCCGCCTCGGCAACCGCAGCAGGCGCGCTTGCTGCCGCGGGAACAACTACAAGCGCCGCCGTCTCCGCCACTGCGGCCAAGGCCGAAAGCGCCGACGCGAAAGCGAGTCTCGCCAATCACGGCTCGGTCCTGCTCGGTTTGCTCGGCTTCTTCTTCGCAGGCCTCGGGCTCGCATTCACGCCGTGTGTTTTCCCGATGATTCCGATTCTCTCGGGCATCATCGCGGGCGCCGGCGAGAATCTGTCGACGAAGCGAGCGCTGGTACTCTCGCTCGTCTACGTCCTCGCGAGCGCCGTGATCTTCACACTCGCAGGCGTCGTTGCCGGAATCGCCGGCAAGAATCTGCAGGCCGCGTTCCAGACGCCCTGGGTGCTCTGGTGCTTCGCCGGCCTGTTCGTCCTGCTGTCGCTGTCGATGTTCGGCTTCTACGAATTGCAGCTGCCGGCTTCATGGCAGAACAAGCTCGCCAATGTCAGCAATCGCCAGTCGGGCGGTTCGCTCATCGGCGTCGCGATCATGGGGGCGCTGTCGGCGCTGATCGTCGGCCCCTGCGTCACGCCGCCGCTCGCGGCAGCCGTCATCTATATCGCCGAAACGCACGACCCGGTGATCGGCGGCTCGGCGCTTTTCGCGCTCGCGCTCGGCATGGGTGCGCCGCTCGTCGTGTTCGGCGCGAGCGCCGGACGTTTCCTGCCGCGCGCGGGCGCGTGGATGAACGCGGTCAAGGCAGTCTTCGGCGTCAGCTTCCTGGGTCTCGCGATCTGGATGCTGTCGCGCATCCTCGATGGCGCGTGGATCATGCTGATGACCGGCGTGCTCGCGGTCGCCTCCGCGGTCTATCTCGGCGCGCTCGAGCGACTCGGCGACGACGCGAGCGGATGGCGCAAGCTGTGGAAGTCGCTCGGCGTCGTGCTGCTGATCGCTGGCGCGGTCGAACTGCTCGGTGCGGCCGCCGGTGGCGGCGACGTGTTGCAGCCGCTGCACGGCCTCGGCGTCGCGGGCACTGCGGCGCCCGCGCAGGGACTCGCGTTCCGGCGGATCAAGTCCGCCACCGACGTCGAGCGCGAACTCGCCAGCGCGAAGGCGGCCGGCAAACCGGTCGTCCTCGATTTCTATGCAGACTGGTGTGTTGCCTGCAAGGAAATGGAGAAGTACACGTTCTCGCGAGCCGACGTGCAGCAGGCGCTCGCGGGCTTCGTCCTGCTGCAGGCCGACGTCACTGCGAACGACGATACCGACCAGGCGCTCATGCTGCGCTACCAGATCGTTGCGCCGCCCGATACGCTGTTCTTCGGCGGCGACGGCGCGGAAAAAAGGAATCTTCGCCTCACCGGCGAGGAAGACGCGGACAAGTTCCTGCGGCGCGTGGCGGCGGCCAAGTAAGCGCCGGGACTCGGGACCGGGCCCAGGACTCGGTATTCTCGAAGCTTCGGGCGTGGAAACCACGGGACTCGGCCTGATCGCGGGTTGAACGTGGAGTTCAGGTGCGCGTCGCCGCCTATCCGGCGCTTCTAGCGTTTCCCAAGAGCCGCTCTTCCCGAGTCCCGAGTCGCGAGTCCCCGCTCCCCGCAATCCATTAAACTCCGCCCATGTTCAACCGCACCAATCTCCTGATCGTCGGGGTCGCGATCCTCGGCGCGTTGCTCGGCCTCGCCGCCTCGAGTGGCATGGGCGACCTGTTCGCGCCCGCGCCGCCCGCGAACGTCACGGTGCTCAAGCCCGGCGACGCGCGCGCCGATCTCGATCTCGTCGACCTGGCCGGCAAGCAACGCCGGCTCAGCGAGTGGGACGGCAAGCTCGTCCTCGTCAATTTCTGGGCGAGCTGGTGCGGCCCGTGCCGCGAGGAGATGCCGCTGCTCGATTCGGCGCGCCGCCGGCTGGGGGCACAGGGGTTCGAGGTCGTCGGCATCGCGATCGACGACGCTCAGGCCGTGCAGGACTTCCTCAAGGACAGCCCCGTGCGCTACCCGATCCTGCTTGCTGACGAGAACGGCGACGATCCGAGCCTGCGTTTCGGCGACACGCGCAGCGTTCTGCCTTACAGCGTGCTGATCGGTCGCGACGGCCGGCTCGTCGCGCAACGCGCGGGCAACTTCTCCGAAGAGGGGCTAACGCGCTGGATCGAGCCGCATCTCGGCCGATGAGGCCGCGCCGGACCCCGATCCGTGCCCAAAGCGACCGAAATGGCGCGGAATAGTGCCAGATCGGTAAAACATCGCCCAACTCCGTCGATCTCACCAGTAACGTGCTGGACAATTCGCCGCGCCCGGCGCACACTTCCGCGCCTTGACCGGGCCTCCCGGCCGCCAGGTATTCGAAGTTCGTGGCGAAAATCCTTGTCCTGCATGGCCCCAATCTCAATCTGCTCGGCACGCGCGAGCCGGAGATCTATGGCCATGACACGCTCGCGGACATCGAATCGTCGTTAGCGAAGATCGCCAGGGATGCCGGGCACAGCCTAAGCGGATTCCAGTCGAACGCCGAACACGCGCTGATCGACCGCATCCACGCGGCGCGCAGCGACGGCACGGCCTACATCCTCATCAATCCCGGCGCGTTCACGCACACGAGCATCGCGCTGCGTGATGCATTCGCGGCGGTGCAGATTCCTTTCATCGAGCTGCATCTCTCGAACGTGCATGCCCGCGAAGAGTTCCGTCATCACTCGTATCTCGCAGGCATCGCGGTCGGCACGATCGTCGGCTTCGGCCCTGCCAGCTATCGACTCGCCCTCACTGCCGCGATCGAGCGGCTCGGCAGCAGCGTCGCGAAAAAGACAGCGCGCAAGCGCTGATCGCCCCCACTTTTATGCGTGCCGGCGTTTGCCGGTCGGAGAAACGTCATGGATTTGCGCAAAATAAAAAAGTTGATCGATATCCTCGAGGAATCGAATCTCGCGGAACTCGAAATCAAGGAAGGCGAGGAATCGGTGCGTCTCAGCCGCGTCCCGAAGAACGCGATGGTTGCGACGGCGCCGGTGACGCACGTGCAGGTACCTGCGCCTGCCATGGTCGCCGCCGCGCCCGCGCCCGCAGCCCCCGCGACCGCAGGCGGCAAGGAACTGCCGCCCGGACACGTGTTGCGTTCGCCGATGGTTGGCACGTTCTACGCGTCGTCGAGCCCCGAAGCGGCGCCCTATGTGAAAGTGGGCCAGACCGTGAAGGTCGGCGACACGCTCGGCATCATCGAGGCAATGAAGATGTTCAACCAGATCGAGGCCGATACTGCGGGCACGATCGTCGCGATCCTCGCCACGAGCGGCACGCCAGTCGAGTTCGACGAACCACTGTTCGTGATCGCATGATTTTGTCGGGACTAGGGACATGCTAGACAAAGTCGTCATCGCCAATCGCGGCGAAATCGCCCTGCGCGTACTGCGCGCATGCCACACGCTCGGTATCAAGACCGTGGCAGTGCATTCGACCGTCGACCGCAACCTGAAGCACGTCGGCATGGCCGACGAGTCGGTGTGCATCGGCCCCGCGCCCGCCGCAGAGAGCTACCTGTCGACGCCGGCGATCATTGCTGCCGCCGAGGTCACCGACGCGCAGGCGATCCATCCGGGCTACGGCTTCCTGTCCGAAAACGCCGACTTCGCCGAACGCGTCGAGCAGTCGGGCTTCATCTTCATCGGCCCGACCGCGGACGTCATCCGCCTCATGGGCGACAAGGTCGAGGCGATCAAGGCGATGAAGGCGGCCGGCGTGCCCTGCGTGCCGGGTTCGGGCGGTCCGCTCGGCGACGACCCCGTCGCGAACGCGAAGATCGCGCGCGAGATCGGCTACCCCGTGATCATCAAGGCGGCCGGCGGCGGCGGCGGGCGCGGCATGCGCGTCGTGCATACCGAGGCGCACCTCAACAACGCGATCCTGACGACGAAGTCGGAGGCCAAAGCCGCCTTCAACAACGATCAGGTGTATATGGAGAAGTTCCTCGAGAACCCGCGCCATGTCGAGATCCAGGTTCTCGCCGATGGCCAGGGCAATGCGATCCATCTCGGCGAGCGCGACTGCTCGATGCAGCGCCGCCATCAGAAGGTGGTCGAGGAAGCGCCCGCACCCGGCATCAGCGCGGAGCAGCGCGCGCAGATCGGCAAGGTTTGCGTCGACGCGTGCGTGCGCATCGGCTACCGCGGCGCGGGCACGTTCGAATTCCTCTACGAGAACGGCCGCTTCTACTTCATCGAGATGAATACGCGCATCCTGGTCGAGCATCCGGTCACCGAGATGATCACGGGCGTCGACCTCGTGCGCGAACAGCTGCTGATCGCGTCCGGAGAGAAGCTCTCGATCCGCCAGGAAGACGTCAAGCTCACCGGGCACTCGATCGAGTGCCGCATCAACGCCGAGGACCCGGACACGTTCATGCCTTCGCCCGGCACGATCAAGCGTTTCCTCGCGGCTGGTGGCCCGGGCGTGCGCATGGACACGCACATCTACGACGGCTACCGCATCCCGCCGAACTACGATTCGATGATCGGCAAGCTCATCGTGCATGGTCGAGACCGCGAGACCGCGATCGCACGCATGCGTATCGCGCTCGGCGAACTTGTGATCGATGGCGTCAAGACAAACATTCCGTTGCAGCAACGCATCCTCGCCGATGGCGGCTTCCATCAGGGCGGCCAAAACATCCACTATCTCGAGAAGCGCATCGCGGAACAGCGCGAGAAAGCGATCGGAATGGGTTGACGGTCGCGCGCGCGCTTCGCGTCGGGCCGAGTGCGTGACGTCGTGCACGGCACGCCGCGCGCGCTGAGCGCAAGATTCTGGTCGCCACCGCGTCGTCTGCATCGCTGATTCCCGACCTGACTGCTTGAGCTCATGCCCTGGCTGGAACTCTCACTGACCCTTCACGCGACGCAGCAGGCGTCGGTCGAGGCCGCGCTCGAAGACCTCGGCGCGCTGTCGATCACGCTGCGCGACGCGAACGCCGACACGCCCGACGAACGCGCGATCTTCGAACCCGGCGTCGGCGAGCTGCCGCTGTGGAACGAGATCGTTCTGCTCGCGCTATTCGACAGCAACACGGATCACAGCGGCCTTCTGCACGCACTGGCCGATGCCGTGCCCGATCTCGCGCCCGACCGCATCGCGTTCCGCGAGGTCGAAGACCAGGACTGGACTCGCGCATGGATGGACACCTACAAGCCGATGCGCTTCGGCGCGCGCTTGTGGATCTACCCGAGCACAATCGAACCACCCGCCGACGATGATGCGGTCGTCGTACACCTCGACCCGGGGCTCGCGTTCGGCACGGGCACACATCCGACTACGGCGCTCTGCCTCGAATGGCTCGACGCGATCGACGTCGCCGGCAAGACCGTGATCGACTTTGGCTGCGGTTCGGGCGTGCTCGCGATCGCCGCGCTCAAGCTGGGCGCGCTGCGCGCGATCGGCGTCGACAACGACGCGCAGGCAATAGAAGCGAGCCGCGCGAACGCAGAGCGCAACGGCGTCGGCGATCGCATCGATCTCTACCTGCCCGAAGGCTTTCCGCCGATGCGGCAGGAAATCTTCATCGCGAATATCCTCGCCGGTCCGCTTGCCGATCTCGCACCGCAGTTCGCCGCGTGCACGAGCGCGTGCGGCCTGCTCGCGCTATCCGGCATCCTCGCGGGGCAAGAAGACGAACTGATCGCGTGCTACGGCGAATGGTTCGACGACCTGGCCGTCGCCCAGCGTGAAGATTGGATTCGCATTTCAGGCAGGCGCCGCCGCGAGTCCGACTCACGCTGATGGCACATCGGGCGAGTACTTCGATCGATCCCTCCTTCGCGGATGACAGTGGACGGATTCTGGCAGTTCACCTTCAAACCCGTTCGCGTTGGGCGTAGATCCAGAGGGCCGAAGGACCCGGGGCCCGAGGCTCGCGCAGCGAGCGGAATCGAACGCCGCTGCCTTCTTCCAAGCACCCTTCGACTTCGGCGCTTCGCGCCCTTGCGCTTCCTGGGTCTATGCTCAGGGCGAACGGACTAGGGAAGATCTTTCATTCGACTGTGGCGTTGCGGTTTGCCTTGAAACCGTTCGCGTTGAGCGTAGACCCAGAGGGTCCGAGGCTCGCGCAGCGAGCGCAGTCGAAACGTCGCCCTTCCTAGAGCGCTAGTCGATTTGCGTGGTTGATCGCGCAACGGTGCTCACGCCGGCACATCGCATACAATCACGACATGTTCACGCAGTGCCCTGAATGCCTCACGGTCTATACCCTCGCGCCCGAAACGCTCGCGAAGGGACGCGGCAGCGTACGCTGCACGCATTGTTCCGCCGTGTTCGACGCGCTGCGCACGTTGACCGACTCGCTGCCGAGCGGCGTGATGCGCCTCGACGCGCATCCGGCGACGCCAGAGCTGCCCGATCTCGACATGCCCGTGATGCGCCCGAGCGCCGAGGTGGAGACTCCGCCGATCGGCGATCTCTTCGCACAGCAGGCCGAAGCCGAGCCGGCGCACGCACCCGAATTCACACGCACGCGCGCGACGCCGACGCGCGTGTCGACCTGGCCGTGGCGCGTGGGCGTCGCGCTGTTGATTCCGCTGCTGCTCGCGCAAGTGGGCTACGCAGAACGCTTCGAACTGTTGCGCAATGGCATGACGCGACCGTGGCTCGAACGCGCATGCACGATCCTCGACTGCACGTTGCCGCTCGTGCACGACGCCGAAGGGCTCGTCCTGCTTTCGCGTGACGTGCGTCCGCATCCGTCCGTGGGGAACGCGCTGATCATTTCGGCGACGTTGCGCAACAACGCCGACCACGTGCAGGCATTCCCGACTGTCGAGATCACGCTCACCGACCTGAACGAGCATCGCATCGCGATGCGTCGTTTCCGGCCGCAGGAATATGTCGGCGATTCGCGCACGATCCACGCGGGGCTTGCGAGCGGCGCATCGACGGCGCTCGTGTTCGAAGTTGCCGATCCGGGCAAGAGCGCGGTCGCTTACGAATTTCGCTTCCTCTGAGACGAAAAGCGGGACGCGGTACTCGATTTTTGCGAAACCGAACCAGCAACTCGGTGCGATTCGTGCAGTGGAATCGGTCGTCGGAAACAGAAAGCGAAAAAGAACTTATCAAACGACCTGCGTAGCGATAAACTACGCGACCGCTCGCATCAAATCCACCCCGAAAGACGGGCATGGAAGCCGCTCAGTCATGGGGAATATCGTTGCATGAACGCCGCAGTTGCCCTGCGCGCCGTCGAGGCGCCTGAATCCGCGTTGCAGCCTGCGCTGCGCGAAAGCGTCGCGCGCGCGGTGCGTCGCTACCTGCAGGATATGGACGGCGAAATGCCCGACGGCCTGTACGACCTCGTGTTGCAGGAAGTCGAAGCCCCGCTTCTGCGCGAGGTGCTGGCCTGGGCCGACGGCAACCAGAGCCGCGCCGCGACGGCACTCGGCATCAATCGCGCCACGTTGCGCAAGAAGCTCGCCACGCACCGCCTCGGCTGACGCCAGCCGTCGGCGGCCGCTTTCCGCCAACGTTCATCACGGTATCGCAGCGACAGGCGTCTGCGTGCGTCCAATCCCGACGGTCTGTCCTGCGTTGACCCGCATCGCGCCTTCATTTTGACGCAGCGCCGCACGAATCCGGCGCGGCCGCTATAATTGCGCCCCCTCTCGCGGAACCTTTCGATGTCCGAGCCCACTCTCGTACCGATTCGGCGCGCGCTGCTCAGCGTTTCCGACAAGACCGGACTGATCGATCTCGCAAGCAAGCTCGCGGCGCGAAACGTGACGTTGCTGTCGACGGGCGGCACCGCCAAGGCGCTGCGCGACGCCGGCCTCGCCGTCACCGACGTCGGCGACATGACGGGCTTCCCCGAGATCATGGACGGCCGCGTCAAGACGCTGCACCCGAAGGTGCACGGCGGACTGCTCGGTCGCGCGACGGTCGACGACGCCGTGATGAAACAGCACGGCATCGAAGCGATCGACCTGCTCGTGCTCAATCTCTATCCGTTCGAACAGGTCACCCAAAGGCCCGATCACACGCTGGCCGACGCGATCGAAAACATCGACATCGGCGGGCCGGCGATGCTGCGCTCCGCGGCGAAGAACCATGCGCGCGTGAGCGTGCTGACCGAGCCGTCGCAATACGCCGACTTCCTGCGCGAGCTCGACGCCAACGATGGCGCCGTGTCTTTCGCCCGCCGTTTCGCGCTCGCAGTCGCCGCGTTCAATCGCGTCGCTCAATACGACGCGTTCATCAGCAACTACCTTTCGGCGATCGAAACTGACGGCAAGCACGCGTTGTTCCCGGCGCAGAACAACAGCAACTTCGTCAAAGTGATGGACCTGCGCTACGGCGAGAATCCGCACCAGCAGGCCGCGTTCTACCGCGATCTCTGGCCCGCGCCGGGAACGCTTGCGACGGCGACGCAACTGCAGGGCAAGGAGTTGTCGTACAACAACCTCGCGGACGCGGATGCCGCCTGGGAATGCGTGCGTCAATTCGCCGACGTGCCCGCGTGCGTGATCGTCAAGCACGCCAATCCGTGTGGCGTTGCCGTCGCCGCCGACGTTGCTGCCGCACACGAAGCGGCCTATGCGACGGATCCGACATCCGCGTTCGGCGGCATCATCGCGTTCAACCGGCCGCTCGATGCCGACACCGCGAAGCGCATCCTCGACCGCCAGTTTGTCGAAGTGCTGATCGCGCCCGACTACGCAGCCGACGCGCTTGCCGCGTGCGCGCGCAAGGCCAACGTGCGCGTGCTGAAGATTGCTCATGGCGACGGACGCAACAACATCGACGTGAAGCGCGTGGGCTCGGGCCTGCTGATGCAGACTGCCGATGTGCGCGAGGTGACACGCGCGGAGCTCAAGACAGTCAGCAAGCGCGTGCCCGACGACCTTGAACTCGACGACCTGCTGTTCGCCTGGCGCGTCGCGAAGTTCGTGAAGTCCAATGCGATCGTCTATGCGAAGGATCGCCGCACGATCGGCATCGGCGCGGGGCAGATGAGCCGCGTCGTCAGCGCGAAGATCGCGGGCCTCAAGGCCGACGAAGCCGGTCTCGTTGTCGCCGGTGCGGTCATGGCGTCGGACGCGTTCTTCCCATTCCGCGACGGCATCGATGCCGCGGCGGCGGCGGGCATCCGCGCGGTGATCCAGCCGGGCGGCTCGATGCGCGACGCCGAGGTGATCGCGGCGGCCGACGAACACAAGCTCGCGATGGTGTTCACCGGCATTCGGCATTTTCGTCACTAGAGCGGACAAGCGTTTCGACACGGATTTCGCAGATGAAAGGCGAAGAACGCGGACAAGGCAGATCAGTCGAATTCGCCTGCGCGTGATTTGAGAAAATCCGGCAGAGATCCGCGTGAATCCGCGTCAAATTCCTTGCTATTAGACGCCTCGCAAAATCGGGACGACGTACATGAAAATTCTTGTCATCGGCAGCGGCGGACGGGAACACGCGCTCGCGTGGAAGCTCAGGCAGTCGCCGCGCGTCGACGAAGTGATCGTCGCACCGGGTAACGCAGGCACTGCGCGCGAACCTGGCGTGCGCAACGTGCCGATCACGGCGACCGACATCGACGCGCTGCTCGCGTTCGCGAAGGCCGAGAACATCGCTCTGACCGTCGTCGGTCCCGAGGGCCCATTAGTAGGCGGCATCGTCGACCGCTTCACATCGGCCGGACTGCGCTGTTTCGGGCCCGGCGCGCAGGCGGCGCAGCTCGAAGGTTCGAAAGCGTTCGCCAAGGCATTTCTGCAGCGGCACGGCATCCCGACGGCGCACTACGCCGTGTTCAGCGATCTCGAGCCCGCGCTCGCACACGTACGCCAACACGCAGAGCACAGCGGCGGCGCACCGATCGTGATCAAAGCCGATGGTCTCGCCGCGGGCAAGGGCGTCGTCGTCGCGACGACGCTCGCCGAAGCCGAAAACGCGCTGCACGACATGCTCGGCGCGCACTCGCTCGGTAGCGCCGGTGCGCGCGTCGTCATCGAGGAATTCCTCGATGGCGAAGAGGCGAGTTACATCGTCATTGCCGACGGCATCCACGCATTGCCGATGGCGACGAGCCAGGATCACAAGCGCATCGGCGACGGCGACACCGGACCGAACACGGGCGGCATGGGCGCGTATTCGCCCGCGCCCGTCGTCACGCCGGCGATCGAGCGGCGCATCCTCGACGAGGTGATCGCGCCCACGCTCGCGGGCATGCGTCGCGACGGCGTGCCATTCACGGGTTTCCTCTATGCGGGGCTCATGATCGCGCGCGACGGCTCGCCGAAAGTCATCGAATTCAACGTGCGTTTCGGCGATCCGGAAACGCAGCCGATCATGCTGCGTCTGCGCAGCGATCTCGTCGACATGATCGACGCCGCGCTCGCCGGCCGGCTCAACGATTGCGCCACGGAATGGGACGATCGGCCGGCGATCGGCATCGTGCTCGCCGCACAGAACTACCCTGCGGCGCCGCGACTCGGCGATGCGGTGAGCGGCGCCGATGCGTCTTTCGATGCCGACACGAAGGTGTTCCATGCGGGAACGAAAACCGAAGGCGGCAAAACCGTCACGAGCGGTGGCCGCGTGCTGACGGTCTGCGCCCTCGGCGACGACCTGCGTGCCGCGCAGCAGCGCGCCTACGCAGCTGCCGCCCGGATCCACTTCGACGGCATGCAGCTGCGCCACGACATCGGTCACCGCGGTTTGCAGGCGCGCGCTCACGACGTGTGAGCGCAGCACGCGAAGGTATTGTCGACTTCAGCAGCGCTTCGCGATCGTCAGGATGTTGTGACCGTCGACGTATTCGTAGCGGAATTCGTCCATGAGCCGCTTCACGAGCTGGATGCCGAGGCCGCCGATGCGCGACGTCGCGACGGTCATGCCCGCGGGCGCGGCGCGCCACGTAGTCGGATCGAACTCGACGGCGAGATAGCGGATCGTCGCGCCAACGACGTTGCGGCCGCGGTGCAGTTCGACCTCGATCGGACCGGCTGCCTGTTCCGCGTGCATGATGACGTTCGTCAGCAGCTCGTCGAAGGATACGAGCAGGTCATGCGTGACCGCGCTCGGCACCTGGCCCTCCAGCCGCTTCAATACCTCGTCGTTGAAGCGGCCGACCGCGGCGCGTTCACGCTCCACACGCGTATGCCACAACAACGCCGGCCGGCGCTGCCAAAAGCGTAACCGATCGAGGAAACTCCCCATGCCTCATGGTGGCGAAAAGCCCCGCGCTTGGCAATCTGGCGCGCCCCGCAGCGTAGCCGCGAGGGCTCGAGTGACGGAACCTCAGGGCTTGTTCGCGGGTGTTGGCGCAGGCGGCGGCGCGGCGGCCGCGAGTAGCGGCGCCTTGAAGTAAGGGTGATCGGCCGCCCAGGGACGGTCGGGCACTTGCTGTTTGACGAACTGCTGCATCGTCGCCTTGTACTGGGCGGCGGAAACCGTGTCGCGCGCGCGCGTCGCTTCGAAGATGGCCTCGGCCTGATATTCCTGCGCCTCCTTGAACTTGCCATGCGCGGCGAGCGCGAGTGCATAGGCAGTCGAGTTGCCGGCATCCGGCTGCTGCTTGTAGAGCACGCCGCCGTAGTCGAGCGCCATGTCCTTTTCCTGCGGCGTCGCGTCCTTGCAGGTGCTCGCGGTGCGTACGAACAGTTGCATGAGATCGCCGTCGTTCGAGCGCTTGGCGAGCCCCTTGTTGATCTCCTTGATCGCTTCGCCGCAGTTGCCCTGCGCGACCAGGCTCGCGGTCAGATGCGCGTAGGCCTCCGGCGTGTTCGGAAGCAATTTCACGAGCCCGCGGTACTGCTCCGCCGCTTCGGCGAAACGACCACGACGCATCTCCGCGTTGCCGAGCAGCAGCCACGGGTCCGGCAGCTTCGCATCGAGGCGCTGTGCCTGTCGGTAGTAATCGTATGCCGCGCGATCGTCGCCGCTGTATTCCGCAACGAGACCGCTCGAGAATTGCGCATTCGCGCTGTTCGACTTGAGGCTGATTGCCTGATCAGACTCCGCCTTGGCGATCGCAGCATTGCCGGTGGCCGCATTGATGCGCGCCGACAGCGACAACGCATCGACGTCGTCGGGATGACCTTCGAGCATCTGAGCGAGCATCGCGCGTGCGGCAGGAATGCGCCCCTGGCGCGCGAGCGCCTGTGCCTGTTCAACCGAAGCCGGCCCGGTCGGCGCAGCGGCGCCGACGGGCGTGCGCGGCGAAATGCCGACCGCGAGCGGATCGTCCAGCGTCGCGCGCACGTTGCCCGCCTTCGCGCGCGCGTCGGCGGCGGCCGTCGCGTTGCCCGAGCCGTCGTAGGCGGTCGCGAGGTGCGCGTAGATCTCGTTTGCCTTTGGATCGATCTTGAGCGCATTGTTGAAGGCGGCGACCGCGTCGGCGTAGCGCTTCTGCTTCAGCGCGAGTTCGCCGAGCATCGAGAACGCGACGGCCTGCGTCGGATAGGCTTTCGCCGTTTCCTCGAGGACCTTTCGCGCACCCGCCTCGTCGCCGAGATCGATCAGCGTGTCGGCGAGTCGATAACGAATCGGCACGTATACCTTGTCGCGATCGAGCGCGGCCTGGAAATTCGTCCTCGCCTCGTCGTCGTGCTTGAGCTTGCGCGCGACCACGCCGCGCAGGTAGAACCAGCGGCCGTCGGTCGGCACGATCTGCGTCGCGTTGTAGAAGGCGACCGCCGCAGCCTCGTCGAGATTGTTGCGCGCATACAGCGCGCCGATGTCGGCGTAGGTCTGCGCGAGCGGCGGGCCGACGAGACCGGCCTGCACTTTTTCGATCTCGGCGCGTTGTTCGGTAAGCGCCTTGGCCACCGTCGGAGCGAGCTTCGACATGTCGGGCACCGGCACCGGCCGCACGGCCGTGTCGGCGGAAGCGACCGAAGAGGCGAACACGGACAGCGCAAACAGGCCCGCGAGAAGCAGATTTCGTTTCATGGAATGGGTTCCGATGGCCGCCGAAACTCGGCGCGAAAAGGTTGTTTGCGCCGATTTTATCAGGCACGGGCGCGCAGGGTCGCATATCCGCCCCGACGGCGGCTGAACGCCGGTGTCGCTATTTGCTACGCTGTAGCCCTCGCACCCAGGGGCACGGATCAGGATGGCTGACTCCACCGCGACGAATGCCGCCAGCGGCGAAGGCCAATTCCGCCTGCTGCGCGAACGGCGGTTCCTGCCTTTCTTCCTGACCCAGGCGTTGGGCGCGTTCAACGACAACGTTTTTCGCAATGCGACCGTTGTCCTCATCGGCTTCACGATGGGGCTGACGGTCGAGCAGAAGACGACCTATTCGAATCTCGCGCCGGCGTTGTTCATCCTGCCGTTTTTCCTGTTTTCGGCATCGGCAGGGCAGATCGCGGAAAAATTCGAGAAGACCCGCGTCATCCGCTTCGTGAAACTCTTCGAGATTGCGGCAATGTTGCTTGCCGCCTACGGTTTTCTCACGCATAGCGCGATGCTGCTATTCGCCGTGCTCTTCCTAATGGGCGTGCACTCGACGTTGTTCGGCCCGATCAAGTACGCGATCCTGCCGCAGACCCTGCGCGAATCCGAACTCGTCGGCGGCAACGGACTCGTCGAGATGGGAACGTCGATGGCGATCCTGCTCGGCATGTTGCTCGGCGGCAGCCTCATCGAGGCTGCGGGTCCCAACGGTCCTGCATACGCCGCCACTGCCGTGATCGCGATCGCAGTCGTCGGCTACCTCGTCTGTCGCGCGATCCCGCCCGCGCCTGCGGCGGCGCCGGATCTGAAGTTCAGCTGGAACTTCTTCAGCGAAACCTGGCGCGTCGTGAGCTTCACTGCGCGCGATCGCACCGTGTTCAACGCGGTGCTCGGCATCTCCTGGTTCTGGTTTTTCGGCCTCGTGTTTACGGCGCAGTTGCCGGTCTACACAACCGTCTATCTCGGCGGCACCGGTGCGGTCTACATTCTCGCGCTTGCGTTGTTTTCGATCGGGACGGGCATCGGCTCGATGCTGTGCGAACGGCTGTCGGGCCACAAGGTCGAGATCGGCCTCGTGCCGTTCGGTTCGATCGGTCTCACCGTATTCGGCATCGACCTCTACTTCGCGCGCCCGCTGCCGGCAACGGTGAGCGACCTCGGCCCGCTCGCATTCCTCGCCGCGCCGGGCAACTGGCGCATCGCGCTCGACCTGACCGTCATCGGCATCTTCGCCGGCTTCTACATCGTGCCGCTGTTTGCGCTCGTGCAGAGCCGCGCGGAGCGCAGCCAGCTCTCGCGCATCATCGCGGGCAACAACATCCTCAACGCGCTGTTCATGGTCGTCGCGTCGGTCGTGTCCGGGCTGCTGCTCAACGCCGGACATCTGAGCATCCCGCAGCTGCTGCTCTCGACGGCACTCATGAACGCCGTCGTCGCGATCTACATCTACACCCTGGTGCCGGAATTCCTGCTGCGCTTCGTCGACTGGATCCTCATCAACCTGCTCTATCGCATCCGCAAGGAAGGGCTCGAGAACATTCCCGAGCACGGCGCGGCGCTGATCGTCTGCAACCACGTGAGTTTCATGGATCCGCTGATCATCCTCGGCAGCATCCGCCGGCCCGTGCGCTTCGTGATGTACTACAAGATCTTCAACCTGCCGCTCATGCGGCCGCTGTTCAAGGCGGCCAAGGCGATTCCGATCGCCGGCAAGAAGGAGAATCCCGAATTGATGGAGCGCGCGTTCGCCGAGGTCGACCGCGAACTCGCGGCCGGCAACCTCGTCTGCATCTTTCCCGAAGGCGGCATCACGCGCGACGGCACGATCCAGCCGTTCCGCCCCGGCGTCGAGCGCATCCTCGCGCAACGCCCGGTGCCCGTCGTGCCGATGGCGCTGCGCGGACTCTGGGGCAGTATCTTCAGCCGGCGCGATTCCTGGCTCGGCCGCACGCGTCTGCCGCGCCGCTTCCGCTCGCAGATCGACCTCGTGGCCGATCAGCCTGTGCCCGCGGACCAGGCGACCGCACACGCGCTCGAAATCAAGGTGTGTGAGTTGCGCGGCGATCGCGTCTGACGATCGGATCAGGTCCGGCCGGCGGGCGACCCCGGTCGTTCGCGCAGCCGCACGACGATGTCGTCCGGAGGGCAACGGCACGAGCGCATTCTTGTCGCGGCCTCGCGCAACCAGCGTCGCGCCGTTTTTCCGACTCGCGAACAGTTCTAGGCGAACCAGCCGCCGATCACGACGAGCGCGATCAGCACGATCCAGACGATGAGCACGCGCCGCACGAGCGTCATCGCGTCGTCGAGCGCGACGACGGGGTCGTGCACGTCGACGACATGGCCGTCACCCGCGGCGACATCGGCGTCGACACTCGCGCGTGCGATCGCGTTGAGGAAGTCGGGATCGAGCGACGCGTAACCCTGCGGATGGCTCGTGTGATAGTCACGCCAGGTCTTGAACACCGCGTCGAAATCGGAAGCTAGCGCGAGCGCGAGCGCGATCAGATGTGCGGGCATCCAGTCGAGCAGGCGCGCGACCTTGCGCGCGAGATCGTGCTGCGCGGCGGGCAGCCCGGCGCTGTGTTCCGACGAGGAAGCGAGCAGCTGCGTGAGTCGATAGAGCATGGCGCCCGCGGGCCCGAGCAGCACGAACCAGAAGATCACGCCGAAGATGCGTCGCAACGCGGCGAGGAAGGCGCTCTCGACGAGCGGCTCAGACTGGAACAGCAGTGCCGACGATTCATCCGCGCGCAATGCCTGCGCGGCGGCGGTGCGTGCATCCGTGTCGGGCGCCTTGTCGACCGCTTCGACGTCGCGCTCCAGGTCGCGCGGCCCCATGCAGTAGACCAGAACGGCGAACGCGAAAATGAAACTCGCGAGGCCGAAAACGCTGCCGCGCAGCACGAGTTGCAGGATCAAACAGACGAGCGTCGGCACGCCGATGCTGACGAACAATCCGAACGCGGCGTCACTCTGGCGATTACCTTGCTCCTGCCAGTGCCGCAGCCAGGTGAAATTGCGCAAGCGTTCGAGGTCGGGAACATAGTGCGAAAGCGCGAGCGCGAGCAGGATGGCAACGAAAGCGAGGGCCATGGCGAATCCAAATCTTTGACGTCGGGATCTTTGACTGCGAGATCTTTGACTGTGGAATCTTTGACAGTGGGATCTTTGACAGTATGTTTCGGGAAAAAAGCGACGCTAGTTTATACGACGCCGCTCAGCGGCGGGCGAGGAAAGGCTCGTCGTTCGTCACGCTCGCGAGGTCGATGCCGGCGGTCGAACGCAGCCAGTGCTCGATCAGGCGGTACGAGACCGACAACGGCGGCGAGATCACGAGCTGCTTCGACTTGAGCTCAGCGACAAATTCCTCGGCACCGAACCAGCGCGCATCCGCCAGTTCGCTGCCGACGTTGATCGTCGGGTCGTCCGCCTGCGCGGTGAAGCCGAGCATGATCGACGCCGGAAACGGCCACGGCTGCGAGGAATGGTAATCACAGTCGCCGACACGCACCCCGGCCTCCTCGAAGACTTCTCGGCGCACGGCGTCCTCGAGCGTCTCGCCCGGCTCGACGAATCCGGCGAGCGTCGAGTAGCGGCGCTCGGGCCAGGAGGCGCCGCGGCCGAGCAGGCAACGCTCGCCGTGCGTGACGATGACGATGATCGCGGGATCCGTGTGCGGAAAATGCTCGCTCGCGCACTCGGGATTGGTGCAACGTGCGCGGTGACCGGCCGCCTCGAAGCGCAGCGGCGCCGCGCAAAGGCTGCAATGGCGCATGCGCCGTTGCCAGTTTCCGAGCGCACGCGCGTAGGCGAAAAGGCCTGCTTCGGATTCCGCGAGTGCAACGCCCGCGCTGCGCAGGTCGAGAAAGCTGCCGCCGATCTCGAGCGCGAGGCGATCGGCCACATCGTCTTCGGGATGCACGACGAACCAGTCGCTCGCATCGCTGCCGAGGTAAGCGGTCGGCTCCGCATCGCCGAGCAGTGCGGCGAGTTCGTCACGCTGCAAGCCGCGCAAGGCCCGGCCGGCCGCGTCGACGAGCGCGCGGCCGTCGCGACGCATGATGACGAAGCGCGCCGATGCCGCGCTACGCCGCTCGGCGATCCACGTGGCGTCGTCGCGCTGCTCGCTGTGGCGATCGAGCCCGACGTAGGAAAACGTGTTGTTGCGACTGCGTGCGCTGGACGGAGGGGCGGCCCGGTTCATTGCCCTGCATTGTCGCAGACTCGGCGCGGAACTGTCTTGAGTCGGACGCGATCGCGTCGACCTCTTCGCGCTGACCGACGACTTCGTCGCGGACGGATGACACCGGCAGCCGAGGCCCGACGCCTGCGCTTCGGCGCATCGAGCGTCACGACGGATGCGATCCGCGAGGCGGATCCATTCGATGGTCCCAAGGGAATGGCGCGTCGCGCCCGAAAGTTCGCGCTAGATGTTGAAGGACGAACCGCAGCCGCAGGTGGTCTTCGCGTTCGGATTGCGAATCACGAACTGCGCACCGTGCAGGCTCTCGGAATAGACGATCTCGGCGCCCATGAGGTATTGCAGGCTTAAGGGATCGACGACGAGCATGACGCCGTCCTTCTCGAGCGCGAGATCGTCGTCCGCGCGCTGCTCGTCGAACGTGAAGCCGTATTGGAACCCCGAGCAGCCGCCGCCCGAAATGTAGACGCGCAGCTTGAGACCCGGGTTGTCTTCTTCGGCGATCAGCTCGCGCACCTTGTGCGCCGCGGCGTCGGTGAAGACGAGCGGCTGCTCGAGGGCGTTCTGATAGTTCGGCGTGGCGGCGTCCATACAGCGATAGATCAGGCCGCGGTGCCCGATTTCAAGGACTTGGCTTCGGCAAAATCGGCGACATCGACGCGGTCGATGTGCGCGCTTTCGGGTTTCGGCAGCTGCCGGGCGGGCTCGGCGTGGTGGACGATCTTGCCGTTGATCTGCGCGCCCGCGGACATTTCCATCACCTTGTAGTAAACGTTGCCATCCACGCGCGCGCCGCTCGCGAGTTCGAGGCGCTCGCTCGCGCTGACGTCGCCATGAACGACACCGTTGATGATGACGTGCGGCGCTGCAATCTCGCCGCTGATCTTGGAATTGCACGAAAGCGTCAGGATGGCCTGTTCGCCCTGCCCCTGCAGCGATCCTTCGACGGTCCCGTCGACATGCAGGCGACCGCTGAAAACAATGTCGCCGCGGATACTGGTACCGACCGCGATCAGCGACGTGGTTTCGGCGGCGGGCTGTGGAGACTTGTTCTTGTTACCCAGCATTGCGTGCTCCTTGGGTTGTCAGCACCTGCTTCCACGCGAAATCGCGCTCCGCTCTTCCGAGCTGAGCGCCCCCGTCCGCTTCCACGTGTACCCCGTTCGGGACGAACCCTTCCGGTAGCAGCAGAGTACCTTTAATTTGCTGAAAATACTTGAAGGAAAATGCCAGACCCGTCGCATCCTGATCGGGCATGAGCTCGTTCCACTGCAGCATCGTCATGCGATCGTCTTTGGTGCCGCGCACGCTGAGCTTCGCCTTGCCGGTGGTCACCTGGCCCGGCTTGAGGTTCTGCGTGAGCGTGAGCGTGAAATTGTACATGCGCGGCGTGCCGGTCGCGGCGACGCTCAGTTCCTGCACGCCGAGGCCGTCGCGCGCCGCGCCCGCGTCGGTCAACCGGCTGTAGAACGCGAGGTCGGCGCGCAGCCCCGATACCTCTTCCTGACGTTGCGCGATCTGCCGCTGCAGGTCGGCGTTGGCCGCGCGCGCGACCTGATCTGCGCGCTCGAGGACCGCAACGCGCTGCTGCAACGTCGCGTTTTCAGCGAGGGTGCGATCGATAGAGTCGTTGCCTGTGAGCGACATACGCTCACGCAGCACCCACACGATCACTGCGACGACGATCAGCGAGGCGAACCAGAACAACGCGAGCGCCGTCCACTCGCGCCAGCGCGCACGCTGCAGCGGGCGAACGACGAGTTCGGGTGGGCTTGGGACATGCACCATGCCGGAAGACCATCGCTTGCCGAAAAGGGGGATTGCGGCGGCGAGCGCGTCGCGCCGCTGCGAGCGCCGTTATACTGTGCGCTTCGTTAAGGAATTGTTTGCCGACGATGCTCTGGATCAAGGCCCTGCACATCGTGTTCGTGGTGACGTGGTTCGCCGGCCTGTTCTACCTGCCGCGACTCTTCATCTATCACGTCGAGACGACGGACGTGGCAGTGCGCGAGCAACTCAAGGTCATGCAAAGACGCCTGCTCCGCATCACGCATATCGGCGGCGCGCTCGCGATTGTCTTCGGCTTCTGGACGCTGTCGTTCGTCCCGGCCTATATGCATCAGGGTTGGCTGCACACGAAGATATTCCTCGTCGCCGGGCTCATCGCCTATCACGGCTACCTCGCACGCCTCACGCATCAGTTTGCGCGCGACGAGATGCGGCACACCTCGCGCTGGCTGCGCGTTTTCAACGAAGTGCCGGCATTGTTTTTGATCGCGATCGTGATCCTCGCGGTCGTCAAGCCGTTCTGATCAGACGCCCGCAACGCGCTCGATCGCGAGCGGGCCTTGCGCAAACCCTGGTCCGCGGCAACGGAAGCATCGCGGCGATGCGCGGTGCTTCCGTCGCTGCGTAGCGCTACGAGCCGATCTTCTGCTGCAGGTAGCCGGTCTCGCCCAGCTTGTCGATCAGGCCGAGTTGCGTCTCGAGCCAGTCGATGTGCTCCTCTTCCGACGTGAGGATGTCCTCGAACAACTCGCGGCTGACGTAGTCGCCGGCCGTCTCGCAATCGGCGATCGCTGCCTTGAGGTCAGGATGCGCCGCAAGCTCGAGCTGCAAGTCGCACTTGAGCACCTCGTGCGGCGTCTCGCCGATCAGCAGCTTTCCCAGTGCCTGCAGGTTCGGCAGCCCTTCAAGAAAGAGGATGCGCTCGACGAGGCGATCGGCATGCTTCATCTCGTCGATCGATTCCTTGTACTCGTGTTCGGCCAGTTCCTTGTAGCCCCAGTTGCGATACATGCGCGAATGGAGGAAATACTGGTTGATCGCCGTGAGTTCGTTGAACAGCACCTTGTTGAGGTGGCCGATGATCTTCTTGTCGCCTTTCATAACCTCACTCCTTTCGCATCGCCCGGCGGCCGAGCCGATTTTCGTCGGCGAGACTATAAACGCGCGAGTGCCTACGCGTCGAAACGCGAATCGTGAGCATTTGCATGAGAGCCGGCTGGCTTTCCGCCCACGAGTAACGAGGACAGCGGCAGATCAGGATGGAGCGCGATGTTGCCGCATCGGCGCGAAGGCCGGGCGACGCGGCAGCCTCAGGCCGCCTGGGCGAGAACCGGCAAAGCGAACGCGCGCAGGCTGCTGCGCGCGCTGCGCAGCACTTCCTCGGCGTAGTCGGCACAACCGCCGCAGTTGTCGGCGCAACCGGTCCGACGAGTGAGCTCGGCGAGGCTCTGCACGCCATCGGCGGCAGCCTGGCGAATCATCTTTTCGGTGACGGCGTTGCAGATACAGACGTACATGGGTCGGCTGTGCGGAGGTTTCGACGAGCCCAAATATAATTGCAAATGAGAATGATTGTCAATACCAAACGCGCGAAGGCCCCGCCGCAGACGCAGCGTTCGCCTCCATGGCTTGACATGCAAGTATTTAATTGCCTATTATTCATGCAAGTCATCACTTGCATATAGGGCCATGGCAGAACAACGCGACACCGACGCACTGTTCAAGGCGCTCGCCGATCCGAGCCGCCGCAAGCTCCTGGACCTGTTGCATGCGGATGACGGCCGCACGCTGAACGACCTGTGCGAGCACCTCGACATGAGCCGACAGGGCGTAACCCAGCACCTCGATGTGCTCGAGGCCGCGAATCTGGTCGCCACGATGCGGCGTGGCCGCGAAAAGCTGCACTTCCTCAACCCGGTGCCACTGCAGCAGGTCTATGAGCGGTGGATTGCCAAATTCGAGAAGCCGCGCCTCGCGGCCCTCGCGGAACTCAAACAGAAACTGGAGAAAGCCAATGGCTAAATCGACATTCGTGTATGTGACTTACATTCGCACCACGCCCGAGAGACTTTGGTCTGCATTGACCGACGACGCGGAGTTCATGAAACAGTACTGGTTCGGCGTCCACTGCGAGAGCGAGTGGAAGGCGGGTTCGCGGTGGCAAATGCTCTATCCCGACGGGACCGTCGTCGACTCCGGCCAGATCGTTGAAGCCGAGCCGCCGCGGCGTCTCGTGATCCGCTGGCGCAATCAATGGAACCCCGAGCTCAACGCCGAGGGCGACTCGCTCTGCACGATGGAACTGGAGCCCAACGGTGGCGCGGTCAAGCTGTCGATCACCCATACGATCGAGCGCGAAGCCTCGAAACTGATTACGGCGGTGTCGGGCGGCTGGCCGAAAATCCTCTCCAATCTCAAATCGCTGGTGGAGACGGGCTCCATCGCTTTGCAGAGCTACGAGGCAGGGAAGACGAGTCGGCCAACAGAGAACGCGGCGTAACGGATCGCCAGGGAAGCCCACCACCGGTCATCTGAGAATTGTGGCGCCGCGATGCTCGACGGCGCCCGCTCGTCGCGACCGGCTCAGGCGGTCTTGGCGAGCGCGTCGTCGGCGAGCTGGTCGGCGAGTTCGACCATGGTCTCGGCAACCGAACGCGCGTGCTCGGCCATCGTTTCGGCGGCCGTGAGCGCGCTCCCGGCCATCTCGCCCGCCAGCGCGAGCGCACCCGCAAGGGTCGGATCGGCATAGGTGTCGGCGAGCGGCGCGAGGTAGCGCAATGCCCGCTGGTAAACGCTGCGCTTGAACGTGACGACGTGCGTTGCGGGGTACCAGAAATCGACCCAGCGCCAGAGGTCGAACTCGGGCTTGTCGGTGACGTCGAGTTTCAGCGCGGACTCGTCACCGAGAAACCGCAGCAGGAACCACACCTGCTTCTGGCCGATGCAGCGCGGCCGCTGGTTGCGGCGAACCATGCGCTCGGGGAGGCGATATTTGAGCCAGCCCGGCGTGGCGCCGAGCACCTGGACGTGGTCGGGTCGCAGCCCCGTCTCTTCGTGCAGTTCACGATACATCGCCTCGATCGGCGTCTCGTCGCTGCGCATGCCGCCCTGCGGGAACTGCCAACCGTCGCGGTATGCCCGGCGCGCCCAGAACACCCGCCCATCGTCACGCAGCAGGATGATCCCGACGTTTGGACGGTAGCCATCCGGGTCGATCACGTTGACAACACTCCAGAAACTTGCCCGATTCTTCCACAGACCTGCGGGGTCGGCAAGCTGCTGCGACGCAACAAGGCGCCTGCTCGTGGTAGAATTCGCTTGACAGCGTGGGCACTTATCCCAACAATTTGCGCCCCTCGCGCGCGCCGGCTCCGGCGCCGCATATGTCTTTTGGCTATGTAGCTCAGCCGGTTAGAGCACAGCACTCATAATGCTGGGGTCGGTGGTTCGAGTCCACCCATAGCCACCACTTCGCCTGTCCGCTATCCGCCCGCGCCGAACCGCCGCAGCGGCGGGAGAGGATCCGGGCGCACGCTTCCCCGACTTCAGCGCTGCAGAAAGCGTGCGGCGCCCTGCGCGAGCAAGCTCTGCGCGACGCGTTCACCGAGCGCCTCCGCGGCATCGGCGCCGTCGACATCGCTGGCACGCAGCAACTCCCCCGTCGCGGCGTCGCCGACGAGCCCCGACAGATGCAGCCCATGTTCGGTTTCCATGCAGAACGCCGCGATCGGGACCTCGCAGCTGCCCTGCAGCGTGCGGGTCATCGCGCGTTCGGCAGCGACGCAATCGGCTGTTGCCGCATCGTGCAGCGGCGCGACGAGCGCCGCGACCGCATCGTCGCCGACCCGCTGCTCGATCGCGATCGCACCCTGCGCGGCGGCGGGCAGCCAGTCGGGCGCGTCGAGGCGGCTGCGAATGCGCTGGGCGAGGCCGAGGCGGTCGAGCCCGGCGCAAGCGAGGATGATCGCGTCGTATTCGCCCGCATCGAGCTTCGCGAGGCGCGTGTTGACGTTGCCACGCAGGTCGACGAGTTCGAGGTCCGCGCGTTGCGCCCGCAGCTGTGCCTGCCGCCGCAGCGACGAGGTGCCGACCTTCGCATGACGCGGCAGTTCTGCGATTCGCGCATGGCGATTGCTGACGAAAGCGTCCGCCGCGTCGGCGCGCTCGAGTACCGCGCTCACCACAAAGCCTTCGTCCAGCAGCATCGGCATGTCCTTGTAGGAATGCACGGCGATGTCTGCACGATGTTCGGCGATCGCGACTTCGAGTTCCTTGAGGAACAGGCCCTTGCCACCGACCTGCGCGAGCGGCCGGTCGAGGATGCGGTCTCCGCGCGTCGTCATCGGCACGAGTTCGATCGCAATGCCCGGATGCACCGCGCGCAGACGCGAGGCGACATGTTCCGCCTGCCATAGCGCGAGCGCGCTCTGCCGCGTGGCGATGCGCAATGTGCGGTTCATGCGCCCTTGACCAGCTTGCGCACCGCGGGGAGATTGCGTCGGCTGACCTCGAGCTGGATGTCGCGTCCCGCGATCTGCGCGAACACACGTTCGTCCGTTGCCCGCACGAGCCCGCTGAGGCTTGCCCGTGCGACGAGGCAATTGCGATGGATGCGAACGAAGCGATCGCCGAATTCGGACTCGAGCGCCTTGAGCGGCTCTTCGATCAGCACTTCGCCCTTGGCGTGATGAACCACGGTGTACTTGTCCTCGGCGAGCAGGTATTCGATCTCGTTGACGTGCACGAGCACGAGGTTGCCTCGCACGCGCGCGCACAGATGTGTGCGCGCGTGCGGCACTGGTGCGTCGTTCTGCACGCGCGCCATCGCGCCGCTGCTGTAACGGCGCGCGCGCGCCAACGCGCTCTGTAGTCGCTCGAGGCGGATCGGTTTCACGAGATAATCGATCGCATTCGCGTCGAACGCCGCGAGCGCGTGTTCGTCGGAGGCGGTGCAGAAGATCACGGCGGGCGCCGGATCGATCGTCGCCAGATGGCGCGCGGCCTCGAGCCCGCCCATGAGGGGCATGCGGATGTCGAGCAGCACGAGGTCGGGCTTGAGGCGCGCCGCGATCTCCACCGCCGTGCGACCGTCGCCCGCTTCGCCGACCACCTCGACGTTACCGCATTCCGCAAGCAGACTCGCGAGTCGTGCGCGGGCAGGCGGTTCGTCGTCTACGACAAAGGTTTTCATCTTGCGCGGCGTTGATCTCTTGCGGCTCAGTCTCTGCGGAACGATCGCTTGCGGCGCTCAGGCCTCGTTGTCGGGCAGGCGCAGCACGACGGTGAAATCCTCCGCGCCCTCCTGCACGATCAGCGCGCCGCGCCAGGCGAAATGGTACTCGATCCGGCTGCGCGTGTTGGCGAGCGCCATGCCATGGCGCGAGGGCATACGCTCGCCTTCGCGCGGGCGTGGATTGCTGATCGTAATCTCGACGCCAGCGCCGGCGCGTGCACCACGCATCCTGACGACGCCGCCCTCGGCAAGGGGCTGCACGCCATGATAGACCGCGTTCTCGACGAGTGGCTGCAACAGCAGCGTTGGTACGGCGAGTTTGCCGGGCAAGTCGTCGACGTCGATCTCGACGCGCAGACGCTCGCCGAGACGCAGCTGCTCGATGGCGAGATAGCGGCGTGCGAGCTCGATCTCTTCGGCCAGCGTCGACAAGCTGTTGTCCGCGCCGAGCGCCGCGCGAAACAGGTCGCATAGATCCTCCACCGCGCGTTCGGCGTTGCGTGGCTCAGTGCGGATAAGGCTCGCGATCGTGTTCATGCTGTTGAACAGGAAATGCGGGCGTATGCGTGCCTGCAAAGCGTCGACGCGCGCCTGGGCCTCCGCTTTCACGCGCGCGCGCCACTGCTCCATCACGTAGAAGTAGCGCAGGAGCGCTGCGCCGACCAGTCCCGCCAGGGCGACGTTGCGCAGGATGAAACGCACCTGCAATGGCGCGGGCAGAGTCAGGCGCAGACCGAGCATGATGTCGAGCGTCGACACGAGCGTGCTGCACATGAGCGTGATCGCGAGGATCAACAAGTAAGCGACGAGCACACCGTGCTGCGGCGCGAATCGACCGAGACGCGTGCGGAACTCGCATAGACTGAGCGTGCACAGGCAGGCAACCCACTGTGCGAACAGCGTTGCCGTGCCGAGTCGCGGCAACAACGCCTGTGTTTCGTCGCTGGGCGCAACGAGAATCGCGACGACGAGCAGTTCAACGACGACGACGATCGCGAGCAATACCGATGAACTGCAGAAATTCGGCAACCATGCGTCGCCGGCCACCTCGACCATCGGAGCGTTTGCGGCAATCGGCGGCTTGCTCGCAGCCATCGCGAGTCAGGTGAGCCGGGCGCCGATGAAGCCGCGCAGATCGGCGATCTCCTCGGCGCAGACCTGGTGTGCCATCGGGTAGGAATGCCACCCGATCGCGTAGCCGAGTTCTTGCAGGTGATTGCGGCTCATCTCGCCGAGCACGAGCGGCACGACCGGATCGAACGTGCCGTGCGCGAAAAATACCGGTGTCGTCCGATTGGCGACGGCCGCTTCGGCCGCGGTCTTCTCGGCCATCGGCAGGTAGGTCGACAGCGCGATGATGCCGCCGAGCTTTTGCGCGTGGCGGACGCCGCAGGCGAGCGCGATCGCCCCGCCCTGCGAGAAACCAGCGAGCAGTATCCTGTCGCTCGCGATGCCGCGCGCCGTTTCGTGCGCGATCAGTTCTTCGAGCTGGGCTATCGACTCGCGCATGCCGCGCTCGTCCTGGCGTTGCGCGATCTCCATGCCGACGATGTCATACCACGCGCGCATCGGCATGCCGCCGTTGATCGTCACCGGGCGCACCGGCGCATGCGGAAACACGAATCGCAACGGGGGCCAGCGCGGATCGACGAGTTCGGGGACGATCGGCTCGAAGTCGTGGCCGTCGGCGCCAAGCCCGTGCAGCCAAATCACGGCGTGCCGGGGATTCGGCGCGGTTTCGATTTCGATGTTGGGCAGCGGCATGTACGGTTTTCGACGGGCGCTCGGGCGGATGGGTCGATGTTGCCGCATCGGGGTGGCGTTGGCCAGACGGAACACGCGATTCCGTGACTTTCGGCCGCTTGCGACCGCGGCGCTTCGGGCTATGCTGCGCCCTTTGTCCGATTCGCGCTTTTTCCCAGCAGTTCCTACTTGGATCAGCGCTGGTAACGAACAACGCTGCTCCGAACTTCGCCTTTCCCAACCCACGCAAATCCAACATGGTCCGCCTATGTCTCGCTTCGTGATCACCGGTTTCGTCGCCACGCTCGTCTTCTCTTCCGCCAGCGCGCAGCAACCGCCGCTCACGCTCGAAAAAATCATGGCCGACCCGGATTGGATCGGCACGCCGGTAACCAACGCTTACTGGTCCGTCGACGGGAAATCCGCCTACTACACACGCAAGCGCACGGGTTCGCCGATCGTCGACCTGCACAGGATCGATATTGGCGGCGGCAAGGACGAAGTCGTCGACGGCGCAGCCAACGCAGCGAGCGACGGAGCGAACGCCGTCTATGACCTCGCGGGTACGCGCGCGGCGTTCGTACGCAACGGCGACGTGTTCGTGCGCGACCTCGCTAGCGGCCGACTGACGCAAGTCACCCGCTCGACGGAAAGAAACGCTTCGCCGCAGTTCTCCCGCGACGGCCGCATGCTGAGCTTCCGCAGCGGCAACGAATGGTTCATCCACGACCTCGCGACCGGCGTCACCTCGCCCGCCGCCGTGCTCAAGACCGAAAAAGATCCCGACGCCGCGCCGAAAGGCGATGACTTGCGCGAGATGCAGTTGCGCACCTTCTCGACGCTGAAGAAGCTGCACGACGACAAGGAGACGCGGCGCAAGCACGCCGAGGAGCAGCGTCGCGCCGACCCGACGCGCGCGCCGGCGCCGTTCTGGCTCGGCGACGAGGTGAAGCTGCTCGGCGCCGACCTATCGCCCGACGGCCGCTGGATGCTCGTCGTCACGGCGCCGAAGAAGGCCGAGGAAGGCAAACGCGGCGAGCTGACGCGCTACGTGACCGAATCGGGTTACGAGGAATTCGAGAAGGAACGCGTGCGCGTAGGACGCAATCCGCCGGCCGCGCAATCGCTGCAGTTGCTCGACCTCGTCGCACATCAGACGTTTACGCTGTCGACCGACGACCTGCCCGGCATTCACGACGATCCGTTGCGCGCGGTGCGTGAGGAGAACGCCAAGGCGGCGCCGAAGAGCGACGCCGCCGTCGACAAGAAGGACGCGCACAAGAGCGACGAAAAGCCCAAGGCACGCGCCGTGCGTATCGTCTCCGATGCCGAGGATGGTGGCGGCGGCGGCATCGCCTGGAGCCGCGACGGCAGCAACGTCGCGATCCAGCTGCGCGCGATCGACAACAAGGACCGCTGGATCGCCAGCGTCGACTTCGTGCGCCACGCACTCGTGCCGCAGCATCGGCTCAGCGACATCGGCTGGATCAACTGGAACTTCAACGATTTCGGCTGGCTCAACGACGGCACGACGCTGTGGTACGAATCGGAGGAGACCGGCTACTCGCATCTCTACACGAAACAGCTGTCCGGCAAGGCGCAGGCGCTGACCCGGGGCAAATTCGAGATCTCGCGCACGCACCTGTCCGATGATGGTCGCTGGTTCTACGTGCGCGCGAACGCGGAATCGCCGCATGCCTACGACGTCTATCGCGTGCCGGTCGGCGGCGGCAAGCTCGACCGCGTCAGCCACTATCAGGGCATGGACGGTTTCGCGCTCTCGCACGACGGCCGCGAGCTGCTCGTCACGCACTCGGCGAGTTACCTACCGTCGCAGCTCGCCGTCCTCGCGGCCGACGGGTCGGGCGCACCGCGCGAGCTGACCGACACGCGCAGCGACGAATACAAGTCGCTGAGTTGGGTCGCACCGCAGTTCATCGACGTGCCGTCCACGCACTTCAAGGGCACGATTCCCGCGAAGTTCTACAAGCCGGCGGACTACGACGCTTCGAAGAAGCATCCCGCCGTCCTCTTCGTGCACGGCGCGGGCTACACACAGAACGTGCACATGAACTACCCGTACTACTTCCGCGAGCAGATGTTCCACAACCTGCTGCTGCAGCATGGTTACGTCGTGCTCGATATGGACTACCGCGCTTCCGAAGGCTACGGCCGCGAATGGCGCGATGCGATCTATCGGCAGATGGGCCACCCCGAACTCGAAGACCTGCTCGACGGCAAGAAGTGGCTCGTCGACACGCAGGGCGTCGACCCGAAGCGCGTCGGCGTCTACGGCGGATCGTACGGCGGCTTCATGACGCTGATGGCGCTGTTCCGCGCACCCGGCGAATTCGCAGCGGGCGCCGCGCTGCGTCCCGTTACCGACTGGATGCAGTACAACCACGAGTACACGTCGGACATCCTCAACGACCCGCAGATTGATCCGGTCGCGTACAAGCGTTCATCGCCGATCGAATTCGCCGACGGTCTCAAGGACGCGCTGCTGATCTGCCACGGCGTCATCGACGACAACGTGCTGTTCGCCGACTCGATGCGCGTTTACGAGCGTCTGATCGAGCTGCACAAGGACAACTTCACGATCTCGCCGTACGCGCTCGATCGGCACGGCTTCACGAACGCGGACTCGTGGCTCGACGAGTACAAGCGCATCTACAAACTGTTCGAGACCAACCTCAAGTAGACCTGACAATCCAGCATGAAAGCTCACGCGCTGACGCCGATCCTCAACGTCTCCGACATCGAGGAGTCCTTTGCCTGGTTCGCGAGATTCGGCTGGAACAAGGGCTTCGTCTGGGGCGAGCCGCCGAGTTTCGGCAGCGTCTGCTCGGGCAACTGCGAGATCTTCCTCTGCCGCGGCGCGCAAGGCAGCCGCGGCAAGGGCAGCAACACATCGACGTTCGGCGATGAGGACGACGGAGAGACGGCCGATCGCGGCGTCTGGATGTCGCTCTGGGTCGACGACGTCGACGCCGTGCACCGGCATTGCGTCGAACAAGGCATCGAGATCATGTTTCCGCCGACCGACATGTCCTGGGGTGTGCGCGAGATGCACGTGCGCCATCCCGACGGGCACATCTTCCGCGTGAGCCGCGGCAGCGAAGGATCGGAATAGCTCGCCCGACGGCATTCCGTTGACGCGACAAACAGCAGATACTCCCGGCATGCGCCGTGTGCCCGCCGCCCAGACCCTGCCGCCCTCGCGCGTCGTGCACGGGACCTGCGCATGAGCGCGCCCACGCGCGCGCTGGGCTTCTGGTCCGCGACCGCACTCGTTGTCGGCAACATGATCGGCTCGGGCATCTTCCTGCTGCCGGCATCGCTCGCGCCGTTCGGCATGGCGAGCCTGCTCGGCTGGGCGCTCAGCGGCGTCGGCGCGATCCTGCTCGCACTCGTGTTCGCGCGCCTGGGCCACTGCAATCCGCGCAGCGGCGGGCCCTATGCCTATTCGCGCATCGCGTTCGGCGACTTCGTCGGCTTCGCGATGGCGTGGAGCTACTGGGTGTCGGTCTGGTGCGCGGTCGCGGCAATTGCCGTTGCGTTCGCCGGCAGCATGGCTTCGTTGTTTCCGACGTTTTTCGCGAGCCAGGGCAACGCGGCGGTCTGCGCGCTCGCCGTGTTGTGGGTCTGTACGCTGAGCAACCTCGCGGGCGTGCGCGTCGCGGGCGTCGCGCAACTCGTCACGACGATTCTCAAGGTGCTGCCAATCGTGCTCGTGATCGCTTTCGGCGCGGGCATGATGAAGGCGGAGGCATTCGTGCCGTTCAACCCGAGCGGCGGCAGTCTGCTCGGCGTCACGACGACGACCGCGGCGCTCGCGCTGTGGGCGCTGCTCGGCATGGAGTGCGCGACGATCCCGGCGGAACACGTCGTCGACGCCGAACGCACCATCCCGCGTGCGACGGTGTGGGGCACCGCGTTCGCGACGATCATCACGATCGCCGCGTCGACGATCGTGCTCGGCCTGCTGCCACTCGCGCAGCTCAAGGACTCGCCGGCGCCATTCGCCGACGCCGCGCGCACGTTCTGGGGCAATGGCGCCGCAACCATGATCGCCGCAGGCATGGCGATTTCGTGTCTCGGCGCGCTCAACGGCTGGATTCTCGTGCAAGGCCAGATTCCTCTCGCCGCCGCGCGCGACGGCCTCTTTCCATCCCTGTTCGCGACCGTAGATGAACGCGGCACGCCGCGGACGGGCCTCGTCATCGGCAGCGTGCTCGCCACCGTCCTCGTCGGCGCCAATTTCTCCGCATCGCTGATCGGCCTGTTCAACGCCTCGATCCTGCTCGCGACCGCGACGGCGCTGCTGCCCTACGTCTTCAGCGCGGCCGCATTGCTGCGGCTCGAGCCGCGCGAGCGCGACAACGCCTCGTGGCGTCTCGTCGTCGCCGCGCTCGCACTGATCTACGGCATCTGGGCACTGATCGGCACGGGCACCGAGGCGCTGATATGGTGCGCGGGGCTGCTCGTCGCCGGCGTGCCGCTCTATTTTCTTCAGCGCCAGCTCAGCCCGATCGACGCAGGCTGAACTCGAACTGCTGACACTCATCACTTAAATATCGTGCGCACTTGCGGCACGATACGCTCGCCCCCGCCCGAGCTTTTTTCCATGTCCTCGATGCAACGCCCCACCCACGCGCTGACCGAAGGCGCGATCGGCAAGACCTTGTTGCTGTTCTCGCTGCCGATCCTCGCTGGCAACGTGCTGCAGTCGCTCAACGGATCGGTCAACGCGATCTGGGTCGGCCACGGGCTCGGCGAGGCCGCACTCGCGGCGACGTCGAACGCGAACACGATCCTGTTCTTCCTGATCGGCGCCGTCTTCGGCGTCGGCATGGCCGGCACGATCCTCGTCGGCCAGAGCATCGGCGCGAAGAATATCGAGCAGGCCAAGCGCGTCGTCGGCACGAGCCTCGTGTTCTTCATCGTGATGTCGCTCGCGATCGCGCTGTTCGGCCTGTTCCTCGCCGAACCGCTCATGGCCTGGATGCACATGCCCGCGGAATCGGAGCCGCTCGCGGTCGCCTACCTGCGGATCATCTTCCTCGGCATCCCGTTCATCTATGTGCTGACGTTCGTCAGCATGACCTTGCGCGGCGCGGGCGACGCGCGCACGCCGTTCATCTTCCTCGCGCTCAACGTCGTGCTCGACATCGCGCTCAATCCGCTGTTCATCTTCGGGTGGGGCCCGGTGCCGACGATGGGCATCCGCGGCTCGGCGACCGCGAGCTTCATCGCCACGTCGGTCACGCTCGTCGCGCTGATCGTCTACCTCTATCGCAGCAAGCACTTCCTGCGCATCCAGCGCCACGAGATGCATTACCTCAAGGTCGATCGCGCGATCCTCAAGGCGCTGATCGCCAAGGGCCTGCCGATGGGCCTGCAGATGATCGTCATGTCGCTGTCGATGCTCGTGATGATCAGCCTCGTCAACAGCTTCGGCGCGCACACGACGGCGGCCTACGGCGCCTGTTTCCAATTGTGGAATTATATACAAGTGCCGTCGCTCGCGGTCGGCATGGCCGCGTCGTCGATGGCCGCCCAGAACGTCGGCGCGCAGCGCTGGGACCGCGTCAACCGCATCGCGCTCACGGGCGTGGGCTTCAACTTCCTGCTGACCGGCAGCCTCGTCATCCTGATCTACCTGTTCAACCGCGGCGCGCTCAACCTGTTCCTGCCGGCCGAGGGCGGCGCGATCGATATCGCCCAGCACATCAACCATGTGGTCGTGTGGTCGTTCGTGTTCTTCGGCATCTCGTTCGTGCTGGCCGGCGTCGTGCGCTCGACCGGCGCCGTGATCCCGCCGCTGATCATCCTCGTCATCGCACTGTGGCTCGTGCGCATTCCGTTCGCCTACGGCCTCGTCGGCACCTGGGGTGCGGACGCGATCTGGTGGAGCTTCCCGCTAGGTTCGCTCGTCTCGATGAGCCTCTCCGCCGCGTATTACCGCTGGGGCGGCTGGCGCAAGGCGCGCATGCTCGGTCCGGCGCCCGCGAGTGCTGCAGCGACGACCGATCCGACGCCGCCGGTCGGACCGGGGCTGCCCGTCGAGCCGACCTTGCCCGCCGGCGAAGACGCGCCGGCGGCGCAGCGCGCCTGATTGCTGCATTTGCAGGCGTGCTCGCCGTCGTCGCGAGAACTTCCTGCGCCAACTCCGCCGCGCTTCGAGCCGGCTGGCTCGTAACGTGCCTGCAGGCCGTGCAGGCCCCGCGTCGCTGGCCGCACACGACACTGGCACACCTCGACACGGAACGTCACGTCCGGCGTGCCAAGACGCGCTTCAGCTTTGGCAATGCGGACAGTAGAACGTCGAGCGCTGGCCGATGGTGATCGCACGGATCGTCGTGCCGCAGACGCGGCAGGGCTCGCCTTTTCGGCCGTAGACGAACAGCTCCTGCTCGAAGTAGCCGGGCACGCCGTCGGGGCTGATGAAATCTCGCAACGTCGTGCCACCGCGCGTGATCGCATATTCGAGGATGCGTCGCACCTCCTGCGCGAGCCGCGCGTAACGCGCCCGCGACACGGCGCCCGCCGGACGCGTGGGCCGGATGCCCGCGGCGAACAGCGCTTCGGACGCATAGATGTTGCCGACGCCGACGACGATCTTCTGATCCATGAGGAACGTCTTGACCGGCGCGGCGCGGCCGCGCGACGCGCGCCAGAGATGGTCGCCGTCGAAGGCGTCGCCGAGCGGTTCAGGCCCGAGGCCCGCGAGCAATTTGTGCGTGGCACCGGCGGGCTGCCAGAGCTGGCTGCCGAAGCGGCGCGGATCGGTGTAGCGCAGGATGCGACCCGAATCGAGGAACCAGTCGACATGGTCATGCAGGCCCGGAGCCACGTCGCTTGAAAGAATGCGCAACGAGCCCGACATCCCCAGATGCAGGAGCGCGGCGCCGGGCGGTGTATGAACGAGCAGGTATTTTGCCCGGCGCTCGACGGCCGAGACGCGCTGGCCGGGCAGTTCGGCACGCAACTTGCGTGGGATCGGCCAGCGCAGCTGTGGCTGACGTACGACGATGCGTTCGATGCGTCGACCGATCAGGTGCGGGGCGATGCCACGCCGCGTGGTTTCGACCTCAGGCAGCTCGGGCATGACACGATTTTAACGGTAAGTTCACTGGTGAAAAGCCTAGTCCTAACGTATAGTTAGAAGTTCAAAAGGGGGTTCGCGCAAGCATCTCGATGGATACCATACTCAATTTTCTCGACGGCGGCGTGACGCATGCGTCATGGCTCGCCAAGCTGATCTATTTCTTCGTCGTCACGCAGCTGACGATCTTTGCCGTGACGCTCTATCTGCATCGCAGCCAGACGCATCGCGGCGTCGACTTCCATCCGGTCGTCGCACACTTCTTCCGTTTCTGGTCGTGGGTCTCCACGGGCATGGTCACGAAGGAATGGGTCGCGATCCACCGCAAGCATCACGCCAAGTGCGAGACCGAGGAAGATCCGCATAGCCCGAAGTACTTCGGCATCAAGACCGTGCTGTGGCAAGGCGTCGATCTCTATCGCGTCGCGTCGCATGACACGGCCTCGATCGAGAAGTACGGCCTCGGCACGCCGAACGACTGGCTCGAGCGCCACCTGTACGCCAAGCACGCGTACTGGGGTCCGGTGCTGCTGTTCACGGCCAACATCGCGCTGTTCGGCTTCTGGGGTCTCGCGATCTCGGCGCTGCAGATGGTGTGGATCCCGTTCTGGGCCGCCGGCGTCGTCAACGGCATCGGCCACTGGTGGGGTTATCGCAACTTCGAAACGGCCGACATGGCGACGAACCTCACGCCGTGGGGCTTCTTCATCGGCGGCGAAGAACTGCACAACAATCACCATGCGTTCCCGAGCTCCGCGAAGTTCGCGCTGCGCAAGTTCGAGTTCGACATCGGCTGGGTCGCGATCCGCATGTTCGAAATGCTCGGCCTCGCGAAAGTGCTGCGCGTCGCACCGACGCTCGACGTGCGTCCGAACGTGCAGCTGCCCGACGCGGAGACGCTCAAGGCGCTCGTCTCGCACAAGTTCGAGGTCATGACCGACTATTTCCGCGGCGTCATCACCCCGACGCTGCGCGAGGAAGCGGCGCAGGCCGGTGCGAATCTCAAGTCGATGCCGCGCAAGCTGCGCCGCGCGCTCGGCAACGGCGGTCGCTGGCTCGACGCGCATTCGCGTGAAAGCCTCGCCGCGCTCGTCGAGAACCGTCCGACCTTGCGCACCGTCTGCGACTTCCGCGCGCGCCTCGCCGGCGTCCTCGAACGCAACAACGGTGGCGCCGAGGCGATGCTCAATAACCTGACCGAGTGGTGCCGCGAGGCCGAAGCGACCGGCATCGCCGTACTGGCAACATTCGCCGCGCGCCTGCGTGGCTATGCGCTCCAGCCGGCACGCATCACTGCCTGAGCTGTGCCCTGACGATGAAACAAGAAACCCGCTTCGGCGGGTTTTTTGTTGTCCGCAGCATCGTTTGCGGAAACGCGCAGGCGTCCGCACCTCCGCGGAATCCGCCATCCGGCGAGCCGGCCTCAGCCGCGACGCAGGACGACGACCGGCGACGTGCGCGCGACGCGGCGCGTCGCGAGCCAGCCCGCGAAGGCGACGAGCAGCGCCGCGGCGAAGACGACGGCGGCGAGCGATGCGAATGGCGGCAGGTAGCTCGAGAAATGGAAGACGCGGCGCGCGAGCGCGATGCCGATGGCCGCCGAACCGAGCGCGGCGATGCCGCCCGCGATGACGCCGAGCGCCGCGAACTCGCCGAGCACGGCCGCACTCAGCTGCGCGGAGTGCGCGCCGAGCGTGCGCAGCAGCGCAGATTCGAAGCGTCGCTCGTCGGCGGTCGCCGCGAGCGCGGCGAGCAGCACGAGCAGGCCCGCGGCGAGACTGAAGCCGAGCACCCAGACCACCGCGCCGCTCACCCGGCCGATGATGTCGCGCACGCGGTCGAGAATTTGATTGAGATCGATCAGCGAGACGTTCGGAAATTCCTTCGAGAGCGCTGCGAGCGAAGCCGACGCGGGCAGATGGAAACTCGCGATGTAGCTGTGCGCGAGCGCGTCGCCGGTCTTCGCGTCGAGCATGAGGAAGAAATTCGCGCGGAACGAGTCCCAGCGCACACCGCGAATACTCGTCACCGTGCTCGTGATGTCGCGCTCGCCGACGCGCAGCGTCAGCGTGTCGCCGAGCTTCAGATGAAACATGTCGACCCACATCTGGTCGACCGACAGCTGCGGCTCGGCGGCGGAGGCGTCGAACCACGCGCCCTGCAGCAATCGGTTCGCGGGCGGCAGTTCGCTGCTCCAGGAGACGCGCGTCTCGCCGTTGATCCAGTTCGCCGCGCGGTGGTCGGGATAGTCACCGGGCTTCGGCGCCGTGCCGTTGATCGCGACGAGCTTGCCGACCGCGATCGGCAGCACGTTGACGTTCTCGGCGCCGATCGTGCCGAGCCGCTGCCGCATCGCGTGGAGCTGATCGGCCTGCAGATTGATCAGGAAATAGTTCGGCGTGTCGGCGGGCAGCTCGGCGCGCCAGCTCGTGAGTAGTGACGGGCCGACGACCGCGAGCAACGCGAACGCGGTGAGGCTCAGCGCGAGCGCGCTGGCCTGCAGCAGGCTCAACGCGCGCCGGCGCGACAGGTTGGCGAGGCCGAAACGCAGTGCTGCCGGCAGGCTCCTGCCGCCGCTGCGCACGAGCCGCAGCAGCGCGAGGCCGAGCAGCAACGCGGTCAACGCCACGCCGGCGAAGCCGACGGCGAGCGTGATCGCGAGTTGCGCGCTGCCCGCGCCGAGCGCGATCAGTACCGCCGCGACCGCCACGGGTAGCAGATAGAGCACGTCGAAGCGCCCGCCGCGCGCCGCATCGTCGCGACGGAACACGCGCATCGGCTCGATCTCGCGCAGACGCAGCAGCGGCGGCAGAGAAAAACCGAACAGCACCGCGATGCCGATCGCGAACGCCGCGAGCGACGGCTGCCACGGGATCGGCGGCGGCGTACCCGGCAGCAGGTTGCCGGCGAGCGCGAACACGACCTCTTGCAGGACGACGCCCAGGACCACGCCCGAGATGCACGCGGGCAAGGCGAGCAACGCGAGTTCGAGCAGCAGCGCCAGGAGAATCTCTGCACGGCTCGCGCCGAGACAGCGCAGCAAAGCGACTTCCTCTCGCTTGCGGCGCGCGAAGCGCTGCGCGGCGAGTGCGATCGCGACGCCAGACAGCAACGCAGCGAGCAACGCCGCGAGGCGCAGGAAGCTGCCCGCGCGCTCGAACGCGCCGCGCAGGTTCTGTTGCGCATCCTCGACCGTCGTGACCTCGGCACCGGGCGGCAGCGACAGCTTGATCGCTGCGGCAAATCCCGCGATTGCGCGCTCTTCACCGGCGACGAGCACGCGATGGCGCGCGCGGCTGCCGGCCGCGAGCAGGCCGATGGACGCCGCATCCGCGAGGTTCATGACGACGCGCGGCGCGAGGCGGAACAGGTTGGCGCTATCTGGCGCACGCGTGATCTCGCCCGCGACGACAAGGTCGCGGCCGCCGATCTGCAGGCGCGCGCCGACGCCGATGTCGAGCGCGGCGAGCACTGCGGGCTCGGCGTAGACCTCGCCGCCGGGCGGACCTTGCACGCTGCGCTCCGCGCCAGCCGAGTCGCGTATCGCGAGCACGCCGCGCAGCGGAAACGCCGCGTCGGCCGCGCGGATGTCGACGAGACGGCTCTTCTCGCCGGCGAATGCGACGCTTGGGAAGTCGGCCACGTTGGTCGTCTGCAATCCACGCCGCTTCGCCTCTTCCACGAGCGAGACCGGCAGTGTGCGGCTCGCATCGATGCCGAGATCGCCACCGATCAACTCGGCGGCGGAGGCGACGATCGCGCGTTCGACGCGACTCGCAAGGGTAGCGACCGCCGTGAGTGCTGCGACCGCGAGCACGAGCGCCAGCGCGAGCGTGGCGAGTTCGGCATGGAGGAATTCGCGCCGCAGGCTGCGCGCGGCGAACGCGAGCGGTCTCATGCGAACGCCCCGGGGCGCCGCCACGACGCGTCGCAGGTACGGGTCCGAATCGACCTCGGCGGCGCAGGCACGCCAAGCGCGTAACCTGCTCGCGACTGGCGCAAGCTTCCCTGCTCGACGCCACGGCGCGGTGCAGCAGCACAACGACTCATGCCACCGCCTCGTCGACGATGCGCCCGTCGCTGAGCGCGAGCTTGCGGGCGCAGCGCGCCGCGAGCGTCGCGTCGTGGGTCACGAGCACGAGCGTCGTGCGGTGCCCGCGATTGAGCGCGAACAGCAAGTCGCTGATCGCAGCACCGGTGCGCTGATCGAGATTGCCGGTGGGCTCGTCGGCGAACAGGATGTCGGGCGCGTGCACGAACGCGCGCGCGAGCGCGACGCGTTGCTGCTCGCCGCCCGAAAGCTGCGCCGGATAGTGGTGTTTGCGTGCGCCGAGTCCCACGCGCGCGAGCGCGTCACCCGCACGCGCGCGCGCGTCGGCGACACCCTCGAGTTCGATCGGCAGCATGACGTTTTCTTCCGCGTTGAGCGCGGGCAGCAGGTGGAAGCTCTGAAACACGAAGCCGACGCGTCGCCGCCGCAGCCGCGCGCGCGCCTCCTCGTCGAGCGCATCGAGGCTCTGGCCGGCGAGCGTGACCGATCCGGTCGTCGCGCGATCGAGTCCGGCGAGGATGCCGAGCAAGGTCGTCTTGCCCGAACCCGAGGCGCCGACGATCGCGACGCTTTCGCCGACGGCTAGCGCGAGGCTGACGTCCTCGAGTATGGTCAGGCGACCGTCCGGCCCCTCGACCGACTTGCTGACCTTGTCGGCGCTGATTGCGATCCCAACTTCTTCCGTCATGCTCAAGGCCTTCCTCATATCTATGCTGTGTCTCGCCGTTCCCGGCCTTTATGCCGAGGCGGCGGTGAACCATTCCCATATCGCGCCGGGACCCGTGCAGACCGGGACGATCCTCGTCCTCGGCGATTCACTCTCCTCGGCGCATCACATCGCCACCGACGCAGGCTGGGTCCACTTGCTCGAACAACGCCTGCAGGCCGCCGCGACGCCGCGCAACGTGGTCAACGCGAGCATCAGCGGCGAGACCACCGCGGGCGGCCTCGCGCGCCTGCCGAAGCTGCTCACGGAGCACCGGCCCGCGCTTGTCCTCGTCGAACTCGGCGCGAATGATGGCCTGCGCGGCCTGCCGCTCGCCGAAATTCGCACCAACCTGCACGGCATTCTTGCTGCGAACCGCACCGGCGGCGCTCGTAGCGTGCTGCTCGGCATCGAACTGCCGATCAACTATGGGCCGCAGTATCGCGACGGCCTACGAACTCTCTATCGGGACCTCGCGCAGGAATTCAATGCGCCACTCGTCCCGTTCCTGCTCGACGGCGTCGCCACGAACCCCGACCTGATGCAGGACGACGGTCTGCATCCGAGGGCCGAGGGCGAGCCGCGCGTGCTCGACAACGTGTGGAAGGCGCTGGAACCGGTGTTGAAGGCGCCGCCACCGGGCTGATCACCGCACTGCGAACGGCGCCGCGCCGCCGATTCGGCGGGCCGATCTCAAGATTTGATCGCAGGGAAGCGATGATCCCCGGAAGCCACGTTTCCAGCGCGCGATAGCAGCGCCGTGGTTCTGGACGTGCGCTTCAACGCCCGTGATTCCCGGACTGCGGTCTTCGCACGCCCCGGATCGAGGAGGCGATTTTTTTCGAAAACGAAAAATCCGTGCGAGCTCCAGGCTGGCGGACGCTTCGCGCTCAACGGTTCGCGGGTGCGCATGCGCGATGGCAGGATGCGCGAGATGCCCAAGGGTGCCTTCGGAAAGCAAAAAACCCGCCGAAGAGGCGGGTTTCTGGTTCGCGAGATCGCGGGAGGCCGGGGTGATGTCAGGGCGGCAGCGCGGCTGCACAGCCCGAGGCATTACTTGATCTTCGCTTCCTTGTACGCCACATGCTTGCGCACGACCGGATCGTACTTCTTGATTTCCATCTTGTCCGGCGTGGTCTTCTTGTTCTTGTCGGTCGTATAGAAATGACCGGTGCCAGCCGAAGAAACGAGGCGGATTTTATCGCGCTTGGATGCCATGGGGATTCTCCTTAGATCTTCTCGCCGCGGCCACGAAGCTCGGCCAGGACGGTTTCGATGCCGTTCTTGTCGATCGTGCGCAGGGCTTGGGTGGAAACCTTGAGCTTCACCCAGCGGTTTTCGCTCGGCACCCAGAAGCGGCGCTCGTGCAGGTTCGGCAGCCAGCGGCGCCGGGTTTTGTTGTTGGCATGCGAAACGTTATTGCCCGACTGGGCGCGCTTGCCGGTGACTTGGCAGACCTTAGCCATGCGTATTTCCTCGATGATTCCTGCTCTTACGAGCGCTGGCCGCCCTTAGCCAGGGCGGATTCGGCCCGGGCCTTGGCCCGGATCTCGCCGCAAGAACGACGCAGCGAGCCGCCTATTAGAGCAGAATCAGATGTTTAGCGCAAGACAGTCGGGCGTTCGACCACCAAAACGCACTGCGATCGGCTGGCCTGATCCCCTACTTCCGGTCGTCTTCCCGGTCGTCGCGCAGTAGCGAACGATCGCCCGGGCGTCATTCGCGTGTTGCGACCGCGGATACGCCGGGCAACAGCCGCAGCGAAAAACGGTTGAACCCCTCAGATTTCCTCGACCCGCGTCCGCTTCGAGCGGCGGATCAGCCAGGCGACGCCGCGCAGGTCCGATACACCGACGAGCGCGCGATTGAGGTTGTTGTACTTCGAGACGCCCGCGCCGCGCGCGCGATGATTGACCGGCACGCTCTTCACCTGCCAGCCCGCGCGCTGCATGAGCGCCGGCAGGTAGCGGTGCATGTGATCGAAGTAAGGCAGGTCGAGGAATGCCGCGCGTTCGAACAGCTTGATGCCGCAGCCGGTGTCCGGTGTCTCGTCGCGCAGCAGGCGCGAGCGGATCGCGTTCGCCCATTTCGACGCCCAGCGCTTGCTGCCGGTGTCCTGGCGATTGACGCGCCAGCCCGCGAACAGCTTGATCTCGTCGGACGACTCGGCTCGCATCGCGAGCAGCTTGGGGATGTCCGCGGGGTCGTTCTGTCCATCGCCGTCGAGCGTCGCGATCCACTGCCCACGTGCGGCCTTGATACCGGTGCGCAACGCGGTGCTCTGCCCGCTCTGGCTCACGTGCCGCAGCACGCGCAGCTCGGGGAACTGCGCCTTGGCCTGGGTCAGCACCGCGAGCGAATCGTCGCGGCTCAGATCGTCGACATAGACGATCTCGAAATCGCACTTGCCGCGCAGGGCGGCCGCGATTTCGGTCAGCAGCGGGACGATATTGTCGCGCTCGTTGTGCACGGGCACGACGACGGATAGCTCAGGCATTACCGGTTCCAGCGGGGCTCAATTGCGCATTATCGCCTGCCGGGAACGGGTTGTCTGCGTTCGCCACGGATCGGTGCCGCCATCGGACCCGCGACCGCTGGTGGCACCCCGCCAAGAGGGCCCTGCGAAACCTCGCCGCGCCATCGGCGGCGCAGGGCGATCAACCGTGGCGTCGTTGCGAAGCGGTCGCCGCGTGGCGACCGCGACTAGGCCAGGGCCCGCGTCAACCGCTCGACTTGCCGCGCAGCCGATGACGCTTGATCGCGCGTGCGATCAGCGTCGTGCCGTCGTCGGGCACCGTTCTCGCAGCCGCCTGCGTTTGTGTCTTCTTGCACCAGTTCTGCATGCCTTCGATGATTTCGTGAAACTCCATCGAGTCGGCTGTCATCGCGCGGATCGCGCGTGCGCGCGCCTTCGCGTCGTCGGGGTCGAGCTTCTTGAAGCTCTCGAGGCGGCGCGAGGCGCGAACATAGACCGCGACGAATTCCTGGACGAGATCTTCAATCTGCCGCGACTTGCGGTAGAAGTCGCTGAGATTCTTGACGACCTTGTCGCGCCCGCGCTCTGCAACCGTGCGCCCGTCTGCGAGGCGGACGTCGCCGAGGATCTCCTGCCAGAGGCCGACGTGCAGTCTTTCCTCGGCGGGCGTTGCGGCGGCGGTCTTTTCCTTCCGCGTGCTTTCTGTCTTCGGTGTCGTGGATCGAGTCTTCACCGTGCGCGCCCTCCGTCGTTGCACCAACCAGCTGCAAATCTGTCCATGTCTGGCAGTTTGCCGACATGCCGCGCAATCGACAAGAGGAAAAAAGCGATCTGCAGCAGCCGCTGACTTGGGCGCGACGCCTCAGGTCCCGAGCGCGCTGCGCCAAGTGCCCTCGATGCGATCGAACGCGGTGGCATGGCGAGCGAGCAGGATGAGGCTGCCAGCGCCGAGCGGCAGGACGCGGCCGCTCCAGCCGTCGCGGACGAAGTCCTCGCGTTGCGAGGCGCGTGCGTCGACGACGTAGATGACGGTGACGGGGTCGTCGCCTTCGGGCATCAGCATGTGCACGGTTCTGTGCCGCCCCATCGGGCAGCAGCCGACGAAGCTGACGCCGGCCGGGATGTGGCGCAGGCTCAATCCGCTGCGCGCGAACGCATCGCCGACCTCCTTCTCCGAGATCGACGTGACCATCTTGAGGACGAGCGCTTCCCTCTCGACGTGATCGACGGCCTGCGTCGACAGCGGCGTTGCCTCGACGCGCGTGCCGACGACGCCGATCGCGAGCGCGAGCGATGCGGCGAGCGCGAGCATCGCCGTGCGCCGAAACACGGCGCGCTGCCGGCGCTGCGACGTCGCCTGCGCGAGCAGCACCGACTCGACGAGTTGCGCCGGCGGCGCAATCTCGAGCGCACGCAGCAGCGTGCGGTCGAACTCGACAGCGTGCGCGGTGGCATCGGCACAGCGCGCGCAATCGGCGCGATGACGCTCGAAGTCCGCCACCTGCGTGTGCGGATCGATCGCTAGCTGTCGCCGGAATTCAACGCAGTTCATGTACGTCCGCCTCGCCTTGCACTCCGCTCAACATCGCCTTCAGTTTCTGCCGCGCACGGAACAACTGGGTCATCACCGCCGCGGTCGATATCTCCAGCTCGCGTGCAATCTCGTCGCACGAAAAGCCTCCAAGCACCTGCATCACGAGCGGATCCCGGTACTTCGGTTCGAGCTTGCGCATCGCGTTGCGGATCAACGCTTCCTCTCCCGCCGCGTCGGGTGCGCGCGCTTCGCTCGCATCGGCTACATCGAGGTCATCGACGTCGACCATCTGCGGCGTCTTGCGCTCGTACAGCCGCGCGTGTTCGCGCCGCAGGATCGTGATGAGCCATGCCTTGGCCGCCGCCGTCTCGCGCAAACTGTCGAGCGACTTCCAGGCGCGCAACAGCGTTTCCTGCACGAGATCGCGCGCGAGCGCCTCCTCCCCGCAGAGCCAGTACGCGTATCGATAGAGATCCGCGGAATATCCGCGCACGAGTGCGTCGAACTGTCTCTGCCTGCTGCTCACGAGAGCGAAGACCGGCTGGCCGCCGACAAGCTTTCAGACGCCTGCGCCAGCATGGCCCCCTGCGACCCCTCAGCGGATGCGGCCGAGGATCCCATCGAGTTCGTCGAGGCTGTGATAGCCGATCACGAGCTTGCCGCGCCCGCCGCGGCCGTGCTGGATGCTCACCTTCGCGGCGAGCTTTTCGCCGAGTTCGCGCTCGAGCGCGACGATATCCGCATCGCGCGCGGCCGGCTTCCTGCTCTTTGCGGCCGGAATCGCCTGCGCGCGGCGTACGGCCTCTTCGAGCTCGCGCACCGACCAGCCGTGTTCCACCGCGCGGCGCGCGAGACCGCGCGCGAGGCCGGCATCGAGCGCCGCGAGCGCGCGGCCGTGACCCATGTCGAGTTTGCGCTCGTCGAGCAGGCGCTTGATCTCGTCGGGCAGGTCGAGCAGGCGCAGCAGGTTGCTGATCGATGCACGCGAACGGCCCACCGCGTCGGCGACCTGCTGGTGCGTGTGCGCGAACTCGGCGATGAGGCGCTGGAACGCATGCGCTTCCTCGAGCGGCGTCAGCTCCTCGCGCTGGATGTTCTCGATCAGCGCCATCGCCACGACCGCCTGGTCGGCGACCTCGCGCACGAGCGCCGGAATCTCGGTGAGGCCGGCACGCTGCACCGCACGCCAGCGGCGTTCGCCCGCGATGATCTCGTAGCGATTCGCACCTACGGCGCGCACGACGATCGGCTGGATCAGACCCTGCGCCTTGATCGACGCGGCGAGTTCGTCGAGCAGGTCGTCGTCGAAATGCTTGCGCGGCTGAAACTTGCCCGGCTGGATGCGATCGACCGCGATCTCGCGCAGGTCGTCGCCCGCTGCGGCACCAGCGTCTTGGTCCCCGCCGCCGAGCAGAACATCGAGATCGCGTGCGCCGAGTCCGCGCCGTTTTGCCGCTGCCATGTTCGAGACTACTCCGGAATTGTGGGGCGATTCTGGGACGCGGACACGCGCTTGCGTGCGCAACCAATGGCGAGCACCGCGTCGTCCGCGCACGCCCGCGTTTGCTTCGCGTCAAATCGCATCGGCGTCAGCTTACCAGCGGGCTGGCAGCAGGTGACGCGCCGTGCGGCGTCGCGCCGATGCGCTCGCGCCGCAGCATCTCGCCGGCGAGGCCGAGATAGGCGATCGCGCCGCGCGATTCGCGATCGTAGAGATTGATCGGCTGACCGTGACTCGGCGCTTCGGCGAGGCGGATATTGCGCGGAATCACCGAGCGCAGCAGACGATCGCCGAAGTGGCGCATGAGCTGCGCGGAGACATCGTTGCCGAGGTTGTTGCGCACGTCGTACATCGTGCGCAGCAGGCCATCGATCTCGAGGTGCGGGTTGAGGCGCGTGCGCACGGCCTTGATCGTATCGAGCAGACTGGTCAGTCCCTCGAGTGCAAAGTATTCGCACTGCACCGGGATCAGCACGCCATGCGCCGCCGTGAGCGCGTTGATCGTCAGCAGGTGCAGCGACGGCGGACAGTCGATCAGGATCGTCTGATAGCGGTCGCCGAGCTTCGCGAGTTGCTCCTTGAGGCGCGACTCGCGCGCGAGCATGTCGATCATCTTGAGCTCGGCTGCCGTGAGGTCGCGGCTGCCAGGCAGCAGGTCGAAACCCGCTGGCGTGGTGATGATCGCACGCTCGATCGGCGCCTCGTCGAGCAGCACCTCGCAGCCTGTCGGCTTCGCGGTGCGCTTGTCGATACCAGACGCCATCGTCGCATTGCCCTGCGGATCGAGATCGACGAGCAGCACGCGACGCTTCGTCTCGGCGAGCGCCGCGGCGAGGTTGACGGCAGTCGTCGTTTTACCGACGCCGCCCTTCTGGTTGACTATCGCGATGATGCGCGTCATCTGCTGCTCTTTGCTTTCGTTTGCCACGTGACTGCTATTTCCCGTCCGCATGGCGGATTATGACGACATGACGTGCCGCACCCAAGCCCGGCACGGTCAGCGGCACCGATTCGACGATGACGAACCCCGCCGGCAGGCCGAGCATCTCGTCCCGGTCGAGTTGGCCCTTCATCGCGAGACATACCCCGTCCGGCGCGAGCAGATGACCGCCGAAACGCAGCAGGTCCGCGATCGAGGCGAATGCGCGCGCGACAACGCAGTCGTATTGGCCCTGCAGATCCTCGGCCCGCGCCTGCTCGACCCGCGCGTTGCGCAGCGCGAGCACGCGGACCGCTTCGCGCAGGAAGCGCGTCTTCTTGCCGTTGCTGTCGACCAGGGTGACCTGGCGATTCTCGGCGAGCAGCGCGAGCGGGATGCCGGGCAGCCCGGGGCCCGTGCCGAGGTCGACGAGGCTCTGCCCGCGCACGAAAGGCGCGATCGCGAGCGAATCGAGCAGGTGCCGCGTCACCATTTGCCTGACGTCGCGTACTGCCGTCAGGTTGTAGGTGGCATTCCAGCGCGCGAGCAGTTCGACGTAGTCGAGCAGGCGCTCGCTCTGTGCCGGCGCGAGCGCCAGGCCGAGCTCGGCGACGCCCGCGAGTAGCAGCGCCTGCAGGTCGGCGCGATGAGTGTTGGGGGAAGACGAGGTGCTTTTCATGGCGGCCCTGGCAACGGGCTAGCCACGCTGCGAGCGCGCAAGTATCCGGGGAAGCGCCGCGAAAAGCCAGCGCGAACAAGCCGTGTGGCCGCGCGTCAGCCCAGCTGGACGCGCGTGATGAGCAGGCCGCGCTCGTGTAGCTGGCGGTTGAGGCCGCTCTTGAGCTGGCGGTTGCGCTCGCCGGCATCGTCGGCGTCGGTCTCGGCCAGCAGGCGCGGCAGTTGCTCGCGCACGCGCTGACCGACTTCGTCGATGATCGTGTCGGCGCGCCGCGCGTCGAGCACCTGGTAGTAGACCTGGCCGCACAAGGTCGCATTCTGACCCGGCAAGGCAATCGGTTCGATGTCGAGGACGTTGCCGAGCAGGCGAATCTTGTGCGCCACACGCTCGATCAGCGGCAGGACGAAATGCATGCCGGCACCGAGCGTGCGGACGTGACCGTCCATGCGGCGCAGCGTATACGCCTGGCCTTCGGGGATGCGGCGGAAGCAGGCGGCGAACACGAGTACCACTGCGCAGATCAGGGTCGGGGTCAGCATTTCCATACCTCTTACAAGAGGTTATACGTATCTTATGATTTCGAGTCTAGCAAAAAAATGCAGCGCAATGAATAGGCTGAGTTTTTTGGAGTCCTGCCGTTTCCCCCGGGTCATCCCCAGTCCGTCGGCTATCGAAATCGCCATACCGACGGAATAGCAAGATGCGCACCAGCTTGCACAGGACTCTTGAGGCGGCAGGTTACTGCGAGCGGAGGGACCGTTCCGAGAACGGCCGGGCACTGCAGGTGGCGCTCGGCGGCCGATTTCGAGACAGGCGTCTTATTTGCGCGAAAACAGCGTGTTGAAGTCGATTTCCGACAGCTGCCGCGGCTCGCCGAGGTAGTGTCCTTGCGCGTAATCCGAGCCGTTTTCACGCAGCGCCGACAGCGTCATGAAGCTGTTGACGTGTTCGCCGACCACCTTGAGCCGGAACGAGTGCGCGAGCTGGGTGATCGAGCCCACCATCTTGCGGTCGAGTTCGCTGCCAACCATGCCCTCGACGAAGCTGCCCTCGATCTTGACGAGATCGACCGGCAGGTGGCGCAGGTGTGTAAACGACGAAAAGCCCGTGCCGAAATCGTCGAGCGCGAAACGGCAGCCGAGTTTCTTCATCTCCGAGATGAATGCGCGCGCGCGTTGCACGCTCATGAGCTGGCTCGTCTCGGTGATCTCGAAGATCAGGCGCTTCGCGAAGTTGCCGGCGGCGCGCACCGCTTCCTCGATCTGCGCGAGCGCGTGGCCGTCGCCGAGCGTCGCGTTCGACAGGTTCAGATTGAACGCGATGTTGCGCTTGACGCCCTTCAGCGCCTCGAGGTGACGCAGCAGGCGCTGCAGTATCCACAGGTCGATCTTCGGCATCATGCCGGCCTGCTCGGCGAGCGGCACGAACACGCGCGGCGAGATCCAGCGGCCGTCGGTGCCGACCATGCGGATCAGCACTTCGAACAAATATTCGGTGTCAGGGGACGACTGCGCGCCGTTGATGCGCCAGCCGTCTCGCTGCACGATCTCGCTTTCGTTCAGCGGCAATGCCGCCATCGGCACGATGGGCTCGACGAGCAGCACGAACCGACCCTCGTTGAGCGCCGCGTGCAGGCGCTCGGTCCAGCCCGCGGCGATGGCCTGGGCCACGCGCGTGTCGGAATCGCCGACGTAGATCTCGATCTGGTTGCGCCCGCGCTGTTTCGCGACCTTGCAGGCGTGGCGCGCGTGGTCGAGGATCTGCTCGATCGGCGGAGAATCCTTGCTGACGACCGCGACACCGATCGAGACGCTGATGTTGCGGCGGCTGCCGTGCGCGACGTAGTGGCACTGGTGCAGCACCTCGCGGAAGCCGTCCGCGAGCGAGTACAGGTTCTCGAGCTGCACGCCAACGAGCAGCAATGCGAACTTGTCGCCGTCGAGCCGCGCGACCACATCGCCCGCGCGCGACAGCTTCGACATCGCCCCCGCCACCTCGACGATCAGGCGCTCGGCCTGTTGCGCGCCGATCGTGTCCTCGATGTAGCTGAAGCGATCGATGTCGACGTGCAGCAGCGCCGCGTAGCCGCCCGCGTCCCGACGCCGGTTGATCTCCTCGCTGAGCTGGCTCTGCAGCTCGCGCAGGCTCAGCAGGCCCGTAAGCGGATCGTGCGTCGCCTCCCAGCGCAAGCGCTCGGCGCTCTTGCGGCCGGAGATGTCGCGGAACACGACGACGGAGCCTTCGCGCCGTTGCTGAATCGCCAGCGGCAAGACCGAGCACTCGATCGGCATGCTGTCGCCGCCGCGCGTCCAGAACAGCGTCTCGTGCGAGGTCAGCGACTCGCCCTCGGTATAGGCGCGCGTCAGCGTCGAATCGCGCGGTTCGACACGACGGCCGTCCTCGAGCGTCGGGTGGATCAGATTGTGGGCCTGCTGACCGAGCAGCGCCTGTTCATCGGGCCAGTCGAGCAGACGCAGTCCGGTCGGGTTCATGAACGTGATGACGCCGTCGTTGTCGACGCCGAACACGCCGTCGCCGACCGAGCCGAGGATGCCATCGAGGCGCTGGCGCTCGGCCTCGACCGTCTTCTGCGACTGGATCTGGCGCGCGAGCGTGCGCACGCGCGCGAGCGTGAGTTCGTTCGCTTCGTTCTTGAACAGGCACTCACTCGCGCCGGCATCGATGCAGCGCTTGATGATTTCCTCGCGGTAGGTGCCCGTGATGATCGCGAGCACCGGCGAGTCCGGCTTGCCGGACAGGCGCCGGCACAGCTCCTCGCCGTTGCCGTCCGGCAGGAAGTAGTCGACGACGACGATGTCGAATCGCTCGCGCTCCAGTGCCGAGGTCGCCTGGCGGATCGAGTCGGCCGTCGTGACGTCGAAGCCCCCGCGCTCGAAGATGCGCCGATACGCCTCGCGCATGCTCTGCGAGTCGTCGACGAGGAGGATGCGGATCGCGTTGTGCGACCGCGGCCGCGATGCCCTTCCCGCCGCACCGGCCGCGGCTGATGGCATCAGCGCACGCGCGTTGCCCGGAATGCGGCTGAAGTTCGCCCAGGCCATGAGGCTCGTCTTCGCCCGGGTCGTCGACAGTTCGTTGAGTTCGGGCGTCTTCTCGTGCGCCATCAAAATCAGCGGCACGTCGGCCGCGATGCCGCCGCGCAACACGTCGAGCAGCGCCGAGAATTCGCGCGTCATGCGCGCCGGCGCGCCCAGCAGGACGAGCCCGTAAGGCTTGCCGCTGCCGTGCTGCGCGTGCAGGTGCTCGATCGCCTCGAGGTAGCCGCTGACCTCGGTCTGCGCCTCCATCTGCGCGGCCGCAAGCGTGCGGCGCAGCAGATGGCTCAGCGTTGCCGAGCGCTCAACGACAAGAATTCCCGGCAAAGTCCACCCCGAGCCAGTAAAATGACCTTCCGGCATCATAGCTGAACGTCGGCCGGTTGCGGACTGTCGCGAAAATACGAAGGGATCGCCCGTCGCCCGCTCCGGCTAGCGCCACGCCGCAACGACGATGAGATCGCTATCCGCCCGACGGCGCTGCGGTCGTAGACCACGCGAGTCGAAATCTCAAAGCCCGCGTGACTGCCGGTTGCTTGGCAGCTAGGGGGGGCGCCGGCGTCTCGACGCGCGAAAGAAGGCATCCCCTGTCTTTATCGATCATGCCGGCATGAATTATTGTTGCCCGGTCCGAAGGAGTCCGTCATGCCCTATCCCGCCACCCGCCTGCGCCGCATGCGTCGCGATGCCTTTTCGCGCGCGCTCATGCGCGAGCACACGCTGCTCGTATCCGACCTCATCATGGTCGCGTTCGTGATCGAAGGCGAAGGCAAGCGTGAGCCCGTGCCATCGATGCCGGGCGTGTCCCGTGTATCGATCGACGAGCTCGAGAAGATCGCCGCCGAGTGCGTCCGCCTCGGCATCCCTGCGCTCGCGTTGTTCCCCTCGGTCGGCCCGTCGGCCAAGTCCGAGGACGCGCGCGAAGCCTGGAACCCGCAGGGCCTGTTCCAGCGCGCCGCCCGCGCGCTCAAGGCGAAGTTCCCGGGACTGGGCCTCATTGGCGACGTTGCCCTCGATCCGTATACGACGCACGGCCAGGACGGGCTCATCGACGAGTCGGGCTACGTCGTGAACGACGCGACGATCGAGGCGCTCGTGAAGATGGCGCTCGCGCAGGCGGCGGCCGGATACGACTTCGTCGCGCCCTCGGACATGATGGACGGTCGCATCGGCGCGATCCGCACGGCGCTCGAGGAGGCTGGGCACGTGCACACGCGCATCCTCGCCTATTCGGCCAAGTACGCATCGAGTTTCTATGGCCCGTTCCGCGACGCCGTCGGCTCCGCAGGCAACCTCGGCAAGGGCGGCAAGCACACGTATCAGATGGACGTCGCCAACAGCGACGAGGCGCTGCGCGAAATCGAACTCGACCTCGCCGAAGGCGCCGACGCGGTGATGGTGAAGCCTGGCCTGCCCTATCTCGACGTCGTCCGCCGCGTGAAGGATCGTTTCGGCGCGCCGACATTCGTCTACCAGGTCTCGGGCGAGTACGCGATGCTCAAGGCCGCCGCGCAGAACGGCTGGCTCGACGAGCGCGCGGTCGTGCTCGAGACGTTGACGAGCATCAAGCGCGCGGGCGCCGACGCGATCCTCACCTACTTCGCGATCGATGCGGCGAAATGGCTGCAGCAGCAATAGCGCCGGCTGATCGGCAGGTCTGCGCTTCCGCGGGGTTTGGCCGGCGGCGGGCGGCGCGATGTGCGCATCAGTGACTGCAATGCGAGTCAGCAACGAACGCTGCCTCGCGCGCGTCGACACGCTCGGCACTGACGCCGATTTGGTCGCATACTTCGAACTGCCTGGCTGCGTGGCTCGAGTAGCCGGCATCTGGTAGCGTTTTCGAAAATCCTCGCGAAGGAATCTTTTCCTGGCATCGCCCACCACAGCCGGACCAGCCATGAACCAATACGCCGTATTCGGCCACCCCGTGGCGCATTCGCTGTCACCGCGCATCCACGCGCTATTCGGCGCACAGACCGGCATTGCGCTGCGCTACGTCGCGATCGACACGCCGCCTGCGGAATTCCGCGCACGCCTCGCCGAGTTCGCGGCCGCGGGCGGGCGTGGCGCCAACATCACGCTGCCGCTCAAGCAGGACGCATTCAAGCTGAGCGCACACGTGTCGGACTTCGCGCGGCGCGCGGGCGCCGTCAACACGTTCTCGCGCCGCGAGGACGCGGGCTGGAACGGCGACAATACCGACGGCCTCGGCCTGATCCGCGACCTCACGAGCCGCCACGCACTCGACCTGCGCTCGCGGCGCAGCCTGCTGCTCGGCGCCGGCGGCGCCGCGCGCGCGGCCGCGCACGCGTTGCTCGACGCAGGCATCGGCGAACTCGTCGTCGTCAACCGCAACGCCGAACGCGCCGACACGCTCATCGACAGCATCGGCATGCCGACGCGCGTCCACTCGCGCTACTGGAACGACCTGCGCGATTGCGGCAGCTTCGACCTCGTCGTCAACGCCACGTCTGCGGGCATTGCGCACGAGAAGCTCGACCTGCCGTTCAACATCGTCACGAGCCGCGCGCTCTGCTACGACCTGAGCTACGGCGCGGCGGCCTTCGGCTTCCTCGGCTGGGCGCGCGCAGCGCACGCCGGCAAGGCGCTCGATGGCCTCGGCATGCTGATCGAACAGGCCGCGGAGTCGTTCCAGCTGTGGCATGGCGTGCGCCCCGAGACCGACCCGGTCTACGCGCAGCTGCGCGCCGAACTGCCGTTGCGGGCGACCGACTGAGCTTGCGGCAGATGGACTGTCGCGCTGGCTGCGGCGCCTGCTGCATCGCTCCCTCGATTTCATCGCCGCTGCCCGGCATGCCGAACGGCAAGCCGGCCGGCGTGCGCTGCCTGCATCTCGACGATGAGAATCTTTGCCGGCTGTTCGGCAAACCCGAACGGCCGGCCGTGTGCTCGAGCCTGCGTGCCGAACCCGCGATGTGCGGGGCCAATCGCGACGAAGCGCTGCGCACGCTCGCCGGCTGGGAGGTGCTTACCGCACCGGTGTCGCTGCGGCAGCGAGATATTCGTTCTTGAGCCGCACGTAGTGCTGGGCCGAGTAATACAGCTGCTCGATCTGCGTCTGGGTCAGCTTGCGCACGCAGCGCGCGGGGTTGCCGAGCCAGAGCTCGCCCTCGCCGACCACCTTGCCCGGCGTCACGACCGCACCCGCACCGATCATCGCGTGCTTGTGAACATGCACGCCGTCGAGCACGGTGGCGCGCATGCCGATCAGGCTGGCATCGTCGATCGTGCAGGCGTGCAGCACCGCGCCGTGACCGACCGTGACGTCGGCGCCGATCACGAGAGGAAATCCGCCCGGCGTGTACGGCCCGTCGTGGGTGACGTGCAGTACGGTGCCGTCCTGGATATTCGTGCGCGCGCCGATGCGGACGTAGTTGACGTCGCCACGCGCGACGACGAACGGCCACAGCGAGGCATCGTCGCCGAGTTCGACGTCGCCGACCGCGACCGCCGCGGGGTCGATGTAGACGCTCTGGCCGAGACGGGGCAAGAGGCCGCGGTACGGTCGGATGTTCATCGTTGGCCTTCTCGAGCGGGAAACGGGCCGGCATGTTAGCACCGACCGACGAGGGGTCCGCATGGCGATTCAATCGGCGCAGCGGCGAAGCGGCGAAGCGCACTGAACTCGATCGTGGCCGGAATGGCCGTGTCCGCATGCCGTTTTAAACACGGCGTGTCGTATTGCTCGCGGGTACACTTCGTTCTCACACGATGAAAGAGCGTTCCATGGACACCGCCAGCCCCCTCGATCTCGACACCACGCTCGCGCGCCTGCGCGCGGCACAGCATGCGCGCACACCCGACTATCGCCAGCGCATGGACGACCTTGCGCGCCTGCGCAGCGCATACAAGTCACGGCTCGACGAATTCGCGGCGGCGATGAGCGCCGATTTCGGCCGCCGTTCGCGTCACGAGTCTCTGCTCAGCGACGGCATGACCGTGCTGCATGACATCGACTTCATCCGCGGCCGCCTGGGCCGCTGGATGCGCAGCAAGCGCGCCGCCGCAGACTGGCTGTTTTGGCCCGCTCGCACCGAAGTCCGCTACCAGCCGCTCGGCGTCATCGGCATCATCGCGCCGTGGAACTACCCGGTGAACCTCGCGCTGATGCCGCTCGCCGCGGCGATCGCCGCGGGCAACCATGTGATGCTCAAGCCGTCGGAGCACACGCCGCGCACGTCGGAACTGCTCCAGCGGATGCTCGCGGAAGTTTTCCCCGACGACCGCGTCGCGACCGTGCTCGGCGGTCCCGATGTCGCGTCCCGCTTCGCGGCACTGCCGCTCGACCACCTCTTCTTCACGGGCTCGACGGCGGTCGGCCGCAAAGTGATGGCCGCGGCCGCGCAGAATCTCACGCCGGTCACGCTCGAACTCGGCGGCAAATCACCCGTCATCGTCGCGCCAGGCTATCCGATCCAGACCGCGGTCGATCGCATCGCCGCCGGCAAGTTCCTCAACGCAGGTCAGACCTGCATCGCGCCCGACTACGTGCTGCTGTCGCAGGCATCGATCACGCCGTTCGTCGCCGAGATGAAGAAATACGTCTCGGAGCGCTACGCCGACCTCGCCGCGAATCCCGACTATTCGAGCATCGTCAACGAAGGCCAGTATCGCCGTCTCGCGGGCTACGTCGACGAGGCGCGTGCGTCTGGCGCGGAAGTCATCGAACTCGCGCCCGGTGACGCCGACAAGCGCGTGCTCCCGCCGACGCTGATCCTCGGCGCCGACGAGCGCCTCGCGGTCATGCGCGACGAAATCTTCGGCCCGATCCTGCCGCTCGTCGCCGTCGAATCGGTCGACGCCGCCATCGACTACGTCAACGCGCGTCCGCGGCCGCTCGCCCTCTATCACTTCGACAACGATGCGGCGCGCACCGAGCGCGTACTGCAGCGCACGGTCGCCGGCGGTGTTGCCGTCAACGAAACGGTGCTGCACTTCGCCCAGAGCAAGCTGCCGTTCGGCGGCATCGGACCGTCGGGAATGGGTCACTATCACGGCGAGGAAGGATTCCTCACCTTCAGCAAGCAGAAGCCCGTGCTGTACCAGGCCCGCCTCTCGGGCATGGCGCTCATGCGGCCGCCGTATCGCGGGCTCGCTGACTTCATCGTGAAGTTTTTGACGCGCTGACGGAATCTTGTTTTTCGGCCTGCGGCGATGGTTGGCGTTGCGGCCTGCGCCGCTTCCGCGTTTTTTTTGAGCAAGCTCCGAGCTCCTGTGGACGTCGGACCTTTCATGCCGCTCGTTGCTGCGCGCGGCGGACGCGGGGTGCTTCGGCAGTTGGCCTTCTTGAGGCAAAGCTTCCGCTCTCCTGCGGGGAGCGGGTAGTTTTTTGGCATGGCTCCCTGCCTTTGCCGCTGCGCGGGCGGCTGCACTGTTTGCGGCGCACCCGCGGCGATCTATTGTTTGTTCTCTGAGCAAAGGCTTCCGCTCTCCTGCGGAGAGCGGGTAGTTTTTGGCATGGCTCCCTGACTTTGCCGCTGCGCGGGCGGCTGCACTGTTTGCGGCGCACCCGCGGCAATCTGTTGTTCGTTTTCTGAGCAAAGGCTTTCGCTTGCCCTGCGGGCAAGCGACCTACTTTTGGCATTGCCCAAAAGTAGGCAAAAGGCTAGGCGCCCACGCGGCGTTCCGATTCGCCTCCTGCGAATCGGAATGCCCTGCGCTTCTCGGCTGGCCCGGGGTCGGCTGACAGCACATCCGTGTGCTGACAGCCGACGCGTGCGCATCCTGCGGACGCCCCTGGAGGGCTTTTTCCGCCTCAGCCTGCGATGCTCGGCGCCGCGAAGGCGCCGGGTTTACTTCGTCGACCGTCCATCCCTGGACTACGCCGTGA